>OJIJ01000013.1_pt1 | contig 58149 bp, 54 predicted proteins | sample 1595891 | NCBI WGS metagenome assembly OJIJ01 (sample SAMN05416853, study PRJEB24817) | seawater metagenome | isolation source: Sea water | place: Canada:Atlantic | collected 2013-11 | reverse complement strand
CCTCTTCGTCGGCAGCGTCAGATGTGTATAAGAGACAGCTATTGAATATTATAGGAGTAAAATTGAGAATAAAAAGTATAATCTTTGTATTGTTTTGTTTTGTTTTAATTGGATGTAACGAAACGAAAAATAATATTGAAGAAAATGATAATTTAATTAAAAAATTAAATTCGAATAATAATTCAACTTTTGTTAAATTATATGAAGTAGCCTATGGTGGTGCGACAGGTGGATTCAAATACGTATTATCTTTTTCAAATAAAGAAATCAATTCAAAAGTATTACTTGCAGAAAAAGTTAGAGATATAGATATTTACTGGCAAAATGCAAATACACTTATTGTATCAATAGATTCAGACAGAATACATTTTTTTACAAATTTTTGGTATGACAGACCTTCTAATATGATGTATAAAATTAAATTAAAAGATAATCAATTAAATGAAAAGTAGATTTAATTTAATTGAAGCAGGAATCATATTAATAATCTTTGGCACATCAATGGTAGTCTTTCCATCAATTTTTGAAAATTCTACAACTTATACTCAAACGGCTGAAGATGGACTTATTATGGGAATATATTTAATATCAACTGGTTTAGTATTATTATTTATAAAATTCATATTAATTAGAAAAAAAATAAAACTGTGACGTTAACTGTATCAATAAAAATAATGCATGATAAAAAGTGAAGGTAAATAAAATATGAATTCATTTAACTATATTAAAGATTTGTATAATGGCAAGATAAAGTTAGTAATTGTATTTTGGATTTATAATCTTTTAGTAGGTATGTTAATAGATGAATTTCTTCGAGAAGAAATACTTAATAAAAATTTTAATTTTATATTTTTCTTTTACTTTTATAGTTTTTTTATTAATAAGGCTTTATGGCTTTCTTCAACTAATTATAAAGGTAGAAAACTATGGGGATATTTAGTAAAAGTAATTGTTATTTTAGACTTGATATGGTTGATAGGAATATTCCCTTATAAAATATTTGTAGAATAAATAGCTGTTGTGCCAAAAAGGTGTGCCATTTTTCTATAATATTCAGTTTCTTTAATGATTAATTAGATTGTTGAAGATAAAATAAATCCATTTTACAGTAATTCAGTAGTAATATATTAGCCATCGGGATAAACTTTCTTTAACTATCTTTTGGATAAAATCTGCGCTATGAAAAAGAAATATAAAAAACTAGCAATTGCTTTTAGTGGTCCTTCTAATAGTGGTAAAACTACACTTGTAGCTAAAGTATCTAATATATTACAAGATAATGGTTATAAGGTTTGCATTATAAAGCATGACCCTAAAGATAAAGCAAGATTTGACAAACCTGGGAAAGATAGTGATAAGTTCACTCAAACAGGTGCTGATGTTGCAGTAGTTAGTCCTTCACGGACTACTTTATTTAGACAGTCTACTTCAACAGTTGATGAAATGATTGATTTATTTGGTGATTTTGATTATCTTCTTGTAGAAGGTCTTAAAACATTGCCTCTTCCAAGAATTTCAATTTTTAGAAATAGATTAGATGGAACATATTATCCTGTTACTGATGCAATTGCACATGATGAAACAATTGATAGTTCTGAAATACCATCTGATATTGATAAATTAGATTTAAATAATCCAGAAGAAATAATTTCTTGGATTGATAAAAATGCAAAGAGAGTTTAATGAAAGATATTATTAAAGCTATTGAAAATGCTAGTATTAAGATTAAAGATTTAATTGAAACTGGTGATACAGGGAAAAGTAAAAATGAAAACTCAACTGGTGATACACAATTAAAATTAGATATTGCTAGTGATGTAATAATTGAAGATATATTTGCAACAATTCCTTCTATTAAAGCTATTGTTAGTGAAGAACAAGAAGCTATTGTTGATTTAAATGATAATGGCGAATATTTAATTGCATATGATCCTTTAGACGGTTCATCTTTAGTTGACGTAAATTTATCTGTTGGTTCAATTTATGGTATATACAAAAATGAATTTAATGCAAAAAATATTATTGCATCTGTTTATGTTGTGTTTGGTCCTAGAGTAGAAATGGTTGTTGCTCTTGATAACTGCGTAAAGATGTATAGATTATTATCTGGTGAATTTAAGTATATTCAAGATATTAAATTAAATGAAAAAGGTAATCTAAATGCTCCGGGTTCAACACAAAATTGTTGGGCTCCTTATCATAAAGCTATGATTGATGATATTTTTAATGATGGTTATAGACTAAGATATTCAGGGGGAATGGTTCCTGATTTACATCAAATACTTTTAAAAGGTGGAGGACTTTTCTCTTACCCTGGAACAACTGATAGACCAAAAGGTAAATTAAGACAATTGTTTGAAGTTTTCCCTTTTGCATTAACATATGAATTTGCTAATGGTGGGGCGATTGATGGATTAAAAAGAGTTTTAGAAGTTGAAACAACTCATATCCATGATACAACACCGTGTTTCTTTGGCTCAAATGAAGAAATAAACAGAGTATTAGAAGTATATAAGAAAAATGCCAGATAATCAAAAACAAGACGAGTGGAATATTAAGCTCGATGCAAAACTTGAAGAACTCAAAAAATGTCAAAAATCATTTTCATTAGAGTCATGTAACCCTTGTGAGAAGTTCTTTGATTGTGAACTTAGAAAAAAATATGTACAAGCTGTCTATGAGTCAATGAGTAAGGGCGCAGGCGGCGGATTTGAATTTTAATTAATAAACTATAGAGGTAGAAAATGAAACAAACTTGTAAAAATGTTTATATAACAACACCAATTTACTATGTAAATGATGTGGCTCATATTGGTCATGCATACACAACTATTATTGCTGATATGTTAGCAAGATATTCAAGACTAACTGGATCAAAAACATTTTTCCTAACAGGAACTGATGAACATGGGCAAAAGATTTCTCAAAGTGCTGAACAAAGAGGTAAAACTCCTAAAGAGTATGCAGATGAAGTTTCTGGAAAGTTTAAAACGTTGTGGGATGATTTTGATATTACTTATGATAAATTTATAAGAACTACTGATGAAGAACATAAATTAGGTGTACAAAAAGCATTTGAAACTATGTATAAAAAAGGTGATATTTATAAAGGTGATTATGAAGGTTACTATTGTGTATCATGTGAAACATTTTTTACTGAAAAACAATTAATTGACGAGCAGTTTTGCCCAGATTGTGGTAAGCCAACAAATATTGTAAAAGAAGAAAGCTTTTTCTTTAAATTATCTGCTTATGAAGATAGACTTATAAAATGGTATGAAGAAAATGATGATTGTATTTTACCTAGAGCAAAGAAAAATGAAATTGTTAACTTTGTAAAAGGTGGGTTAAGAGATTTATCTATATCTAGAACATCATTTGATTGGGGTGTTAAACTTCCAGAATCAATGAATGAACCAAAACATGTTATGTACGTGTGGTTAGATGCATTGATGAACTATATTACTGCCTTAGGTTATGGTAAAGATAATGAAAATATGGACTTTTGGCCAGCAACAAGTCATCTTGTTGGTAAAGATATTTTAAGATTCCATGCAATTTATTGGCCAGCATTTTTAATGTCTTTAGACTTACCTCTTCCAAAGCATATTGCTGCACATGGTTGGTGGACTAGAGATGGTGAAAAAATGTCAAAATCTAAAGGTAATGTTGTAGATCCAAAAGAAATTGCAGATGCATATGGATTAGATGCATTTAGATATTTCATGCTTAGAGAAGTACCTTTTGGACAAGATGGTGACTTTTCACAAAAAGCTTTAATGGATAGAATTAATTCAGATCTAGGAAATGATTTAGGAAACTTATTAAATAGAATTTCTGGTATGTCTGGAAAATATTTTGATTTTAAAGTTACTTCAAAAGATGTAGAAAAATTTCATAGAAAAGAACTTGATGAAGTAGAAGCTATTTTAGACAATATTGAAGAATATCTTTACAATATGCAAATTAATAGATATCTAGAAGATATTTGGAAAGTATTAACAATTGCAAACAAAGCAATTGGTGATTATGAACCATGGGCTAAAATGAAAGATGGTAAAGAAGACGAAGCAATGGCTTTAGTTGCACTTATTACAAATATAATGGCAAGAATTTCTTTCCTTTTAGAATCTGTAATGCCAGAAAAAATAGGAAAAATTGCTCAATCTATTGGTTTAGAGATCAATACAGATACTTATACTAAGATTCTAAAGAATAAAGAATTATTAGAGGATATAACTATTACTAAAGTTGAACAACTATTCCCAAGAATTGAGGAAGTTCTATTAGAACAAGCTAAACCTACTGATGTATCTAAATCAGAAGCAGAAAAGAAAAGCGAATCTAAAAAAGTTGTAGAAGAACCAGATAATTTAATTACTATTGATAAATTCTTCGAAACAACATTAAAAATTGGAACAATTGTAGAAGCAGAAGAAGTTCCAAAATCTAAAAAACTATTAAAACTTCAAGTAGATGTTGGAGAAGATAAAAATAGACAAATTCTTGCTGGAATAAAAGAGTTTTATAATGCTGCAGATCTAGTTGGAACACAAGCCTGTGTTGTCGCAAATCTTAAACCTGCAAAACTAATGGGTATGCTTAGTGAAGGTATGCTTATGGCAGCCAAAGATGAAAATGGTTTATCATTAATTAGACCAGAATCTCCAAAAAAATCAGGTACTAAAATAAGCTAGTGCAAATTACATCGATTCTAGATATTATAGATGGAAGATTACTAAATCATCCATCTATTTCTTTCATATATTCTATTAAAACAAATCCTAAAAAGATAAAAGAAGGTGATTTGTTTATTGTCCAAAATGTAGAAGATATTTCTCTTGCTATTGAAAATGGTGCATTTGCTTTAGTTGTAGATAAAAAGATAGATAATATTCCGGATAATGAAATTGCTTGGGTACATGTTAAAAATATTAAAGAAACTATTGTTAAATTAGTTAGATATCTATTATCAAATATTAGATTGACTGCTTTTTATTGTAATAGTGTATCTTATGAATTATTTAATATCTTACGAAAACCAACAGTGCATACAAATATTAAAGTTATTCCTAATGATTTATCTAAATTTTTTAAATTATTAGATGATATTGAAGAGAACGATACAATAATTTGTTCTGATCAAAAATTATTAGATGATATTTATCCAATTAATTTTAATTTTAATACAAAAGAATATGAGATCAACAACTTAATAGAGCACTCTATTTTTGAAACTACTTTTACTCATAAAGATAGATATTTTTCAAAATTAAAAATATCAAGCCTTTATTTAACTGAATTTTTAGATGTATACAGTTATTTAGGATTTGATTCTGATTTAAACAAGTTGAAAAAATTTCATAATTTAAAACCAATTTTTGTAGATAAATTAATTAACCATACTGATTTTGGAAGAACTGATAAATTTCTGATTGCACAAGAGAAAGAAGATCAACTAGAAAAAGAAGTTAACTATTTAACTAATAAATATAAATATGCAAAGATATTGTATTTAACAACAAAAGATATAGATGATAATAAAAATATTGACTATACTTTTATTAATTCTTTAGATGAAGTAAAAGAGTTCTTAAAAAAGGCCCAATTTAATGCTGTTTATTTTATCGGGGTATCTTATGATGAACTTTATGAGCAAGTTTCAAAACAAAATAATGAGCCTTCTTTAATTTAATTAATATATCATTCCAAAAGAACTTACTACTTTACCAACAATTCTTACTTCATTTTTCTCTAGTATTTGAATTGGATAATCTTTATTATCAGATATAACATCAAGTTGTCCATCAGCTCTTCTTTGAATTCTTTTTACAAAAAGCCCATGGTTTGTTGTAAATGCGTATATACCGTCCCTTGCAACATCTTTTCTTGTTTTATCTATAAATATTATATTGTCACTATTTAGTGTAGGTTCCATTGAATCTCCTACTACATTTATAGCATCAATATTTTTTAAATTTTCTTTACCACCTAACATACTAATAAAATATGGTGGAACCTCCATAGATTCAGCACTATCATCATTCTCATAGGCACCACCTCCTGCACTAACACTAACTTCAGGATAGTATCTAATCCAGTATTTATCAGTAGAATCAACTAAAGAACCTGGGTTTTGATTATAGAGTAACCAGTTTATTGATATCTTTTTTCTTGCACAGAAGTCTAATATGTTGGAAAAAGGTATTTTACCTCTATTCTTCATAGTTGCAAAATTGACTTGACTTAGATCTAAAGCTGTAGCAACATCTTTATCAAAAACCTTCCCATCTTTTCCATCTTGACTTAATATATCCTTGAGTTTCTCAATTATTTCACGTACAATCAACATTTTAACTCCTTTAATACTATTATATTACAAAATGCAATATTTTTCAAGACATTTGAAATTTTTATATAGAATTTGACATATATTTATTCAAAAAGGATATAAAATGGCACAAAAAATTGAGAAAGCAACAAGTAATGTAATTAAAATGTTAGAAAAAGTTGACAATTTTTTACTTGAGTTTGGTACTAAAATATTATAAGTAGCATCAAAAAAGCAAAATTCCCAAATTTATAAAAAATAGAGATAAAAATAAATTCTACTAAAGCAAAGTTTCTATAAAATTAGATTACTAATTACACGATGGTAACCACGGGGAGTAATATGGAAACAAATTTAATTGCTGAAGCGGGAAAATTTATGGCACTGGGGATGGGAATAGTATTCTTATTTTTAGTCGTTATGATTTTCGCTCTAAAATTACAAGCAAAGCTTATTGGAAAATATTTTCCTGAAAAGAAAGTATCACCGACTAAACCTGCTGTAAGTGCTTCAAACAACACTGCAAAAATGGCTGCAATCGTAGCTGCTGTACAACATCACAAAAATCTAAAAGGTTAATTTAAATGGCTAAAAAATACATTGATGTCATGGATACTACGTTTAGAGATGGATTTCAATCTGTCTTTGGAGGTAGAGTTTTAATGGATGATTTCTTTCCAGCTGTAGAAGCTGCGAAAGAAGCTGGGATAACTCACTTTGAGTTTGGTGGAGGAGCAAGATTTCAATCTTTATTCTTCTACTTACAAGAAAATGCTTTTGAGATGATGGACAGATTTAGGGAAATCGTTGGTCCAGATGCTAACTTACAAACACTAGCAAGAGGAATTAACACTGTTATGTTAGATACTGGTTCTAGAGAACTAGTTGAAATGCATGCTAAAATGTTCGCAAAACATGGTGTTACAACAATTAGAAACTTTGATGCATTAAATGATGTACAGAATTTAGAATATTCTGCAGAATGTATTAAAAAGTATGGATTAAATCATGAAGTTGTTGTAACTTTAATGGATTTACCACCAGGATGTGAAGGTGCACATGATGTTCCTTTCTATGAAAAAACATTAAGACAGATTCTTGATAGTGGTGTTCCACATGATTCAATTTGTTTTAAAGATGCGTCTGGTACTTCATCACCACAAAAAGTTTTTGACACTATTAAAATGGCAAGAAAACTTGTTGGTGAAGATACTCATATTAGACTACATACACATGAAACAGCTGGGGTATCTGTTGCATGTTATTTAGCAGCTTTAGATGCAGGTGCAGATGGTATTGATTTAGCAGCTGATCCTGTATCAGGTGGTACTAGTCAACCAGATATATTAACAATGATGCATGCTGTTAAAGGTATGAACTATGACTTAGGTGGTTTAGAAATTGAAAAAGTTCTAAAATATCAAGAAGTTTTAAAACATCAATTAAAAGACTACTTTATGCCTCCTGAGGCTACACAAGTATCTCCATTAATTCCTTTCTCACCTATGCCAGGTGGTGCTTTAACTGCAAATACTCAAATGATGAGAGATAATGGTACTTTAGATAAATTTCCTGAAGTAATAAAAGCTATGAGAGAAGTTGTTGAGAGAGGTGGTTATGGTACATCTGTAACTCCAGTATCACAATTCTATTGGCAACAAGCATATGCAAATGTAATGTTTGGGCCTTGGAAACAAATTGCTCCTGGTTATGGAAAAATGGTTCTAGGTTATTTTGGTAAAACTCCTGTTGAACCAGATGCAGAAATTGTTTCTTTAGCTTCTGCTAAATTAAAATTAGAACCAACTACAGAAAACCCATTGGATTATGCTGATAGAGATGAAAAGAAAACTATGGCTTATTGGGAAGGTAGATTAAAAGAAGAAGGATTAGAAACTTCTGAAGAAAATATTTTCATTGCAGCAGCTTGTGATGAAAAAGGAATCGCTTTCTTAAAAGGCGATGGTCCTTTAAATATTAGAAAAGCTGATGCTTCAGCATGTGAAGATGATAAAGAATGTAATTTAGGAGAAAATAAAGGTATGAGTAACGCAACTGGAAACTACACAGTAGTTGTAGACGGACAAAAATTTAATGTAACTGTAGCAGAAGGTAATGCTGATATTCAAGTAACACCTGTATCTGACGCAGCACCAGCTGCAGTAAGTACTGCACCAGCTGGTGGGGCCGAAGTTCCTGCAACTGTAAGCGGTAATCTTTGGAAAATGAATGTTAAAGTTGGTGACAAAGTTGAAAAAGGTGATATTGTTGCAATTTTAGAAGCTATGAAAATGGAAATTGATGTTGAAGCTCCTTGTTCAGGTACAGTTTCAGCTATTTTAGTTAATGCTAGTGATGCTGTTGAAGAAGGTCAAGCTTTAGCTACAATTGGCTAATTAGATGAAATTAAGAATTCGGAGAATAATTAATGAATAAAAAACTAATGGCATCAATGCTAATTATATTTTTTGCAATTTTCAGTTTAAATGCTTTTGCTTCAAGTAATACAGCAGAACCAGTTAAAACTGAAAAAAAAGAATATGAATCTAAAACTTTAAGTGAATTATTAAGTTCATTCTATAAAACAACAGGTATCTATGCATTTACTACGCCAAGAGATACTGTAATGACATCAGAAGCTCATGCAGAAGATGCGAGACCTATGACACATTTTGAGCAAACATGGGGAAGATTACTAATGTTTGCCATTTGTTTAGTATTATTTTATCTAGCAATTGCAAAAGGGTTTGAACCTCTATTATTATTACCAATTGCCTTTGGTGGATTACTAGCAAACATTCCTCTTGCCGGAATTGGCGGAGAATCTGGGATGCTCGGTATTATTTATAATATGGGAATTGCTAATGGTTTCTTCCCTCTACTAATATTTATGGGTGTAGGAGCTATGACAGACTTTACACCTTTATTAGCGAATCCTAAATCGGCAATTTTAGGAGGAGCAGCACAATTTGGAATCTTTGGTTCTTTAGTTGGGGCAGTTGCTATTGGGTTTGATTTACAATCAGCATCAGCAATTTCAATTATTGGTGGAGCTGATGGTCCAACATCGATCTTTATTGCAAATAGACTTGCTCCTGAATTATTAGGTGCAATTGCAGTTGCAGCTTATTCTTATATGGCGCTAGTTCCAGTAATTCAACCTCCTATTATGAGGGCGTTAACTACTGAAGCTGAGAGAAAAATCAAGATGCCAAAACTAAGAAAAGTTAATAAGTTAGAAAATTTATTATTACCAATTGTTATTCTATTTTTAGCAATTTTATTTTTACCAGAATCTACTCCACTTATTGGAGCATTTGCTTTAGGTAACTTCTTTAAGCAATCAGGCGCTGTTGAAAGACTTTCTGATACTATGCAAAATTCATTAATCAATATTGTAACTATATTCCTTGGATTAGGAGTTGGTTCTAAATTAGCAGCTGACAAGTTTTTAGTTGTTGATACTTTAGGTATTATGATTATTGGATTATTAGCATTCTCTGCAGGTACTGCAGCAGGTGTACTTATGGCTAAAGTTATGAATAAGTTTGCGTCTGAAGATAGTAAAATTAATCCACTTATTGGTGCGGCTGGTGTTTCAGCAGTTCCAATGGCAGCGAGAGTTGTTAGTAAAGTTGGACAAGAGTATGACAAATCAAATGTATTATTAATGCATGCGATGGGTCCAAATGTTGCTGGAGTTATTGGTTCTGCCGTAGCTGCTGGTGTACTTTTATCAATATTTAATTAAATTAGTAGGGAATAAAATAAAATGTCTGAAATTAAAGACTCACTTGGCCTAGAAAATGTAGGTACAGTGTATAGAAATCTAGATATAGATACATTAATGCAACATGCTGTTGAAAATGAAGGTGCTAAAATATCTTCAACTGGTGCACTTATGATTGATACTGGTATTTTTACTGGTAGAAGTCCTAAAGATAAGTTTTTTGTTAATCAAGATCCATCAAACAAATATATTGCGTGGGGAGATATCAACAGAAAAGTTTCAAAAGATGTTTTTGAAGATTTAGAAATAACATCAAAAAAACAACTAAGTAACAAAGATTTATATGTTACTGATGTATATTGTGGTGCTTCATTAGACAGTAGAAAATCTGTAAGATTTATTACTGAAGTTGCATGGCAAGCACATTTTATTCAAAATATGTTTATTGTTCCTAAAGAAGAAGACTTAGAAAACTTTGAACCTGAATTTACTATTTACAATGCTTGTAAAACAGTAGATATGGCTTATGCAAGTCATAAATTACATTCAGAAGTTTATGTAGTATTTAATGTAGAAGACAACAAAGCTCTTATTGGTGGTACATGGTATGCTGGTGAGATGAAAAAAGGTGTTTTCTCAATGATGAATTACTGGTTACCTTTAGAAGGTAAATTGGCAATGCATTGTTCTGCAAATATTGGGAAAGATGGCGATACTGCCCTATTCTTTGGTCTTTCAGGAACAGGTAAAACTACACTTTCAACTGATCCTAATAGATCTTTAATTGGTGATGATGAACATGGTTGGGATGATAATGGTATTTTCAACTTTGAAGGTGGATGTTACGCAAAAGTAATTAATCTTGATGGTGAATCTGAACCAGATATTTTCAATGCAATTAAAAAAGGTGCAATATTAGAAAATGTTGTCGCTGATGAAAATGGTGTTGTTGATTATGAAGATGGTTCTAAAACTGAGAATACGAGAGTTTCTTATCCTTTAGATCATATTCCAAATCATACACCTGATATGAAAGGTGGACACCCAACTAATATTATCTTCTTATGTGCTGATGCATTTGGTGTATTACCTCCTGTTTCTAAACTTTCAAGAAGACAAGCAATGTATTATTTCTTAAGTGGATATACAGCAAAAGTTGCAGGGACTGAAAGAGGTATTACTGAACCTGTTGCTACTTTCTCATCATGTTTTGGAGAAGCTTTCTTACCTTTAAACCCAACTGTTTATGCAGAATTGTTAGGTCAAAAAATTGATAAACACAATGTAAATGTATATTTAGTTAATACTGGATGGACTGGTGGTCCTTACGGTGTTGGTTCAAGAATGAGTATTAAAAATACAAGAGCTTGTATAAATGGTATTTTAGATGGTTCTATTAACAATTCAGAATTTGAAAAACTACCTGTATTTAATCTTCAAGTACCAAAAACACTTGAAGGTGTTGAAACAGCAGTATTAAATCCAAGAAATACATGGGAAGATCAAGATGCATATGATGAAACTTCTCAAAAATTAGCTGGGATGTATATTAAAAACTTTAAAAAGTATCTAACTTTAGAAAGTGATTATGATTTTACATCAGCTGGCCCTAAATTATAAAATTTAATATTTCCAGAAAATAAAAAAGGAGTGAAAAAATTCACTCCTTTTTTTATGTCTATAACAATGAGAGTAGGATAGTTTTAAACTAACCCTACTCTATATATTAACACTCTATTTGAATTTCTTCGATTATCTCTAATCCAAAACCATTTAAACCAACAAATGAGTGTTTTCCACCACTTGTCATTAGTTTTATTTTATTTGCATTTAGAGAGTTTAATATTTGAGCACCAATTCCATAATCTCTTTGAGATTCTTTATGTGACATTTCTTCATTTAAAAATATTAATAGTCCACCTTTTGATTGTAAGAAATTAATTGTTTTTAACATTGAATGAAGTTTTTCATCATTTAAAAATAGTTTAATATCAGGGATAACTGTATGAAACTTAACATGTGTTACATCTAAATCTTCTCCAAATTTAATAGCGGTATGTATATGTCCAATATGATCTTTAAATTCTTTCTTAATAACCTTAGTACCAAAGAATTTAGTATCACAACTAGATATCTCATCTATTAAGTTTTCATGAGATAATCTATATTCCACTAAATCAGATATATAAATTTGTTTTAAATTATGTTTATCTGCAAAAATATCTAAATCATCACGTCTAGCCATTGTTCCATCTTCTTTTATGATTTCACAAATAACAGCTTCTCCATTTAATCCAGCTAGTTTACATAGATCAACTGAACCTTCTGTATGACCTGTTCTAACTAATACTCCACCATCTTTTGCAATTAATGGGAATATATGTCCTGGACGTACTAGCTCTTGTGCATTAGATATAGGATTTGCCAAAATTTTAATTGTATCATCTCTTTCTCCTGCACTAATTCCAGTCAATGCATCTGCCGCATCAACAGAAACAGTAAATGCTGTCTCATAAGATGAAGTATTTGATGCAACCATTGGATTTAATTCTAATTTATCTGCAGTTTCTTTTGTAACTGATACACAAACTAATCCTTTTGCATGTGTCACCATAAAGTTCACTTTTTCAGGGCTACTTAAAGGTGCGGCATAAACTAAATCACCTTCATTCTCTCTATCTTCATCATCTAGCATTATTACCATATTGCCTTTTTGAATCTCTTCAATTGCTTCTTTTACTCTTTGTATTGCATTCATTTTTCTACTTTTTAATAATTTTTCTTGTATTTCAGATATTATATCAAAAATTTACAAATTTTTTCTAAAAACCCTTGACAATAAAATACTTTTTTACTATAATTCCACCCAGTTAAACGAATGGGGTATCGCCAAGCGGTAAGGCACTAGCTTTTGGTGCTAGCATTCGAAGGTTCGAATCCTTCTACCCCATCCACTTTTTTCATCTACGTTATTTTAATTTTCAAATCGCGGAATAGAGCAGTACGGTAGCTCGTCGGGCTCATAACCCGAAGGTCATAGGTTCAAATCCTATTTCCGCAACCAACACACTAACTTAAGAATTTATCCTCTCTAAATGATTATTTTATGTAAAAAAATAAAAGGATAACTATGTCAATCAAAGATGTAAAACTAACTGAAAAAGAAGAAGTATTTATAAGACTAATTCAAAACAATGAAGATATATTTGATGCTTGTAGCAAAGCTGGAATAAATATTTCATCTAAAGTATTATCAGTATTAAAAAAAATAAACAAGTAATTGTTGTTCTATAGGTTTTTAAACCTATAGTTAGTAAAAATACTTTTTTTAAACCATCTTCATCTTTTATTCCCACTTAATGAACTCAATTTTATAGCCACAAAATCATATATATTATATAAATACCTATTTATCCTAAATATATTTAGAAATTAATTTATAACCAACTCCCCTAATATTTACAATCATTCCATTTTTTAATTTCTTTTGTACTTTATGGATCATACTTCTGATACTAACAGCTTCCATTTCTTTATTATCCCAAACATACTCATGAATCATTTCTGTAGTAACTGTTTTATCAAGGTTAGTTATAAAAAGTGTCAAAAGGAGTTTTTCTTTTTGTGTTAGAGTTATTTCATGATCATGTTTATATAAACTTTGATTTTTCATATGAAAATTAAAACCAAATCCTAAGTCTATAACATCTTTATCAATGTCATTGTTTAGTATAGTTTTTATATGATATTTTATATGTAAAATGAGCTCTTCTAATTCAAATGGTTTTTTTAGATAATCATTACATCCTAGATCATAAGCTTTTGAGATATTATCAATGTCAAGTTCTGCACTTACTATAATTACTGGTAAATCACTATGTATATTTCTTATCTCTTTTAATACCTCATGACCAGAAAAACCTGGTACATTGATATCTAAAATATATAAATCATATTGATTATTTATTACTTGAGTCATTGCATCATAACCATCTTCTGAACTAGTAACGAAAAAACCTTTTTTTTCTAAGGCATTTGTAATTAATCTATTTAATAAATAGTCATCTTCTAATAAAAATATTTTCATAGTTCTTTCTTAATAATAGAATCTATATTAAAAGTAAATGTAGACCCTAAATTTTTTCCACTTACAACTTCTATTTCAATATTGTATTTATCCGAAATCTCTTTTACAATATTCAATCCTAATCCTAGGCCCATTTTTTTATTTGATTGTTGATAGTATGCATCAAATATTAATTCTTTATTTTCTAAGCCAATTCCAAAATCTTGTATGGAAATAATAGTTTTTTCATTTTCTATTCCAAAAAATACAATGATTTCAGAAGATTCTTTACTATATTTTATTGCATTGCTAATTGTATTATCAATAATTCTTTCTAATTCGTATTTATTAATAAAGACTTCTATTTCTTTGTTATATTCAAGGTGAATATGAATATCTTTAGTATTGGCTAATTCATCAAAAAATATAACTCTTGAACTAATAAAATTTAATAGATTTATTTTAGAAACTTTATACTCTCGACTCTCTTTTTTTATTTTATAAGATAAGTCTCCGTATATAGAAGAAAGAGTTTTTGTAGAAGCTTTTATTGCTTCTATTTGTTTTGTAGGACCACTTGCTTGCTCAATTAGTTCAGTATTTAAAGAGATAATTGAAACTGGTGTATTCATTTCATGCATAATTTTTTTCACAAATAAATCTTGTTGTTCAAGTAAATTTGCAATGGTTAATTTACTTTCATAAATATCTAATTGGGTTTTTACTCTTGCAAGTATCTCTTTGGGTTCAAAAGGTTTTGTAATATAGTCCACACCACCTTCTTCAAAAGCTTTTACTTTATCTTCAATATTATCAAGTGCAGAGATAAATATTATAGGTATATCTTTAAGTTCTTTTTCTTTTTTAATTAAACGACATAATTCATAGCCATTTAGGTTTGGCATTTTAATATCAAGGAGTATTAAATCTGGCATATCTATTTTTACAGCTTCTAATGCCATCATCCCATTTGTTGTTGCTCTGATGTCATAATTTTTGTTTTTTAAGATTTTATCTAGGTATTGAAGATTTTCAATTTTATCATCAACAACTAATATAGTATATTTTTTATTCATTTTATTTTTATTTAAACTCTTATTTTTAGTTATTATAACTTAAATGATGAGAAAGAAATTAGACAACCTGTATGAAACTTAAACAGTTATTTATCCTTTTATTGATTGTTAATAGTATGGCCTTAACTAGTGTGGTATTTATTTTAAGTGAATATCAAAGAGCTATTAAACAGCTTGAAGATGCCTATATTATGCAACATCGTTCTTTGGTTTTAGCCGATGAATTAAGACAAAGTTCTGATGATCTTACAAGAATGGCAAGAACATACGTAATTACTGATGATGAAATGTTCAAAGAACAGTTTCATACTGTATTAGATATACGAAATGGAGAAGAGCCTAGACCAAAATATTATAATCGTATTTATTGGGACTTCTTTACACTAAAAGGAACAAAACCGATTCTGGACGGTGAAAAAATATCATTAAGAACTCTTATGCAAGAGGCAGGCTTTCCAGAAGAAGAACTTGAATTACTTTATAAGTCACAACAAGAATCAGATGATTTAACAAATTTAGAAGCAAAAGCTATGAATGCAATCAAAGGTATTTTCCAAGATAAAAATGAAAAATTTACGGTCTTTGCAAAACCAGATTTTAAATTAGCTAGAGAGATTATGTACGGAGAACAGTACCATAAAGCAAAGATAGCTATTATGAAACCTCTTAATGAATTTTACCAAGAGTTTGAAAATAGAACACAAAAACGTGTTAATAAAGCACATATTACAGTTAAAAAAATGGAATCATATTTGAATGTTGCAGTTTTATTTCTTATAGTTCTTTTTGTTTTCTCTTTTATATTTATTATTCTTTATAGAATTATTCATCCTCTAGAACTACTGAATAAAGGGATGTTAAGTCTTGCTAGAAATGATATGGATATTATTTTACCTCAAAAAGTTTTTATGGATGAAGTATCTGAAATGATTGGCGCAGTTCAGGTCTTTAAAGATAATGCAATTCAACTTATATCTTCTCAAGAACAAAATAAAAGATTGCTAGATCTTGCAGGAGAAGGAATTTTTGGTTTGGATTCAAGAGGAAGATTTATTTTTGTAAATCCCACTGCTTCAAAACTTCTAGGATATTCTTCCGAAGAATTAATTGGACAATATGTAAATAAAACAATTGGAAAACATCTATTTAAAAAAGGAGCTCAACAGAAAGAAAGACTGATGTTAGTTTCTAAAGAAGAACAAACTTTTCTTTCAAAAAAAGGACTTGAATTCCCTATTGATTATGTAAGTACTCCAATTTTTAATAATAAAGAAATTTTAGAAGGTTCGGTTGTTGTTTTCTCTGATATTACAAAAAGAAAAAAACATGAAGATGAATTAAAAGCGGCAACTTTAGAAGCACAAAATGCAAACCTTTCAAAATCAGTTTTTCTTACAAATATGTCTCATGAGTTAAGAACACCATTAAATGCAATTTTGGGTTTTGCCACACTTTTGAAAAAGTCATCGACTCTAAATGAAGTTGAAAAGCAAAATCTTCAAACTATTAGAAATAGTGGGGAACATTTATTATCTATAATAAATGAGATATTAGAGTTTGCAAAGATTGAAGCAGGAAAAATATCTATTAACCTAACTCAATCAAATTTACATAAATTACTCAAGGAAATAGAGTCTATGTTTATAGAAAGGTGTGCAGATAAAAACTTAGATTTTATTTTTACTATTGAAGGAAATGTTCCAAAATATATTAAATGTGATGAAAAAAGAGTACGACAGATTTTTATTAATATTTTAGGGAATGCATTAAAATTTACTAATAGTGGGAAAATAGAAGTAAGAATAAAATATATAAAGAAGAAACTAAAAATTAGTGTAATAGATACTGGGATAGGAATGAATACAAAATCAAAAGAGCTTGTATTTAAACCCTTTGAACAAATGGGTGAATCTAAACATAAACAAAAAGGAACAGGATTAGGTCTTACTATCACAAAAGAATTGATTGAAAAAATGAATGGAAAGATTTCTTTTGATTCTAAAGAAAATATTGGAACTACTTTTGAACTTGAAATAGAGATTGAAACAATTAATAATTTTGAAAAGAGTATTAATGAAAAAAAATATGAAAATATTTCACCTTCTAAAAAGTCATATGATTTTAAGATATTAGTAGCAGATGATATTAAGGTAAATAGGGACTTGTTAGTACAGCTTTTAGATGTATATAATTTAGAAACTTGTGAAGCAAAAGATGGATTGGAAGTATTAGAAAAATGTAAAGAAAATGATTTTGATTTAATTTTTATGGATATTCTAATGCCAAATCTAGATGGATTAGAGACAATAAGAGAATTGAAAAAAAATAGTCAGTATAAAGATATTCCAATTGTTTCAATTTCTGCAAATGTCTTTGAAGATGATAGACATAAAGCCTTAAATACTGGGGCCGATAGTTTTTTGACTAAGCCTTTTGAAGAAAAAGATATTATTATTACTTTAGAAAAATATTTATCAATGCATTTCATTTCTGTTAATGAAGAAATAATTGAAGAAAACAAATCTTTTAAAATATCAGAAGATACTATAAAAGAAATCGTTATTGCTGCCTCTTCTTTAAATGCAAATTCTATTATTGAAATATTAGAAAAACAGAATATCCAATCTTTAATAAAAAGAAAAATTGAAAAACTTCTTTTAGAATATAAGTTTAAGGAAATTACTGATTTAGTCTTAAATCATAAATAGTTTGTATATTTAGTATACAGAGAATTCTTAATTATTATAAAAAAACAACACAAAAACAACACTACTTTTTTATACTTCTTTTAGTCAATATCAAATTAGAATAGAACGAGAATCTATTTGAATTTGATATTAAAAATTCATAGGAGAGTACAAATGAAAAAAATGTTGGCAAAATCTTTGTCTATAGCAGCGTTAGTTGCAATGGGTACTTTAGCACAAGCTGCTGATACAATTAAGGTTGGTGTTTTACACTCATTATCTGGAACAATGGCAATTTCAGAAACTACATTAAAAGATACAGTTTTAATGTTAATTGATGAACAAAATAAAAAAGGTGGAGTTTTAGGAAAAAAACTAGAACCTGTTGTAGTTGATCCAGCTTCAAACTGGCCTTTATTTGCTGAAAAAATGAGAGGTCTTTTAACTAAAGATAAAGTTGATGTAACATTTGGTTGTTGGACATCAGTATCAAGAAAATCTGTTCTTCCGGTAATTGAAGAGTTAAATGGTCTATTATTCTACCCTGTACAATATGAAGGTGAAGAATCTTCTAAAAATGTATTTTATACAGGTGCTTCACCAAACCAACAAGCTATTCCAGCAGTTGATTATTTAATGAACGAAATTGGTGTTAAAAGATGGGTTCTTGCCGGAACTGATTACGTTTACCCAAGAACAACTAATAAAATTTTAGAATCATACTTAAAAGCTAAAGGTGTTGCAGCTGAAGATATTATGATTAACTATACTCCTTTTGGTCACTCTGATTGGCAATCAATTGTATCTGATGTTAAGAAATTTGGATCTGCTGGTAAAAAAACTGCAGTTGTTTCTACAATTAACGGTGATGCAAACGTTCCTTTCTATAAAGAATTAGGTAACCAAGGTATTTCTGCTGAAGATATCCCTGTTGTTGCATTTTCTGTTGGCGAAGAGGAACTTTCTGGACTTGATACTAAACCACTTGTTGGTCATTTAGCTGCGTGGAATTACTTCCAAAGTGCAGAGGCTGATGTAAATGATGAGTTTATTAAATCTTGGAAAGCATATACTAAGAACCCTAAAAGAGTTACAAATGACCCAATGGAAGCTACTTATATTGGATTCAAACTATGGGTACAAGCTGTTGAAAAAGCTGGCACAACTAATGTTGATAAAGTAAGTGATGCAATTATTGGTCTTTCTGTTCCAAACCTTACTGGAGGAACGGCAACAATGCTTAAAAATCACCATTTAACTAAACCAGTACTTATTGGAGAAATTCAAGAAGATGGTCAGTTTGAAACTGTATGGCAAACTGAAGGTGAAGTTGCTGGAGATGCTTGGTCAGATTTCTTACCATCATCAAAAGATACAATCTCTGATTGGACTAAACCTGTTAACTGTGGTAACTACAATACAGTAACTAAAAAATGTTCTGGTCAAAACTACTAATTATAAATGACATAAAAGAAGAGAGGATTTTCTTCTCTTCTTATTCAAATCTAACTTAGGATTATTAAATGAAATCAAACTTTTTAAAAATAATCTTTCTTAATTTATTATTCATCTCATCACTTTTTGCAAATAGTTTTGAAGAAGATATTAACAAACTGAAAACAAATAGTTTAAAAGCTAAACAAGAAGTTGTTAATGAAATTACAGAAAAATATATTACAGATGAAAGAACAAATATTCTTTTATCAAAAATGCTTAAAGGTGAACTTTTTTATACAAAAGATAATGGAACTTTTGTTGTGTTAGAAAAAAAAGATGGAAGTATTTATAATACTAAAACTTTTTTAGAAAATAAAACACTTGAACCTATGAAAAAAACATTGCTTAAAAAAGTAAAAACAAACAATAAATTAAGAAGTGTTATAAAAACAAAACTAGCGGAAATGAATCTATTTTCTCAGGATATAGATAAAAGATTAAGGTCTGCAAAAAACATCTTGTTAAATGTATCTATAGAATTTGAGCCAATTATAGATAAAGCTTTAGGAATAGAAACTGACTCTTCTGTAAAAGAAAAATTATTAGAAGCAAAGACTATTTTAAGAGCACAAAATCTCTCAGGTGAAGAACAAATAATAGCAGTAAAAGAGTTAAGTGATTTTATTTCTTCAAAGTCTCTTTCTACTTTAAAAGAGATTTCTACTACTTCTACAAATAGTGAAGAGTTAAAAAAAGTTGCTTTTAAATCAATTATTTCAGTCGAAACTACAAGGTCATATTATGCAGTTGTTGAAAAAGCATTTTTTGGGCTAAGTTTAGGTTCTGTTTTATTACTTGCAGCTATTGGATTAGCTATTACTTTTGGGGTTATGAAAGTAATTAATATGGCCCATGGTGAAATGATGATGATTGGAGCATATACAACATATACCCTACAACAAATCATGCCAAATTTAATAGAGTATTCAATTTTAATAGCAATCCCTGCTGCATTTATTGTAAGTGGAATAGTTGGAATTATAATTGAAAGACTTGTTATTAGACATTTATATGGAAGACCTTTAGAAACTCTTCTAGCAACATTTGGTATTAGTTTAATTTTACAACAAATAGTAAGAACTATTTATTCTCCATTAAATCAAGAAGTAAAAACACCTTCTTGGATGAGTGGTGCTTTAGAAGTTAATAGTGCCTTGTCTTTAACGTATAACAGATTATACATTATTGTATTTGCATTGATTGTATTTGCAAGTATTTTATTACTTTTAAATAAAACATCTTTAGGATTAAAAGTACGAGCTGTAACTCAAAATAGACAGATGGCACAAGCTATGGGTATCAAAACTTCTTGGATAGATGCCATGACTTTTGGATTAGGTTCAGGAATAGCTGGAATTGCAGGTGTTGCACTTTCTCAAATTACAAATGTAGGACCAAACCTTGGACAAGCGTATATCGTAGATAGTTTCATGGTTGTCGTATTTGGTGGAGTGGGTAACCTTTGGGGAACACTTATTGGTGCAATTACACTCGGTGAGATTAATAAATTTATTGAACCAGTAGCTGGAGCAGTCCTTGCAAAAGTTATCATACTTGTATTTATCATTTTATTTATACAAAAAAGACCTAGAGGATTATTTCCTCAAAAGGGTCGAGATGCACAGGATTAGATAATGGAAACTACAATGAAAAAAACAAAACAAAAAAGAAAACCAATAATATTACAAATATTAGAAAAAGATAGAGGAGGTAAAATAGTTTTATCTATTTTAGCTCTTGTCGTTGCTTATGTTTCATTTGCAAATCTTTTTATAAGTCCTGACTCTGCATTTTATATTTCGACATATACAGTGACTCTTTTAGGAAAATATTTAGCTTTTGCCTTACTTGCACTTGCACTTGATTTAGTTTGGGGATATATTGGAATTCTTAGTCTTGGACATGGAGCATTTTTTGCACTTGGTGGTTATGCTATGGGTATGTACTTAATGCGTCAAATTGGGGATAGAGGTGTTTATGGAAATGCAGATCTACCAGACTTTATGGTTTTTATGAATCTTAAAGAGCTACCATGGTTTTGGTATGGATTTGATAATCCTATTTTCACACTTATAATGATTATGTTTGTACCTGCTTTATTAGCATTTGTATTTGGATATCTAGCATTTAGATCAAGAGTAACAGGTGTTTACCTTTCTATTATTACTCAAGCTATGACGTATGCACTTATGTTGGCTTTTTTTAGAAATGATATGGGATTTGGTGGAAATAATGGGCTTACAGATTTTAAAGACCTTCTTGGTTTTAATTTATCAGAAGATAGTACAAGAATAGGATTACTTATAATTTCATTTCTAGCATTGTTTATTGGGTATTTAGTTGCCAGATTTATAATGAATTCTAGACTTGGTCGTGTATGTATTGCTATTCGTGATGGAGAGAGTAGAACAAGATTTATTGGATACAGAGTTGAACAATACAAGTTATTTATTTTTATAGTTAGTGCTGCTATGGCTGGAGTTGCAGGAGCTTTATATGTACCTCAGGTTGGGATTATTAACCCTGGAGTATTTTCTCCATTATTTTCAATTGAACTTGTAATTTGGGTTGCAATTGGAGGAAGAGGGACTTTATATGGGGCTATTGTTGGAGCCTTTATTGTAAATTATGCAAGTACTTATTTTACATCTGCTTTACCAGAAGTATGGTTATACGCACTTGGTGGACTTTTTGTTGTTGTAACACTATTTTTACCAAAAGGTGTAGTTGGATTAATTTCTTCAATAAAATTAAATAAAAAAGTTGAAGGTGAGGGTGCAAATGTTACTGCTTAAACATGAAAATGAAGAAAATATAGGTGACTTAAAAAGAGGAGATAGAATTCTCTATTTAGATGATGTTACTGTAAGTTTTGATGGATTTAAGGCTCTAAACTCTTTGTCTTTACATATTGAATATGAAGAACTTAGATGTATTATTGGTGCAAATGGTGCAGGAAAATCAACTATGATGGATGTAATTACTGGTAAAACTAGACCAGACCATGGTCATGTAGTATTTGGACAAGCAGTTGATTTACTTCAAATGGATGAACCAACTATTGCCGAGATTGGTATTGGTAGAAAATTTCAAAAACCAACAGTATTTGAAGGACATAGTGTATTTGAAAATCTTGAACTTGCAATGAAAGATGATAAGAGATTTTTTAAAACTCTGTTTGCAAAAATGAGTGGAGAACAAAAAGATAAAATCGAAAAAACTATGAATTTAATTGGACTAAAAGATTTTTATAAAACGGAAGCTGGAATTTTATCACATGGTCAAAAACAATGGCTAGAAATTGGAATGCTTTTAATGCAAGATCCCAAACTATTACTTGTAGATGAGCCAGTTGCGGGTATGACTCCGGGAGAAGTTGAAAAAACAGGACAGATTTTAACTGACCTTTCAAAAAATCATTCTGTAGTCGTGGTTGAACATGATATGGAATTTATTCGAAGTATTGCAAAAAAGGTAACCGTTTTACATGAAGGTTCTGTTTTAGCAGAAGGTTCTATGAAAGATGTTCAAGAGAATGAAAAAGTAAGAAAAGTATATTTAGGAGAGTAGGGATTATGATTAAAGTAGAAAATTTAAATCAGTATTATGGTCAAAGTCATACTCTTTGGGATTTGAGTCTAGAGATAAAAACTGCCAGATGTACTTGTCTTATGGGAAGAAATGGAGTTGGTAAAACAACATTGACAAAGGCTATTATGGGATTAGTTCCTATAAAAGATGGACAGATTATTTATGATGGAAAAGATATCTCAAGACTTGGGAGCGAAAAAAGAGCTGCCCTTGGAATTGGTTATGTTCCTCAAGGAAGGGAAATATTTTCACAGCTAACTGTAAAAGAAAATCTAGAGATTGGTTTACTTGGTAATAGGAATGGATTAAAGAGTGTCCCTGATAAAATATATGAATTATTCCCAGTTTTAAAAGAGATGTTAAAAAGAAAAGGTGGTGACCTTTCCGGTGGACAACAACAGCAATTAGCAATTGCAAGAGCTTTATGTTTAGAACCGAAGTTATTAATACTTGATGAGCCATCAGAAGGGATACAACCAAATATCGTACAACAAATTGGAAGAGTAATTGATTATCTTACTAAAGAAGAGAAAATTACTGTAATCCTAGTTGAACAGAAGTTGCCATTTGCAAGAAAACATGGAGATGACTTTTTCTTAATTGAAAGAGGACGAGTTGTAGCAAATGGAGAAATTGAAAACTTAAATGATGAAATAGTAGAACAGTATTTATCAGTATAAATGAGTATATCTTTTGGTTTTAAAAACAATACTTTTTCGCTAAATAGATTAAATCTTCCTAGTCGTTATTTTTATTTTTATGATAGTGAGAACTATATAAAACTGTTAAGTATTGGTGAGGGGATTTTCCCTAAAGATAGATTAAAAACAAATATGGAGTTAATAAATTCAAGCTGTATCGTCACAACAGAGTCCGCAACTAAGGTTTACCCTTCAAAAAAAGAGTTTGGAATAAACTATATAAATGTAAATTTGAAAAATTCGAACTTTGAGTTTTTAAATGATGAACTTATTTTGTATAAAGATTCTAAATTACTACAAATACTTAGGTTTAAAGCAGATGAGAGTTCAACTTTTTTTTACAGTGATATTTTAACACAAGGTAGAAGTTACGAACACTTTGACTTTGATACGATGCTTTTACGAAATAAGTTTTTTATTGATGAAAGTTTAGAATATTTGGAAAACTTTGAAGTTAAAGGTTTAGATCTTAAAGATTATATAAAAAGACACAAAAATAAGAACTATATATATTTAAAAGTCTATATAAAAACTAAACAAAATGGTCATTTTTTAAACACCTTGCACAAAGCTGGATTTGACTCCTTTTGTTATACTAAAAATAAAGAAATGATAATAGGTTCTGTTAGTTCTTCTAATATGATAACAGTAAAAAAGAAACAGAAAGAACTATGGAATCTTTATAGAAAAGAATTAGAAAAAAAAGAATTTAATCTAGGAAAACAATAATTTATAAGAGAGGTTAATGTCAATGTTATTAACAAATCGTGAACAAGAAAAATTGATGATTTATACAGCTTCAAAATTAGCATATGAAAGAAAAGAGAGAGGTTTAAAACTAAATTTCCCGGAATCAGTTGCAATTATTAGCTCATTTATACTTGAAGGTGCTAGAGATGGTAGAAGTGTTAGTGAATTAATGGTAAGTGCTACAAAAGTCTTAAAATCTGAAGATGTAATGGATGGTGTTGCTTCTATGATGCATATGGTACAAACTGAAGCTACCTTTGATGATGGAACAAAACTAGTAACGGTACATAACCCAATACCTTTTAAGCCAAGTGATATTACACCTGGTGAGTATTTTATTGATGAAGGTGAAATAGAATTAAATATAGATAATGAAAGTATTACTATTGAAATAGAAAATATAGGAGATAGACCAATTCAAGTTGGTTCACATTATCACTTTTTTGAAACCAATGCATTTTTAGATTTTGATAGAAAAAAAGCATACGGAAAAAGATTGAATATATCTTCTGGAACATCTGTTAGATTTGAGCCAGGTTCAAAAAAAGAAATCTCACTTGTTGACTTTAAAGGTAAGAGATATATTGCTGGATTTAATGGATTAGTAAATGGTTATTTAGATGAAGAAGAAACAAAAGAAAAAGCTATGCAGAATTTAGAAACTTTTTTAGGGAGCAGATAATGAAAATTTCAAAAGAAAAATATGCTTCAATGTATGGACCAACTACAGGAGATAGATTTAGATTAGCGGATACAGAGCTTATTGCAAAAGTTGAAAAAGATTATACACTTTATGGTGAAGAGAGTAAATTTGGTGGTGGCAAAACTATTAGAGATGGAATGAGCCAATCTCCACTTGCAGTAGATGTTGCAGATTTAATAATTACGAATGCAACAATCATTGACTACACAGGCATTTACAAAGCTGATATTGGAATAAAGAATGGAAAAATATCTGCTATTGGTAAAAGTGGGAATCCATACAATTGTGATGGAATAACTGAGGGTTTAGAAATTGGAGCTAACACTGAAATATTATCAGCAGAAGGTAAAATTATAACTGCTGGTGGAATTGATGCACACATTCATTTTATTTCCCCCGGACAAATTGATGAAGCATTAGCCAGTGGTATTACAACTATGATTGGTGGAGGAACGGGACCAAATACTGGTACAAATGCTACAACTTGCACTCCAGGTGAATTTCATATACATAAAATGATTGAAGCTGTTGATGATTTACCTTTAAACTTTGGATTCATGGGAAAAGGAAATAGTTCAAGTTATGAGGCATTAAAAGTTCAAGTTGAAGCAGGAGCCATGGGACTTAAACTTCATGAAGATTGGGGAACTACACCAAATGCTGTTGATACTTGTCTAAAAGTTGCGGATGACTTAGATGTTCAAGTTGCTATTCATACTGATACTTTAAATGAATCAGGATTTGTAGATAATACAGTAAATGCATTTGCAGGTAGAACTATTCATACTTTCCATAGTGAAGGAGCTGGAGGAGGACATGCTCCAGATATTATGAAAGTTGCTGGATTAGAGAATATATTACCTTCTTCAACAAATCCAACATTACCATATACAAAAAATACAATAGAAGAGCATCTTGATATGCTTATGGTTTGTCATCATCTAAGTCCAAAAATTCCTGAAGATGTGAGTTTTGCAGAATCTAGAATTAGAGGTAAAACTATTGCAGCAGAAGATGTCTTACATGATATTGGTGCAATATCTATGACAAGTTCTGATTCTCAAGCTATGGGAAGAGTTGGAGAAGTTGTTATTAGAACATGGCAAGTTGCAGATTCTATGAAGAAACAAAGAGGGGCTTTAGATTTAGATGATGAACTTTGTGATAATGAAAGAATAAAAAGATATATCGCTAAATATACTATTAATCCTGCAATAGCTTGTGGAATAAATGAGCATGTAGGAAGTGTAGAAGTTGGAAAAATGGCAGACTTGATTTTATGGACTCCTGCATTTTTTGGAGTGAAACCAGAAATTATTATAAAAGGTGGTTTTATTGCACTTAGTATGATGGGTGATTCAAATGCCTCTATCCCAACTCCTGAACCAAATATGTATAGACCAATGTTTGGGAGTTTAGGAAAAGCAGCTGCAAAAACTAGTGCCATTTTTGTATCACAAGCTTCCCTAGATTGTGGAGTTGAAAATAAACTTGATATAAATAAAGAAATAATAGCTGTTAAAAATACAAGAGATATTTCAAAAAAAGATATGAAGTTAAATGATTTTATTGGGGATATTGAAGTTGACCCTGAAACATATGATGTAAAAGTAAATGGTGAGACTATAGAATCAAACTATATGACTGAGCTTCCTATGGCAAAAAAATACTTCTTATTTTAGGATTTATAATGATAAAAAAAATTACTAGTATTAAAAGAGATATCGAGTATAGTGATAGTGTTGAACTTGACTGGTTTGATATGCAAAAACCAAATCTAAGTGCAATATCAAATGAAGGTATAGAGTTTATTATAAAAGCTAAATATACTCATCTTCATGAAGATGATATTTTAGAATGTGAAGATGGTTATAAGATTAAGATTTTAAAATCAGAAGATACTCTTTTCACTTTAAAATTTAATGATCATATGACTTTTGCAAGAATTGCATATGAAATAGGAAATCGTCATCAACCTGTTTGTATTGAAGATTATAAAATCACTATTTTAGATGATATTTCAACATTTGATATTATAAAAAGTTGCGAGTTAATTGATAAAGTAGAAGTAAAAAAAAGTAGAGGTATTTTCAAACCGAATGGAAATGCTCATCACTCGCACTAAGAATCAACAATGAATAATGCAAAAGCACTCAGTAGGTTTATACAGATACTTGATGGAGTTTTTCCTTCAGGTGCGTTTGTACATTCATTTGGTTTAGAACCCCATATTGTTTTAGATATTGTAAATGATAAAAAGAGTTTAAAAGAATTTCTCGAGAATATAATAGTAGACCAATACCAAAAATTAGAATTTGTAGTAGTTAAAAAAGTATTTAAACTTTTAGAAGAAGATAAATTAAAATTTATTGTAAAAGAAGATATTAAATATGCTTCAATGGTAAATTATGAATATGCAAAAGCATCAAAAGATTTGGGTGAAAACTATTTAAAGCATATAAATTTTGATATTAAAAAAGACATTATAAAAAAATATTTCCAGAAAGTAAAAGATAGAAAAAGTGTAGGAAATGAACTTTTTATTTTAAGTGCCTATGCCTTTGAACTTGATTTGGATATTGATACCTTCTTATTGCTTTGGTGTAAAAAAAATTTAATAAATATTGCAAGTGCAAGTCTTAAAATATCAAGAATAAGACCCTCAGAAATACAACAGATCTTGTTTGAATTCGATGAGGTATTAGAAAAATCAATTAAAAATAGTTCTAAAAATATTAGTAACTTTAACCCTCTCTTTGAAGAGGTAATTTTTAGCCACTTAAATTTAGAACCAAAAATGTTTGTAACATAAAAGAAATTAGGAATTTAAAATGAGTATTAAAGTAGGAATTGCAGGACCTGTAGGAAGTGGAAAAACTTCAATAATAGAAAAGTTAACAAATATGTTAAAGGATGAATATACCTTAGGTATTGTTACTAATGATATCTATACTACGGAAGATGCAAACTATTTAAAAAATAAACTAGATTTAAATAGTGAACAGATAATAGGTGTTGAAACTGGTGGTTGTCCGCACACTGCAATAAGAGATGATATCTCTATGAATCAAAAAGCAGTTGAAGAATTAGAAGAAAAATTTAATCCTGATATCATCTTTGTAGAAAGTGGTGGAGATAATCTCTCTGCAACATTTTCATATGAGTTAGTTGATTATTATTTATATGTTATTGATGTAGCACAAGGAGGAGATATCCCGCGAAAAAAAGGTGCTGGATTACTTTTTTCTGATTTATTAGTTATAAATAAAACAGATTTGTCTCCTTATGTAAATGTTGATTTAGAACAAATGAAAGAAGATGTTAAAAATAATAGAAAAAATAAACCAAGTCTTTTTTTAACTAATAAAAATGAAGAGAGTTTCGAAAAATTAAAAGAGTGGATTCTTGCACTATTATAGATAAGGATAAAATAGTTAAATAAATCCTTCTTTTAAACCTTCTTACCGATTAATTATATTCTTGAAGATATTAATAATATTTATGTATAATCTATAGATAATATTTTGTATTGTGAGTATAATATAATGGATATAAAGAATCTTCTCAATAATAGTAAAATAATTTTTTTGTCTCATGGTGGACTACTTACTCAATCTCTTATTGCCGATATGACTGAATCTTTAGAAAAAGAAACAGAATTTAATAATTTAAATATGGGGATATCAAGTAATATTTATACAATTTTTATTGAACTATCACAAAATATTTTGAATTATTCTAAAAAACATAATGAAGTTGACCCTGATGATTTAATAGTTGTTGGAAAAGATTCATCTGAACACTATTATACCTTTAGTCAAAATATAATCACAAAAGAAGATAAAGAAAAAATAGAACTAAAACTTCTAGAAATAATTAGTCTTGATAGAATTAAAATTAAGAAAAGATATAAAGAATTAAGACGAAGTGGTAAAAATATGCATAAAAAAGGTGGGGGAATTGGATTTTATGAAATTGCAAAGAGGTGCAATGAAATAAAATATCAATTTGTTGAAACTGAAGGAAATATGTATTATTTCTATTTTATGGCTATAACGGATGTTAATAAATAGTTACATACTGTTTAGTTTTTTAAAAATTAAAAAAATATGAGGATGAATAGTAATGAAAGTTCTTAGGAATATATTTATGTATCCTGGATTGTTTTTTTTAGCTTTACATACTTTTTCACTTTTTTCTGGAATTAAACATTTTACATTTAGATTTTCATCTTCTAAATTTACTTATGAGGATAATATCGACGGTATTTATTTTGGTTTAACTTTAATAGTAATTGCAATTATCCTAGATATAGCTGAAAATAGATCAAAAGCTCAAATATGTAATAAAGAAATAAAACCTAAAGATAAAGTTGATGATTTGATAGATTTTTACGAAGAATTAAATTAATAAGAAAAATAAAATCACTTTTTTTTAGCATAAATCCCCTATAATCACTTATCAAATTTAAGGCTTTTTTTGAACGAGTTTATTACTAATAATTCCACTTCTAATTTTTATAATCATTTCACAAAACTTCTACATGAATGTGACTCTTTTATTTTTAATGTTGCATTTATAAATTTCTCAGGGCTTCAGTTATTGTTAGATTCTTTGGATTATTGTCAAAAGAAGAATATCAAAGGTAAAGTTCTTACTTCAACGTATTTAAATTTTACAGAAGCAAAAGCTTTAGAACGATTAAGAGCGTTTGATAATATTGAATTGAAAATATTTGATTCATCTGAAAAGAATATTGGTTTTCATGCAAAAACTTACATCTTTGGATTTAAAGATGAATATAAAATATTACTTGGTTCTTCAAATATAACAGCAAGTGCTTTTAAAACAAATATTGAATGGAATATAAAAAATGTTTCAAAAAAAGATGATATATTTTTAAAAGAGATATTAAAAGAGTTTGATTCACTTTGGCAAAATTCTTTTTTTGTGGATGACGATTTTTTAGATACTTATAAAAACTTTCAGGCTTCACAAAAAATAGAACAGTTTAAATATAAAAAAGAGTTCAGTGTCAATTCTATGCAAAAGAGTGCTTTAGAAAGATTAGAATTCTTACGAGAAAAAGGTGAGAAAAAAGCCCTAGCTATTGCTGCAACTGGTACAGGAAAAACTTTTCTTTGTGCTTTTGATGTGAAAAAATATAGACCTAAAAAAGTGCTCTTTATAGTTCATAGAGAAAATATACTATTAAAAGCAAAACAGACTTTTGAATCTATTATTCATGATTTTTCTTGTGGTTTATATACTGGAAATAAAAAAGAAGAGTCTAAAGATTATATCTTTGCAACTATACAAACACTTAGTTCAAACTATGAGAATTTTAAAGAAAATGAATTTGATTACATTATTATAGATGAGGCTCATCATATTACAAGTCCTAGTTACAAAAAAATATGTGAATACTTTACTCCAAAGTTCTTGCTAGGCCTCACTGCAACACCAAATAGAACTGACAATGAGTCAATATATGAAATCTTTGATGATAATATTGCTTGTGATATAAGATTAAATGATGCCCTTGAATATAACCTTGTTTCATCTTTCCATTACTATGGAATAAGTGATATTTCTAGTATAGATTATGAAGGTGTTGATTTAACAAAAATATCTGAACTTGCAAAACTTCTTATGGTAAATAGAAGAGTTGATTATATAATTGAAAAAATGAATTTTTATGGATACTCTGGATTGAAAAGAAAAGTGTTAGGATTTTGTGCATCCAAAGAACATGCTTTATTTATGAGTGAAGAGTTTAATAAAAGAGGAATACCTTCTGCTTCTTTACTAAGTGATGATTCTATACAAAAAAGAGAAAACACCATTGAAAAACTAGAAGATGAAAGTGATAGTTTGGAAGTAATTTTTACAGTTGATATTTTCAATGAGGGAGTGGATATCCCTTCTATAAATACTGTTCTTCTTTTAAGACCTACAAATTCTCCTATCATATTTATTCAACAGCTAGGACGTGGATTACGAAAGTATAAAAATAAAGAGTTTTTGACACTGCTTGATTTCATTGGTAATCATAATAAAGCCTATCTGATTGCTCTAGCTTTAGTTGGAAATAAAGCAATAGATAAAGAGAGTATAAAAATATCTCTTTTAAACAATTTTGCAAATATTGACAATGCATTTATTCAAATGGATAAGATATCAAAACAAAGAATTTTAGAACAAATAGATAGTGAAAACTTTAATACTTTAAAGTATTTAAAAGAACAATACTTTGATTTTAAATCAAATATAGGCAATAAGATTCCGAGTCTTTGTGATTTCATATCCCATGATGAATTGATTTCTCCTCTTGTGTTTATAAGTGAATCAAAATCATATGTAGAATTTTTGGCAAAAGTAGAAAAAACTGAAGATTTAAAAACTTTATGTACTGATGAGAATTTTATAAAAGCAATTAGATTTATGCAATCACTTTTCCCTATAAAAAGAATTTATGAATTTGTGATATTAAAATATTTGCTTGATAATGACTCTTGTGATATAACACAGGCTAAGAGCTTATTAGATAAATATTTAGAAAAAGTTTGTGAAGATACTATTTATCATAGTTTTGAGTATTTAAATCAAAACTATTTTGATTCAGGACAGATAAATAGATATTTAAAATTGCTTGATTTAAAAGATGGAAAACTAGAAAAAACAAAAGAGTTTAAACAAACACTTGAAAAAAAAGAATACAAAGAGGTTTTTGAAGATAGTATAAATTATGCAATTGTAACTTATGAAAAAGATTTTGGAATAAAAGATTTTGGATCACCATTTTTAAAATTATATGAAAAATACAATATGTTAAATATTGCACAACTTTGTAATTTTAATAAGATTCATTCTTCCTTTAGAGGAAGTGGATTTTTAAAATTTAAAGATGAATTCTTTTTATTTATAACTTTGGAAAAAGATAAGTTTTCAAAAGCTTCGAATTATTATAATGCTTTTCTTTCTAAAGAGCTTTTTACATATTCTAGTAAGCCAGGTCATTCTCAAGAGAAGGGTGATGGTGAAAAACTTATTCAGAACAGAAAATATGGAGTAAAACTTCATATTTTTGTTAGAAAGTCTTCACATGTAGATAAGAAAGTACAAAGATTTATCTATTTAGGTCTTGCAAATACGCAAAATTATAAAAACAATAAACCAATTGATTTAGAACTAAAGTTAGAAAATGTTTTAAATGATAAACTCTATGAAGAGTTTACAAAAATAGTCTAGGAAAATATTCATGCTATCGATTTTTAATAATGCCCCAACTTATATGACAGTTTTTACAATATATATTTTTTTTCTTCCTTTCTTCTTTTTATTAAGTATTTTACTAGCTAAAAGAAAGAAGATAAAATTACATTTTATCTCTCAAACTTTTCTTCTTGGAGTAACTTTACTTTTTATTTTATATTTTGAGATAATGATTAGAATCTATGGGGGATTTTTAGATTTTGCAAAAGATAGTTTTATTCCATATAGTTTTTTAGTTAGTTTTTTAATTTTCCATATTATTTTATCTTCAAGTTCATTAGGTGGTTGGATATATCTTTATATTAGTTCTTTAAAAGCTATCAATAAAAAAAATAGAAGCTCTTTTAATAAAATAAAGCATAAGAAAATTGGAATAGCTATTTTTATTGCCTTAACTATTAGTTCAATTACAGGTATATTTATATATTTCTTTTTATTTTTTAAATTTTAACTATTTTTTTTAAAACTTTTTCAAAATCACCTATAATAATATTTTCAACAGAACATGCAATCATAAGATTTACTGGATGATCAAAATCTTCAATCATTTTTCCATGTAAGTCACAAAAAGTATCTCCATGAGCTAATTTTTCGTCTCTAGGAAATTGTTCTAAATAAGTAGTTTTCCTATAAAGGTAACCATAGACTTTTTTACCAAGTGCTGATGCATATCCACATTCCCATATTGTTCCACTGTCACTTTCTTTCCCTCTAAAAGAATTTAAGTTAGCAACTACAATATCACATTCATCTATTAAGTTTTTATTTGCTTCAAAAATATCTTTAGCAATTTTTTGTTTAGGCTGATCAAAATCAATTACATTATCAAGGGGATATAGCCCTTCAAATCCATACTTCTTACAAAGCTCAACATATCTTTTTCCAATTTCTATAGAGTCTTTTTCAAAAACATCTGGCCCTGCTATATATATTTTTTGCATACTGACTCCATTACTTTTTTTTACCATAGTTTATTTTATTACCTTTTTCATCAAAAAGAGGATACTTTTTTTCATTTAATTTCATTTTTTCAGTTATTGCTTCTTCTAGATTTATATCTAGTTTCATACACATTCTAATAAGATAAACAGCAATATCTGCTATTTCTTGTTTTGCATGTTCTTTTTTATCATCACTTAGATTATTAGCTTGTTCCAATTCTAACCATTGGAATATTTCTAAAAGTTCAGATGCTTCTACACTTAAAGCCATTGATAAATTTTTTGGATTGTGGAATTTATCCCAATCTCTTTGTTCTGAAAAGTCTTTTATAATTGTTTGAATTTTTTGCATATTCATGTTAAACCTCTTTGAATGATAAACTATTATATAATACCAAAATTTCAAAAAAGATAAATATATGATTAAAAGAGAATTTATACAAAAACACAAAGCATTAGATTTTAGGTTTTACCAAAATATCGATGATTTTGTAGTTGAAGAACAACCAATAAAGTTTGCAGGTCGTGGAAATTTCATTATTGCTAAAATCAAAAAAAAGGGTTTAGGTACTTGGGATTTAATTGAAAGCTTAGCAAATGGCTTACAAATCTATGAAAATGAGTTAGGTTATGCAGGTTTAAAAGATAAAAATGCAACTACAACACAATATATTTCTATTCCAAAAAAGTATTCAAAAGATTTAAAAAAATTTAGACATAATAAAATAGAAATATTAGAAACTACACTTCATGGAACAAAACTGAATATTGGTGATTTAGAGGGAAATAGATTTGAAATAAATCTTCATGATGTAAAAATTGAAGATGTTGGAAAGATTGAAAAACTTTTAAAACAAATTTCAAAAATAGGGATGCCAAACTATTTTGGTTTTCAAAGATTCGGTCACGAAAGTGAAGAAAACTTAGAAAAAGCAAGAAAATATATTTATGAAGATTTAATTATTAAAGATAAGAAGTTATCTAAGATGTTAGTATCTGCATATCAAAGTGATTTTTTTAATAAATGGTTAGTTACTAGATTAAGAAGTTCTCCAGAAACTTTTAAAGCAGTAAACGGAGATGTTTTTAGAGATTACTCAAAAGACAGGTTTTTTACACCAAAAAATTTAACAGAGATTATTCTAAAAGATTTTGAAGATAAAAAGATAGTTCCTACAGGATTACTTCCTGGACGTCAAGCTTTTAGAAGTATAAATGATGCACGAGTCATTGAAGAGCAATTTGATGATACATATATTCAAGAAAAAGGCTACCGACGAGATGCTATTGTTTATCCAAAAGATATCTTTGTTCAGTATCATAAAGAGACAAATAAATGTAAAGTAAAATTTACACTTCCTAAAGGCTCATATGCCACAGTTTTAATTGAAAATATAATGAATAGGAATCTAAAAGCTTAGATTCTTATTTATTCTTTAATATATAAATAGAGTTTACTAATAAAGTAAATAATATAATAGCTCCTCCAACAAAAGTACTATTTTCAGGAACTTCTTTTAATACAAACCAAACCCATACTGGGGCCATGACGGTTTCTATAATCATTAATAACCCAACTTCACTTGCTGGAAGCTGCTTTGTTCCAATACCAATTAAAACTCTAGCAATTGGTGAAATAAATGTTCCTGCAATTAAAAGTATTACTAATGTATGATAATCAAGAATAAAACTATTTACAAAAAAGAATGACACTACGGCCGTTGTTAATCCCGCAAAGGAAGTGATCGTAAATCTATTTACTTGTTTATATTTTGATAGGATTACAAAGGCTAGTGCAAAAAGGTTTGTACATATTAATGCATAAATATTTCCTAGAAAATCTCCTGTACCTAATTGTGATGAAAAAATTACAAATAAACCTAAGAATATAAAAAAAGATGAAATAATTATATTTTTTCTAATCTTTTCTTTATTAATAAAATAAGAATATAAAGCAGAAAAAAGTGGTGTTGATGCAATAATCATTACGGTATTTGCAACAGTTGTTGTTTTAATTGCACTTATAAAGAAAATATTTGATAAACCTAATAATCCACCACATATAAGAATAGGAACTAATCCTTCCTTATATAGATTAATTGTACTTTTCTTTTTTGTTGTAAATAAAATTATATTTATGCTCAAAAACATAAAAATACCAATATAAAAGGCAAAAGAAACTGCTTCAATTGTTGTAAGTTTTATAAATAATGACTCTAAACTTATCATCAGTACGCCAAGTGAAGTAATTAATAAAGCTTTAAAATGTGTGTTGTTTTTCATAATAAATCCATAAACATAAAATATATGTGAAATATATCTAAAGTATATTTAAAATTAAATTTATATTAATTAGAATATAATATTTGAAATATATCTTTAATGGATTAAAAATGAGAAATAAACTAAAAAGAGCAAAAAATAAAACAATGACAGAACAAGTTTATGAAAAACTTGAAGATCTTATTGTTTTTTGTGAAATAGAACCCGGGACAGTTTTAACAGAAGCAGAAATATCTGAAATGGTTGGCGCAGGTCGTACTCCAGTTCGAGAAGCATTGCGTATGTTAGCAAATGAATCTTTAGTAAATGTTTCTAGAATCGGTATTTTAATTCCTGAAATGAGTGGGTCTACTCAATTACAGTTATTAGAAGTAAGACGTGCTATATTAAAACTTTGTGTTGAAAAAGCTATTAATAGATTAACTGAATTGGATAAGAAAGCTCTTCAAGAATTATTAGATGTAGTTGATACACAAGATGATGTTGAATTCCTCCATTGGTTAAAACTAAGACATAAAGTCTTAGCTAAGTGTTCAAAAAACCAATTCATATATGAAGAACTTAGAAATGTACAAGGGCTATCTCACAGGTTTTGGTATTTTTATGCAAAAAAAGATGACCATCAAGATGGAAAAAGACTACATAAACATATATTAGAAGCTGTTTTAGAAGAAAATAAAGAAAAAGCAATAGTAGCAGTAGATGCTCTTTTAGATTATCTAGAAGAATTTACTAGGATACATTCTATATAATAAAAGCCCTAATATTAATTTAGGGCATCACTAAAAATAAAATCTAATAGTTAAATCATATAAATATATACAATCATTATTATACTGAATAATGTTGATATAACATTCACTATATACATAGAATATATCTTAAGTATATTTTAAGATTAAACTATATATACTTTCATTATATAAACTTAAAAAAGGATTAGATATGTTAAGAAATAAGTTATTAGGCACTGCGTGTGCATTACTTTTAAGTACTGTTAGTTTAAGTGCTGAGACGTGGAAATTTGCAAGTGAAGAGGCTAAAAAAGATGTTCAAGATATTTATGCACAAGAGTTTGCTAAAGTAGTAAAAGAAGAATCTAATGGAGATATCAAGGTTAGAATCTATTATTACGGACAACTTGGTGGAGAAAATGATATTGTTGAATTAACATCAAATGGTTCAATTCAATTCGTATCTGTTGGAACTGGTCACTTAGGTTCATATGTACCTGAAGTTCAATCAATTTCAATTCCATATGTTTTAACTAATAATGAAGATGCAGCTTATGAAGTATTAACTACAAGTAAAACTATTTATAATGATTTAGCTCCAAAGTTCAAAAAAGCTAACTTGAAACTATTATCAATGATTAGTGAGGGTGAAATGGCATGGGGTGCAAATAAACCAATTAGAACTCCAGAAGATTTTGCAGGTCAAAAAATCAGAACATTTACATCTACAATTCCTGTAGAAACTTATAAAGCATTTGGTGCAGTTCCAACTCCATTATCATGGGGAGAGGTTTACTCTTCATTACAATTAGGAACAGTTGATGGTATGGTTAATCCAATGTATTTTATTTATAATGCTAAATGGCACATGGTTCAAAAATATATTATGTTCCCAGGTCAACAACCATATATTGGAACAATTTCAACTAATGCAAAATGGTTTGATAAACAAACACCAGCTAAACAAGCAATAATCAATAAAGCAATTAAAGCAGCAAATAAAGCAGCCTTTATTTACCAAAAGAAAATCAACAAAGAAAATACTGCAAAAATGTTAGAAGAAAATAAAGAGTTAAAGCTTATTACTTTAACAACTGAAGAAAGAGCAAAATTTAAAGAAATTAGTAAATCTTTACATGGAACTTTCTTAGATGTTGTAGCTAATGCTTATCCAGATGGGAAAAAAGAAAATGCTAAAAAAGATGCTAAAAAAATCTTAAATAATTTAATCCAAGAAGTAAAAGACGCAGAAAGTAGACACTAAATAAAAGGCCCCTTCGGGGGCACTTCTTAAGGATAAAAGATGGAAATAAAAGTAATACATAGTGAATTTAACAATACAATTTCTCATAATGGAAAAGTAGGTTTAATACTTCTTGCAACAGATCAAATTACATTATATGAATTTGATGCAATATTAAAAGATACAGGAGTTTTATGTTTCCCTTCACGGGTAATGATGGACTCAGTTGAATTAACACCTGAAGTTTTAATGGCAATTAAAGATGAGTTAGCAAGTGCTGCTAATACAATTCTTCCTGGATTAACACTAGACGTTGCTGCTTTATCTTGTACATCAGCTTCTATGACAATCGGTGAAGATGAAGTTGCAAGAATTATTAAACAAAGTGATTCAAAAAGAGAAATAAAAGAAGTTACAAATCCATATACAGCAATTAAAAGTGCATGTGAGTTTTTAAATATAAATGAGTTAGGAATAATTACTCCATATAGTATTGAAGTAACAGATGGAATAATAGAAGGAATGCAACCAAATATCAAAACTATTAGTGCTGCAACATTTAATAATCCAAATGATAATCAAGTTCCAAGTATTACACCAGAATCTATAAAAGATGCAGTAATCCAAATGGCAAAAGATGAAAAAATAAAAACAATTTTTGTTTCTTGTACAAATTTAAATATTTGTAGATATATAGATGAGTTAGAAGAAATTACGGGAAAAACAGTTTTAACAAGTAACCAAGTTATGGCTTGGGATATTCTAAGATTAGCGAAGTATCAAAACCCTATTTTAGGCTTTGGTTCACTCTTAAAGAAAGAGAGATAATATGAAAGAATTTTTTAGAAAACTAAATTCCATTACAGCAAAATTAGAAAAGGCACTTTTGTCTTTATCTATTTTGTTAATGATGATTAATACAACTGCAAACGCTTTAGGAAGATATGTTTTTAATCAAAGTATATATTTTTCAGAAGAGCTAAATCAGTTTTTAATGGTATCAGTTACATTCATAGGGCTTGCCTATGCAGTTAGAAATGGAAGAAACATTAGAATGACTGCGATATACGATTCTCTATCACACAAAAAGAAAAAGTTTTTGATGATTATTATTGCAATTACAACTTCAATGTTAATGTTCTTATTAGCTTATGAAGCTTATTCATATGTGATGCAATTAAAAGAGATTAATAGATTAAGTCCAGCTCTTCAACTACCAGTGTATTTAGTATATATGATTGTACCAATAGGCTTTTTTATGGCGGGGTTACAGTTTCTTATCCGATTTATTCAAAACTTATTACACGATGAGATTTATCTATCTTATGATGTTATTGAAGAAAAAGACTGTGACTCAACGATAGGAGATCAAGCATGTTAGAATTTTTTCAAAATGTAATAAATGGTGAGCTTGATGTTTATGTAATTACTTTTACTCTTTTAACTGTAATGGTAATACTTCTGTTTTTAAGTTTTCCAATGGTTGTGCCTTTAACAGTTGCAACAATAGTTGGCTTTTTACATTTTTCAGATTTACCTCTTGAAAATATAATTCAGCAAATGATCACAGGTATTACACCCAATGCTTTAATAGCAATTCCAATGTTTATTTTTGCAGCAGATATTATGACCCGTGGACATGCGGCAACAAGGCTACTTGATTTAATTGAAGTATTCCTTGGTCACTACCGAGGTGGATTACCAATTACGACTTGTATTTCATGTACGCTTTTTGGTTCAGTTTCTGGTTCAACTCAAGCAACTGTTGTTTCTGTTGGAACAATTATGAGACCAAAGTTACTAAAAGCTGGGTATAAAGATTCGTTTATTCTAGGACTTATTATTAATGCAAGTGATATAGCTTGGTTAATTCCACCTAGTATCGGTCTTATTTTATATGGTGTTTTAGCAAATGCAAATATTGCTGAATTATTCATTGCTGGAATTGGTCCAGGACTTATTTTAGCTGGTTTATTTTCTGTATATTGTTATATTTATTCAGTATATCACCAAGCAGAAATTACATTATCACCAAGGGCAGATTGGCCAAAAAGAATTAAAGCAATTAAAAATTCTATTTTACCAATGGGATTCCCAGTACTTATTGTTGGTGGAATTTATAGTGGAGCATTTACTCCAACAGAAGCAGCTGCATTCTCAGTATTATATGCGATTATTTTAGAAGTAGTAATATATAAAAAACTGGGACTTAAAGATTTAATTGACTCATCACTAAGTACTGGTCTTATTACAGCAGTAGTATTTATACTTGTAGGTGCAGGACAAGCATTTTCTTGGTATATCTCATTTGAAATGATTCCACAAGAATTACTTGGAGCACTTGATTTAGAAAATGCAAGTCCTGAGTTTATACTGTTTGTTATCTCATTAGCATTTGTAATTGGATGTATGTTTGTTGATTCAATTGTGGTATTACTAATTTTGACACCAGTATTTATGCCAATTATTGATTCTTCTGGACTTGATCCAGTTTTAGTAGGAGTTGTAATTACTTTACAAATGGCAGTTGGTTCCGCTACACCACCATTTGGATGTGATATTTTTACAGCAATTGCAGTATTTAAAAAATCATATCTAGAAGTAATAAGTGGAATTTTACCATTCTTCTTAATCTTAATGTTGATGTCAGCGATTTTAATATTCTTCCCTGATTCAGCTTTATTCTTAAGAGATATAGCATTTGATAAGTAAATAAGAAAATAAAAATAAAATTAACTATGAAGGAATTTAAAATGATAAAAAATTATGAGAAATATTTAGATAATACTAACTTTTTTGACAATACAAAAAATTGTATAAAAGGGGAATATGAACACCAAGACATCTTGAGTTTAGAGGCATTTGAAAAAGCGAAAAAAGAAATTACATCTTGGGACGAGTACAAAGTTACTCCATTAGTAGAACTTGATGATTTAGCTAAGCAAACAGGTGTTGCAAAATTATATTACAAAAATGAGCACTATAGATTTTCTTTAAAAAGTTTTAAAGCACTAGGTGGTGCATATGCTGTGGCAAACTTACTAATTGAAAAATTAAAAGATGCAGGAATTGATGCTAATTCTAATGATTTATTAGCTGGAACATATAGTGATATTACAAATAAAATAACAGTTTCTTGTGCAACAGATGGTAACCATGGAAAATCAGTAGCATGGGGAGCTTCAATCTTTGGATGTAATTGTGAAATATTTATTCATAATCATGTAAGTGTTAGTAGAGAAGAAGAGATTGCAAAATATGGTGCAAATGTAAATAGAGTAAATGGAAACTATGATGACTCTGTTCATGTTGCAGCAGTTACAGCTGAAAAAAATGGATACTTTACTGTTTCTGATACTTCATATGAAGGTTATACTTCTGTACCAAAAGACGTAATGCAAGGTTATACAATAATGGTTGATGAAGCCTTAAAACAAATGGGTGAAAAACCAACACATGTATTTTTACAAGGTGGAGTTGGTGGAATGGCAGCCGCGGTTGCTTCATTTATTTTAGAGACTTACGGGAAGAAATCACCACTTTTTATAATGATTGAACCAAATAATGCTGATTGTTTACTTCAAAGTGCAAAAGCTGGAAAACCTACAGTTGTACATGGTGATTTAGACACTGTAATGGCTGGACTTTCTTGTGGTGAAGTTTCTTTATTAGCTTGGAAAATATTAGAAGATAAAACTCAAGGATTCTTTTCTATCCCTGATGAACCAATTGCTGAGGTTATGAAATATTTAGCAACTTTAGGTGTTGTTGCAGGTGAATCAGCAGTTGCTGGATTAGCAGGATTTAATATTATTCAACACTCTAAAAGATATAGAGAGGCATTAAATATTGATTCAAATTCAAAGATACTATTTTTAGGAACAGAAGGTGATACTGATTCTGTTGTATATGAAAAAATGGTTGGTAAAACTTCATCTGAGGTTCTTAAAAAGGCTTAATTATGGAAAAGATATTTGAAGGTATTCCTTTTGAGGAAATTAAACAAAGAGCAGAATTTTATAAAGAAGATATTTATAAATTCACAAGAGATTTAGTTAGATGTCCAGGAGGTTCAGGTGATGAATCTCTTGCTGCAAAATGTACTATTGATGAATTGAAAAAGCTTGGATTTAATAAAATAGATATTGACCCAATGGGAAATATTCTAGCTTATATAGGAACTGGTAAACATCTTATTGCAATGGATGGACACTTAGATGTAGTTGGTGTTGGAAACCTTGATAACTGGAACTATGATCCTTATGAAGGATATGAAGATGAAGAAAAAATCATAGGTCGAGGAACTACAGATATGAAAGGTGCAATTGCATCTATTGTATATGCTGCGAAGATTATTACTGATTTAGATATTAAAGATGATTTTACACTTTTAGTATCGGCGTCTGTTGCAGAAGAAGATTGTGATGGATTATCTTGGAAGTATATGATTGAAGAGCAAAATATCAGACCAGAGTTTGTACTTTTAGCGGAACCAAGTGATGGTAAGATTTGTAGAGCACAAAAAGGACGAATGGAAATATCTGTAAGTACTTATGGGACATCTGCACATGGTTCAATCCCTCATACTGGTGATAATGCGATTTATAAAATGTCAGGAATTTTAACAGAGTTAAGAGCTTTAAATGAAAACTTACTAGTAGATGATTTATTAGGGAAAGGTTGTTTAACAGTTTCTGAGATTAGCTCAACATCACCATCACGTTGTGCGGTATCTGATTCTTGTACGATTTCAATTGATAGACGTTTAACTTGGGGTGAAAAACCTGAAGATGCCTTACAAGAAATTAGAAACTTACCAGCAGTTAAAATGGCTGATGCAGATGTTTCTATTTATAATTATGATGAGCCCTCATATACAGGTTTAGAGTATGGACAAGAGTGTTCATTTAAACCATGGAAAATGGAAGAAAAACATGATGTTACTCAAAGTGTAGCAAATGCTTATAAAAATCTATTTGGAAAAGAAGCTGTGATTGATATTTGGCCATTCTCGACAAATGGTGTTTCAATTATGGGAGAACATAATATTCCAGTAATCGGATATGGACCAGGTGAACTAAAATTTGCCCATGCTCCAAATGAAGAGGTAAAAAAAGCAGACCTAATTTTATGTGCTGCCCTATATGCAGCAATTCCATCAGTTTATGTGAGAATGTTAGAAGGTAAGTAATATGTTAGTTGCACCAAAAAGAGGCTTCTTAGAAGCAGAATATAAAAACAGATTAGCAAAAATTCAAAAACTTATGTTTGATGAAAGAATGGATGCTATTTTATTAACAACGCAAGTAGATATTGAATATTATACAGGCTTTAAAACACAGTTTTTTGAGAGTCCAACAAGACCTTGGTTTGTTTTAATTCCTTTAAATGATAAACCAAAAGCTATTATTCCAGTAATTGGTCAAAGTGGAATGGAAGGCACTTGGATAGATGATATTCAAACATGGGTATCTCCCAATCCTGAAGATGAAGGTATTTCTTTATTAACGGATACTATTTTATCTTTAATGAAAAAATATAAAGTTTTAGGTCTGCCTCAAGGACATGAAAGTAGTCTTAGAATGCCTATTTCTGATTATAATAAATTACTGGCAAATTTAGATGGTATAGAGATCAAAGATGCAACAAATATTTTAAGATATGTAAGATATGTAAAGTCTTCAGCTGAGATTGAAAAGATTTTATATGTATGTCAACTTGCGTCTCAGGGTTTTGAAGATTTACCAAATCTTTTAAAAGTAGGTGAAAGTGAAAGAGAAAACTGTCAAAGGTTTAAAAATCATTTATTAACACTTGGTGTTGATGATTTTCCTTATTTAATTGCAGGTTCTGGTCAAGGTGGTTATGGTTCCATTATTATGGGACCGGGTGAAAGGATTTTAGAAAATGGTGATATTTTTATCATTGATACAGGTTGTGTTTATGATAGCTATTTCTGTGATTTTGACAGAAATTATGCTTTTGGCTACGCAAGCGATGAATCAAAAAGAGCTTATGAAGTAGTGTTTAATGCTACAAATAAGGGCTTTGAAGCTTGTCAAGTAGGGAATACTACAAGTGATATTTTTAATGCAATGAATAAAGTAATGCAAGATGGTGGAGCATTAGGAAATAGTGTAGGAAGATTAGGACATGGTTTAGGAATGCAACTTACAGAATGGCCTTCAAATACAATAAACGATAATACAATTTTAGAAGAGGGTGTTGTAATTACTTTAGAACCAGGGATGGAATATCTTCAAGGAAAAGAGATGGTACATGAAGAAAATGTACTTATCACTAAAGATGGACCTGTTTGGTTATCTAGACGGGCAGAAAAAGAACTGCCAATAATTTTATAAAACAAGTGCTTTAACACTTGTTTTATATTTTGTGTTTTAAAGATTAATATATAAAATATCATCCTCAATTTTACTTTCATATACATTAGTACATCCAGAATCATTTCCTAGTGCCTCACCTGAAGATAAATCAATATCCCAATTGTGTAAAGGACAAGTAACTACCTTTCCATGTACAAGTCCTTCACTTAGTTTTCCTTGTTTATGTGGGCAGATGTTGTTGATTGCAAAAATTGAACCATCTTTTGTTTTAAATAAAGCAATTTCTTCTTTGCCTATAACTACTTTTCTTGAACCCATTGAAGGAATTTCCTCTGTTGCTACTACTTTAATCCAAGTTGCCATTATACTGTTTCCTTCGCTTCATAATTTGGTAAATTTTCTGTATCAATTACAATTGGATTAAACTCTTTTGTAAATCCATCTTCAATTGCTTTTGCCCAAGGGTCAACTTGTGCAGATTTTTGTGATTCGTCAAATGAAGCAGCGTACATTTCTCTTTTTTCATCATCAAATAGAATCTCTTTTACATATTCTAATCCAACTCTTTCAATCCAATGAGCAGTTCTTTCTAAATAGTATGCATCTTCTCTGTAGAATTGCATATATGCTTTTACCATTTCGAAAAGTTGTTCATCAGTTTCTACTTTACACAAGAAGTCAGTAACTCTAACTTTGATACCACCATTACCTGCTACATGGATTTCCCATCCTGAATCAACACCAATGATTCCGAAGTCTTTAATTGTGGCTTCCGCGCAGTTTCTTGGACATCCAGATACTGCAATCTTATATTTATGTGGTGTCCATGAACCCCATGTTAATTTTTCAATATCTACACCCATTTGCATAGCATCTTGAGTTCCAAATCTACACCATTGGTTACCAACACAAGTTTTAACTGTTCTAAGACCTTTTGCATAGGCTTGACCAGATACAAAACCTGCGTCATTTAAGTCTTTCCACATAGGTTCTAATTGTTCTTTTTTAACACCTAACATATCAAGTCTTTGACCACCTGTAAATTTAACTGTTGGAACATCATATTTAACAGCAATATCTGCCATATCTTTTAGCTCTTGAGGTGAAGTTAATCCTCCCCAAATTCTGGGAACTACTGAATATGTTCCATCTTTTTGAATGTTTGCAAATACTCTATCATTTACTAAAGCACTTCTTTTATCATTTTTGTATTTATCATCATTGTATTTAACTAATAAATAGTAGTTGATTGCTGGTCTACATTTAGTACAACCATCATCTGTTTTCCAATCAAGTTTTTTAAATACTTCATATACATTGTTAAAATCATTTGTGTTTATAGTCTCTTTTATTTCTTTATGTCCAACATCACAACAATCACAAATACCTTCAACTGTGTCATTATATTCATCACCTAAAGTATTTACTAAAATCTGTTCAACTAATCCTAAACAAGAACCACAAGAAGCTCCTGCTTTTGTACAAGTTTTTACATCACCTAAAGTTTTTAAGTCGTTATCTCTGATACCTGATACTACTTGACCTTTAGTAATTCCATTACAACCACAAACTTCTTCATCATCACTCATTGCATTTACATCGTTTCCACCATGTCCTGCATCTCCAGAAAGAATCGATTTACCAAAAAGTATTTTTGTTCTTAAATCTGAAATATCCGTGTGTTCTTTTAGAAGTTTTAAATACCAAGAAGCATCAGCTGTATCGCCATATAAAACAATACCAATGATTTTATTATCGTATATTACAAGCTTTTTATAAACACCAACTTTTTCATCAAGTAAGATAAGTTCTTCAGTTGTTTCATCACCTAAATAATCACCAGCAGAGAATAAATCAACACCAGAAATTTTAAGTCTTGTAGAAAGTGTTGAACCACTATATCCTTCAACATCTTTCCCTGCTAATTTTTTAGCTAATACTTTTGCTTGTTCGTAAAGTGGAGCAACTAATCCGTAAGTATTTCCTTTATGTTCTACACACTCTCCAATTGCAAAAATTGAGTCATCACTTGTATTCATAAAGTCATCAACTAAAATACCTTTTTTAGTATCTAGTTCTGCATCTTTTGCTAGGTCTGTATTTGGAATAATTCCAGTTGCAAAAACAACGATATTTGAACTTACAGTTTCTCCATCAGTAAAACTTACGCTTTCAACAGTGTCTTTTCCTGTGATTTCTTCAATAGTAGTATTTAGTTTAAATTCTATTCCATATGATTCAAGGTTTTTTTGTAAAAGTCTTCCACCTGTAGTATCAAGTTGTTGAGATAGAATAGAGCCACTTCTATGTACTAAAATAGTTTTAATATTATGCATAGCAATACCATATGCAGCTTCAAGACCAAGTAGTCCACCACCCACAACTACGGCAGTTTTATCTTTATCAATTGTATCAATGATAGTATCAACATCTTGTTTTGTTCTAAATGCAATAACGTTGTTTAAATTGCTTCCTATTGTTTTAGGAACAAAAGGATTTGAACCAGTAGCAATTAGAAGTTTGTCATATGAAACTTCTTTTCCACTTTCACTTTTAATTGTTTTATTTTCTTTATTTATAGATGTAACTTTATCACCTTTATGTAAAGCAACGTTGTGTTCATCATACCAAGATTGGTGATTAATAATTGTATCTTCGAAAGTTTTTTCTTGTGATAAAATATATGAAAGCATGATTCTATTATAGTTTACATATGGCTCTTCACCAAAAACTGTAATATCATATTTATCTTTTGTAATATCTAATAAATCTTCAACTGTTCGAAGACCACTCATTCCATTTCCAATTACTACTAATTTTTCTTTCACGGTTTGTCCTTCAATTTCTTATGTAATAATTATTGCAGAAATGGAAAGATTATGAGGAGTGAAAGTGTATATAAAATATTCAATAAGCTTAATTTTGAATTAAAATTAGTAGATTTATGAAAAATGTAAGTCTATTAATAAGCTTTATAGCTTAATTTTACATTAAATTATAAAAAATGAAAGAGTGTTAGATTCTTACTTGCCACTCTTCTAAATTTGCTGCTCTTTCTTCGATTGTAGAATTATCCCATTCTTCAAGTCCAGATGTTTTTTCATAAACTTGTTGTGCTAATTCTTCGGCAGTATCTGCCCAGTTTATAACATCTTCTTCAACTTTTAGGTTGTATCCACCGTATGGTGCAGAAGAGATAAAGAATTTTCCAAAGGGTGATTTAAAATAGTATTGCATAGTATTCCTAATTTTTTAATACTAGAATTTTAACAGAAGGTAGGTTAAGAAGAATTTCTTAACCTACCTATTTTTTGAGTATTTAGTATTTCTTGTACTAGCTGTGTCTCATTTCTCATTACCATATGCTCCAACTCCCCAGCAATTTCTTTCTCTTCCATTTTAATCCCCTCTGGAACTTTAACACTATGAAGTTGTACCGCACACTGTTTATAATTTGGTTCAAAAGATTTTGGGTCAAAGTCTGCGATGGTAATTGTATTTATTAGTTGTTCATTATAATGAAATGGAACAAATACAGAACCAGGTCTTACATTTTGTGATTCTCTTACTATGATATCTTTTATTTTCCCTCTTGCAGAAGAAATATCCATTCTATCTCCACTTTTTACTTCTAATTTTAAAGCATCTTTTGGATTAATTTCAATCCATGCTTCTGGTGCTAGGGCATTTAATATTGAGATAGTTTTTGTTTTTGTTCTTGTATGCCATTGTTCAACAGTACGTCCTGTGTTTAACATAAGAGGGAAGTCTCCATTTTCTGATTCTACTAGTGGTAACCAATCAAGGGCTAAAAGTAAAGCTTTTCCATCTGGAGTATTACAAGGCATATCTTCACTATATAACCTTGACGTTCCTTCTGGATTATTAGTATTACATGGCCATTGGATTCCTCCAAGTTTTTCTATTAAAGAGTAACTCATTCCTGTATAATCACACAGTCTTCCATCACTTAACTTTTTCCATTCATTAAATGCATCAACTGGTTCTTTCCAGTTTGGATATAGTTTTTCTTGAAGGCCAAAATATTTTGAAAACTCTAGAACAATGTCAAAGTCACTTTTTGTTTCACCTAATGGTTCGACAGCTTTTCTTGCATAGTTACATCTTCTTTCACTATTTGTATAAGTTCCTTCTTTTTCACTCCACGTAGCAGCTGAAAATACAACATCTGCTTTCATTGCAGTTTCACTTTGGAAAGCATCTTGTACTACAAGTAAATCTAGTTTCCTTAGAGCTTTTCTTAGTTTATTTTGATCAGGAAAAGATACTAGAGGGTTAGTTGCAACAAGCCATAAGGCTTTTATTTCACCTTTCTCTATAGCATCTATAATTTGAGGATATGAGTAACCACGTGCAGTTGGTACATCTTCTACTGGAAGATTTACGATATTTGCATAATCTTGTCTATCACTTTCGCTGGCGAAATTTCTATATCCAGGTATTGAAGAAGTAAATCCTGTTTCTCTTGTACCCATTGCATTACACTGACCTGTAATAGAAAGTGCAGTTGCACCTTTTCTTCCAAGGTTACCTGTAATAAGTGCCAAGTTACAAATAGCACTTACCGTATCTGTACCAATTGAACTTTGGTTTACTCCCATAGTCCAAGCTGACATAGCAGCTGGAGATTTTGCATAAACTTTTGCTAGTTGATATAAGTCTTTTACCTCTATTCCCGTAATTTGCGCAACATCTTGAGGTTTGTAGTTAGCCATAATATGCTTTCTAAATTCTTTATATCCTGTTGTTCTTTCTTGTATGAATTTTTCATTTTCCCAACCTTGTTCTAAAATGATGTGACAAAGACCATTCATTAAAGCTAAATCACTTCTAGGTTTTATTGGTACAAAAATATCAGCCATTTTTGCAGTTTTTGAAAATCTCGGGTCAATTACAATAATAGTTGGTTTCTTTCCTGTTATTTTCTCGTTTTTTGCAATATGAAGTTTCAAAATAGGGTGGTTATCAGCAATATTTGCACCAATTAAAACTATAGTATCTGCATATGAGAAGTCTTCATAACAACCAACTGGTCCATCACTTCCAAAAGTTTGTTTATATCCCATAACTGCGCTTGCCATACAAAGTGTTGTATTTCCATCGTAGTTATTTGTTTTAAGACCCATTTGAACAAACTTACCAAGAGTATAAAACTCTTCAGTTAGAAGTTGTCCTGTAGAGATACAAGCAACTGCTTTATTCCCATATTTCACTTGAATATCTTTAAATTTATCAGAGGTAGTTTTAAAAACTTCATCCCAAGAAGAATCAATAAGTTGTCCTTCTTTTCGAATCTGTGGTTTTGTAAATCTATTATCACTTTGAACCATTTCATGTTCAGATAAACCTTTAGGACAAAGTGTTCCTTTATTTACTGGATGTGCAGGGTCACCTTTTGTATATGTAGGTTTACCATTTTGTACTCCAATATATAATCCACATCCAACCCCACAATATCCACAAGTAGAACGAACCCAAGAAGTTGGAGCTTTCTCTTTTGCTACTTTCCCAAATAGTTTATCATCTACTAAAGAGTATTTATCATTTTTTATATCTACACCTAGAAAGTTTTTAATTTTATTAATCATGATCTTTGATTCCCCGCAAAAAAGTTACCTGCTAGTCCTTGTGCAACTGCAGTTTTATAAAATAGAAGTCTTGAAATAATCTCACTAGAAAATGAAACAACAATTGCAAGACCTAATACAAATACTGTATCTGGATAATTGCCAGCTGCTAAAAGTAACATAGCAAATAGTGGTAAGGCTAGTGCTCCAATATATAAAGACATTTCTCTATATTCATTGTATTTTTTAAAATGCTCTTCATATAAAGTTTTAGTCTTATTTAATTGATAGAAGTGTTTATTATCTTCATCTAGATATTTATAAAAATCGTTTTGATTAGTAAACTCTTTGTATTGGAAGAAAGAGATAAAAAGTGCAATAGGTATAACAACACTTGCACTTGAATAGTGACCATTTAATACTAAAATAAATCCTATTAATAAAATTCCAATATATGAAACATTGAAGAATATATTTGTTGTCTCTTTTTTATTCCAAGATGGTCTTGCTTTTATTCTATAAATCATAGATTGTGCATAGATTCCAAAAAGTCCAATTGCTAAAACAGCTACTTCAATTATAAATCTAAATACTTGATTAAATTCAAAAAAGAAAATAGGAAGAAGAAGTGTTAATCCTCCTGCGTATAGTCCAAGAGCTAATGCCTCTCTACTTAACCATGAAGTCTTGATATTTTTCATAGCAGTATAAGCTAATATTGGACGACCTAAATGTAGTGCAGAAAGGGGTAAGCCAATAGCTGCTGGAATAAAGATTGCAAGAAGCATCCAGATATTTGGCATTGCTAGTTTAAATCCAAGTAAGTTTGCAAATTCACCTGCAACTAGGGCAGTAAATCCACCAACAGAGATTTGTGTTAAAACTGTCATAAATACTAAAGGCCATTCTGAATGATTTGGTTTTACAATATGTGCATCAGCTGGAATTACTTTTTCTTTCTCTTCATCAATTGTATATCTAGTGGTTGGTTTAGTGATTTCTGTATCAGGAAGATGAGGTGCAATACCTTCTTTTTCTAATCCTTCATTTAACCATTCTTGAGTATTTACAACTTCAATTTCAATTGCTCCTGCGGGACAAGCTTGTACACATGCAGGTGTTTGACCAATATCCAATTTATCATGACACATATGACATTTTGTAACTATTCCACGGTCAGCATTAAATGTTGGAACCTCATAAGGACAATTCCAAGTACAGTATTGACATCCAATACAAGTATCATCATCATGAAAAACTATTCCATTATCAAATTTTATATATGATTCTGTCGGACAACCTTTTAAACATTCTGGATCAATACAGTGATTACAAGACATAGAGTTAAAGTGATTTGAAACATTTGGAAAGATACCACTTTGAGTTTCACCAACTCTTCTCCATTTTGTATCTGAAGGATTATTGTTTTGTTCATTACAAGCTACTTCACAACAGTGACATCCTACACAGGCTGTTGCATCGAAGTGAAATCTATATTGTTCACCTTCTTTTGGCTTTGGAATATCAATATTATAGTTACCACATTGCATACCTGTGTCGGCTTTATGATTTAAAAAACTTTCTAATGGTGTTTCTTCATTTATACTCATTTTTAGTATCCTATCTTTTCTTGAATCTGTTCTATTGTAAGTTGTGATAAAACCCTTGAGTCAAAACTTTCAAAAGTTTCTTCTTCAAGTCTTTCTTCTTTGTATATTGTTAGTAGTTCTTTTACTATTTTTTGTGCAGTTTTAAGCGGAGTTACTTTGTATAAAACTCTAGCTTCCAAAATAGAAGTTGAAGCTTTCCCACCTATGAATATTTTTACACCATCACAAGTTTTACCTTCTTTATCTTTTGCTTTTGCACCTTCAAACCCAATGTCTGCAACACCATGAATACCGCATCCTTTTGGACATGCTGACCAATACATTCTTACTTTCGCATTTTCTAATGGAACTTCATTTTGTAAAAAGTTTGCCATTTCAATTGCATCAGGTTTATTATCAATTGTTCCAAAAGAACAAACATCTCTTCCTGAACATGCAATTAGGTTGTTAAAATAAACATTGTGAAAAGTTGAATATTTATTATAGATTGATGATTGTTTTATTAGATTTATATTTTCATCTTTTGTGATTAAATAAAAACTTTGTTCATATGTTAGTCTGATTTTTGAGTCAGTTAATCTTGCAGTATTTGCAATTTTTTCCAAATCTGTACCTGAAAATATTCCTGAGGGAATACCAACATGTACAGCAGTGAAATCATCTTTTAATTTAATAGTAGAATTATTATCAAGTTTGAATTCTTTTCTAACTTGTAATACTCCAGCTTCGGGTAAATGAAGTTCTGATTTTATTTTTATTTCATTTGCAAATTCTTCAACACCCACTGCATCAAGAAGAAAGATAAGTCTATTTTTATTTCTATTATCTTTAAATCCATACTCTTTAAAAATGTCTACAATAGTTTTAAATACAGTTTTTACTTGTTCTGGTTTAATAAAAAGGTTCAAATCTTTTGCTTGAACTCCAACTTTTCCACCAAGGTAAAGGTTAAATCCATAGGTATCGTCTTTTTTTGCTAATGCAAAACCACAGTCATTTCCAAATACATTACATGTATTTATTTCATCTCCTAAAATAGAGACATTAAACTTTCTTGGAAGTGTTCCTAAATATTCTTCTTTGTTTAAAAAAACTTCTTGTATTTCTTTTAGTATTGGCATAGTATCTATTTTAGAAGTTTTTGAAAATCCATCTAATGCAGATGTTACAACTCCTCTAAAATTATCACCTGCAGTTTGAAAAGTTGTAATTTTTGATTCTTCTAACTCTTTTAAAATAGCCGGTAATTCATGAAAATTTAAGTATCTAAGTTCTATTTGAGCACGTGTTGTAATATCTATATAATCATTAGCATATTTTTTTGCAACTTGAGATATTTTAACTGCTTGGTCTATATTTAATTGACCTCCAGTAATTCTTAATCTGATTGTAAAATTATCAGAATTTCCTTTGTCATAAATACCAAAACATTTTAATAAATGTTTGGTTTCAGCTTCACCTATTTGGTCTTCGTATGTTCCTTTACAGATTTCTTCAAAGTGATTAAAAAAATCTAGAGCTGATCTTTTTGCTTTTAGTTTCTCTATTTTATTGATTTTTTTATTTCTTAAATTGAAAGTACCTTCTATAAGATTCATGTTCTACTCCAAGTGATTTTATAAGGAGTATTTTATCAATAATTTAATGTAGAATTAAAGTTAAACTATATAAAAAATATACAATTTGTAGATTAATAAATATATGATATAGAGTTTTATGTAAAATTAAGAATTGATTTTTTCTATTCTTACCGCACTATGATTATAATCTGGTTGTAATGAATCTTTATCAAGTAAATCATTTGTTAGATAATTGACGTCCCTATTACTTACCGGAATGAAAATTGTGTCTTCTCTAATATTTTCAGTAATGAGAACTTTTGATTTGATTTCTCCTCTAATTGAGATTACTTTTATGATTTCATCGTTTTCAAGTGCTAATTTTTTTGCATTAGTTGGATTGATTTCACAAAAATCTAAATCTTTAAATTTTAGTAAGGTTTTTGGAAGATTAGTTTTTGTTCCACTATGCCATTGGTCTCTGGTTCTTCCGGTTACTAATATAAGCGGATATTTTAAACTTGTTTTCTCACTCATTAGTTTATTTTGTACAAAATGAAGATTAGCTTTTTTATTTTTTGTGAAAAATTCTTTTTTTGAAACAATATCTTTCCCCCAAACAAATGGTTCATTTGATAAGTCATCATAATTTGCTTTATGCATATCCATATGACTTGAGAGTTTTGTCATCTCTTGGTACTCTTGAAAAATCTCTTTGGATGATTCAAAATTAAAGGCATCTTTGAATCCAAGTTTTTGTGCTATGAGTTGAAAAATCTCCCAATCAGGTTTACAGTCAATAGATGTTCTTGTTAATTTCTCTTGTTTTGTAATTGTTCTATCTAAGTTTGTTTGTGTTCCTTCTTTCTCTCCCCAAGGAGCAGCTGGAAGTTTAATATGTGCGAAATTGGATGTTTCAGAATTATCATATGCATTTATTTCTATTACTGTAGGTATCTTTTTGATCAACCTTTCTACTTTATTTCTATTTGGAAGATGATAAACAGGGTCTGTATGGCAAATAACAAGGACGTCAAGTTTTGCACTTAGCATTTGTGTTGCAGTAAGCCCTGGCTTATTATCTATTTTATTAGTATCCCAAAATTGTGAAACTTTTTTTATAGATTCTTTTTCAAAACCCATATGCACGGCAAGCATAGTTGAAAGGCCACCAACTTCTCTTCCTCCCATAGCATTAGGTTGTCCTGTAAGTGAAAAGGGACCGTTTCCTTCTTTATAAATCTTTCCACTAAGAAGATGTGTGTTTATTAAAGCTAAATTTTTATCTACTCCTTGAACTGATTGGTTTAGTCCCATTGTCCATGCTGAGATTATATTTTCACTATCTTTATATATCTCCCAAAACTCTTCAAATTGCTCTTTTGAAAGACCTGTTCTTTTAAGCATTTTAGTTGCAGGAACTCTTTTAAATTTATTCCTTAGAAGTTCATAGTTATTTACATTTTCTTCAATAAATTTTTCATCAACTAAATTTTCTTCTATAATTCTTTTTGACACTAGATTAAAAAAATCTATATCACTTCCAACTTTTAAAGGAAGATATAAATCTGCAATCTTTGCTGTATCTGTAAGTCTTGGGTCAAGAACAATTATCTTTAGACCTTTTTTCTTAGCTTTTTTGATATTATTGTGAAAAACAACATGAGCTTCAGCAGTATTTGCACCAGCTAAAATTAGAAGGTTCGCTTTAAATATATCTTCCATTCTAACTGGAACAAAATCTATTCCAAAGGCTTTTTTATGGGCAACAACAGCACTTGACATACATGTTCTACTATTTGTATCTACATTATTTGTGCCTAAAAATCCTTTTACTAATTTATTTGCTATATAATAATCTTCAGTTAATAGTTGTCCTGATAAATAGAATCCAATTTTATCACTGTTTGTAGTTTTGATTTTTTTGGCTATTACATCTATTGCATTATCCCAAGAAGTGATTTTAAGTTCGTCATGAAGTGATTCTCTTATATGCGGACGTAATAATCTTGTAGGAGTTTGAATACTTAGAAGCTCAGAAACTCCTTTTGAACAAACTTTTCCTTCATTTATTGGATAAACTACATCTCCTCTTAGTTTATCTTCCTCAAATTCTAATCCACAACCAACACCACAATATCCACAAACTGACTTTATCATTAAAGAATCCTATATATATTTATAGGAGTCATTATATATAAAATTAATGTAAAGTTAAGAATTAATTGTCTAAAAGATAAACAATTATGAAGTTTTTATCCACATAATAAAGTTAAGTATTAAAAGAAAATAAAAACCAAATTTATAAAACTTCAAAGGATCTCTTTGTAATAAAGGAGTATTTTTATTAAAAAATGGTTTTACTTTATTTGGGTTTTCAACTTCGTAGTTCATCAAAGTATAATTTTCATATCGTAAGTTTTCATCTGCACTAATAGCTCTTAAGACTATACTTTCTAACCAGTTAGGAATATTGTTGTTGTAATTTCTTGGCAGTTTTGCTTTTTTAAATGTAGGATTCTGAAATGGTTCAATCTCCCCGTAAGGAAATTTTCCTGTTAAACTTTCGTATAGAGTAACTCCTATAGAAAATATTTCTGTTTTCTCATTAATAAAGGCATCTTTAAATCTCTCTGGTGCTAAATATGATGGGGTTCCAGCTTTGTTATTTATAGAGTAAACTTCTGTAATAGAACCAAAATCAATGATTTTAAAAATTCTTTTTCCATCACGTTCTATCACAATAATATTTTCAGGTTTTATATCTCCATGTACTAAATCATATTTTAATAGATACTGGCTCATACTAAGTAATGTTTTTGCTAAAACTATTGATTCATCAATTGATAAATGTCTTTTTTTGAGATATTGTTTTAGAGTAATACCATCAAGTTTTGTCATGAGGTAATATCGTGCAGTCCTATTTTTAGGAACAACACTTTTTGGAAAGAAACCTGCTTTTAACCTTTTAGCATTCCAAACTTCTTTTACATATAAATCTAAAATATCTGGATTATCGATTGCTTCAGTAGGAGCAAATTTGATAACATATTCAATGCCTTTTTTTTCACAAATCCAAGTTCTATTATTTTGAATTAATGATAATTTAAGTCTATATCCATCAATTTCATCACCCTTTTTTAACTTTTCTGGAATATCTAAAGAGAGTTGTTTTAGTTTTGATACTTCATCAATATCAAGAATATCAATCACAATAGCAGATGTATCATCTGGAAGATTATCTTCCATTAGTTTACTAGCTTTTTTTACAAGAGGAGTTGCTCCATTTCTCATATGTTGTGATAACATATCATTACTCATGAGAGAATATAACCCATCACTACATAAAAGAATAGAGTCATCTTTTTGTATATTATTTTCAAAATAGAAAATTTCTACATCATCATTTATTCCTATGGCATTTGATAGAACACTTTCCATACCTTCTTCATTATGGTCAAATGATAGTTGTTTTAGCTCTTCATCTCTTTTTATATATATACGACTATCTCCAACATTTGCGCCATATAGTCTATTTTCATCGATTACTACAATTGTTAAAGTTGTTACAAGCTCTGGTCTTTCGTATTGATCAATTGATTCTTTATATAGAATTGAGTTGATAGATTTGATAAAAGTTTTAATAGATTTTTCGATACTCCAAGCAACAGGTCTATTTTTAAAGTTATTAATTAAATGAGTAGTAACTCTTTTTGCAGCTTCTGCCCCAGCTTGTGCGGAGCCAACACCATCGCAAAGTACGGCAACAGTTATATTTTCTGATACTTTAATATCATAAAAGTCATCACCTGTTAGTTCAGCTCTTTTTGCTAATACAAATCCCGTTGCTCTAATATTACTTTTACTCAAACTAATAATCCTTCTATTATGTATAGATATATCTAAATTAAAATTTCATTGAACCCTTAATTTAAATATAAAAAGAGACTCTTTCATTAAGAGCTCTTTTTATAAACTTTTTAGATTCTACCACCAGCTTGAACACCCCAAGTTGTTCTCCATCTAGTTTTTACTAAACTAATTCCTGAAATTGCAAGTATAACTACACATGCAAAAATTAGGAAACCAGTTGTATACCCATCAAATGCACCTTTTGACCAACCTAGAGTTTTGATTAAAGCTGTTCCTCCAAGTCCTCCTGCACATCCAACAATTCCTGTCATTATACCAATATCTTTACCAAATCTTTGTGGTACTAATTGGAATACTGCTCCATTTGCCATTCCTAGATTTGCCATAATTAAGAATAAAACTAAGATTGCCATTGCAAAAGGTAATTTAACTGTTGCACTTACAATTACAAGTAATGCTACAACTCCGTAGAAAAAGTATAAAGATCTAATTCCACCAATTTTATCTGCAATATTTCCTCCAACTGGTCTTAATACTGCTCCAGCAAAGATACATAAAGCACCAAAATAACCAGCAATTACTTTTACGTTTCCTTCATCTAATACATCAATACCAAATGCTGCCATATCTACTTGATATGTATTCATTAAATAAACTTTCATATATCCTGCAAATCCAACAAAACCACCAAATGAAACTGCATAGAATAATGAGAACCACCATGTATCTTTATCTTTTAATAGTTTTCCATAATCTTTTAGTTTTTTTGGATTAGCTTTATATACTGATTCTGGAGCATCTTTTGCTAAGAATAAATAAGCAACAAATACAACAATTGCCATTGCCGCTCCAACTCCAAATACTGAAGCCCATCCCCAAAGTTCTGCAATTTTTGGAGCAAATAAGAAGTCAATTACAACACCAATATTCCCAGCACCTGCAATACCTAAAACAACACCTTGAAGTTTTGGTGGATACCATTGTCCAGCTTGAGGAAGTGCAACTGCAAATGAAGCACCTGCAAAACCAAGACCAAGTGCAACGATTAATAATTGATTGTAAGTAATACTATCACCTTGTAAATATGCTGTTAAGAGCGCGGCGATTACAATAGCTTGAGAAATAAGTGCAGTCTTTTTTGCACCAAGTTTATCAACTCCAAACCCTAGTACAATTCTTAATATAGCACCAGATAGAATAGGAAGTGATAATAATGTAGCTTTTTCACTTGCTGTCATAAAATGACCACTTAAGGCTAATGCTTCAGCAATCTCTGTACTAAGTGGTCCTAACATTGTCCATACCATAAAACTCATATCAAAATATAAAAAAGCCATGAACAATGTTGTTCCGTGTCCTTGTCCTTTTAAGTCTTTCAATCCCGCCATAATAATCCTTCTTTTTCTAATTTGTGAAAGTATATATGGAAAAAAGTAAAAAATGTATATTCTTGTGTATAAAATATATCCAATATACAAATACTAAATAATTGTATATTTAATATGTTTAATGTATATACTGTCTCTTATACACATCTCCGAGCCCACGAGACCAGAGAGGATCTCGT
>OJIJ01000011.1_pt1 | contig 72155 bp, 67 predicted proteins | sample 1595891 | NCBI WGS metagenome assembly OJIJ01 (sample SAMN05416853, study PRJEB24817) | seawater metagenome | isolation source: Sea water | place: Canada:Atlantic | collected 2013-11 | reverse complement strand
GAAAATAACTCCTTAACTAACGGCTTTTACTGTCCTAATGAGCGGAACCGCTTCAATATATGGTCAAAGTAGTAAACACCGTGGAACCTTAGGCCTTACAGAAACTGGCATTAATGTTTCCTTTCGCCCCCTAGATAACATACGAGTAGCTGCACAAGGGATATATCGACATGCTGGTGATGTAAGCGAAGAAGCGGGGATCGATTTTGCCTTGATCGACTGGACGATTATAGATAGTTACAGTCTGCGCATGGGTCTTCGCTTAGGGCGCATCAAAAACCCTTTTGGCTTTTATAATGAAACGCGTGACGTAGCCTTTACACGACCTTCAATAACCTTACCCGGCATAAACTACGAACGCTCTCGTAACCTACTTCTAAGCACCGATGGTGCTCAAATTTATGTCGATAAAACTCTAGATATTGGTTACTTTTCGTTTCAACTTAATGCTGGAGAATTAGGTGATGATTTAGACGAGCTTGAAATCGCTATTTTGACATTCGATGCCCCCGGCCACTTAGAAAATATGCCTAGCTACATCACTAAAATTGGCTATGAAAGTATCAGTGGCGCAACACGTTTAGCATTTAGTTATGCGAATGCTGATATGGAGTACAAACCCAGCGGGCTAGGCGACTTTTTTGACAATGGTGATTTAGATTTTGAACAGTTTATCTTGTCTGCCCAACAACGTTTTGGCGATATTACCTTAACTGGGGAATACCTTAGACAAGAAAATACTTTCAAAAACTTTGGCCCTTTCTACCCTGATGCATCGCCAGTAACTGAAAGTTACTACCTTCAAGGGGATTATTATTTCACCAACCGTGTGAAAGGCTATGCGCGTTATGATGCTTTATTCTTAGACAAAGATAACCGAAACGGTAGAACCAGCGTACCTAATTCACTTCGCAGTGCTGCTTTTACTAAAGATTATATGCTCGGCCTAGAGTGGAGCCCCTCAAGCCAATGGATGATTCAAGCAGAGTATCATCGCCTCAATGGCACCGCCATTTTGTCGTTTGCCGACAACCCAGACCGACTAGCCACAAAAAAGCATTGGAGCCTGTTTGCGCTGCAAGTCTCGTATCGCTTCTAATTTAATTAGCAAAGCAGCCAAAATCTTATGCGTCGAAAAAATAACTTATTTTTTAGCATCAAATGGAAAGCTCTATTACTTTTCGGCCTGTTGCTCAGCATTACCCATGCCATCCAATATGGCACCAGTTATAAGCAAATTACTGAGCAGTTTGAACGCCAGCATCATCAGGAACAACAATACCAATTATCTATCGTTAAAGCACTCATCGGCCAATCTGCAAGGCTTATCGAACAAATAGCAGAATTGAACACCACACAGCGTAGCAACACTCCCACTCAGTTTGAAGAACAGGCTATTAAAGCTATCACTCAGCAATGGGGGAGCCTACAAACCAACTGGGGCTTAGTGTCTATATCGTTTTACAACCAAGAAAGCCAACTAAAGGCACTCTGGGGGTCAAACGTGACGGCGGTCATACCCAATGAAGACTTAACGAACGTCCTAAGACTAGAAAAACCCAGTTATAAGCTATTTTGCCAAATCCAATGCTACCAAATTGTCTACATCCCTGTCCTTGCTGATTCAATGGGCGAGCAGAACGCTTTATTTGTCTTTGTTCGCTCGTTGGCCGACATTATCATTACATTTAAAGAAGCAACACGTACAGATATCGCCATCCTAAGCCGCTCTTCAACTACTGAGGACAATGAATACGGGCCGCTCAACATTGTGGCTAGTACTAACCCAAATAAGCTTAAGCAACTTCTTACAAATTTTTATAAGGCCCACCCAGAGCAAAACCTTGCCGATACCAACGGCAGTCAATTAGACCTAGGGCAGCAGCAATTTAGCTTACGCCTGTTTAATTTAGTCGAGCCTTCTCATTCAAATAGCCCACAGCTTCTAATCGCTACCGACCTTTCTGAAGACTATCTCTTAATTGAGCAATCTAAAAAAGAAGCGCTTTATGCCATCTTACTGGCGCTAATCGCCTCTGTTGTGATTCTTTTACCTATTTTGCTGAAGGCTACTCATCGATTAATAACGGTCAGCAATGCATTGCCTGCTCTATCTAAAGGGAACTTCCATCAAGCAAGAGTCTATTTGCAACAAACGCGTAGGCATAAATATAAAACTCAAGACGAGTTAGTCACACTCGAGCAATCAGCCACTATGGTGATTGATCAATTAGAAAAAGGCAGTCAGTTAATTAGAGAAAAAGAACAAAACCTTGTTTGGCTCGCAGACCATGACTCTCTCACCAAGCTCTTTAATCGCCGCCGCTTCCAACTTGAGTTTGAGCAGCAATTAAAGATTTCTCAACGTTATAGAAGCAACGGCGCTATTCTTTATTTAGATCTCGATCAGTTTAAATACATTAATGACACCAGTGGCCATGGCGCCGGCGACCTTTTATTAAAACAAGTCGCTGAGACCATACAACAAACTATCCGCTCATCCGATATCTTAGCTCGCTTAGGGGGCGATGAATTTGCCTTACTGTTACCCAATATTGATGCTCATGGCGCCACTCAATTCGCTCAAAAAATTATAGAAAAACTGCGTTTAATGCGATTTGAATACAATGGCACGCAACATAATATTAGCGCCAGTATTGGTATCGCTATGTTCCCCGAATATGGTTTGACTGTTCAGAATTTTATGTCAAATGCCGATATCGCAATGTACCAAGCTAAAGAAAGCGGCCGTAGTAAGTCACACCTATACTCCCAAAAAGAACAAACCAAAGAATTACTAAAAACACGCATTTTATGGAAAGAAAAAATTGAAGCGGCTCTTGCAGATAAGCGGCTTTGCCTACATTTTCAACCAATTTTAGATATTAAAACTAATCAAATCTCTCATGCTGAAGCTCTCGTTCGAATGATCGATTTGGACGGTGAAATTATTATGCCTAACAGCTTCATCCCCATTGCCGAACAGTCTGGACTCATCAACCAAATTGACTTAGCTGTTTTACAGCTGGCCTTTGAAACATTACGTTTCTTACAGACACAAAACAACCCTTTAAAACTATCGATTAACCTGTCGGGCAAAGCTTTTAACAATACCCTCCTTATCAGCACCCTTAAAGAGGGGCTCAAGCAGCACGATATTAACGCTAAAAAACTAATCATAGAAGTCACCGAAACCACCGCTGTGGCGAACATCAATACAGCCGTCAACCTAATGAACGATATCAAGGAAACCGGTGCTAAGTTTGCACTTGATGACTTCGGCGTTGGCTATGCGTCCTTCTTTTACCTACGCCAATTACCCGTTGATTATATAAAAATAGATGGCTCCTTCATTCAAACACTTGAAAAACATAAGGAGGATCAAGTGTTTGTTAAAGCAGTGTCTGAAATATCCCAACTATCTGGATTAAAAACCATTGCTGAGTTTGTTGAAAATCAAACCATTTTAGATTTGCTTGCATCGTATAATATTGATTATGCTCAAGGCTACCATATAGCAAAGCCCTCGGCGACGCTCCCTAATAACAAACTAATCCTCAGTCACTAATCAGCCTAATATCTATACATTGACCTCGCCCTTATCGTTAAAAACCTTAAGCTTAATCGCTGGCCCAATTCTATCTTGTGTGCTGTTTTTCAGCTTTCATGGAAAGCTGCCTGAGCCTCTTATCATTACAGCAGCTATCGCTGTTTGGTGTATTACTTGGTGGATTTTTGAACCAGTGCCGATCCCCATCACGTCACTGTTACCAATTGCTATTTTTCCACTAACAGGCGTCTTAACAAGTGAGCAAGTAGCTGCCGCTTATGGCAATAAGCTTATCTTACTATTACTAGGCGGCTTCTTACTGTCTACGGCTATTTCTCATTGTGGCGCTCATCGCCGTATAGCACTTACCATGGTCCATTGGTTTGGTAACAACAACCCGAAACGATTAGTATTGGGGTTTATGGTCGCCTCGGCCACACTTAGCATGTGGATTTCCAATACAGCTGCAACGATCATGCTACTTCCCGTTGTGCTAGCCGTCGTTGATAGCACTGACAATAAAAAGCTAGCCATTCCTTTATTACTAGGCCTCGCTTATTCTGCCAGCATCGGTGGCATCGGCACACCCATTGGTACCCCTCCAAATTTAATTTTCATGCAGGTTTATGAAGAGAACACCGGCTTGCAAATTAGCTTTACCCAATGGATGAGCTGGGCGCTACCGTTAGTAATCACTTTTATTCCCATCGTCTGGCTTTGGCTCACCCGACACCTACAGGGTACAGGCGAATTTTCCTTACCTGCTGTGGGCGCATGGACAACACACGAACGACGAGTCACACTTGTCGTTGGGCTTACCGCGTTGCTATGGATCACTCGCCGAGAGCCTTTTGGTGGTTGGAGTGGTTGGCTAAATTTACCGCACGCTAATGATGCATCTATCGCATTACTGGCCGTTATCGTCTTATTTATTACCCCAAATGGCAACAAGCAAAAACTCTTAGACTGGAAAGCAGCTCAGCAAATACCTTGGGGTATTTTATTATTGTTTAGCGGAGGCATTTGTCTGGCCAAAGCTTTTGTTGCCTCGGGTCTAAGCAACCAACTAGGTGAACAACTATCCGCTGTCACCGCCTTTAGCCTTATAGTGATGATAGCCATTATTGCGTTAAGCGTGACCTTTATGACCGAAGCGACCAGCAATACCGCCACCACAGCCATGCTGATGCCCATACTCGCCGCCACCGCCATTAACGCTGACATTGACCCCTTATTATTAATGGTTCCCGCCGCATTCAGCGCCAGCTGCGCCTTTATACTCCCTGTTGCTACTGCCCCGAACACCATTGTGTTTAGTAGTGGATACATCCATGGTGATCAGATGGCAAAAGAAGGCTTTATATTAAACTTGCTTGGCACCCTTGTTATAACAGCCATCTGTTGGTTCGTTTTACTCTAAATTGCGCCTTGCTATATTGCAGGTTCCGCCATTAAAAGGTCTACCAAAATGATGAGAGAAACACTCCAGTGATGACACTCTCTTCATTCATTGCATCGCACCGCTTAATCCTCAATAATACAACACAATAAAAACACTTACCCTACAAAGGGTATACACACCAATCAATTCACACACGGTGTCATTAAAAATAACTTGGAGGGGTGTTATGTCGGCTAATACTGACCATTACTGGACGGATAATATTCGTCTCATTTTGAAGCTGCTATTTATTTGGTTTCTTGTCTCTTTTGTGTTCGGCATCATTTTAGTTGAACCACTTAATAGCATTGAATTTGCTGGCTTTAAGTTAGGCTTTTGGTTTTCTCAGCAAGGCTCCATTATTTCTTTTGTTTTTTTAATTTTTTATTACATTAAAAAAATGAGCGCACTAGATGCTAAATACGGCGTGGATGATTGATATGGAATTACAAACACTTATTTACTTAGTGGTTGGGGCCACATTCGCGCTGTATATCGGCATTGCTATTTGGGCCAATGCAAAAACAACAGGCGATTTTTATATTGCCGGCAAAGGTGTTCACCCTATCGTTAACGGCATGGCGACCGGAGCTGATTGGATGTCAGCGGCGTCGTTTATCTCAATGGCTGGTTTAATTTCATATTTAGGCTACGAAGCCGGTGTGTATTTAATGGGTTGGACAGGTGGCTATGTACTTCTTGCCATGTTACTAGCGCCATATTTACGTAAATTCGGCAAATTTACTGTGCCTGAATTTATTAGTGATCGCTATTATTCACGTGCCGCTCGTGTCATTGCTGTCCTGTGTTTAATTTTTATTTCTTTTACCTATGTCGCAGGGCAAATGCGCGGTGTTGGTATCGTCTTTTCGCGCTTTTTAGAACTACCTATAGATCAAGGTTTATACCTTGGCATGGGCATTGTGTTTATCTATTCGGTCATTGGTGGCATGAAAGGCATCACCTACACGCAGGTTGCACAGTATATTGTGTTGATGTTTGCCTATTCTGTACCGGCTATTTTTATGGCCATACAATTTACAGGCAACCCTATTCCACAAATTGCGTTTGGTAGTCAAATGTCAGATGGCTCTGGGTTTTTATTAGATGCCTTGGATAAAACACTGCTTGATTTAGGTTTTGGTGCCTACACCGAGCCGTTTAACGATAAATCAATGATCGACGTTGCCGCTATTACCTTAGCCTTAATGGTCGGCACGGCTGGTTTACCGCATGTTATTGTGCGCTTTTTTACCGTTCCTAAAGTCTCTGATGCAAGAAAATCGGCTGGCTGGGCGCTTATTTTTATCGCCTTGTTATATACCACCGCGCCAGTTGTTGGCTCCTTAAGCCGTTTAAACATTATCAACAGTATTAATGGGCCTGATAACGCCGGCACCGCCTACACTGATATGCCCAGTTGGTTCCAAACGTGGGAAAGCTCAGGCTTACTCGGCTGGTTTGATCATAACGGCGATGGTAAATTGCAATATGCTGCAGGTAAGGCATTTGCTGGCGAAGGTAAGCCTGTATTCGATGCTGAACAACGTGGCGCTTTAGGTGAACGCATCATTACTAATCCGTCTGAAGGCAAGGTAGTGAATAACGCACCATTTGCTAATGAAATTTACGTTGATCGCGACATTATGGTATTGGCTAGCCCAGAAATCGCCCAATTACCCAATTGGGTCATTGCATTAATCGCTGCTGGTGGTGTTGCCGCTGCTTTATCCACGGCTGCTGGTTTATTATTAGTTATTTCCGCCAGTATTTCGCACGATTTATTAAAAAGCACCTTTATGCACAAGATCAGCGAGAAAAATGAATTACGCGCTAGTCGAATTACCTCGGCCTTCGCGATTCTCGTTGCTGGTTATTTAGGCTTGCACCCACCCGCTTTTGTTGCTCAAGTCGTTGCGTTTGCCTTTGGCTTAGCTGCATCGTCCTTGTTCCCGGTGCTGATTATGGGTATTTTTAGTAAGCGCATGAATAAATACGGCGCCATTTGCGGCATGCTCACCGGGCTGGTGTTCACGATGGGCTATATCATTTATTTTAAAGGCATTTTTATAGAGCCAATGGCGGCTAATACCGCTGAAAACTGGCTGTTTGGTATTTCACCGGAAGGCATTGGTGCGATTGGTATGTGCTTGAACTTCTCCGTCGCCTTTATTGTGTCCAGCCTAACGCCTGCACCGCCTCAAAGTGTACAGAATATGGTTGAACGAATTCGGCTGCCCAATGCAGCCGCTGCCGCTCACGATCACTAAGAAGCGATAATAACGATGCTTAACACTATTTGGGTAGATGCCGACGCCTGCCCTGTTGTCATAAAGGACATTTTATTCCGCGCCGCAGAGCGCACAAACACTCAAATGACCTTGGTGGCCAACCAAGCCATCCGGGTGCCGCCTTCTACTTATATTTCTTTTTTACGCGTTAATCAGGGTTTTGATGAGGCCGATAATGAAATTGTTAAACGAATGCAAGCGGGAGACTTAGTGATTACCGGCGACATTCCGTTAGCTGCTGATGTCATAGAAAAAGGTGGCACGGCCTTAAACCCGCGTGGTGAGCTATACACAAAAGAAAACATTAAAGACCGTCTTAATATGCGCGACTTTATGGAAACCATGCGTTCCAGTGGCTTAGAAATTGGTGGCGGCCCACCGCCTTTAAATAATACCGACCGACAAGTATTTGCAAATCAACTCGATAAACTTTTAACTCAAGCCAAACGTTGACGTTAGTGTTTTTTTATTGTCTTACTACAGGTCTTACTGAATAGAAAACAGCCGCTTAGCCGTTATCGTGCAGATCGGTTGATGAAGCCCTATCAATTTAATAGCTGCCAGCAACCTAAACATGCTTATAAACGGGCTACACAAGAGCATGTGGCGATACCTAATTACCTTAGATGCTAAAAAGTATATAGGAAGAGATAACCATGAAAAGTAGATATACAATTTAGTAAAAGAGACTTTCATATCACAGCATGCCTTTTAGATACACATAACGTTTAATTTAAAGGTTGGCGTCCTCTTTAGCTGTGATGGCTTCATTGGTTTAGCATTCAGCCTTATCCTTTCTAATCACCAAAAGCCATTCATCTCATACACGATGGGCTATTAATATAGCCCGTGCTCACTTTGACATAAATACAATAAGATCCTTTTTATTAAGTGGTTTTGAAAAGTAATACCCCTGAAAAAGGTCACAACCATTTTCACTTAAAACGTCCACTTGCTCCACTTCCTCAACACCCTCAGCGATAACCGACATGCCCAGGCCGCTCCCAAGCTTAATAATACTTTTTATTAACTGGAGGTCTTGATTGTTATTAAGGATATTCTCAACAAACACTTTATCTATTTTCAGCTCACTAATGGGCAGCCCGCTCAGTACGCCTAAGGATGAGTAGCCCGTACCAAAGTCATCTAAAGAGGTGAGGATGTTTTTTTCCTTTAATGCTAAAAGAATTTTTTTTGCCTGCCCAACATCTTCGATGAACAAACTCTCTGTCACTTCAATCATCAGCTCTATACTAGAGCAATCATGTCGTCTCTGTAGCTGGAATATAGACATCAAGAAAGCTGGGTGAAAAAGTTGCTGAACCGACACATTAATCGACAAGCGTAATTTCTTCTTATTTTTTTGAACTGAACGACAAACACTAATAAATTCGGCCAGTGCCGTTTCAAATACAAATAAACCAATCTCATGAATAAGCCCTATTGATTCGGCTATCATAATGAATTCATCAGGAGGAACTAAGCCTAAACTTGGGTTATCCCAACGCAACAACGCTTCAACCCCTATAATTTCTTTTGAATAAGCATCAACCTGTGGCTGATACACGACAAAGAGCTCTTCTCGTTCTACCGCATGAAGCAGTTCTTTTTCAATCATGGCTGTGCGTTGCATTTTTTCTTGCAAGCCTTCGGAGTAAGAAAAGAAGCCGCACCGCAATCTTTTAGCTTCATACATTGCCATATCCGCTTTACTCAATAACTCATCCAGCTTATCCCCATCTTTGGAGTGTTTTACCACTCCTATACTCGCTTGAATAGAAAACTCAAGCCCATCCAGCACAAAGGCCTTATTCAATTGAGTTAAAAAGTGTCGGCATAAGTTAAGGTTGTGTACGTTGTCACCTGAGCGTGTAAGAACAATAAACTCATCTCCTCCTTGTCTAATGCACAGGCAATCATCAAAGTTGGCTGTTACTCGAGCGGAAACCTCAAGTAATACCTGATCTCCTATAGAGTGCCCGTATAAATCATTAATCCCTTTGAAGTTATCAAGGTCAATAAAAAAAATAGCGAAGCCCTTTGGATATTTCTGTTTCCATGCATCAAAACTTTCTAACAAATAGCGTCTATTCGGTAGTTTTGTTAATTGGTCGTGCGTCGCTTGAAACTCAAGTGCTTTTTTCGACCTACCTTGACTAGAAATATTCATCCTAAAAAGAAAGTACAAAGTGAGGTTGAAAAGCAACAAGAGGGAGATATACCAAGCAAGCCTCTGGCATAATTTATTTAATACAAGCGTTTTATTAAGGCTTGTAGCTGAAAAGAAGTGGTATTTATCATTATAAGACAAAGACGTTATAACCTTTTCCCCTTGGTAATTTTTTGTCTGCAACACTACAGGTTTGCCGCTGCCCTCACCTTTGATGAAGTTATAACCAACTTGATCTATCATACCCTCCGTAAAATGCTGGATAATTTGCTCCGACACAGGCATTTTAAATAAGTAGTCGTAATCACTTTCGTCAGCATATGAAACGTAATAACGATAATACTCATCACTAATAAGGGTCACATCTGCACCAGGAACACTTGATTGGCCAGCCAGCATTTTTTTTAAGAAGCTTAATTTAACACCACTCGTCATAACGGCGACAACGCGCCCATCTGCATCTAAAATTCGTTTTCTTAATGGGATAAGCCACTGCTTCAAGGATGTCATATAATAGGTCCGGCCCATCACCATTTCATCCGAATGCCGGGCTGCCTTAAATGATTTACGCGTATCTTCTTTATCTAACAAGTTTGGTAGCTTGCCTGAGGAAAAGTTCGAGCTCGTTACAATCAGCTGACCGGAAGGAAGCGCTAGCCCTAGGCCTGCTAACTCAGGATTACTCTTCAACATAGCATCCAGTAGAGTGGATGACTTAGCTTTATTCATAATGCCTGCTTTTACTAGTTTCTTACCTAGTGCGTCTAATAATAGTTCCTGCTTATCGAGCAAATTATGAATTGAGTGCGTGACAAGGGCATTCGAATATTTAAGCTCATTTCTAGCACTCTCCTCAATGCGTTGATAGTCAACAAAGGTAGCCGCTGCAGTAAATAAAACAGACATGGAAGCAATAAAAAAATACGTTTTCCATAGCGGGTTGATTCGTAAGGAGAGCCTGTTCATTTGGACCTTGAGTTAATTGTCAGTCATACTAAATAATAACGTAGAAAATGTATTTTTAATACGTGTGTACTGCTAACTCAAACAAGGCACATTAATTAAAGATTTTTCATAATTAATCAATACCCCCATTCCAAGTACACAGCCGATCAAGGTTGTAATATTTCATATATACAGCTATATCTTGCTAAACAGAAACAACCTCACTTGCAGTGTATCTACTATAAATACTAGAGTATATGGGCAGAATCATCGTCCATACATCAATATCACCAACGCTTCGAAGCAATGGAACATGAAAAAACGGATCTTTTTTATATTAATAAGCCTTATATCGCTAACTGCTTACGCTGCTAAACCGGCTATATTTTTACTTAAAAACTACCATCAAGATATTCCTGTGACGGGTTGGCTTATGAGCGAAAAACTCGATGGTGTACGCGGCTATTGGGATGGCAACAAGCTCATTAGTCGAGGAGGAAAAATACTAAGCCCACCAGCATGGTTTACCCAGAACTACCCACCTTTTCCAATAGATGGCGAGCTATGGACCCAGCGAGCCGACTTTGAAAACATCAGCTCCATTGTTAACAGCCAAGAGGCTGGTGAACGATGGAAACATATTAGCCACCAAATATTTGATGTGCCCAATCAAACAGGTAATTTACATAAACGGCTACAGGTTTTACAAAACTATCTAGATAAGAACCCTACGCCGTACATTCAGATCATTCAGCAAACAACCGTTAACAATAAAAAACAATTACAGCGCTTTTTACACTCTATTACTGCTAACCAAGGTGAAGGCGTTGTAGTTAGAGACCCTAATCAAGCCTATCAAACAGGTCGGTTATCTTCAGCATTGAAACTAAAGGAATACACCGACACAGAATGTACCGTGCTAAAAGTCCTCCCCGGCAAAGGACAATATCAAGGCAAAATGGGCTCTATACTCTGCCTGACTTCACAGGGCAAACAGTTAACCATTGGTTCTGGCTTTTCAAATAAAGACAGAACTGACCCGCCCCTTATAGGCAGTCAAATCACGTTTAAATATTATGGCCTAACCAAAAAAGGGCGCTATCGATTTCCTGTCTATTTAAGACCGTTTAACAAACCTTAGTCACCCGTAAATCAAACAAAAGAGTTTTTCATTGCGCTTTTCATGTTGGCGTATAATTACGCCTAATCAAACACATGGAACACACATGCCTAAAGCCAGCGATTTAAAATGCGGAATGGTTGTTGAAGTCAATGACGAACCTTATGCGGTTAAAAGCATCGACGTACGCAACCCATCATCTCGTGGAGCCTCTACCCTTTATAAGGTTCGCTTTAATCACCTTAAAAGCAAGCAAAAACGTGATGAAACCTTAAAAGGCGATGACTTTCTGAAGGATCTCGATTGCGAAAAAGCCAATTTACAGTTTTCTTATCAAGATGGTAACGCCTATACCTTCATGAACTTAGACACCTATGATCAATACACACTAGATGCTGAAGACATTGAAGAACAAGTTAAATACCTAAGCGAAGGGCTCGATAACCTAGTAGGCATTTTACTAGAAGAAGCACTGGTCGCCATTGAGTTACCGGCCACCATTAGCTTACAAATAGTGGATACCGCGCCTGGTTTAAAAGGCGCCTCTGCCTCTGCACGAACCAAACCAGCTACGCTAAGCACTGGGTTAGAAGTTCAAGTACCGGAATATATAGACAATGAAGAAGTCATTAAAATAAACACCAGCACCGGCAAATTTATGTCGCGCGGATAAATTATTACCTGACAACCGCACCTTTTAACACTAAGCCCATTTGACCGAGACACCAGCATGAACAACATCCAACAACTACGCGAAGCATTAGCCACATTACAGTTTAGCGACACCATGGACATTATTGATGCGCTGTATGATTTTACACCCAGCGCATTTAGTAACGGCGAAGTTAACAATAAGGCAAATGAAAACAATGGTTCTTGCAAGTTATTTGCCTTTGCCAAGCTAAATGAGTTTACCGAGCCACAAACCTTGGCATTATTTGGTGAGTACTACCGTGATGTACTGGCTACCCCAGATGGCGATGATCACCAAAATATTCGTCACTTTATGAAAACAGGCTGGGCAGGCATTCGCTTTGACAGCAACCCGCTAACAGCAAAAAAATAACCCCGATAAAACCTATGCCTGACACCCTCTTTTCATCTTTACCCATTACATCAGCTCAAGTTAAAAACTTGAGCTCACTCGGCTATAAAAATATGACGCCAGTGCAAGCGCAAAGCCTGCCGCATGTTTTAAAGGGCAAAGATATCCTCGCACAAGCTAAAACAGGGAGCGGTAAAACCGCAGCGTTCGGCATTGGCTTACTAGATAAAATTAACCCACGCTTTTTTGGTACGCAGGCACTGGTTTTGTGCCCAACCCGCGAACTGGCCGACCAAGTCGGTAAAGAAATTCGTAAGTTGGCTCGCAGTGTGCCTAATATAAAGCTGGTACTACTATGCGGTGGCAAACCCTTTGGACCACAAGTAGGCTCACTAGAGCATGGTGCACATATTGTGGTGGGTACGCCCGGGCGAATTCAAGATCACCTAAAAAAACGCACCCTGAAGCTCGATCAGCTAAAAACCCTCGTGTTAGATGAAGCGGACCGAATGTTGGATATGGGCTTTTCTGATGTGATGACTGACATCATTAAACGCACACCTGCCTCTCGTCAAACCCTATTGTTTTCTGCCACCTACCCTGACGAAGTAAAAAAAATGTGTCGCTCTATTCAACGCGACCCTGTTACCGTCACGGTTGAGTCTGATCATCAGCAAAGCGTGATCGAGCAGTTGTTTTACCAAGTCAAAAAACATGAGCGCAACAATACGCTACTGGCATTATTTGAGCATTATCAACCTAAAACGGCGATTGTTTTCTGCCATACCAAAGCACAGTGCAGTGAGATGGCTGAGTTTTTACGCGAGCATAATATTGAATCATTAGCGATACACGGCGACCTTGACCAGCGTGAGCGTGACCAAGTGCTTGTTCGCTTTGCTAATAATAGTTGCTCCGTACTGGTTGCAACCGATGTGGCTGCTCGTGGGCTCGATATTAAATCCATCGGCATGGTCATCAATTACGAACTGCCTCGCGATCCTGAAATTTACGTGCATCGTATCGGAAGAACCGGCCGTGCCGGCGAAACTGGGCTCGCCATGAGCTTATTTGCTGAACATGAGCAAGTGCGTGTGAAAGCAATTGAAGAATATCAACACAAACCTTGTTTAATAGATAGCCCTTTATCGTTGGACCGCGATAGTAGCTACAAGCTCTACCCGCCAATGGTTACCATTCAAATTGATGGCGGCCGTAAAGATAAAATTCGCCCCGGCGATATTTTAGGGGCACTAACCGGCGATGCTGGCTTAGAAGGCAAGCAAATCGGCAAAATAGATATTTTTGACCGCTCCAGTTATGTGGCGCTTGAACATGAGGCTGTGCGACAAGCACTGAACTACCTCGCCAATGGGAAAATTAAAGGCCGCCCGGCTAAAGCACGGAAGGTTCGCTAATTAAAACGGCTGTCTACTCTTGTATCGCGGTTAATAGCATTAACCGCCTACGTAGCGTAAACGCTTTTTAGCTTTTAGTTTATGCATATCGGTCATGATCAGCCCATCTATACAGTGTCCAAAGTTCGCATCTACATTAAAATCAATATAGCGAACACCGCCTTCATCACATAAATCGGCGTATTGCTTGTATAAGGTTGGTACGGTGGCATTCATATGCGCTAAGTGTTCTTTCATGACTCTAAAGTCGTCACTTTGATTATTGCCAGTCAGCACATCTGCCACCTGCTTTTTTATTTCTGGCCTCATAATATAGGGCGTTCGAGAGATGGCTAAGCAATCGGCATCAGGAAAGTAATGCTGATAGAACGTCACAATCAGCGCTTTAGCTAGTTCAGGGTAAGCATCACTTAAGCTAACAGGGCCAAATAAGTAGCGTGCTGAGGGGTACTTTCTAAGATAGGCGCCAATGCCATACCATAAGTGGTCTAAGCTGCGTTTACCCCAATACTTAGGGCTGACAAAACTACGGCCAAGTTCTATACCCTGTTCAAAATAAGGAGCAACTTTCTGCATGTTATAGTCAAAAAGTTCTTGGCTATAAATGCCTCGACCCTTGTCTAAATCCATTAAGCGTTTTACTTCAGCAAGTCGGTAAGAGCCTACAATTTCAAGTTCTTGCTCATCCCACAAAATAATATGGCGATAATGCTTATCATACCGATCAAGATCTCGGCTTTTGCCTGTGCCTTCACCGACACGCCGAAAAGTCATTTCCCTTAAGCGCCCAATTTCATTCATGACCGCAGAGTCCGGTCGATAATCAAATAAGTATATTTTCTTTTCATCGGCTGTTTCGCCCAGTAACTCACCCTCTTTTAACTCATTTTTCAGGGCCTTTCGATCACGCGGGTGAATAATGGTCTGTTCTGTTTCCAGCAGGCTCTTTTTTCCTTTACCTAGCAAGTAAGCATGGCGACGAACCAATCGCGCAATTTCTTTACGTTTTAATGGCAAACTATCTATAAAACGGTATGGGATGGGAGCGCCCACCTTGAAGCTTATCGTTTTCGAGTTTTTATTAAAAACCTCATGCGCTAACAACATGCTTGATAAAGGCTTGTAGAACATTGAACTGCTATAAAAAAGAGATGAGTTCCGCGCCTTAACGTAAATTGGCAAAATAGGAGCTTGGGTTTTCTTAGCAAAACTTAAGAATCCGCTCGACCATTTTCCGTCACGTACTCCGTTCGGTCTCATTCTTGACACTTCGCCTGCAGGAAAAATAATAACGGCTTCTTCATTATTTAAACTCTGCAAAATACGCGAAATACTACTCTTTTGCGTTGATTTTCTTAAATTATCAACGGGTAATAATAGACTGTCTAGCGCCTTAAACTCCATTAACATGTCATTAACCACTATTTTTACATCGCGGCGCACCTCACCAACAAGCTTTAATAACGATAATCCATCGAGCGCACCCAGTGGGTGATTAGCAACAATAATGACGCGGCCACTGGCGGGGATATTAGCCCTGTCACTGTGTGATGCTGAGTAACTAAAGTTAAAAAATGCAAATACTTGATCAATAAAATCAAACCCCTCGTCATCTTGATGATCTTCTAGGAATTGATTCACTTCATTTTCATGCATCAGTTTTTTTAAAAAACCAACCGTTGGTTTTTTAAACCATGAGCCACGTTGCTCAAAATTTGGGAATTTTTGCTCTATTGTTTGCTCAATATTTAGCATACTGCTTAATCGTCCGTTATTTTTACTAAAATTTTCGAGGGCTAGCCAGCAAAAACGTGCTTATAAAGCATTAGCGATGGCCTCAAACCTTGATCCGTTTTCATGAAGTTTTCCTAGTTCATATCACTATTTAGTTTTTAATTTATCGCTAGAATAATCTTTGTTTATGAACGTTTTATAACAATTGCTTGACGCTTTAATGAATGCTGCAAATGCACACTCTCTGCTATAATGTTCGATTGAATGTTTCCATTATGTTAATGCTCCTTATATAACTGTCTGCAAATCCCTATGTTTCAACTTATCCTTTCTCGTTCTCAAAGCCTAAAAAGTGACCTTCTTTCTGGCCTTACCGTTGCACTAGCTCTAGTACCCGAAGCCGTTGCCTTTGCTTTCGTAGCAGGGGTTGAACCCTTAGTCGGTTTATATGCTGCTTTTATGGTCGGTTTAATTACCGCGGCTATTGGCGGCCGTCCGGGAATGATTTCTGGCGCAACCGGCGCACTGGCTGTTGTTATGGTGAGCTTGGTGGCAACTCATGGGGTTGAATATCTATTTGCAACCGTTGTCTTAATGGGTGTTTTACAAGTGCTGGCTGGAGTTTTTCGCTTAGGAAAATTCATTCGCTTAGTGCCACACCCTGTGATGTTAGGCTTTGTGAATGGTTTAGCGATTGTTATTTTTATGGCTCAGCTGCAACAATTTCAATTCCTTGATCCGGTCACCGGCGAGCTTGCTTGGCTACAAGGTGAGCAGATGACATTAATGTTAGGCATGGTGGCGCTGACCATGGCCATTATCTATTTCTTACCCAAATTAACGAAGGCCATTCCATCATCATTGGCTGCGATCTTAACCATCGTTGCCATTTCTATTGGCTTAGATATGGACTTACGTACCGTTCAAGATGTGCTTGTCGATATGACTGGCGATCCGGTGGCGACTATTGCTGGCGGCTTACCGCAATTCCATTTCCCTAGCGTGCCGCTAAATCTTGAAACGCTGAAAATTATTTTCCCTTATGCACTGATTCTTGCTGCCATTGGTTTAATTGAGTCTTTATTAACCTTAACTCTGATTGATGAGATAACTGAGACACGTGGCCGTGGAAATAAAGAATGCATTGGTCAAGGCGTTGCCAATGTGGCTACCGGTTTTTTTGGTGGTATGGGTGGCTGCGCGATGATTGGTCAAAGCATGATCAATATTAATTCTGGCGGCCGTGGACGCGCCTCAGGCATTTCTGCTGCGCTATTCTTACTCGCCTTTATTTTAGTTGGCTCATCACTGATTGAAATGATCCCCGTTGCCGCGTTAGTCGGCGTGATGTTTATGGTGGTACTGGGTACATTTGAATGGGCCAGCTTCCGCTTATTGGGCCGCATCCCAACTTCCGATACGCTTGTGGGTATTACTGTTGCGGTTGTTACCGTGCTAACTGATTTAGCCATTGCGGTTGTCGTGGGAGTCTTAATGTCTACCTTAGTGTTTGCTTGGAAACATGCCAAAAACATGCACTTTGATATTGAAGAAAAAGATGGCGTTAAGATCTATAAGCCAACTGGACCACTCTTTTTCGCTTCAATCCACCACTTTCGTGATCAGTTTGACCCCATTAACGACCCACAAGAAGTGATTGTTGATTTTGCACGTTCACGCGTGTCTGACCATTCAGGCATTGAAGCCATTGACGCCTTGGCAGAGCGGTATATGAAGCAAGGCAAAACACTGCATTTACGTCATTTAAGCCCAGAGTGCATCAAATTATTACACAAGGCTAGAAAGCTAATTGAAGTTAACGTGATTGAAGACCCAAAATATTCAATTGCTGATGATGAACTAGGCTAACAATGTTAGCCTGCCTTACATAGAGGCTTGAACGCATTTAATAATGCCGTATTCATACTCTTCATCCAAGGCCTCATAGATAGGTTTAATGCGGCCTTTTGACTCATCTTCCAAAGACTCTATGGTCATGATGATTTCTTGATATTCACTGTCGTCTAAATCGAGTACCTCTTTGACATCCAGTAGCCCTACTTCAATTGCATCGGCTAAATGTCCATATACCGTGTTTTCTTTCATATCGCGCTGTGTTGCAATCGCCTTTATATCTAAACCCTCTTGATACAACATGAGCGTCTCATTAACCGTTGCGCTAAGCCGATTATTCAATAATTCTGCTAACGGGTACTTTGCAATTTCTGCCAAAAAAACCTGGCCATAACGCTTTATTTTTTGATCACCCACGCCACTGATATACCGCATATCGCCAATCTCAACCGGGCGCTTTTTAATCATTTCCATTAAGGTTGCATCATGAAAAATGACATAGGGCGGCACACCACTGTCTTCCGCTAGTTGCGTTCTCAAGGCTCGTAAAGCGTCCCATAACGGCTCGTCTTGTGGGCGAACAGGGCTTTTCTTCTTTTTTTCTGTTGCCAGCTTTTCTTCTTTTGTTTGCTTTCTTAGCGCCAGTTTTTGTTCACCACGTAACACTGGTCGGCATTTTTCTGTCAGTGTTAGCGAGCCATGGCTTTCTGCTTCAACATTAATAAAGCCAAGCGCTATCAACTGCCTAAAAATAGTTCGCCATTCCATCGTTGAGAATTCTTTACCAATGCCAAAGGTACTTAACTGGTCGTGCTGGTTTTGCCGGATACGGTCATCAGCCTTGCCCATTAAGACATCAATAATATAATTAACCCCAAAGCGTTGCCCTGTACGATAAATGCTCGATAAAATCTTTTGCGCCGCTTCAGAACCATCCCATTTTTCAGGCGGTGTTGTGCAATTATCACAGGCACCACATGGCTGTTCTAACCGCTCATCAAAGTAGCCTAACAAGGCTTGCCGCCGACAAGCAATCAGCTCGCAAAGCCCCAGCATAGATTCTAATTTATTATGCTCGACACGCTTATGCGCCTCATCGGCCTTGGAGTTTTGCATAAATTGTCGCAGCGTCAATACATCTTGTAGGCCATACGCCATCCAGGCATTTGCAGGCTCGCCATCACGGCCTGCACGACCGGTTTCTTGATAATACGCCTCAATACTTTTTGGTAAACTTAAGTGCGCTACAAAACGTACATCCGGCTTATCTATGCCCATACCAAAGGCGATTGTAGCGACAATAATCACCCCTTCATCGCGTAAAAAACGCTGTTGGTTTTTTTGCCTAAGCTCTTGCGATAAGCCCGCGTGATAAGGCAATGCGATACGCCCTTGTTCTGTTAACCATTCGGCAGTCGCTTCTACTTTCTTGCGTGATAGGCAATACACAATGCCTGCATCTTGCGCATGATTTTCTTGTATAAAGCGCCACAACCGTAATTTCGGGTTATTACCTTCAGAAATAGCATAGTGAATATTCGGCCGATCAAAACTATTGATGAATACCCGCGCCCCTTCAAGTTGTAATTGCGCAATAATTTCATCGCGCGTACGTTGATCAGCTGTGGCGGTTAATGCAATACGCGGCACTTGTGGAAAACGCTCATGCAGCACACGTAACTTTTGATATTCTGGCCTAAAGTCATGCCCCCATTGCGATACACAATGCGCCTCATCAATCGCAAACAAGGCAATATGGCAGCGCTCCAACAACGACAGCATAATAGGGTTCAACAACCTTTCTGGCGCTACATACAATAAATCTAAAGCGCCATTTAATAATTGCGCCTCCACTTCTCGCGCCTCAGCGACATCGAGTGTTGAGTTTAAATAGGCTGCTTTAATACCCAGTTGATTAAGCGCATCCACCTGATCCTGCATCAGCGCAATCAATGGCGATACAATAATCGCAGTGCCATCACGCAATAAGGCTGGAATTTGGTAGCACAGCGACTTACCGCCGCCAGTGGGCATCAGCACAAAGGCATCGCGCCCTTGCTCTAACTCATGAATAATCTCACCTTGTGGCTCACGAAAAGCGTCGTAACCAAACGTTGACTGTAAAATAGATTGCGCGCGATTCATCAATTCAAGGGCTAATAAAAAATATAATTATCGCATAAACAAGCCTATCCGCAGCTAAACGAATCGGCTCACATTCAATGACATTATCAATACCAGAAGCAAATTAGGCGGTGCTTACTTGTCGTTTAAGCAGCGCTCTCAGGCTTTAGGTATAATGCCACCTTTCCCATCTGTACGACCCAAAACATGTTGAAGTTAAGCAACGTATCGCTCCGCCGAGGAACTAAAGTATTATTCGAGAATGTTTCCTTTACCGTGCACGCAGGTCAGCGCGTTGGCATTAGCGGTGCCAATGGCTGTGGTAAGTCCAGTTTATTTGCGATGGTGTTAGATAGTCTCCAGCCCGATAGCGGTGATTTTTCTATTCAATCGGGTTTTGTGATTGCACACGTTGCCCAAGAGTTGACCGCCACTGAGCAAGCGGCTATTGAATTTGTGATCGATGGCGATAAAGAACTCCGCGATATTCAGCAAAAAATAGCCCAAGCAGAAGAACAACACGACGGCCACCGTGCCGCCGAGCTGTATGCTGAACTAGAAACCATTCAAGGCTACACCGCCAACTCGCGGGCAGCTATTTTAATGAATGGACTGGGCTTTAAAGCCACCGATTTAAACAACCCTGTTACCAGCTTTTCGGGTGGCTGGCGCGTACGTTTAAACCTTGCAAAGGCACTCATGTGCCGCTCCGATCTGCTACTGTTGGACGAGCCAACCAATCACTTAGACTTAGATGCCGTTATTTGGCTACAAGAGTGGTTACAAAGTTATGCTGGAACCCTGTTACTTATTTCGCACGATAGGGACTTTTTAGACGCCGTTGTCGGCAATATTCTACATATTGAGCAACAAAGTGCGATGCTCTACAGTGGCAATTATTCTCAATTTGAACGCGTTAGGGCTGAACGCTTGGCGCAGCAACAATCTAATTTTGAACGGCAACAAAAAGAACGCGCACATATTCAAAGTTATGTTGATCGTTTTAAAGCGAAAGCTACCAAAGCCAAACAAGCTCAAAGTCGCTTAAAAGCACTGGAGCGGATGGAATTGATTTCTGCCGCACACATTGACTCTCCTTTTCACTTTGCGTTTTTCAAGCCTGAACGAGTCTCAAACCCACTGATCAAAGTTGAAAAGACAACACTGGCCTACGCTGACAAGGTCATTTTAAATAATGTGTCTTTGTCTATAAAACCCGGTGATCGTCTTGCATTATTAGGCCCAAACGGCGCCGGTAAATCGACATTAATTAAGCTTCTCGCAGAAGAAAACAAGCCAACAAGCGGCAGCATTGAATGTGCCGAAAGCCTTAAAGTTGGTTATTTCGCGCAGCACCAGTTAGAGCAATTAGATCCTAATGCATCACCCTTATTGCATTTGCAGCGATTAGATAAAAAAACCACCGAACGTGATTTAAGAAACTTTCTTGGTGGTTTCGGCTTTCATGGTGACAAAACTCTAGAAGCCATCGCGCCCTTTTCTGGAGGCGAAAAAGCAAGGCTAGCCCTCGCACTTCTGGTTTATCAAAAGCCTAATTTATTATTGCTTGATGAACCGACCAACCATTTAGATATAGAAATGCGCCATGCCCTAAGTGCCTCCTTACAAGAGTTTAGTGGCGCAATGATTATTGTTTCCCATGATCGACACTTGCTGCGCACCATCACTGATCAGTTTTTACTCGTCTCTGGCGGCAAAATAACACCCTTTGATGGCGACCTAGATGACTACGCCGACTGGGTAAAAAATCAAGCCAAAGAAAATGACAGCACCCCCTCTAGCGACAAAAACGTTAATGCTCGTAAAGAACAAAAACAGCAGCAAGCGAATAACAGGCAACAGCAAAAACCACTACGCGACGCCCTAAGAAAAGCAGAAAAACAACTTGATAAATTGCAGGAGAAACAACAACAACTTGAAGCCAAACTGGCTGATAGCGATTTATACCATCAAGATAAGAAGCAACAATTAGCCGACATTATTAAAGAAAAAAGCAGCATTGATGAACAACTAGCCAAAACCGAAGAGGCTTGGCTGACGGCACAAGAGGCGCTCGAAGAGCTTATATAATCAGTTAAAGAGCCTAGCCCAGTTTGTGGCCGAAAAAACAGTTAACTAACCATAACAAGCCTCAATTTTATATTGGGCACGCTTGATTAACGCTTACAAATGCGTAACATCAGCACCTATTAAGTGAATGGACAACATTGGAATGAACGAGAAAACTAACAAAGACCCTCTACACGGCCTTACACTTGAGGCGATTGTTACTAGCCTTGTTGAACATTATGGCTGGGAGAGTTTAGGCCAGCAAATAAACATTCGTTGTTTCATCAGTGATCCATCTGTTAAATCTAGCCTTAAGTTTCTTCGCAAAACACCTTGGGCTAGGAAAAAAGTGGAGACGCTTTACCTTGCAACACAAAATAGCGTTTGGAAAAAATAATTCCTATTAGATACTGCAAATAGCCGCCGATTCCAGCCTAATTGAAAGGTAGGCACCGCTGACACTATTCAAGTTTAAAAAAGGCTAAATTGACCCCTAAGAAAAAAGTTGAATTCCTGATTATTGGCCAAGGGCTAGCCGGTAGCTTGTTGGGCTGGCGACTTATTCAACAAGGTCACTCTGTTTTACTCCTTGACCCTTGCCTTACGCACACCGCATCGCGCACCGCGGCTGGCTTAATTAACCCGGTAACGGGCAAAAGGTTAGTTAAAACTGACCATGTCGAACAATACCTTACAGCAGCAAAAGAACTTTATGCAGAACTGGCTAATTTCTTTGGTCTCACCTTTCTGCATGAAAGGGAACAGGTTCGCCTATTCCAATCAGAGGCTGAGCTAAACCAGTGGAACAAGCGAAAAAATCAGGCTGAGTATGCACCTTTCTTGGCTGAACGTTTCAATACAAAAGATAAAAAATACCTAAAAGAAACATCCTTGGGTGGTTTCAAGCAACAGCAATGTGCTTACCTTGATACTGTTGCTTTACTCGATCATTTGCGTGATTTTTTCCTGCATCAAGGCTGCTTCATCAAGGCACAAATTGACTTGAGTGAACTTAACATCAGTTCATCATCAGTTGAATGGCATGACCACACTGCCGATAAAATAATTTTTTGTGATGGCTATCACTTACAATATAACCCATGGTTTTCATGGCTTCCTTTGCAGCCTGTACAAGGTGATATTTTAACCCTGAAAACAGATCAGCCTTTGCCAAATGAAATTGTGCAGTTTGGCAAATGGTTACTGCCCCTTGCTAACGGGCAACTCAAATTGGGGGCCAGTTGGCAATGGCAACCACTGGATGAGAAACCTAACGAAAAAGCTGCTCTTGAGTTACTCGATGCCTGTTACCCGTATTTTCCGCACTTAAGGCAAGCCCAACGACTAGAACACAACGTTGGTATTCGCCCTGGTACTCGCGACAAGCACCCCTTTTTAGGCCAGCATCCTGAGCAGTCTAAATTACTCGTTTTTAACGGTTTCGGCTCCAAGGGCTCACTCCTCATTCCGTGGCATGCAGAACGCTTTTTACGTTACTTAACTCACGCTAAGCCGTTACCAACATCCGCTGATATTAATAGGTATACACATGACTATTTCACTCGTTAACCAAGCACATAACAATATTGCGAATTATCTTTCAGAGGGCGATATTGCCGTTGATGCCACAATGGGTAATGGCTTTGATACGCTTTTTTTAGCCCAGCAAACTGGAGAGGCCGGGAAAGTCTACTCGTTCGACTTACAAGCCGCCGCTTTGCACACAACAGAGCAACGGCTAAGCAAAGAAAAACTATTACACCGGGTTTGCCTGATACAAGATGATCACTCACAATTATCAGCTTACTTAACGAAGGACGATGTTCATTCGATTCGTTGTGCGATGTTTAATTTAGGCTATTTACCGGGTAGTGATAAATTACTGCAAACGACGCCAAACTCTACGCTTCAGGCATTAGAGTCAGCGATTGCCCTGTTGGCACAGCCAGGTATTATTTCTATACTGGCTTACACAGGACATACTGGTGGTCGAGAGGAAACTGAGTCTGTAAAAAGTTGGGCGAAGACACTGCCAAAAAAACAATACGAGGTGACTATTCAAATACCTAGTGCAACAAAAAATAGCCCACCAGAACTTATTTTGATAGAGCACCTGTAATTAATCATGCCATAACGTTTAAGACACGCGTCGCCTTTATACACGGTTCTTTTTATTATCTTTCAGTGGGTTTTAGTATTTTCCAAGCCTTATCTACTTTAGCCAAGCTATTACCCTTAGGGATTTCGCCCGCTTGGTTTCACCTTAAAAAAGCACCACCGAGTAACGATTAGCAAGGACAAACCGGCCCCTAAGATATCAGCAAACCAATCATACAAATCCGACTCACGCCCTGATATAAATGACTGATGCCATTCATCACTGGCCGCATAGAGCGCTGAAAAAATAAAGGCCACAATGAGCGCTCGTTGTTCGTTTTTGATTACTTGGGTGAAATAAGCTAACGCAAAAAAACCTAAAACAGCATAGGCAATTGCATGAATAACCTTATCTTGATGTGCAAATAGCACTGGCGTTGGTAACGCTGACTGATGGGATAAGTAAAAAATAAGCCCACAATAGCCCACCAACAAGGCCAAGCAAACGCCTTTCACGTTAGGCGAATACCGTACTGGCTTCAAACACGGGGCCATCGACACAGACTCGTTTCATCGCCTCACCCTCTTTTGTCTTCACCTTAACAACACAACCGGCACAACCACCAACGGCGCATGCCATATATTCTTCAAGCGACACTTGGCATGAAATATTAAATTCTTTGGCCAATGCAGCCACTGCTTTTAACATCGGCGTGGGGCCACAGGAATATATCTCTACCTGTTGCCGCTGTGCTTCACTAAGGGCATTCAGCCAATCGCGTGCTAGGTCGGTAATATAACCTTGATAAACACCATCATAATTTTGCAAACTGGCTAAACGGCTGGGAATCCCCCACTCTTCTAATAATGGTAAACCATCACTAACGCTTGCTTCAATACCATCAAGCGCCAATGCCGATGCCTTTCTTTGAAACGGAAAAGGAACTTCTGAGCCCATAAAAACAACCGGTGTTATCTCAGTTTGATTGTCTTTTATATACTCTGATAAACAAATCATGGGAGGAATACCGACGCCACCACCCAACAGCAAGGCCCTAGGTTTGTTGGTGTTTAACTCAAATGGTCGACCAATTGGCCCCATCACGTTAATTGTCTCACCCACTGCGCGTTTTGCGAGCAATTCTGTCCCAGCACCCACCGCCTTATATAAAAACTCAACCCAACCTTCTGAAGCGCAAGCACGCATAATCGATAATGGGCGACGCATTAAACGTTGGGGGTCACATTGAATGTGTGCAAACTGTCCTGGCTGTGCTGAGGCTGCACACTTAGGCGCCTTCACGCGTAAAACGTATTGCTCTTGTTCAAACGCCTGCTGCGCCAAAATTTCAGCATCTTCTAAAAAGATGGTGTTTCGTGTATTTTCTTGCATTATTCCTCGAAAACTAAGTGGCCATTAACCAGTGTATGCGTTACTTTGCCTTTCATTTGATGCCCAAGGTAAGGCGTGTTTATTCCTTGGCTAAACCAATGTTCCTCATCAACTAGCCAAGTTTTATCAGGGTCAACAATACACAGGTCTGCTGGAGCGCCTTCCGACAGACGCCCTGTTGCCAGCCCCAGTGTCACTGATGGCCCATCCGTTAAACGACTCACCATTTGAGATAAATCCAATATTCCCTCATCTACCAGTGTCAGCATTAATGGTAACACCGTTTCTAAACTTGAAATGCCCGGCTCAGTTGATGGGAAGGGGGCTTGTTTAGCTTCTGCCTCATGCGGTCGATGACCTGAGCTAACACTCAATATTCCTTTTGCAACACCCGCCACTAACGCATCTCTGTCTTCTACTGAACGCAGTGGTGGTGAAGTATGATAGTTTGCGTCAAACGTACCCACATCAAATTCAGTTAAGCTTAATTGGTATGCATGTACATCTGCCGAAATGGCATCATTAGTAGCCTGCGCTCTTGCAATCATCGTCACAGCCCTTGCTGAAGACACGCCCGTTAAATGAATTCTCGCACCCGTTTCTTCGGCTAATTCAATCATCTGTGCGATAGCTACTGTTTCTGCTGAAACAGGGATGCCCGATAAACCCAATTTAGAACTCACCGAGCCATCATGAATACAACCATCATCTTTAATCGATATATCTTCTGGTTTGAGTATCACCAGCAGGTCATGGGTACTGGCATACTGTAAAGCACGCCTTAATATTTGGTTATCAACCGTATTATTGGGTGCTTGGCTTACGGCAACACAACCTGCTTTTTTCAAGGCATACATTTCACTCAGCGCCTTACCTTGTAGCCCAACTGTTAAAGCGCCTAATGGCAGTACTTTTGCCGAACCAGCCAAGGCCGCTTTGTCCAAAATCAGTTGCACAACAGAAGGGGTGTCTAATACTGGCTGGGTATCTGGCAAACAACAAATTGAGGTATAGCCGGCCGATACAGCAGCTTTTGTTTCGCTCTGTATTGTTGCCTTATGTTCATAACCCGGCTCTCTTAGACTGGCATTTAAATCTACAAAGCCCGGTAACACCCATTTATTGCTGGCATCTATACTCTGTTGTGCAACAAAGCCCGCTGGCTTCTCACCCACCGATTGAATTTGACCGTTGGCAATATAGACATCCTTAACTGCATCACAGGCATTAGCTGGGTCAACGACTCGGCCATTTTTGATGTGTATATTCATCCCTTAACTACCTTATTTTGACCCAGCGTAAGTGTCATCACCGCCATGCGGATAGCAATGCCATTCGTCACTTGCTGCAAAATAACCGAATTGGCACCATCAGCAACGGCAGCTTCCATTTCCACGCCACGATTAATCGGCCCTGGGTGCATCACGGTGACATCCGGCTTGGCATACGCCAACTTTTCTTCCGTCAGGCCAAAACACTCAAAATACTCGTGCTCACTGGGTAAGAGTGCAGCGCCCATTCGTTCACGTTGCAAACGCAGCATGATCACCACATCTACATCATCAAGCCCTGTACGTAAATCGCCATACACGTGCACACCTAATGAATTAACATCACTCGGTAACAACGTCTTCGGAGCAATAACTCGCACCTCTTTAACCTCTAGCGTATTAAGCGCATGAATTTGCGAGCGAGCAACTCGCGAATGCAAGATATCGCCAATAATGGCGACTTTCAAATGCTTAAACTCCTTCTTTACTCGACGAATAGTAAACATGTCGAGCATCGCCTGAGTGGGATGTGCGTGGCTTCCATCGCCAGCATTAATAACGCTGACATGTGGCTCTACATGTCGCGCGATAAAATGTGCCGCGCCACTATCGGAGTGCCTCACCACAAACATATCGGCCTGCATCGCTTCTAAATTACGAATCGTGTCGAGAATACTTTCGCCTTTAGAGGTTGCAGACGTTGCTATATTTAAATTAATCACATCCGCAGATAAGCGTTTTGCAGCTAAGTCAAACGTCGTACGTGTTCGCGTGCTGTTTTCAAAAAACAAATTAACAATCGTTTTTCCACGCAGTACGGGGACTTTTTTTACCGCCTGATGACCTACGCTCGAGAATGACTCGGCGACATCCATAATCTCTATCAGGGTTTCTTTAGAAAGACCCTCGGTGGTTAGAAAGTGGCGGAGTTGTCCCTGTTCATCAAGTTGTAAACGGGAACTATCGGGTGCTTTGAAGGACGTACTAGCAGGTTGCTTGCTAGAGCTCATATCAGTCAATTCCGGTTAGTTTCTAGCGCTAAAGGCGCCGGGCCGATCAATTTTACCTGCTTTTCAGGTAACAAATCCAGTTTCACACCGACTATATCTGCATGAAGCGGCAATTCTCTCGCCCCACGGTCTACTAAAACCGCCAACGTAACACTATCAGGGCGACCGTAATCAAAAATTTCATTTAATGCTGCACGGATCGTTCGACCTGTATAGAGAACATCATCCACCAAGATAATGTGCTCGTTTTCAACCTTAGCAGGGATATTACTTGGCTTAACCTGTGGATTTAAGCCTATGCGTGAAAAGTCATCCCGGTAGAATGAAATATCAATTTCACCAAGCGGTTTATTCAACCCTAGTTTCTGATGTAACTTTTCTGCCACCCATAACCCGCCGGTATGCACCCCTATCATCAGTGGCTCAACTATTTGCTTGCGCTCCATCATTTGTGCCAACTCATCTGCCATTGTGTTTATGATGGCATCAATATCAATAGCTTTTAACTCTGTATCCATACTTATTGCTTGTGTTGTTGTGTGTTTAACCAGCTTTGTAAAATCAACTGCGCAGCGACTTGGTCTTGAACTTCCCATAACTTATCGGCACTCACCTGAACCTCATCAAACAATATTTGTTTTGCTTCAAATGTTGTCAGCGCCTCATCAAATAATTCAACGGGGCATTGATACCGCCCTTCTAACTGTCTAGAAAACCGCTCCATTTTTGGCGTAACTGTATTATCACTACCATCTTCTTGGCGAGAAATACCAACTATCATTTTTGTTGGCTGCCAGGTCTCAATAATTTTTGTTAACTCGTCCCAGCCGGTCTTTTGTCTCACTGCTTTAACCGTTGTTAAGGCATTGGCAATGTGTGTCTGTGTATCACCCACAGCAACACCTATTTTTTTTACACCATAATCAAAACCTAGGCATACCGCCATTAGCAATGACCCACATCAGAACTCATCAAACTAATATCAACACCTATTCTATGCGCCGCCAATTCCCAGCGTTGCGGGAGAGGCTCATCAAAAATAATATGTGGTTCAGCTTGGCCATGTAACCAAGAATTCCGCTGAATTTCCTGCTCCAATTGCCCTGCAGCCCAACCCGCATAACCCAGCGCAACCATCCATTTCTCGGGCCCTTTACCTTCGGCAATTGCTTCTAAAATATCTTTTGAGCTGGTCAGCGCAAACTCATCATTCACCGTTAACGTAGAATCCCAGTTGCCTACCGGCGTATGCAACACAAACCCTCGCTCAGGTTGAACAGGACCACCCATAAATAAAGGCGTTGCCGCTACTGCCGGGTTAACTGCAGTAATTGATAATTGATCAAAAATGGCTTTCATGGTCATCGTGTGTGGTTTATTAATCACGATACCCAGCGCCCCTTCTTCATCATGCTGACATAGGTAGGTGACCGATTTAGAAAAGTCATCACCTTCCATTCCTGGCATTGCAATTAGAAAATTATTAGTGAGATAGTTTTTTTTATTCATAAATAAAGTTTCATCGTTGTGGTCTTTAGCGTGTTAGCAAAGAGCCTTCATTTAAAAATTGCCAGGTCCTCGTGATGACCAAAATATCAATATCTTTTTGCAGATCAATAGGGAGCGGGGCAAATGGTGCCGATAGTTTAACAATATTGACTGCTGCATCATCAATAATTTTATGACCAGAGCGGCGATTAATTATGATTTTCTTTAAATTACCATCGGCATATAATTCAACGCTCATTACTAATGTGCCCGACAAACGCTTACGCCTCACTTCCCCTGGATAATTCAAATTGCCCACTCGCTCAATTTTGCGTTGCCAAGCCGCTTCGTAACTGGCCGCTTTGTATTTATGCGCATTAATTGAGTTGATGTGTAATTTTCGAGGCCGTCGTGAATAACTGGTAACCGCTTCATTAATTTCTGCCTGAAGTTTTGCAATTTCCTCACTTTGACGCAATAAATCAGCCGTCGTTAATGCCTTGCTTTGCTTTGGCACTTTTTTATTGCTAGCCTCAATTGCCACATCCGCTTCAGTTTGCAAGAGCGCCTTTTGAGCCTGGGCCAGCGCTTGCTGCTCTTTCGTATGCTCAGATTGTGCTGACTGCTTTTTCGGCTGCAACGCTGCTTGCTGTTGATTAACTGCCTTTTCTTCCGCTTCGCCACTACCAACTTGATCTTCTTGGGCTAAAAAATCAGCTTTTTCAGGCCGCTCTTTATCCGGCGATACCACCAACACAACCTCTAGTGCCTGACTAACGGAACGCGAGATATCGACATCAAAACTAATACCCAAAATAACCAAGGCATGAATAATGCCCGCCATAAATAACGTTAAACCCAGCTTACCCGCTGATGATATGGCAGCTGGAGCAGCCACCTCTATGCTAGTTGCTCCTCAATGCAATCCATCAGTAAAGCACTTATGTTTAAACCAAATTGATTGTCCAACTCTTGTACACACGTTGGGCTTGTCACATTTATTTCCGTCACATAATCACCAATCACATCTAAGCCAACAAAAAATAGCCCCTTTTTAACCAACGTAGGGCCAATTTGCTCACATAACCAACGGTCTCTATCGGTTAATGTTCGGCCCTCACCTGTCCCACCAGCGGCCAAGTTCCCTCGCGTTTCACCTTCGGCAGGAATACGAGCCAAGGCGTACGGTACGGGTTGACCATTAACAATTAAAATACGTTTATCGCCCTGCTTAATTTCAGGTAGATAGCGCTGAACCATGGTCAATTCTTTTCCATGATTAGTCATCGTTTCCAGCACAACGCCAAGGTTATGGTCCGCTTTTTTAAGTCGATAAATGGACGCGCCGCCCATCCCATCTAAAGGTTTAACAATAATATCTTCATGCTCAAGCAAAAAGTCTTTAATCCGTTGAGTTTGCGAAGTCACCAAGGTAGGCGAGCAACAGTCTGGAAACCATGCCGTAAATAACTTTTCATTGGCATCACGCAAAGACTGCGGTTTATTCACCACCAATACACCATCGGATTCGGCTTGTTCTAAAACATACGTCGTATAGACAAAGTTCATGTTAAAAGGCGGGTCAACACGCATTAAAACAGCATCCATTTGACTCATAACATCATCAACAGGCTCACCTAATGTAAACCAACTTTTTTCATCGCGCTGAACAGTTAATGGTTTATAGGTCGCCTTCGCCGTACCATTTATCAGGTACAGGTCTTGTTGTTCCATATAAAACAACTCCCAGCCCCTGCTTTGCGCTTCAAGCAACATAGCAAATGTGGTGTCTTTTTTGATATTGATTGACCCAATAGGGTCCATTACAACGCCTAAACGCATGGTTTCTCCAGTATTAAATTTTGCATGATAATCAAATATTTCTCTCACATACGCATAAATAATGCAACAAGCCTATTTAGTATCGGTTTCTTAATTCTATAGACAATGCTTCATACACTCTTTCTTTTGTATCACAGATGAAATCATATGATTTTTTAAGAGTCTGTTTTAATTCTTTTTTATTGTTATATGTTTCGCTTCCTATCTCCGCTATAGGCTTGTCTGGTAAGTAAGTAATACATTTAGCCCTTATAGTGTATGGTCTAAATGGTGACGGGTGGGGGAATTCATAACTTGCATTCAACGCCAGCAGAGTAAGTCGACGATGGGTCAGGAGATTGCGTAAATCCTTTAAGTACAAAAAATCTTCTTGCTTAAGAATATCAAGGCACACTCTTTTTAAAATAGGGAACTCTAAGGGGATTTTTAGCAGCATATTATCATCAACTTTCCATTCTTTTAACCCTAAATCACAAGCCAAATTAATCTCATGGAGCAAAGATTCAAGAGCAGAAAATAGAGCAAGCACTAATACATATATAATACTGTGATGCTTGTTATCAGTTTCAATATGTTCATTATTACTATCATATAAGTCTTTATTATTTGATATCACAAATGAAATCCTTGTATCAAGATTCATTAAAATATCAAGCTGATATTCTGCTAGTTTGATACGTTCAAAAGTAGTCTCATGATATATGGACAAGGCATCTTGAGACTGCTCATTTAAACAACGTTTTGCATCAGCTATAAACCCCTTTTCTCTCTTATCTGTTGTAAATGCTTTCAGGTTTGTTTTTTCAATGACTCTAGTGCTGAAAGAGAAGTCTTTTTCTACTTTTGGCACAAGAGGCTCTAAACATTCAGAGCATGTAAATGGTTTTTCATCAGTAATTGAACACCACTGCTTATCATCCATAAGGTATCGTGAATTGCAATTGCTACAAAACACCCCACCAATATAGCTTTTGCAATTAGAACATTCATGTCCAACACCACCATTCTGGTAACTAACTTGAACTCTGTGTTTCCAACATACCGGTTTAGTACATACAGGGCACTCAATATACAGTTCATCAAAAGAACTTTTTTCAACTATAAGTCGATTAAGCGTATGTTTTACTTTCATATTAATTCTTAACTAAATAACCTGATTCCAAAACCAATTTAAATCATTGGACAATGAAAAGCACATACATAATTTGATTCCTTATGTTTCGCCCTAAAGGTCGAGTGACTCTTTTTCAATAGCAACAAAAGAGTCACCAGAAAAATGCCACCCACTGCTCTCACCCTGAAGGGTGCCTTCAAAACTAATCATTAAAATAGCTACTGTGGAACTCGCCTAAAGAACGGGCTCAAACAGCCACAGTAGAAAGCTCTATTTTAATAATCTGCTTTTCAGTGAGGGCAATAGGGTAAAAGTCAGAACCACTTGCTTTTGATTTACCTTCCCTTTTATCGCGTTAAAAGTATTAACTATTTCGGATAAGTGAGCGCGTTGTTTGAGCCACGCTTTATGGCGAGTTTAGCGCTCACCCGGTATAGTTAATACTTTGCGATTAGGGTGGCCTTTTCTTTGGTTCGTTTCTTTTGGCCACACAAAAGAAATGAACGCCCTGCGGGTGCCGAAATTACCCCATATCTCCCCAGAGAACTTGCATCCCTGCAATGGAAGCAATCGCTGCTGTTTCGTTACGGACAACCCTTGGGCCAAAACCCAAGGCCGAAAAATTTACCTCTTGCGCATCCAACACTTCTTGTTCTGAAAAACCGCCTTCTGGCCCAATCAGCACGGCTACCGCATCATTTGGTTTTGGATAATCTCTTAACGTATCTGCCTTACCCGGCTCAAATATAATACGGCTTGCCGCCAACTCTGTATTTAGCCACTGCGCTAAGTCCATCGTTACATTTAAGATCGGTGGCTTATTTCGACCACACTGCTCACAAGCCCGATAGACAATGTTTTGCCAATGTTGATGGCGCTGCAAACGACGTTCTTCGGTGAGTTTAACAACACAGTGTTGCGTAATAACGGGGGTAATAACCGCCACGCCCAGTTCTGTCGCTTTTTGAATTGCTACATCCATCCGTTCGCCCCGGGAAACACTCAGGCCCAATTCAATCTGAAGCGGCGACTCTAATTCTACATTTCGCCAAGCACCCAGTTCTAGCACCACCGCCTTACGATGGACCTCGACCGCTATCGCAGAATATTCACCGCCTTGGCCATTGAAAACGGTTAGTTGGTAACCTTTTTTTAAACGCAATACATTGCGTAAATAATGCGCCGCATCTGCTTCGAGTGTTACAGCGGCTCCTTCGACTAAATCTTGCTCAACAAAAAGGCGTGAAATACGCATCGCTAACCGTGCAAACTATCCGGTAATGTTATGGTATCGATCGGGTCTTCATTTTTAGGCGGCATTTGCAAGTGAAAACCCTGCGTTTCAAGGTTCTTCATCACGACCAATACATCTTCTCGTGCTAATGAACGCTCCGCAGATAATTCTAAATCAAACACATGCTCAGGCACTGGAAATTGCTGCATCACTTCAACAGGAACATCTGAAAAATCATCCTGCTCTTTGACATATAAATATAAACCATCACGCTTAGCCGTTTTGTAAATGGCACAGGATATTTCTTTTACACGACTCATTTCGCGCTGATCCCTAAATTACGGCAAATAGCCAAACTCGCTTCTGCCTGATTCATGCTGTAAAAATGCAGTCCCGGGCAACCATAGTCAAGCAATGTTTGACTTAACTCACTGACCACATCTGTCCCAAATGCTTTAATCGATTCGCGGTCATCGGCAAAGCCTTCTAGGCGTTTACGTATCCAACGGGGGATTTCAGCACCGCACATATCAGAAAATCTCGCCAACTGTGAATAGTTTATTATTGGCATAATTCCCGGCACAATCGGTACATTTATAGCCATTTTGTCGCAATCTTCAACAAACCGGACATACGCCTCAAAATTAAAAAAGTATTGTGTAATGGCACTATCTGCGCCTGCTTCTACTTTTTGTTTAAAGTTAGCTAAATCCGCTTGAGCATTAGCAGCTTGCGGATGAACTTCGGGGTAAGCGGCCACTTCAATATGGAAGTGGTCACCTGTTTCTTCACGAATAAAAGCCACTAGCTCATTGGCATAGCGAAATTCACCAATATCCAAGGTGCCTGATGGGATGTCCCCACGTAAGGCAACAATGCGGTCTACGCCGTTATCCTTATAATTTGATAAAATTTTACGGATGCTTGCTTTTGTAGACCCCACACAAGACAAATGTGGCGCCGCTGAGAAACCTTGCTTTTTAATATCCAGCACGGTATCAATGGTACCTTGTTGAGTACTACCTCCTGCGCCAAAGGTGACAGAAAAATATGCTGGGTCAAGTTGGCCCAGCTCTTTACTGACATTTAACAGCTTAACTCGCCCTTCTTCGGTTTTTGGTGGGAAGAATTCAAAGCTAATTTTTTGATATGACTCTAAACTCATAGTTAGTAACGGTAGTGATGTGGTTTATACGGTCCTTCAACAGGGACATTAATATAGTCAGCTTGCTCTTGCGTAAGCTCGGTTAAATTTACGCCAATTTTCTCTAAGTGCAAACGCGCTACTTTTTCATCTAAGGTTTTAGGTAACACATAGACTTCATTTTTGTAGTTATCTCCATTTGAGAAAAACTCAATTTGCGCCATGACTTGGTTGGTAAATGATGCCGACATCACAAAACTTGGATGTCCTGTTGCACAGCCAAGATTAACCAAACGGCCTTTTGCTAACAGCGTAATTCTCTTGCCATCGGGGAAAATGACGTGATCCACTTGTGGCTTTACTTCTTCCCACTCGTATTTTTCAAGCGACGCAATATCTATTTCAGAATCAAAGTGACCAATATTACAAACAATCGCTTCATTTTTCATCGCCAGCATATGGTCGTGATTAATTACACCCAAGTTACCCGTTGTTGTCACAAAGATATCACCTTGGTCGGCCACATCGTCCATTCGTACAACGCGATAACCTTCCATCGCTGCTTGTAATGCACAAATAGGGTCAACCTCGGTCACCCACACACTTGCACCCATGCCTTTGAAGGCTTGAGCACAGCCCTTACCGACATCACCATAACCAATAACAACCGCAATTTTGCCAGCTATCATGACGTCTGTTGCACGTTTAATCCCATCTAATAATGATTCACGACAACCATACAGGTTATCAAATTTACTTTTCGTCACAGAATCATTCACGTTCATTGCTGGAAAAAGCAACTCACCTGATTCTTGCATTTGGTATAAACGATGTACGCCCGTTGTCGTTTCTTCTGTCACACCTTTGATACTGCTGGCCATGTTTTGCCATCTAGTCGGTGCTACCGGCAAATTGCGACGTAAGACATCAAGAATGGCAATCCACTCTTCATTATCGCCCTCTTTTGCATCCGGTACAGCGCCTGCTTTTTCAAACTCAACGCCTTTATGCAGTAGCAAGGTCGCATCACCACCGTCATCAAGAATCATATTTGCTTCTTGCCCCTCTGGCCAAGTCATCATCTGTTCTGTGCACCACCAATACTCTTCAATCGTTTCGCCTTTCCAAGCAAACACTGGAATATTAAGATCGGCAATCGCCGCTGCTGCGTGATCTTGTGTAGAAAAAATATTACAAGAGCACCAACGAACCTCAGCCCCTAAAGCCACTAAGGTTTTGATCAGTACCGCCGTTTGTATGGTCATGTGTAAACTGCCTGCAACGCGCGCACCTGCTAATGGCTTACTCTCACCAAACTCTTCTTGTAAGGCCATTAAACCCGGCATTTCGCTTTCAGCAATGGCTATTTCTTTATGACCCCATTCAGCCAATGACATATCAGCTACTTTATAATCTGTAAAACTCATTTTTTTATCTCTCTAAATTGTTGTGTGTCGGTGCGCCTAACTATTTAGCCGCATCTCTTAATAGCTCGGCTTTATCTGTGCGCTCCCAAGTAAATTCGGGTAATTCACGGCCAAAGTGTCCATAGGCTGCGGTTGGACGATAAATCGGACGCAATAAGTCCAATTCTGCAATTAAGCCTTTCGGGCGCAAATCAAAATGTTCGCCGATCAGTACAGCTATTTTGTCGTTGTCGATAAGCCCAGTACCAAATGTTTCAACCGCAATGGATGTTGGCTTGGCGACCCCAATTGCATACGAAACTTGTATTTCACAACGTTTCGCCAAACCCGCTGCAACAATGTTTTTAGCAACATATCGACACATATAAGCAGCAGATCGGTCTACTTTACTAGGATCTTTTCCAGAAAATGCGCCGCCGCCATGGCGTGCCATACCACCATAGGTGTCCACAATAATTTTACGGCCTGTTAAGCCGCAGTCCCCCACAGGGCCACCAATAATAAATTGGCCTGTCGGGTTAATATGAATATTTTCAGACAAACAACTGGCAAACCACGCATCTGGCAATACCGGTTTAATAATTTCTTCAATCACCGCTTCGCGTAAATTGGCCAAACTGATCTCGGGTGCATGCTGTGTCGATAACACGATCGCTTCTACACCCACTGGTTTATTGTTTTCATAACGCAGGGTCAGCTGGCTTTTCGCATCAGGGCGCAGCCACGGTAATACGCCATTCTTACGCACCTCTGCTTGGCGCTGTACCAATCGGTGAGAATAGGTGACCGGTGCCGGCATTAAAACATCAGTTTCATCACAGGCATAACCAAACATCAGCCCTTGGTCACCAGCGCCTTGCTCATGCTCTTCGCTTTCATCCACACCAATAGCAATATCGTGAGACTGCTTACCGATTGCATTTAGCACCGCACAACTTTGCCAATCAAAGCCTATTTCTGGTTTGTCGTAACCAATATCTTTAACGACTTGACGTACTAGCTCTTCGGTATCGACCCATGCATTTGTCGTTACTTCACCGGCTAAAATCACCATTCCGGTCTTAACCATTGTTTCAACGGCGACTCTCGATGAGGCATCTTGTTCTAATAAGGCATCTAACATCGCATCTGACACTTGGTCAGCTACTTTGTCTGGGTGTCCTTCAGATACCGACTCAGATGTAAAAATAAAATTCTTGCTCATAGTAAACTCGCCTCTTCGGTTTAAAAATAGGCACTAAAAGTTGGGCTATATGGATGTTGCCAGTTAGGCAGATGATAAAAACTCACCGTTTTATCTAGACACCATGCTCATTATTTCAGTTTCCTGTTAATAATGAACGCAGTTAAAATTTGACTGCTTGAATAAGCCTAGCAGGAAGATCCTGTCGCAGCGTTCCTTATTCAAGGTGAAGCTATTTTAGATCATATATTAAAAATTTCAAGGGCTTAGCTTAGCAATGCCCTTAAACCACCTTTGCTAATAAATTGTTGGCAGAATTCTCGCTGTTCTTTGCTGGTAATCTGTGTAAGACCGACCCAAGGTTCTAGCCAGATCTTTTTCTTCATAGTAAATCCCAATAAAAATGTAGGCTGACATGCCAATTGAGAACACGATATTCCCAATAGTCATCGTTGGTAAGGACCAAAATACTACTAACAAACCTAACATCATTGGGTGACGAACCCATTGATAAAATAAACGCTCTTTAAATTTAACCTGAGTGTATGTTTTATTAACAAAAAACAACCACGTTTGACGCAAGCCAAATAGATCAAAATGGTTGGTTAAAAATGTTGAAAGAAGAGCCACCACCCAACCCAAAGCAAACACCGACCACACTAGTGTTATGGCAGCTTTGTTTGTTATTTGCCAGACAATGCCATTCATTGGCTGCCAACAAATCATAAGCATCGCCAACACAAGGCTTGAAGCCAATACATAGGTGCTTCTCTCTACTTGATGCGGCACCATTGACGATATCATGTCTTTAAACCAGCCACGCGCCATAACACTGTGTTGCACTCCCCATATGAGTAGTAAGCCAATATTCACCACTAAGGCATAAGGGGAGTATTCTGTCGACTGTGTTGCGAGACTCTTCGAGACACCTAAGCCGCCAACAAACCCTATAAAATAGACAAAGACCGCACAAAATAGAGCATAACTAACCACCCCATATAGCATCACCCAAGATCTCATCAGCTTCTCCCATTTAAATTGAATTTTCTTGCTATATTACCTTTATGAGAAGTAAGAATACACGCCTACGATCGGCACCTACGCTAACTCCACCAAACAGCAACTCAACACACTATGACAACTAAATTACAACAAACACTGCAACGTATTGACCTCGCTAATGCTAACGACCCAACAAACGGCACAGAAGCGCTATATTCACAACGCATGCTAAAAACCCTTCAGGCTTTTGAACCAAACGCATCTGACGCTCTCACCTTAGCTTGCTATGCCCAGCATGTGTGTCGTTGGAAACTAGCTCGAAAAGATTACCCTGCCGGTTTAACGGGCTATTTAACGTGGCGCACAGAGCTGGCGAAATTACATGCAAAAATTTTAGTCGACGCGATGCAAGAAAGTGGCTATGACGACGCCGACATTGAACGAGCAAACAGTATTATTCAAAAAAAGAGGCTTAAATCTGACCCTGAGGCACAAACATTGGAAGACGTGTCTTGCTTGGTTTTTTTAAACCATTATTTCGATGCCTTTGCCAACAAACATAGTGAAGAAAAAATAATTGACATTGTGCAAAAAACTTGGGGGAAAATGTCGGATAAGGGCCGCCAAGCGGCGTTAGCCTTAACCTTACCGCCTCATTTAGAAAAATTAGTCGCTAAGGCATTGGCTTAATGCACAAACCTGCGCTTACCTCTTTTATTATCGGGCTTGGCTTTTTAACCCTACTGGCCGGTTGCGCCTTGCCAAAAAAAGAACTGGTGACAGTACCCGCTGACGCCTTTGAGGTGTGTTATGGCTATGGTTGCAAAACAGTTCAGACTGTAACACTCGACGACGCTCAATGGTTCACCATTGAGCAACTTTTTTCACCTAAAGCAGCATCAGCTAAAATAGAACGCCAGCAACTATCACTGGCCATTGCTCAAATGGAAACGTTTATTGGTGAGATAACACACACTCAAGACGACTTGCCGGGTACGTTCGCCGCTTTTTTTCAAGACCGTAGCCATCAAATGGACTGCGTTGATGAGGCCACAAACACAACTTTATACCTAAGACTCTTTCGTGAGCGCGGGCTAATGCGCTTTCATAAAGAAGGCTATCGTATTAACCGCGGTTTCTTCCTAAACGGTTGGCCGCATACATCTGCGGTCATCGAGCAGCTAGACTCTGGCAAACGGTTTGCTGTTGATTCGTGGTTCCATAAAAATGGTATCAAGCCTGAAATAATCCCTATTGACTTATGGTATTCTGGGTGGCATCCAACACCGGATGATGACTCATAAAACAAAAAATCTCGGAGACAATAAATGAACGTAGGCAACAAGATTTTTTTATTCTTCCTTTCTGCATTTCTTTTTAGCCAATCTTATGCAGGATCTACAGAAGACGTCTTTTCAAACATCACACTTAAAACAACGCATGTACGCGGTAATATTTATATGCTTGAAGGAGCTGGAGGCTTTGCCGGCGGTAATATTGGCGTATCGGCTGGCCCAGATGGCCTTTTATTGGTCGATGACCAACTGGGGCCAATGTCCAAAAAAATTGATGCCGCACTAAACGATATCAGCAAAGGTCAGCTGCGCTTTATTCTTAATACTCACTGGCACGGTGACCATTCTGGTAATAACGCTTATTTTTCAAAAGATGCGACCATTATTTCGCATACGAATACCAGGAAACGTTTAATGACTGACCAAGAAAACTTCTTTGGGAAGTCACCGGCCTCACCAAAAGAAGCGTGGCCCATCATCACCTTTGAACAAGCCATTAACATTCATTTTAATAATGAGGAAATTCAATTTATCCACCATGCACATGGTCACACTGATAGTGATGCTGTCGTCTATTTTCCAAAAAGCAATGTTGCTCACTTAGGTGATCATTTTTTTAATGGTTTTTTCCCTTTTGTAGACTTAGACACCGGAGGCAATGCCTTTACCTTGACACACAATATCGGCGAAATAATTGAGTCATTACCTGAAGATACGCTTGTTATCCCAGGCCATGGCGAACTATCGGATGTGAACGGGCTAAAAAACTATTACGCAATGCTAACCGATACAACACAGTTCGTTAAGCAGCAAGCCGCTTCAGGTAAAACACTTGATCAAATCCAACTGGCCGGATTACCTAGCAAATGGGCCGCTTGGGGTGGTGGTTTTATCAACGAAGAGAACTGGATTAAAATAATCTTTAAGAGCCTACCCAAACAGCAATAAACTACCCTCACAATACAAAAAAAGCGGCTGACCTTTTTTTCAGCTGCTTTTTTATTACCCAAATCATGACTATGAAAAAACTTCTTACCGTACTGACTTTATTCTGTACCCCGCTATTTGCTGCCGAAGACAATCCGATGACAACTTGCTTGTCCAATTTACTCAATACGGCAGAAAACACTATGACCGTGGGCGAACTGAAACAGCAATGCCAAGACACAATGGCTTCAGAGGAGGAGCATTTTTCTGCATTAAAGCGTCGCCAACTGCAAGAAAAAACTGCCAGTTGGAATGCTTTTTCTTTGCTGCCACATAAACCTAATTACATTATTGCCAGCTATAACACCAGCGATCCTAGCACAACACCATTTGAAGCCGCTTACCCAGACGTTAACCCAGATCTTCAGCACCTAGAAACAAAGTTTCAAATCAGCATGAAACTGCCCATCGCTCGAAACCTTATCTTTGGGCAAGGGGATTTATATGCCGCATACACCAACCGGTCTTTCTGGCAGCAGTTCAATAAAACTCACTCTTCCCCCTTTCGTGACACCAATCATGAAGCTGAAACATGGCTTTCGTTCGACACCGACTATACAATTTTAGGGTTCCGCAACTCTGCCATTTTGACGGGGTTCACCCATCAATCGAATGGCCAATCAGGCTTATTATCAAGAAGCTGGAACCGCCTCTATACAGACTTTATCCTAGAAAAGGGCGACATCTACCTGTCATTTAAACCCTGGTACCGTATTCCTGAAAGTGAATCACAAGATGACAACCATGATATTGACGACTTTTTAGGTCACTTTGAATTAAGGGGCGTGTATAAAAAACAACAACATAGCTTTTCACTTCTATTCAGAAATAACCTCAAAACAAGCAGCAATAAAGGTGCTATCGAACTAGGCTAGAGCTTCCCGATACATAATAATGTTCGCGGCTATGTGCAATGGTTCAATGGTTACGGCGAGAGCCTTCTCGACTATAACAACCACACCAATAGCCTAGGCTTTGGAATCCAACTGAATGATTGGTTATAAACCAGCACTTTTTTGTCAGGTATAATTTATTCATCAACATCAAAGGGTCAACGCATGCAAACAGACTGTGACAACGACTGGAAAGCTAAATTAACCGCAGAAGAATATAATATTTGCCGCCAAAAGGGCACCGAAGCTGCTTTTTCTGGCATTTATGTAGACACTAAAACCGAGGGCCTCTATCTCTGCAAGTGCTGTGACACGCCTCTGTTTGAGTCCGACAGCAAATACAACTCGGGTAGTGGCTGGCCAAGCTTTTGGAAGCCCATCCACTCAAATGCTATTAAAGAAAACCGAGATGAAAGTCACGGTATGGTCCGTATTGAAGTGGTCTGCGCTCAATGTGATAGCCACCTTGGACACGTCTTCCCAGACGGCCCGCAACCAACAGGCTTACGCTATTGTATTAATTCCGCATCACTCAATTTAGACCCCAAGAAATAACATGTTAACTGCCCAACAACACGCCCAAGCCTTACTGCAATATATCGATGCTAGCCCAAGCCCTTGGCACGCTGTTCACACGAGCAAAGAAATCCTAGATAACAAAGGTTTCAGTGAACTATTAGAGGGTGATACATGGGCATTACAACCGAATGGGCGTTATTATGTCAAACGAGACGACTCTAGCATCATCGCCTTTACCGTCGGTTCAAATAACCTTGCTCAAGAGGGGTTTAGGCTGATCGGCGCCCACACTGACTCACCAGGGTTACGGGTAAAACCTAAACCAGACCAACAACAAAGCGGTATCAACCGTTTAGCTGTAGAGATTTATGGTAGCCCATTGCTAGCCACCTTTACCGACCGCGATTTAAGCCTAGCAGGGCGCGTACATATCAACCAAAACGGCACCTTACTCTCCAAATTAGTATATTTTAAAAAGCCTTTTCTACGCCTCCCAAACCTTGCTATACACATGAATCCGCAGGTTAATACCGATGGCTTAAAGCTTAATAAACAAACCGAGCTGCCCTTATTGCTGTCACTCGATAATGAACAACCGGCTCTTGTTGAGCTGTTAGCAACGGAGCTGGGCATCAATAGTGATACTATTTCTGCCTGGGAGTTACATGCTGTCGACACGCAGGCAGGCTCCCTATACGGTTTGAATGATGAGTTTTACACCAATAGTCAACTCGATAATTTAGCCTCCTGTCACGCTGGTCTCAGTGCGTTAATATCTGACGCCTCCCTGCATTCGCAACAATTTAATATTTGTGCATTTTTTGACCATGAAGAAATAGGTAGCAACAGCCATAAAGGGGCCGATGGCAGCTTCTTACCCGATGTACTCGAACGCATTGCAGGCTCACTAAACCTATCTACCGAGGACTATAAACGCGCTTTATCTAATAGTTTTATGATAAGCGCCGATATGGCTCACGCTTATCAGCCTAATTTCCCTAATGCTTATGAACCTGAGCACAAGGTATTCGTTAATCAGGGTCCGGTTATCAAAGTAAATGCGAATATTCGCTATGCCTCAAACAGTGCCTCTCAATCCCGATTTATTCATTTGTGCGAACAGGCTAAAGTCGCTTATCAGCAATATTCCCACCGAACCGACTTGGGTTGTGGCAGCACTATTGGCCCCATGACATCGGCACAACTAGGCATCCAAACCGTTGATGTAGGTTGCCCAATGTGGGCAATGCATAGCATCCGCGAAAGCGCAGGGGTCGCCGACCATCACGACATCACTCATGTATTTACTCAATTCTTCAGTTAAAGCTTATGAAATTTAAATTTAAATTTACCTTTTTAATCTTTGCCGTGGCCGCCGTGGCTATCTTTTTTATGCGCCAAGAAAACTTTGTACCACGTACAGCGTTGGATATTTATCAGCACTTTACTGATAACACTGAGGCGGATGCCATTCCCGGACTGACAACAGAAACGGCGCTAGAAATTCAAAAACACGTTGTCTATGCCTTATCGGAAAATTGGGGCGGCATCGCTGGGTACAAAGCGGCTATAACAAACCCAGACATTCAACAAAAAATGGGCATTGAGCAGCCGTTGCTAGGCATATTTTTAAATAAAATGTTGCTAGAAAGCCCGGCCGTAATCAACATAAGCGCCGCCACTCACCCGTTTGCAGAAGCTGACTTATTGGTACGAATCAAAGATTCCGCCATCAATAACGCAAAAACCGATCAAGAAATACTCGCCTCTATTGACCAAGTTATTCCCTTTATCGAGGTACCCGATAGGCTTTTTTCAACAGATAAACCGTTAACAGCCGACATGCTGATGGCGATTAATACCGGCGCTCGTTATGGAGTGATGGGGGAACCGATTCCAATGGAATTGATTGAAAACCTAAACCTCTGTCAAGTCGGCATCGTCTACGAAGAGGACCGCAGCCATTTAAAAACTGGCGCCTGTTCCTCGCTGATGGGCAACCCAGTTAATGTTATTCGTTGGCTAAGAGATCGTCTATTGGCTTTAAATTACCCTCTAAAGCCAGGCGCTTACTTATCACTTGGTAGCCTTACTTCGCCAGTACCTATAAAAAAAGGTCGTTTAACTGCCATCTATACAGGACTTGGAAATCAACAGCACGTTAGTGTATCGGTGTTGTTTAAATAAAATCAAACAAATAAAAAAGGGCGGTTTCCCGCCCTTTTGATGTTTAGTCTATGCGCTGACCAAGCATTCTTTTCAAAGTACCATCTTTATCCATAAAGTGGTACTTTAGTGCACCTGATACATGTAAAAGAAATGCTACAAACATTAACTTACCAGCAATTTCGTGTGTCTCGTGCGCCACCCCTGCAATAGGCCCATTAATAGGGATCATTTTTCCAGCCTCATCAGGATTTGGTGTTGCAGCCAAGAGCTCTAAGCCGAAAACAGAAAGCCCATGCCCGCCTAGACCCGACATTAACATTCCTGAAACAGGCATCACTACTGTCGCAATAATAAGCGTCCAATGTACCAGTTTAGACAGTGCATGTTCCCATGATTTATAGGTACTTGCAGGCTCCGGCCAACCTTGTTTCACGCGCCAGACCACACGTGCAAATATAAAGATAAAAACAATCATTCCTACCGACTTATGGATAGGATACAAGGCATACACCTTGTAATCGGTCATGTACACACCAACGGCTACCAACATAATTATTGAAATGCCGACAATCCAATGCAGCGCAACGGATACACACGACAGCTTAACTCTCGAATCACTCATTTAAACCCCCTCTTTTTTTAGTTACTTAAGCGTTATATGATATATCATATCTTACCTAATTCAATAGTTATTTAAGGCTTATGTCCAACCCAATTTTTCCAACTATTTACATCCCTCATGGAGGCGGCCCTTGTTTTTTTATGGATTGGACGCGTGGCCCTGCAGATACGTGGGACACCATGAAAGGATGGTTACAAAATCTTCATAAAATTCTTCCGAGAAAACCAAAAGCCATTATTGTTATCTCTGCGCATTGGGAAGAAGACGTTATTAGGATCAACTCGCAGCCTCACCCGCCGCTATATTTTGATTACTACGGTTTTCCACCACATACTTACGAACTGACTTACCCTGCCCCAGGCTCGCCAAAGCTTGCTAAGCAAATACAAGCGCTTTTAAAAAATGCAGATATTGACTGTGCACTTGACCCCGATCATGGCTATGATCACGGCACCTTTGTGCCTTTAAAAGTGATATTTCCAGATGCGGATATTCCTGTTGTTCAAGTGTCCTTACATCATAACTTAGACCCCGTTTACCATATTCAAGTTGGCGCCGCACTTCAGTCTTTAAGAGAACAAGATATTTTCATTCTCGGCAGTGGTATGAGCTTTCACAATATGGACACCTTAATGCGGGGGCAAGATATTGGTAATCATGCCGCCACATTTGATCATTGGCTAACAAACACCTGTGAGTCTAAACCCGACGAACGAAACAAACGACTTGGCAACTGGCTCAACGCACCTTCCGCTCGACAAGCACACCCACGGGAAGAACACCTACTGCCGTTAATGGTCGTTGCTGGAGCGGGCGGAAACAACCAAGGCAAAAACATCTTCCAAGACAATGTTATGGGCGTTAACGTTTCAGCCTATCAATTTGATTAAACTAACTATTAGCGCACGTTTAATGCCGCTAAAACTCAAACAAGGCAATACAAGTGCTGTATTAGAATACTAAAAAGGGGTGCGCCATCAGCCCTTTTTTATTATCGACGTATTAAATTTACCAAGCCGTCCAACCACCATCATGCGCGATCACTTGCCCCGTCATAAAAGAAGCCGCATCGCTAGCTAGGTACACCAATAAACCAGCCAACTCCTCAGGGTCGCCTGTTCTATTCAACGGCGTTAACCCGTGCAGTTTCTCTACCATCGCAGCAATATCAGCCTCACTTAACGGCAATGCTTCACGGCCTAGCTGCGTACCCAAATGCCAGCCTGGCGCTATCGCATTACAACGAATACCCTCATTTCCATATTCCACAGCAATCTGTTTGGTCAACGTTGCTACCGCCCCTTTAGAAGCAGAGTAATTCGCAGCCACCGCAGACAAATCATTTGATACACCACCCAAACCAGCCACCGAAGAAATATTAATAATAGAACCTTTCTTTTGTGCCATCATTTGTCGAAGCACTGCTTTAGTACACAGAAATACCCCCCGAGTATTAACCGCGTTCACACGGTCCCAGTCTTCTACTGGCATCTCATGTATTCGATCTGCTGGACTGGCGATACCTGCATTATTCACTAAAATATCTAGCCTGCCATATGCCTGAAGTACCGCCCTATTCATTGCCGCCACTGAATCAACATCACTGACATCAACCTCAACTGATAAAGCCTTACCACCCAACAGGCGAACTTCTTCAGCCGTTTGTTCCGCTGATGCCAAATTAATATCTGCCGACACGACCGTTGCGCCTGCTGAAGCCAAGGCGCGCGCAAATACATTACCTAACCCGCAGCCCGCGCCAGTAACCAGCGCGATCTGCCCATCTAGGCGAAATAAATCTAACGAGAAGGCTGGATATTGACTCATTGTGCCGTATACCCACCATCAATGGGGATAATCGCCCCAGTAATAAACTGTGATTCTTCACTTGAAAGAAACGCCACTAAATTGGCAATTTCTTCTGGCTCCGCCCCCCGACCTAACGGTGTCATACCAGAGGCTGCCTCTATAAACTCTGGACCAATTCTCTTAACCATAGAGGTTAACACAAGGCCGGGGCAAATAGCATTTGCTCTTATTTTATGCTTCGCATACGTGACGGCCCATGAACGAGTTAATGAGATAACCGCCCCTTTTGAAGCACAGTAAGAATGCAGACCGCCAGGTGTACCTATCAGCCCACCAATAGAGGATGTTGTTGTGATCGAGCCGCCTTTGCCACCCGCTATCATACTTTTAAGTGCATATTTAGCGGCCAAAAATACACCTCGTGTATTAATCGACTGCACTTTTTCCCAAGCATCAACGTCCAACTCATCGGTATTGCCATCACCGTCTTCAAAACCGGCATTATTAAATAAAATAGAGACAGAACCAAAAGCCGCTTCTGCCGAAGCGGTCATTTCTTTTACCAGTGTTTCATCTGACACGTCACAGTATTGTGCTATGGCACGCCCACCTTGTTGTTTAATTAATTCCAGCGTTTCGGCATTACCTTCTGTATTAATATCTGCCAAGCACACACTGGCCCCTTCTGAAGCTAAACGAAGTGCTGTTGCACGCCCCATTCCCGATGATGAACCTGTCACTATGGCATTATGCCCTTCCATTCGTGCTGTCATTATGACTCCTTAATTAAATTAGTTTTATGCTTAGAAAAACATGTTTAAGTTTTTGTCGACGATCACCCGCGCAGGTAAAAACACCGTTCTTGCGACTAACTTCAGGCCATCACCAGTATCACGCAACAAATCTTTACGTGTACCGGTATGGCTAATATGGTCTTTATCGCGTCTTGCACGTAATAAGGTAAATTTACTTCGTACATCGTAAACACTCGCCTCATCGGTACAAAACGACTCAATATTTGTTACGGTACGAACATGGTGGGTCGCTGGGTCGTTTAGCCAAACCATGCCGGTATCTTCTCTGGCTGCCCGTTGCTTTAACTTTTCAAAGTTTTCATCATAGATCATCGTTTCACAAATGGAACTTTTGCCTAGCCTGTTCCTTCGATAAGTATTCATTGGAATAGGCATTTTATAAGCAATGTTTTCATCCAACATGGTCAACCAATCATCGTAACGTTCTTCATCCAAAACACGTGCTTCAGCTGCCAAAAACCGTTCTATTCGATAAGCTGTTTGCATATCTGTGTCTTTGCCCACTGGCTCTATTTTTTGTTTTCTAGCCATTGACAGACTCCTTCTGGATCGGTGCTTGCGGCAAAATATCGCTGGCTGATTCAGCCAACATAGTTCGTTGCCACTGCGCATAAAACTCTCGCTGACAAAGCTCATTAACAATACCCGGGGAGGCTTCTCCAGGCCCATCCCAATCCATTGTTCGCCCCTTAGCCATACCCAGCCAACCCTTCATTTGCCTAGTTGCATACCCATTGGGAGAGTGTGTGATCGCTTCGGTAAAATCACCATCATCACCTTCTAAAATACCCGCTGAACCAAATGTTTGACCGACATGTTTGACAATAATATCTTTCACCTCATCAGGTGTGTTTTTATCTGCCATAGAATAGGTTGCCACCTCAAAAGCACCTGGGCCTTTCGGGTGAATAACCCGCAGCAGGTTTAAACCCTGAATAATTTGCAAGTTAGGGAAAACCCCCATATGCGTCTCTGAGCCTAGTAATTGTTTACCACGCACCTCACCTAAACGCTCCACAACACTTGGCCTCACTCGCTCAAGGTGCTCAATGCACGGCCCGGGATTATCATATAGTGCATAGCCTGACTGCCCATCGAGTGTGGATAAGATAGTATGTGGCGGTATTGCAATTTGTAATTGCCCTGAGTCATCAAAGCCGGTGTTATCTTTGCCAATACCAAGAACCGATTCACTCCGTCCTTGACCAATGGTGCCCACCACTCGCATAGCACCCGCATGTGCCCAAGCAACGTGATAGCCATCACCAATCGCATTTTCTACAGGTAGCTTCCAGTTACCGGGTATTTCTACTCGGTATGGCGTGCCGATAAGCTCCATCCCTTCTGGTGAAGCATCGAGTACAACATCTAGGTAATAGGCCATGTCGCCTAAGTATTCCACTAGGTCCGGGCCTTCTTCGGCAAAGGTACCAAAGATCATTCCTTTGTATTTTTGTACCCGAGCCACCGGTACCAAGCCCAGCTTACTGCGATCTAAATTGTCATAGATTGATTCTTCTAGCGGCACGGCAGCCAGCTCACCCATATTGTCATACGCCCAACCGTGATATGAGCACGTAAAGGCTTTTGTTTTACCCCACTCCGCATGACACACTTTATTACCTCGGTGACTACAGGCATTCAAAAAGGCTCTTACCTCACCATCTTCACCACGCACAACGATCACATCGTCTTCGCCCATGTAAGTTCTTAAAAAGTCGCCTGCTTCAGGTAATTGGCTATCGTGTCCCAAAAAAAGCCAGCAGCGATTAAAGATCTGCTTTAGCTCTTCTTGATAAATCTCTGGTTCCCAAAAAATACTGCGTGATTGCAGCGCTGCTTCATTATCTATTAATTTATTGTAATCAAACTTACTCATCTCTTATCCTCCCTAAGCGCTATACCTTGGCTAAGCACTCGAATTGACTATTAACCAATTTGTTCTTTACCAGCCTCCATATCCGACATTACCGCTGGCGCTGCTTGCCAAGATGGTTTTTCACGCAAACGAGCTAACCAAGATAAAATGTTCGGGTAGGGTGATAAATCAAGACCAAGAAGAAAAGATAGCGAGGTAATCGCGCCAATAGCGATATCGGCAATGGAGTAATAACCACAGATATAGTCTTGCCCTGCTAATTGCTTATTTAGGATATCTAACGTGCTTAGGAAAGCTTCTTTGGTACTGGCAACAGTTGCTTCATCTGGCTCAGGCGCGGTCATGGCGAAAAAGAAGTTGAGTAAAGCCGGCGCAAAGGATGCTCCTTCCCACGCTACCCACTGTAGAACTTTGGCACGTTCTTTTAAATCTGTTGGTAATAAGCCAGATGATGGATTTGCATCGGCTAGATACTGAAGAATAGCGCCTGACTCCCAAAGAATAAAACCATTATCATCTATCGTGGGTGTGACACCATTTGGATTTATTTGTCGGTAAGGCGCATCGGTAGGTCGACAATCAGCCATCCGATCTAATGCATTGATTTCATAACCCACACCAATTTCTTCTAATGCAATAACGGCTTTACAACCGTTTCGTGAGCCACCGAAGGGATCCCCTTCAGCTTCTATATGATAAAGCTTAATCATGTTCATTCCTTATGTGATTGTTTAATTAAATAGCCGTGAGGCCACCATCGATACAAAAATTTTGCCCCGTCGCGAAGCGGGATTCTTCTGAGGCCAAATAGAGTGCGCAATAAGCAATATCTTCAGGCTGCCCTAATACATCCATCAGCTGTAGTTTCATAATGTCATCGATCATTTTCTTCAACAGCGCTTTATCTGGGAAAACAGCAAATGCGGGGGTTTCAATTAATCCTGGGGAAATACTATTAACGCGTATTTTGGCATCGGCAAACTCTGCCGCTAATGTTCGCGTCATCGCAATCACCCCGCCTTTTGTCATGGAATGTGCAAACTGATGGATATGACCTGCAAAAGTAGACCCAATAACACCTGCGGCAGACGCAGTATTGACAATACTGCCACCCCCTCGGCGTTTCATAATTGGAAAGGCATGTTTGATCGCGTAATACACCAAATCCAGCTCATTACGAACTAGCCAGTGCCAGTCTTCGGTTGAAAATTCATCAATCTTGCCATAACGTACGGCGGACGCATTGTTATATAAAATATCAAAATCACCGTAGCTTTCTACTGCAAAATCTATCCAGCTTTTTACTTGATCTTCGTCGCCTAAATCAACAACACGGCTGACCATTTCACCACCCGCATCAACAACCCGGCGAACTGTTTCCTCGTGCTCGCCTTCTTTTACGTCACAGCCAACAATTTTTGCGCCTTGTGCGGCAAACATTTCTGCCGCTGCACGGCCCTGACCACCTGCGGTACCTGTTATTAAAGCAACCTTTCCTGCTAGACGACCGCTCATAAGATAACCCTGTCGCTAAAGCCTGACTTTTTAACCATTCTCAACGTATCGATGCCGGTGTTTAAAATCGGTGCTTTCCATTTATACACCGCATTATCAACCTCACACATGGCAAGAGCTGCTCTTGATAGCTTAAGGTCCTCTTCTGATAAGTCAGCCAATTTAAATTGGTTTAAGTAATCAATGATCGCAGGCAGCTTTGGTAACATTGCATAATGGAATGAATTAATCTCATCCATTGTGCTATTCATTCGCTTTACCAGCCTATCTTCTGTGGTTGGAAGCGCCCATTTGTTTATTTCAGCCTCAATATCACTGGTATCTGGGCGTGCTATCGCGTTGCTCATTTTATTCTCCTGTTCCTTTCATTGCGCTCATAAGACGATGGTAATAAGCACGAATAGGGATTTCCTGCCTATTAATATGGATCTCTTTTATGATGCCTGCATTAAAGTTCATCTGAATGCCTTCAGCCGTGTACAAGTCTTCGGTTAATACATCCCTAATCTGAATACGACCTTGTTCAGAATTGAACAATTGGCCAAAGTTTTCTATTTCACCGGTGTGGAAGAAATCTACTTCCCAAAGACACTTATCGGGCGAAATAGGCAGCGTTCTTTGAACTAGAATTTGGCCTTTCTGGATAAATAAAACGACATTAGGAAATAATAAATAAGCATCAAAAATCCACAACGGATGATCATCATTTAAAACACCCGCGCCATCATCTGCGCTAAACTCATTTTCAGACTTTGTGTACAAAGAAGTGGCTCCGTGCTTGGCCGACAATAGAGCAACGTCTGTTTGTATACCCATCATTTCCTCCGGCCGGTATGCACAAACTCTTGCCGGCACGCCAATACTGTCTGGATAAACATCAGCTGGCGCATAAGTACCCGGGATAGCACCCGCGATGGTATTACGGTGTGTCTGATCAACGTGGTAGCCTTCGATTTGTGCATCCACCAATAATTTCCAGTTGGCATTAAATGTAGAGCGCCAGCCATAGCTCCACGTCCAATCTTTATTGCCTAGGTACTTGTCAAAAGACTCATTAAGCGGCTGTAGGTACTCTTTCAGAGGAACACTTGGCTTGGGGTCAAGGTTAATAAAAACAAACCCACCCCATACATCAACAGATACTGGCTTAAGGCCCAATTTACTTTTATTAAAGTCACCAAAAAGATCTTCACCCGGCACGTCTGCTAACTGACCTTCAGCGTCAAAGACCCAGCCATGAAAGCCACAGGTCATAAATTTTGCTTTACCGCATGGTTCAGTCAAAACATGCGCCCCTCGGTGTGTACACGCATTATAAAAAGCGTTCACTTGCCCATGCTTATCTCGAGTGATGATGATGGAGACTTCTAAGGCATCAATAAAATAAGTAATATAATCGCCATGCTCGGCAACATCACTTTCTCTGCCTGCCATCAACCATGTTTTCTTAAATATGTTTTCCTTTTCCTGCTCAAAAAAGGCTTGCGACGAATAATGATCGGACGGAATAGCTTCCGTACCAAGTTCATGTGAGCCCAGTGGCGGTATCGCCATAACACTTGCATTTCCCATTCTCTTTCTCCGAAGTTTCTCCGACCTATGAAGGTGGGGTTTATGTTTACCCGCAAAATTCTAACGAACGTTAATTAGTAAATCATAATGCTTCGTGGCTGTCTATGAAAATTTTCTATTGGCAAGCTATATTTTCAGTCATCTAATTTTTACCTATAACACCATGCTATTTCTGAGATTTTTAATCGTTCGACTGAAATAAATTTTGTAAACCCCGTCGCAAATTAGCTTCATCTAATATGAAAAAATTCACAGCTTCGTAAAGGGATGTTAGGGTAAATATCAACTCAATAATTTACGAGGACACCATGAGCAAACTACTTTATATTCAAGCATCACCACGCGGTGACCGCTCAAGTTCTACTGATGTTGCGAATACATACATTCGTGCCTTTAAATCAGTTTCAGCAGACAATACTGTTACCACCTTAAATATTTGGGATATGAACTTGCCTGAGTTTGATGGCGATCGCCTGAATGCCAAATACAGTGTCTTACACGGCCAAAACCCCAATGAAGCTGAGGCCCTTGCATGGCAACAGATCGTTACGCTTATTGAGCAATTTAAAAACGCTGACTGCTACTTGCTTAGCGTTCCTATGTGGAATTTTTCCATCCCCTATAAGTTAAAACACTATATTGATATCATCACTCAACCTGGCCTTACTTTTAGCGTTAACCCCGAGACCGGCTTCTTTGGGTTAGTGACAGGAAAACCGGTTACCGCCATTTATTCTCGTGGTGGCGAATACAGCACTCCTGAGGCGAAGGGCATGGATTTTCAAAAAACTTACCTAGAAATGGCTTTAGGCTTTATTGGCTTTAGGGAAATAAAAAGTGTGCTAATAGAACCTACACTGGCCGACCCAGACTCGGTGAATAGCGCTATTGCGATAGCAAAGGAAAAAGCAAAAACTCTTGGAGAAAACACATAATGGATTTACAAATTAACGATAAAAAAGCCCTCGTTTCAGGTTCTAGCCAGGGCATTGGTTTTGCCATCGCTAAAACGCTCGCGGCAGAAGGCGCAAAGGTTATCATTAACGGCAGAAATGAGGCCAAATTGGTCACAGCTAAAGAAAAAATTCTGTCTGAATATCCGCAAGCACAGGTTGAATATATAAGCGCTGACCTTTCAACCAGCAAAGGCTGTGATCAACTAACCGCCGAGCACCCTCACATAGATATTTTAGTCAACGCCCTAGGTATTTTCGAGCCAAAAGACTTTATGGATATTCCTGATGAGGACTGGGAACGGTTTTTTAACGTTAACGTACTTAGCGGTGTCAGACTGTCACGTGCATATTTACCCTATATGCGAGAAAAAGACTGGGGCCGAATTATCTTTATTAGTAGCGAAAGTGCCATACAAATTCCGCAAGAAATGATTCATTACGGCACCACCAAAACAGCCCAACTGGCTGTTTCACGCGGCTTAGCTGAAACGTGTGCAGGTACTGGCATTACTGTTAACGCCGTGTTACCTGGCCCTACACGTTCGGAAGGTGTCGTTGAATTTGTCGATCAGGTCAGCGGCGGTCAAGAGTTTGAAGCATTCGAAAAAGAGTTTTTCCAATCTATGCGGCCTTCGTCACTGATCAAACGTTTTGCTGATACACAAGAAGTCGCCAACATGGTCACCTATTTATGCAGCCCGTTAGCCTCGGCAACCACCGGCGCTGCCGTACGCGTTGATGGTGGTGTTGTAAAATCTTGCGTCTAATTTAGCATTCTTAATCCATGATGCTCGCCGTCGCCACTTTATCGATGAGGTTGCCGTTCTTGATTTTAACGATGGCTTGTGTGTTCCTAGGAGCCAGTATTGCGATCTCTAGCCAGCCAGACATTAGCATTCCCATTCTGTTGCTGGCACTAACCGGCGCTTTATTGGCCCACATCAGCGTCAACACCCTTAATGAATATTTTGATTTCAAAAGCGGGCTAGATTCAATCACGATAAAAACACCTTTTTCAGGTGGCAGTGGTGCCTTACCTCAACACCCTGACAATGCCAATATGGTCTTCTATATTGGCATTTTTTCTCTCCTTCTAACCACTTTGATCGGCTGTTTTTTCCTCTCGCACTGTGGCATTCGATTATTGCCGATCGGGCTGATTGGAATAGGCTTAATACTGACATATACTCAATACATCAATAAACGCCCCATCATTTGCCTCCTCACACCGGGGATAGGCTTTGGCATATTGATGGTCGTGGGCACCCAGTTTGTATTAACCGGCGAATATTTGGCTAAAAGCTTTGTCATTGGCGTAATTCCTTTTTTACTCGCTAATAACCTATTACTGCTTAATCAATACCCCGATATACAAGCCGATGCTCAAATAGGGCGCAACCACTTTCCAATTGCCTACGGCTTTAACCTAAGTAATTTTATTTACGGTTTATTCACACTTTTAACAATGTTAATAATTACTGCTAATGTTTTTATTGGTTATTTGCCCAGCCAAAGTTGGATTGCCTTAACGCCTATGCCACTGGCATGCGTTGCTTTATATGGTGCGATAAAACATAAAGAGCGCATCGGCAAACACCCACTTTATCTAGCAAGCAATGTTGCCGTTGTAGTATCGATACCCTTGTTGCTTAGCATCGCAATATTGCTCTAAACGATACACTATTGTCGATAAAGCCCTATACAGCTGGTTTCGCAATAACAAATAATAAATAAACAATAAATAAGGCCATCACACTAAAAAAGGCCAATAAGGCTTCCGCCATCGTAATGCCAAACGCTATTTCAGGTGTATAACCACATGTCGTTTGTACTTTAAAAACAAACGGCAGCCATTCATCAAGCGCTAACCAAGCTGGCAAGCCTAAATCGAAACCACAGCTGCCAAAAATAAAGCCCCGCTCTGTGCCCAATAACATCCAAGAGCGCTCGATAGAAACACCACTCACAGCTAACAAGGCCAATAAACCAACAAAGCGTGAAGGCATATAAGCCCTTAATAACAGCCCTATTAACGAAATGACAATCATCGCAACAAGTAAAATTCGTATTTGAATACACACAACGCAAGGAGGGTAATCCAAAACATACTGATAAATTAACGCAACCGATTCCAAAAGAAGACTGAAGACAATAAGCATCAACCAAACTAGTTTTTTACTGGGCAATACCGCTGTACATACTTTCATCATCTTGATATCTCAATTTTATATTCGTTACTAATCGTGCAGTTTAACGGCTGCTCTATATGCTTACTCAGTAAAATATCAAGAATAATGCTTAGAATACCCATACTAAAGCTGACCATGCTTATTTCTTAGTCTAGCAAAAAAAGCCTTCAACCTAAATAAGCCCAAAATCAACCGTCATGACGGCTATACAGCTTTAAAGAACTGTGATAAAACATCATTACATTAGCTATTTAAGTTTAATACTGGCTTCAGGGATTGTTCGAATGAATAACGTGATTGCGTCAGGTAGTAGCAAAACTCAAAAAAACCAAGGTCGATGACATTGGTCGCTAATGCTCCCTCATCATTAGCTCACAGTGCCACCTTTGCTAAAAACTTGCGCGCAGATAACAAGCCTCAACCGATAAGCCATCACGGCGTATTTAATAGACCAAAGAAAAATACAGTCAGGCATATAAGTCTAATAAGCTTAAACAATATGGATAAGGGTGCATTAATCGCTCTCTTCAGCTTACTTAGTATTTTCATATATGTTGTAGCAAGCCATCTACTTATTTTCGACCTAATACTTAATCATCACTCGCTTTACCCCCCCTAAATGATCTGGAGATAACTTTATGAGCGCCCGTCGTAAAAAGGAGAAGTTCTATGTCGTTGATAACCGCCCGGAAATATTGGCTAAAAATTTCACCCAGAAAGAGTATATTCGAGCCATTTTTGAAAATGATATGGTTTGCGTGATGGGCCCCGCCGGTACAGGTAAAACATACATAGCGGCTACGCTAGCTTCACGTATGTATTTTGATGGCGAAATTAACAAAATTGTCTTAACCCGGCCTAATGTATCTGCATCGGAGTCACTGGGGTTTTTCCCAGGCACGCTAACTGAAAAAATGGCGCCTTGGGTGGCCCCATTTACCGATGTTATTCGGCAGCAATTAGGCGACGGAACCTATGACACCATGCTTAAAAACGGCAACTTAGAAATAGCCCCTTTTGAAACCATGCGCGGACGATCGTTTAATGATGCATTTGTTATTTTAGATGAAGCACAAAATACTAGTCCGAAAGAAATGGAAATGTTTGTTACCCGTGTTGGCGACAACTCACGAGTCATCATCAATGGCGATATTATGCAATCTGACATCATGGGCTCCAATGGCTTACACAAAGTTCTACAACTGATCAATAAATTAAACTTACCGGTTCCTATTATAGAGTTTCAGGTTGAAGACATTGTTCGCTCACCACTATGCAAAATGTGGATAGAAGCCTTTATGGAAGACGCTCAATACAACTAACCGTCATACGTGCCGATAAATAGCTGATATGTATTTACTCATAGAGTACGCAGCCAGCTTTTTATCGGCTCTTTCATAAAAAAGAGCCTCTTCTCAGCGAAAACCAATATTAGCTCCAAACCCTTTGCGTTTTTGATCAATTGAAGCAGGCAACTTACCCGCAACTATACGGTTCGGCAAGCTACCTGTGCTTAATTTTATTTGAAAGAACTGTGCGTTATAAATAAGCTTATATTGGCTGCAACGATTCTGCTCTCACCTATGCATCATTACCAAATAAATCCCTTGTATACACTTTGCACAGCACATCGTGTAAATCATTTGATAATCGATTGGCGACAATAAGATCCGCTTGGCTTTTAAAAGAATCCAAATTGCTCATGACCGGCGAATTAAAAAAACTCGTCCCCTCCAGCACTGGCTCATAAACAATCACCTCAATGCCTTTGGCTTTAATACGCTTCATAATACCCTGCACGGCTGAAGAACGAACGTTATCGGAGCCTTGCTTCATAATAAGCCTATAGATACCCACTACCTTTGGCTGGGTTTTTATAATTTGCTCGGCAATAAAGTCCTTACGCGTATTGTTGGCATCAACAATGGCTTTAATTAAATTATTCGGCACTTGTTGATAGTTTGATAATAATTGCTTGGTATCTTTAGGTAAGCAATAACCACCATAACCGAATGACGGGTTGTTGTAATGCTTACCAATCCTTGGGTCTAGACCAACGCCCTCAATCACCTGACGCGTATCTAATTGATGTAACTCGCAATAGCTATCGAGTTCATTAAAGTAGGCAACCCGCATTGCAAGGTACGTGTTTGAAAACAGCTTAACCCCTTCGGCCTCCGTTGAGTGTGTATATAATATCGGTATTTCATCAGCCGGCAGTTTTGCACCATCCACCAACAGCTTAGCAAACACTCTTGCTCGCTCTGATTTTTCACCAACAATAATGCGAGAAGGGTACAAATTGTCATGCAGTGCTTTTCCTTCGCGTAAAAACTCCGGCGAAAACAGTATGTTTTTTGTACCGTATTGCTCCCTTACTTTATAGGTATAGCCAACTGGAATCGTTGACTTAATAACCATCACAGCCTCAGGGTTAATGCTCAAAACATCGCCAACAACCGTTTCTATAGAAGAGGTATCAAAAGCATTGGTATCCACATTGTAATTGGTGGGCGTGGCAATAATGACATAATCAGCCTCGTTATACGCCTCATATTGATCGTTGGTAGCCACCAAGGAAAGACTGTCATCCTTTAAAAACTGCTTAACGTCTGAATCGTCTATAGGCGATTTTTTCTGTTTTAATAAAGCAATTCTCTCTGCTGAAATATCAAAAATAACAACCTGATTACGTTGTGACAGTAGCAGAGCTAACGATATGCCTACATAGCCTGCACCTGCTATCGCTATTTTCATTCGCTAGCCCACACGGCCATTTTTCTTTAGACTGCCCTGTAAATCTTCATCATACCAATCACTCATTTCATCATACATATCGCCCTTTAATAAAAGGTACGGTGATTTGTAATAGATATAAATGTCGTGAAGCGGGTCTGTCATAATTTTACTACACCAGACCAAACCGGATTGAACGCCCATAATAAAAAACAAATGAATCGTTCTAAATAAAATAGCGCCAATACCAACAATCAACCAAAGAATTGAGGTGTTGTATAAATAATCATAGCTCGATGAGGCGTGTTCAAATAAGCCGAAAAAACTAGGGCTTATCAATAAAAATAGAGGCGACAGCAGCCAAACACTCAATAAAATTATTTTACGATGTAGGTTATAACCCACCTTCACTTTCTCTTTGTATTCATGTGAAGCGTTATTAACATCATCATAGGTTTTAGGTTCAAAAAAGAAGTGCCCTATCTGCCTTAACACCATTGCAATTAACCAACCAACCATAACCGCAACAACTGGGTCTTTAAACAAGTAGTAATAACTAAGTAGAAAACTCATTGCACTAAAAAGATGTAGCGCTTGGTTTACCCTATTATGATGATAGTAACGGTGATCATCCCAGCGCTGTTGACGTAGCTCTTCAAAAAAACCCATGGTGAAATTCCAATCATTAATTTACACCAGCTTGCCGTCTTTATATGACATTAGCATGTCACCCTCATGACCGTTTAGCGAACTGTAATAGCTTTTAATTACTATCGAAACGTAGCTTTATGTAACAGCGGCGAACCCATTTTTATACACTCGCCCTGTCTAATGCCTTCGTTTATTACAAATTCGCTGGAGGCAAAAACTAAAATAGTTGAGCCATGTTCAAAATAACCCATCTCATCCCCTTTGTTATAAAGGGCTGAGCAAGGCAAGACATTAGGTCCTTTATAGCGAAGATTCAGGGGGGCTGCTAAACAGTGAAACTGCATGCTAGCCACCAAAATAGCTGCAACGGGCACCAGCACAAGACACTCATCTTTGTGCCCTGTTTTTAACTCTATAAACGCTCGCTCATTTTTACAAAATAAGTTCTTAATCCGGGTCAGAGCAATTGGGTTTACATTCCATGTGTCACCCGAGATATATGTAACCTTATCTACCTCACAATCGATGGGTGCATGAAAACGATGATACATCGTTGAGGTTAGCCTTAACGTTACATAACAGCCATTTTGTAGCCGTTTCTGCAGCGCCTTATCCGGAATTAAATCGGCAACGTGATAGGGAAAACCCTTCGCCTGGTAGACCACCCCATTATCGATCTTGCCATGACTACCAACAATGCCATCACAAGGGCTAACAACGCCTCCTTTGTACGTATCTATCGGCCTTACCCCTTCTTTTAGTTGGCGAATAAAGCACTCATGCAATGAATTAAAGCTATGTTTTTTTGCTTCGGAAAAGTCCAAATCGGGTGAAAAAATACGCCAAATACTGATGGATAAGCTTGTTAGCGTTGGGCTTTGTATCTTGCTGTACCAACCCATTAGGTGAGTGAAAAGTTTACGGGGTATACGGTTTGTTAATAAGAAATTTAACCGTTCCATTCGCGTTAGCCTAGAAATCATCTGTCTCAAGCCGCACTAACCTTCAACGACATTCACTTTTTTATTAATCGTTAAGGCCGAGGTTTGTCATAAATTCAGCCATTATTGGCTCCGCTTGATATTGCTGACATCTATTAAGGGCATTTTCTCGCATCGCCGCTTTATTAACATTGCTTGAAAAAAACTGCTCTATTTGCTCAACCATTTGCTGCTTATCTTCAACCAAAAATCCATTAATTCCATCTTCAATAATATCTTTGGGGCCTTTTGTATTGTATGCAATCACTGGCATGCCTTGGGTAAATGCTTCTAAAACAACATTTCCAAACGTATCAAAACGTGATGGGAACACTTTTAAATCAAGCCCTGCATAAGCAGCTGCCATTGTTTGCTTATCCACCCACCCAAGGAAATTTGCCTCTGGCATTTGAGCCTTTAATTCGTCTTCATCTGGCCCAGACCCGGCTATCACAAAGCGAATATCTGGCAGCCTTTTTTTCAGTTCTTGATAAATAAACGGCAAATCGAATATGCCCTTTTCTTTGCTTAAGCGGCTGGCAAAAAGCAGCACCGGTGTTTCACTGTTGGCATCGTTAAACAGCTCTTCTTTTCTCAATGGCGTGACTTGAATATCATCAAATTTCCCGACGTGATGTGCAGTTAAGTGCACCCGACTTTCTTCTAATTGCATATGGTGTCCAGTGAGCCATGACTGATGCTCCGTGTTAAGCACAAAAACGCCTTCAAATTGCTTATAAAAGAAGCGAAGTGCACGCCTAACTCTATCTAATTCATGTTGCGTTAGGTCTGTGGTATTTTTAATAAACTCGACCCAGTCAGTGTGCATAAAAAAGAATGCCGGCACATTGAACATATGCTTAAGTACCAGTGCAACAATCGCCATAGGACCTTCGGTTGAACAAATAATTCGATCATAACCCCCTTCATAAAACACCTTCGCCACTTCAAGAAAATCAGGCACTCTAAGTTCTTGCTCACCAAACTTCCCAACACTAAACGTTGTTATTGGCTCAACAACATATAAATGTGCCTCTTCCTCAATGTCAGCACTACAAACAAGGAAATCTATTGGCAAGTCTGACTGCTGAATTTCCTTAAGTTTGGCTGACAGTGAATTAGAAACACCGTTTTTATCTCTGAGCGTATCGGTTAAATAAAGCGCACGTTTAGGGTGTTGGTTACACCCTAAACGCTCTGAGAAGTCATTAAGGAATGATCTGTTTTGGTATAACAACCGTGTACTAGCAAATGTTGCACTAAAGAGAACCATACTCACCAACATAGGAAACGATAGATGGTCTAATAGCTCACCAATATTAATATTGCTGATGGAATCTTGCTGGGGTTTGTCTTTATAAAACAGCGCCGTTAACTGGCTGGGAATTTCAAACTTACTGGTCAAATCCGCTGTAGAAAAGCTGCTTAACTGCTTACCCGATCCAACCGATGACGTCTTTAGCCTCTGTACAATTAATAAACTTAGTTTTTTATAGAGTACCTGAACAGATGTATTAACTGTATTCACAAAAACATTCGGCGACCCGCCTTTACTATCTGCGATACGCGTTAAATGCTCGATACAAAACTTATAATCTTTTTTTACCTTCCAAGTCAGTAGTTTGCCTGGCTTTTTACCTTGGAGCGCCTTATGAATAAATTTAAAAAAACTCTGAGCGTTCTTGCTCTTTTTTAGCTCCAACAATAAGTTAGCAATAATAAAACAGGCCACTTTATCTGATGCTTCTCCTCGGTGAAAAAACAGTCTAAGTAAGCCTGGGTCTTCTATTTTAACGGCGGCTTGTACAAAGTAGTCCAACAAGGCGATATTCAGTTTTTGATTTTCTTCCACATAACCAAATGGCACGACACGGCCCTCAATTAACGCCTCTAAGGCTAACGCTGAAGGTTTTTCTGTTTTCAAGCGCTGCGCTAAATTTGGCACATAGAGGTACGACCCACATTCGCCTGCAAACACCCCCATATGATCATCCGAGCCACCCGTTAATACTTTGGGTTTGTCAGGGTCAACAGCAAAGTCACTGGGCGTTAAGCCGTGCTTTTCAGCATACAAATTGATTTTTTCAGGCGTTAACGTTTTTACCCAATTTAAGGTTAAAACACTTTGCCATAAATCTCGTTGACCATTGAGCACTTCATAACGCTGAAATATGACCGCTAATTTCTCGAATAAAGCCTGATCGATATTGTTATCACGTGTATACAAATAAAGCGGGTGAGGCAATATAACGGGTATATTTTGAGCAGCTGCGAATTTTAAAAATTGGTAAATATTTTCGCGTGTTTTATTAAGGTGTTTTTCTTGCTCTGCATTAAAACCATACGCTAACACATGAACAAATAAATTATATTCAGGAAAATAGCAGGTGAACTCAGTACCCACCAGCACATCCTTACCCTCAGCAATTAACTCCCAACATGACCGAGCATTATTATGATTGGTTATCGTCACAACGTCGCAATCATTTTTATGTAAACATTTAACCAAGTTATCCGTCTTAAGCCATGTTTCTGGTAAGCCAAGGATTCTTCCCCAAAGTTCATCGGGCACATCACTATTGTGATCATGACAGTGAAAATCAATCTTCAGACAGTTTTCGTAATCCAAGCCTTCTTGTGCTGTACGCAGATACTCCCCAAACTCATCTTTTAATGACTGGCGAAAATCACTAATAACCGCATTCGATGTAAAGTCAATCATCGCTTCGCCTCTTTCACTAACCTTTTTGCTGATACCGATTTCACCATATCCTTCAACATCCGCCTTTTTATCCATTTATTCGTTAATGCCGATTCCTGCCACCACCAACCATCTTTTTTCATCTTCACACCCGCCGAAACGAAGCGTTTAATCACCTCAGCAAATTCCTCATCAGTAAAGTTATGGCTCATAATCAGCCTTCCTGTTCCTATCCAACTGAGCAGGATGCCTTCCTCCCTGAGGTAATACTGATACATCCAGTTATAGCGACTGGGCTGGGTATATAAAACAGTGAGAATAGAGCTGAGGTTGGCAAGCTTGACTGGCACACCAGCCTCATTTAATGCTTGGTTCATCTGCTGCACTCTATCGTTCCACACCTGCTCGAGCACTTGATATGAGCGTTGAATATCCTCTGCTTGAACCGCTTGTAAAAAAGCACCCATACTAGTCATAACGTACGGGTGTGAATTAAACGTGCCACGCGCAAAAGACACATTCGCCGGCCGATCTTCTTTAAAACGCTGCATTAAATGATGCCTGCCACATAAAACACCCACCGGTAAACCGCCACCTACGGTCTTACCATAAGTAACCAAATCGGCCTGCACAGCAAAAAAACCTTGCGCGCCTTTATGAGAGAGCCTAAACCCGGTAAATACCTCATCAAAAATTAATACAATGGAGCGCTCTTTACACACTTGCTGAAGTTTTTGTAACCACTCGCTATACGCTGTCTTATCAAAGGCCGCTTCTCTTTCGCTATTAACCAACATAGCGTCACTTGAGGCATCTGAATTTGGATGCAGCCCTTGCAACGGATTAACCAACACACAGGCAATGTCACGTCGTGTTCGTAAAATACCCAACGTACGTTCACTCATATCACGCAATGTATAAACATCATTAGTTTTACGTTGGTTGCCAATACCGGGCTGAACCCCATCCCACCAGCCATGATAAGCACCACAAAACCTAACTAAATATCGCTTGCCGGTATGATAACGAGCCAAGCGTACCGCTTGCATAACTGCTTCTGTACCAGACATATGAAACGACACCTCATCAAGACCAGATATTCGCTTCAATTCTTCAACATTATTTTTAATTATTGGGTGATAAGGCCCCAAGACAGGGCCAAGGTTTTGTGCGTTTTCGAACCCTTTTTTCAAGCAAGACTTATAAAAGTCGTAGCCGAAAACATTCACCCCATAGGAGCCGCTCAGGTCAACTCCCCAGCGACCATCGAGATCCTTCAGCATAATGCCTGAGGACTCAGTGACAATTGAGGCCGGTTTTATATGCTGACCAAGGTAGTTACGATACGGATAGGGAACCCGGTATAAATTAGTAAAGCGTACATCCGATACACTGTCTTCTATACTGGCATAAAATCCGGTAGATTTTGGCGAATGGCAGGCTAAGCTTTCACTTAGCTGCTTAAAACCCTTTTTTCGTTGATTAACGACAGCTATTGGAGCTTCATCGCTACTAAAGAATGCCTCTTCATCGTAAGAAAAATAAGGAACCCATTTGGCAACTCGCCTAGCCCATTTTGAATGTCCTCGAACAGAGGGGTGCTTAGCCCTAGAAAGCTTCAGTCGTGTAGAAGCTTTTATTAAAAAGAAAAAGGATAATAGAGCAAGCGCAGTATAGAAGACATCAGTGTCAGGCATATGTGTAATTATTCGCAATAAAATATATCGCAAACATTAACACTCAAAAATGACAGCCTTGTTTCAGTTAGCTGACAAGCTTCTTACCAAATTACTAATTGCAGATATTTCCTAAGCCAAATCCCATGGCACCGACAGACGACCATCTTTAAACATCGCTTGCATATCTTTTTTAAGCATTTTCCCCGTCAAGCCTTTTGGCAACTCGTCTACTAGCACGATATGTTTGGGCACTTCAAACTTTGCCATTCTTGCTTTACTAAATGCAACCATTTCATCGCAATCAAACGCAGCTTTATCTTTGGCAATAATTAACGCGACCACCGCCTCATCCCATTCAGGGTGTGGCACACCAATAACACCTACTTCAGCAACATTAGGATGTTCATCTAAAACATTTTCAACCATGCTTGGAAAAACATTAGCCGAGCCAGTAATAATAAGGTTATTTTTACGATCCGTTAGGTAAAGAAAGCCCTCATCGTCTAGATAGCCTAAATCATTAGTTCTGAGCCAACCCTTGTTAAGCACTTCTTTGGTTTGCTCCTCTAAATCCAAGTAACCACTCATTAAGGTATCAGATTTTAACCAAATTTCACCGCTAGTATTTGGCTCTAAAGCGACGCCATTATCATCACGAATTTCTATATCAAAATGTAATGCTGGCCGACCGCATGAACGAAGAAGATGGTCCTCACCATTTAGACCTCTTTCAGTATCTTCTGGTCTCATAAAACAAATCCAACCACCTGTGGTTTCGGTAACGCCATACATTTGCATTAAATCACAGTTGAAGGTCTCAGCAGCTTTACGGATTAACTGTGGCGTTGTTGGTGATGAACCATAGGTTATTAGTCGCACGGATGGGATTTTAATGTCCGTTTCTTGCATGATTTGAATCATCCGGCGCATCATCAATGGCACCATAATAGTCACCGTTACTTTCCGCTTATTAATATGTTCAAAGTATTGATCAACATTAAAGTCACCCTCTGGAAGCACCGCTGTCATCCCATTAACCGTATTCATTGTTATGAGTACAAAGGTAATCCAAGCCGATGACGTGGGGGCATACCATACATCATCTGGCGTGAGCCCCATATTTAACACCGTATTTATCATCGCGTCTTTAAGCGCATGCTGGGATAAAAGCACGCCTTTTGGCGAGCCTGTGGTACCCGATGTATAACTGATGGCTGCCAAGTCATCGTTTTCAAGTACAGGAAGGTCGACCTTACCATCACTTTTTGCCAACAACTCTTGATAGTCATAAGGCAGGTTGTGATCTCCACCATAACCAATCAATAAAACACCTTCGGATATCAATTGCTCGGCAACATCGCCCATCAATGGCACACAGTTAGCTTGTACTAATACTACTTTCGCTTTTGAGTTCTGGATGACATACAACATTTCTTTAGGAGAATAGCGCCAGTTAACACCGACCCGTGGCGCACCTAATTTTAAGCAGGCATGAAAAGCCTCATAAACTTCAATGTGCTCGTGAGACAAAATAGCGACCACATCGCCCTTGCCAATATTTTTGGTTTGTAAGGCTTTTGCAAACCGACACGCCCGCTCATTTAGCGTAGCCCAATCGATAGACCTTTCTCCTTCATAAAAAGCTATTCTTTTTGGCATCGCTTTCGCTGCACGAACCAGGTAATCTCTAACTAATGTTGTCAATTAATGCTCCTCCCCATCTAATTTAAAATAAAGCAACTCGTTTTTTTTATCTATTTTTTTAAAGTGTGCTCTCACCGCTGTACCAACTTGATATGGCTGCCCATCACTCGCTACTATATGGCCCATAACTCGTGGACCTTCCGTTAATTCAACTAAGGCCACTGTATAAGGTATTTTGTCATCGTAATAGGGGTGAAAACTACGGTGAAAAACCACGTAACTATATATAACCCCCGTGCCCTTAGCCTCAAACCATTCGAGTTCATTGCCACCACACTCATCACACACTTTTTGTGCAGGTGGTAGACTGGTTTGGCAGGACGAACAATGCTGAATAAGTAACTTATGTTGCTGCATTGCCTCATAATAAGGTTTTGCAATATCAACTACCGTTGGCCAAATAATATCTTCTTTTGGATATTCCATCGTGCCTCCTATCGCCCCATAACTAACGCCGCATGGAACTGCATCCGTCCACCATAGCCAGTGACTAACATATTGTTGAGTGTATTTAATTGGCGACCTTCTGCACGGTTATGCAATTGCATGACAGCTTCTGAGACCGCTGTCGCGCCTTGCATATAATAGCCAGATAGATGCCCCCCGCCAGTATTAACGGGTAATTGCTCACCCGGACCGATACCTTCTTCTGCAATAAATTGTGCCGCCTTTCCTGGTTCGCAAAAACCGTACATTTCTAAATTTATTAAGGTGGAAATACTAAACGCATCATAAAATTCACAGGCATCAATATCATCTACCGTGACACCTGCCATCTTAAACGCTGTTTGTGCAGCCATTTTTGCACCCGTTTCTATTTCGGGCTGATAACCACGGCGATTGGTATTACCTTTATGACCTTGCCCCATTCCATAGATATAAGCGGGGTATTCTTTGGCCGCTTTTGCGGTTTCTACATCACTGACCACCACAGCAATTGCCCCATTGACAGGGTAAGCACAATCCAGCATCCGTAGTGGTTCAACGAGCCACGGTGATGCATGATGATCTGCCATCGTCATCGGTTTTTTTATTTTAGCTAGCGGATTAAGCCTTGCCCATTCTCGGTTTGCAATTGCTACTGCTGCAAGATCATCAGTTGTTCTGTTGTATACCGCTAAATATCGTTGGGCAGCCATTGCATACGCGGCTATCGCGCTGTAAAAACCATTTGCGACCTCGGTTCCCAATTTACCCATCATCGGCATTGCGATTGCAAAGGATTCTGCGGCAGAACCACCTGGTTGCAAAGGGGTATCTGCAAACACACACACCACTTTTTTAGCCAAGCCAGATTGAATCGCCATCGTTGCTTGCTGTAGTGTCTGGACCATTGAGCTACCCTCTGCTTCAACAACATTCAGCAAACTTAAATCCCTAAGGCCAGCATAATCCTGAAGGTCCATCGGCATTGCCGATAAATCTTCAATTGGGCTTTTATTAATCAGCAATCCATCAATATCGTGATGCTTTAAGCCTGCATCGCTAATCGCCATACCAATTGCTTCAACGGCTAACTCCCATGAAGCCACCGTGTAATCGCGACGCAACTCAGTCATCCCAATGCCGGTAACGGCTGATAAAGGCTTCCTGCTCATCAGTCTAAATTAAGAAAGACAGTGTTGGTATAGGTTCAAGCCCATTCACTAAATTAACTTTCTTTAAGTGTATTTGAAAGCTATCTCCTTTTCGGCTAAGGATATATGTATACCGACCAGACCATATCCTAAAACTATGTACCGATTGAATAGAATATTCTGGTAAATAGAAATTTGCCTCTACCCTAAACTTGTCATCATTGTCGTTAAAGAACTCGTAATTTGAGATGACACGACGCATACCGGAAATAGGTACTTGGCTAAATCGGTTACCGGTATTGAGTTGCTTAACCCTTGTTGTTAGCCTCGAATAATTATCGTATAAATGTGATGCCTTTTTCGCTGGATCGTCACCATCTTTGCGCGGCACCCAATAAACGGCGTCCTCTGCCCATAATTCATACCATGCCTGGTATTGTCCCTCATCAGCATACTTCGCCTCTTGAATAATAAAGGCTTCAAGCTCCCTGGTTACCTCAAATGCCACCTGCTTCCCCATGCTACTTTTCTCCCAACATTACTGAGCGATAGTGGTGCCAAAAACCTCTGTTTGACGTTTCATCACTCATTCGCGACTCCTTAACACCATCATCTCTTACCGTTTCTCGATCCAGCCCCCTACTTAGATCACACCAAGGTGTACCGGCTTGAAGCGCCTTTTGCGCGCGTTCAGCTATCGTTGCGTCATCTGCCAATAAAAAAGCAGCAGGGCCTAATGCGCCTTCGCTTTGTCTCAGTAACTTAAAGTTCAACTCTGGCACCCCCTTTAAAAACATCGGCGTGCTCCATTGCACACAAGAGTTAACACTGGTCGGCTGGAAAATAACTATATTCATTTCTGCTAAAAATAAATTAGGGAAAATACAAGCATGAGGCGGCCCATCAAACAACCGCTTGTTGCCTTCTTCTTCGCCATATGCCGCGTGCATTTTTTCAACATATGATTTGGACTTTTCAACCGTTGAGCCCAGCCAATCAAGTGTATTGACATAGCCTGCGGCAAAATCAATTTCCGTGTGGCCATTGCCCCAGTCTCTGATCACCCCTTGGTTGGTGTCTTCTCCGCCCACAAATTCGTTATATTGAGAAGGAATAACTTGAACAAATGATTGATGAACATAGTTTACATGGTAACCATCCGTATCATTCTCGGGCAGCATTTTCCAGTTTGCATCAAACTTTTGACGCACCCAACCACCTGTTAAATCCACCTCACCTTCTGGAGACAGGTTACAGGCCCGATCTATCAGCTGCTTACCATTTCCCAAGTAATCATCAAAACTTATCGTTGGTTCGTTAAAGCTTGCAAAAACAAACCCCCGATAACTATCTGTAATTAATGTCTGTAACCCATGGTCTTTTTTCTCTTTAGTAAAGCCATCAGGATAAGGTACGTCTAACAAGTCACCATTTAAGCCAAAAACCCAACCATGGTATAGGCAAGAAAAATTGCGTTTATTGCCTTCCATTTCATTACATAAGTTATTGCCTCGATGCGCACAGCGATTCACCATTACATTCACTGTAGAATCTTTATCCCTGACCATGATCAATGCTGAGCGGCCTATATCCCTTGCAATAAAGTCGCCTGCTTCCTTGACTTCACTTTCATGCCCGACATAAAACCAGCTATTTTGAAAAATCTTTTCCATTTCATCAGCATAGATATCTTCTGATGTATATAAAGACCCATGAACCTTGTCCGATTGAATCAGGTGATTGTAATCTATGTTATTTACCATATTGCTCTCCTATGTATGCCTTTGCACTGAAAAAGGCCTTTATTCCTTTCTTAATTTGTCGCTCTACTTCTCTGCTATAACCGCTCTATCAAGAAAACGCTCGGGCAAGGTATTAGGCAATGCATAAGGCACGATATCTGCTGTGTCATAAAACTCTTCAATAATTGGATGCATGATTTTTCTCCATAAAGGAGGAAACATCGTTACAAATAAGATATTTAGGTAACCTAATGGTAAACGTGGTGCCTTATCCATCACCCTTAATATCTGATAAGGCCGCCCTACATTCGCGTGATGGTCTGAATGCCGATCAATTTGACACATAAAAAAGCTACTAATAATCATACTGTCATCCCAAGCATGTTCTGCCCTTACTTTTTCATAGCTACCGTCTTCAAGCTGTTTACGCATCAAACCATAGTGTTCTGCAAAGTCTGCTGTGGCTAATAGCAGCCTTGGGAAAAGATATTGCATAATAAATAACGGCAATGAAATCCAGCCAAAAAGATAAACAAGTAGTGAAAACCATGCGATTTGTGCAATAGTTATTTTTATCATTTTATTATCTAAACTTATCCAACTTGAACCCTTTCGGCCAAGGCGTTCCGCTTCTACTTTCCATGCAGTAATTGACTTTAATACTGTACTTCTAAGTGCAAACCTCCAAAAATTTTCACCATATGGGGACGTTGCAGGATCTAGTGGGGTCGCTACATGAATATGATGATGGAAATTATGATAAACATAGAAATCAGCCATACTAATTGGCGTCATCAAGGCTTGACCCATAAAACGGTCAAACTGATTACCATGATGACACAGCTCATGCCCTGGAGTTGCACCTGTTGCCGTAACAAAGGCCAAAGAAAGGGCTAAGAAAACCATTTCTGCTGTGCTAAGTGGGTAGTAGCTTACACCTAACACGGTGAACATTTCCATCGGCGTATTTGTTATCAATGAATAACAAAACAAAGTAATTAGAAACTGTATCGGGACATAGACCCAAAGCATAAAGCGAAAAAAAGAACTTTCCTCTAATTCTTTTTCCATCTCTTCTGGTGCGTTAATAGGATCATCTCCTACAATTGGGTCAAGTATCATACAGATACCAAATACAGCAAGGGTTAACAAATACCAATACCCCCCACCTAAAAAATGAGCAATAACAGGTGTAGTAGAAAACAACAATATAGGGATTGTGGTATAGCGAGCGACTATACTAACTTTTCTTTTAATACTATCTGGGGCATTCATTTTGGGGAACATGTTCTCTCCTGGATCTCATTAATTTGCATTTATTTATACAATTGATTATAACCAGTTAAACAAACTGAACGCTAGTTAGAAATAATCATTTTTTAATGTAACAATTTTTCTTTAAACAACTTATTGCTCTTAAACTAGCGTTGTTAACTATCTTTAGAAACACTATAACTCCAAACTTTTAGAAATAAGGAATGCTATGCAAACATCAAACATCCAAACCGGTTCTTTTAATACGTTTTTAAATGAAGCAGGAACCGATAAGGACACCAGTATTTTATTGCTACATGGTTCTGGCCCTGGTGCTAACGCCATGTCAAACTGGCAATATGCACTGCCTTTTCTAGCTGAGAACTACCATTGCCTTGCACCAGATATTGCAGGTTTTGGCCTTAGCCAACATAACTGCCCACCCAATGGAACCAGCCACTGGATTGATATTTGGGTGCAGCAACAAATAGATTTATTAGATGCTAAAGGGATTGAGCAAACACATATTGTCGGCAATTCCATGGGCGGTGGCGTTACCCTTCATTTACTGAACAGGCACCCTGAACGCTTTAAAAAAGCAGTTCTTATGGGTCCAGTAGGTGCTCCATTTGCCCCTACCGAAGGCCTCACTAAAGGGTGGGAGTTTTATAAAGACCCTTCCAAAGAGGCTTTAGAATACTTAATTACTAAATTTCTTTTTGACCCGAGTTTACTTGGCAATGATATCGCTAGCATTGCTGCTCAACGCTTCGATAACGTTATGAAAGATGAAGTACGCCTTCAGTTTGAAGCCATGTTTAGCGGTGGTACAAAAAAAGGTATTGATGCGTTTGTTTTATCAGACGACGAGTTAAATAATATTTCCCACCAAATGCTGGTCACCCATGCCCGAGAAGATTTTTTTATTCCTCTGAATAATGCATATCATTTAATAGATAGAATCCCTAATGCGCAGTTGCATGTCTTTGACCATTGCGGCCACTGGGTTCAAATTGAAAAGAAAAAAGCATTTAATAATTTAACTAAACTATTCTTCGACGGCATGTTTGATGACTAACCCCCACTCTCATAACATCAATTAAACACACGTTTAATTAAACAATAAAGCCCAGACTTTCATCTGGGCTTTATTGTTTTAGAATTCATACCTCTTCATTTTATTCAATACTTAAAAGCCCATCATCTCTCGATACCCTTGCCACATTGAACGAATCATTCCTTCCGTGACTAGATGCTTTGCTCCTTCAGGCTCTTTACCATCCATCTCTATCACACTAGTGTATTCCCCATCCCGAACTATCGCTTTTTGACATAGCTCTGTTGATTCACCATCTTCCATTGAGATAAGTCCAGCAGGTCCAATAAGGTTAAATTGCTTTAAACGAATATTTCTAAGCTCTTCAGTGTCGTCTTTATAACCAAAGTAAGTCCAGACTAACTCAAATTCATCCTTGCCTTTTGGTAAGATCTGACGAAAAGCTAGGGTATTTTGAATTTGCTGCAGCACTAACGAAGGAAACATCGATAATATATCCAAGCTATGTCCGTCTTCAAACTCCTGCTGGCCTGCTAGTAAAGACTCATCTGCTAATGCATAATTTCCTTGCTGCATCGTTCTAAGGTTCTCTTTCTTAACATCGTCCAGAGCACTTTTCTTTTCCTCTGAACTCTTAACCCAAATTAAGCAGTGAACTTTATTATTAACGATTGATTCACCTTGTTGAGACGATCGATACAGCCCAAAAGTTGCATGAAAGAGGTGCAATAAACTTGCATGATAAGGGTCTTTGGTATTTTCAGCGTAGAACTTCCAATTCCCTTTAATATACTGTCTAGTTGTACCGAGTATTTCTATCGGCTTATTTAGCAGTCGACGCATATGGTAGCTAACATCATCGCCCATATATTCTTCAATATCCGGCG
>OJIJ01000009.1_pt1 | contig 84229 bp, 80 predicted proteins | sample 1595891 | NCBI WGS metagenome assembly OJIJ01 (sample SAMN05416853, study PRJEB24817) | seawater metagenome | isolation source: Sea water | place: Canada:Atlantic | collected 2013-11 | reverse complement strand
ATTAACTGGGAAAATAACTCCTAAGCAGGTTGTCCTAATTAGTGGAACCACTTCTATTTGGCATCCCTATAGCTACCGCTGACCTTGGCACCAAAGTTCAAACAGTCGACAACCTGCATTATGCAAATATAAACGGCTATGAAATTGAACTGAACTATCGACCCGATGCAAATAACTTAGTTCACCTAGGGTATGCATACAACCATACCAATGTTGGGAGAATCACTCACAATGATATTGAAAATATTCGCAGCTCTGTACCAAAAGATGTTTTTAATATTTTGGTCTCCCATACGTTTGATAATAATTTATGGGCTAGTATTGCTTTCTACTACACTAGTAGCATGGAGTATTTAGACTCGGGTAACCCACAAGGTCCGTTAAGGCGCTTAGATATTAATACAGGAAAATCATTTAACCTATCACAACGCCAAGAAATAGACCTTAGCTTTAACCTACAACTGGCTCTTGATAAAAACAAAGACTTCCTGAATGAATTTGAACTCGATAACCGAGCATTTGTCGAACTAACCTATAGGTATGACTAAAAGGACGACAGTAATACAAGTTAAGACATGGAATGTTGCACAAAAAACTCTAGGTATTTACTAACCAGCTTATTACTGGTCGGCTTTATTTATGTGCCTTATGTTGAGAATCAATACCTATTTTCAATGTTCCCTCGATTACTCTTCTTCTACCTAGTTTTGAATAGCCTCACACAGCAATGCTCCTTAGCTAAGCTATTAATAACATGATGACTATAATTTTTAATGCTTTTTTGATAGCTAAAATTATCTGCCTAACTTTCGGCATTAAACTTAGTCATAGTCATAACATATTCTCCTATGTTGTTAAGCAACAATTATTCGCAGAACGTCTAAAAAGGAACCGACTCCTCACCAAAGGCAACTCCACGTATCAAACCATTGCTAATATTCGACTGTACTTTAAACTATCGAAAAAGCTAACTAATGGAATCCGTTTTAGCTCATCATTAGCATCCAATAAAAAGCAGCCTCTTCATCAATACGTAGTCACCAATAACCAAATGCATCAAAGGATAAAATAGCGTGCTGATTAACACCCATCAGCCCAGAAAATTTTATAGTGTCTATCTAGCAGTGGCTTTACTGCTGATGCCTATACCCTTACTTGCACAAAATTTGGTTATCATTTCTGATAACGCTAGCCATTATCAAACCACCTATAAAACACTTATTACGAACCAGCTATCTCAAGACCCCAGCATACAATTACGAAACATACCGACCAGCTCATTAAGCACCGAAACGCTAATAAAAGACTCACCCGACATCCTGATTAATCTCGATAATAAAGCCATAAAAAAACTCGTGGAATTGAATATACAAACCACAACATTTCACGCCTTAACAACATTATCACATGCTAAAAAGAACATCCCATGCTTACCGTCATGCCGAGAGCTTCGGCCTAATCACTTTTTCTTTGTCTTGGATCAGCCACCAGCTAGACAATTAAATTTAATACAACGTCTTAGCCCTTTATTTAAAAACATTGGTGTTATTGTCACTCATCAATCAAAAGATCAGCTAACACACTTAAAGAAAATTGCCGCGGATAAAAAATTAACCATTAACGAACACCTTAGTAATTCAAAAAATGTAAATTCCCAAATAGGTCGTGTTTCACAATCTTCGGACATCATTCTCGCAATAGCCGATACCGATATTTATAACGCCACGTCTCTTTCACAAATCCTACTAACCAGTTACCGTTATGGAACACCCATCATAGGTTTCTCTAAAGGCTTTATAAGAGACGGGGCTATTGCAGGAACAGTCAGTAGCCTCGAGCAGTTGGCTAAGCATTTAACCGAAACAATCTTCGCCCTAGAGGACGCAAAGAAGCCTCTGGCAAACAGTATTGTTTACCCTAAATATTTCAGCGTTATTTCCAATAGAAATGTCGCAAAAAGTTTAAACCTACATTTCCCTAACGATAAAGCATTACAAGCGCAATTAATCAGCTATGAGTTTGATAAGTAGGTTTCAATTACAAGATAAGCTGCTACTCCTAGGCGTTATGCCAGCAGCCATCGTAGCCATTATATTAGCCACCTACCTAACCTCAACGCGTTTAAATGACATGTACGATTTATTGCATAAAACGAATGAGAACTTATGTCTTTCAATAGCCAAATCCAGTGTTAATGGTGTCTTTTCTGGGAATTTAGCGGCGCTCGATGCAGTTGTCCGTTCAGTAGTTAATGAGCCAGATATCCTCTCTATTAAAATTACAGACAGTGCGGGAACGGCTCTTTTCTATGCAAGCAGTTATATTGCAACACCCTCATTACTATCCAACCCATCAAAAGAAATTGTTCAACCAATCACACTTAAATCAATTGAAAACACGGATGAATTTGACAGCTTATTGGTTGGCCTACCGGTTGAAAAAAATGAAACCATTGGTTACGTCACACTCACGCTTTCATATGAGGCTATTCAACAACGGCAATATAATATTTTATCTAACACAATCTACATCACCTTATTTTTACTATTGGTAATCGCTCTTATTGCAAAATACTTCAGCGCAACAATTAGTCGCCCCATTCTAAAATTAACACGTGATGTAAAAAACATTACTAAAGGCAACTATACTCCACCACCTAACACCCCAAATATCAGTAGCAAAGATGAAATTGCCACACTCGAGAGCGGTGTTCATGGAATGGCTCAGCAAATTAATAATCACCAACGGATTCTGAAACAGAGGGTCCTTGAAGCGACGCAAGAGTTAAGGTCCCAAAACGACAAACTTTTTTCTGCCCAAGAAGAAATCCTCAAATCCGCCGATGCAAAATCACGGTTTATTTCACATATAAGTCATGAAATACGAACTCCGTTAAATGGCATTATCGGCTTTCTTGAAATCATTCAACAAACCCCTCTTGATGATGAGCAACTGAAATTGGTCAATGCGTCTCATTTATCATCAAAAAATTTACAAACCATTATTAATGAAGTATTAGATTTTACCCAGCTTGAATCTGGCAAAGTACTTATTCATAAAACAAATTTTGAACTGAAAAAAGCAATACAAGATGCCATCTTGCTTTTATCTGCCCAAGCAAAGGAAAATCACGTCAGCATTAATTATCAGCACGATGCCAATGTCCCTGTGGTTATTAATCAAGACCACGTCAAGTTTGGTCAAATACTTATTAACCTACTTAGCAATGCTATCAAGTTCAGTCACCAATCATCTGTTATCGTTCGCTTAAAAATGAACCCTTACAAGCAGGATGTTATTGATATTAGCATCATTGATCACGGTATCGGCATCAGTGGACATAACCTCAAACAGCTTTTTCAAGAATACTCTCAACTTGATGGCGCTACTAGCGACCAGGGAACAGGTCTTGGCTTAGTAATTACTAAACGCCTGCTAAATGCACTTCACGGCAGCATTAAGGTAGAAAGCACCTTAGGCGAAGGCTCTAATTTCACCTTTAGTCTACCCTTTACACAGGTGAAAGATAGCTACCAAGCTATTAATAAACCCATAGCGATTGAACACCCTCTGCCCGACCTAAGTTCTTTAAATATATTAGTTGCAGACGACAACGAAATTAATCGATTATTGTTGAGTCATTTATTAGAAAAACAACACGCTAATGTAACCTGTGTTAACGATGGCCAACAAGCCATTGAACTAGCCTTCAAGCACCCCTATGACCTGATGCTATTTGATTTAAGAATGCCTTTAAAAATGGGCAATGAGGCACTTTTTGAAATACGTAACCACCCACAAAACCCTAACTATAAAACACCCGCCATTGCTATTACTGCACACATTACCTCAGGTGAAGAGAAGGCACACCACATCAGTTCATTTGATGGGTACCTAATAAAACCTATTGATCAAGTACACTTTTTCGCCTTAATTGAGCAATTACTTAGCGAACATGATTTTGATACGCAGCCTTTTATATCAACCACTACAAATGGCGACTCAGCCTCTAACAGTCAACCGTTTGATTATCATTTAGCTAAAAAAAGCATGAATGCGGACCATTCTTTTATGTTAATTATGCTTGAGAAGTTTTTATCTGAACTCCCTAAACAAAGCGAAGACATTTCAGAGCTGATTGGGCAAAACAACATAGTGGATGCAGCAGAAGCAGTCCATAAAATCCACGGTTCGGCAGCATATTGTGGAACACCTTTATTAAAATCAGCAGCGAAAAAACTTGAGCTTGTATTGAGGGAAAACGATAAAAATAATATTCAAAAGTTCCACAAGATTTTTTGTAATGAAATACAGACATTGCTTACATTAAAAAGCGACATTCTTACCTTGCTGCAAACCCTTACTAATAATCAAGAAACTTAAACAACTTTCTTATAACGTGCCCATAGCAACCATGACATGGCGCTTTAATCAATCAAGAAACCCTAATTACAGTTAAGTAGAAAACCTTAATCCCTCTGCATTAATACTCATACTCTATCAATACGCGCAACGTACTATCAGGGCCTTTATAACCTAAGCCAAATATGGAGCCAACTTCCCAATGCATTTTTTTCGCATGGGCTAAGCGAATATCACCCATTACAACAGGGCCTACCGCCTGGCCATTTTCATTACTATAAAACTCAATGGCAGGTTCTAACTTTTCTGAATACCGGTAGCGTGCCTGAAGAGCTAGCGACGATTCAAGCTCATTCTTTATTTCATTCCCCCACTCATACTCAATAATAAAATTGGCCGCACCCACCCATTTCCCCAACTCTTTTTCCATTAAAAGACCACTGGATAAGCCCCAAGTATCGTCGTGCTGCTGATGCTCAAGTTCAAATAAAACACCCCAGTCAGCATCGTACTCACCTTGTTCAGTTAACTGCCATTTTACTTCCAGCTCTAAGGCCTCTAAAGAAAAGTGCCGATCGTTATCTTCTGCAATAAGATAGCCCTCAACGAACAAGCTATCCGATAATGATTTACCGATACCAAGCCGGTGAAGTTGCTGCCCATCTCCTGATAACATTCGCCATTCCAGCTCCCTTTCTAAAGGCTGGACGTACGGGTGATACACTTTATCTACCGAAAATTCCGATGCTGCCACACGAACGGCTAAAAGTGCTAAACAACAGGCTTGTAGTGTTCTGTTTATTGTTCTCACTCGCCCATTTCCCACTTAAAGGTTTTAAAAGTCCTAACAGCTAAGGCAGATGCAAGTATTAAACTTAAAAAATACCCACCAACTTGAATAGGCGTTGGCGTAGATTCGTAGCCAAGCAAGGCATATAAAATTTGCCCTATAACAGAGCCCTCACTCACCCATGATGAGGTGTTCCATAATGGTGCTTGACTGATCAAAATATCCGCCTGAATTAACAATTGAAATGCTTGAGTGGTCATACTCGCGCTGATTAGAACCAAGGCAACTAAGCTAACAGCAATCCCCTTCCTAGGACGCAAATTGATCATTAAATAATACATAAACACTCCCACACTGAAACCTACTCCAGCTCCAATAAAGCTGCCTGCAAGCACTGTTTCTAATAGCTGCTCATTACCTATAAAACCTTGAATATAAATGATTATTTCTGACCCTTCGCCCACTAAAGTGGCCGATAAACACCCAGCAATCGCCCATACAGTTATTTTGTAATAAGGTCGCCTCCCCATTGAAAAAATTAAAAATAACAAACAAATAAACGTCATTAGGTGCATGCACGCATTCAAAATTTCTTGCCCAACACCATCAAAAAACATCGAAATAGATGCAATATGACGAGCATAAAAAATTGATAACACCCCACCTAAGCCCAACGAAGAAAGAAAGTAACGACGCGGTAATTGCAGTTTCTGACATAGTACTAACAACACACTGACTATGAGCGCTGCTTCAAATACCTCCCTTAAGATAATAATGACTGAATTGATGAGCATAACGTTACTTTACAATGACCTTGCCCTGAGCTGTTTTAGGAAAAAACTCACCAAAAAAGGGGTATTCACCCGCTGGTAATGGGCCTATAAAAACAACGCCTTTTGAATGTCCTGGAATAACTTTCTCACGGTTAAGCTCATAACTTTCAAACTCCTCTGCTGTCTGGTCTTGGTTATCAATTAACAGCTTTACTTTGGTATCGACGGGAATTTCAACCGTGGACGGGTAAAACAGGTGATGACGAATGACAATATTAACTGTAGGTGCCGCGAAAAGCGGGGTTATTGCCAACATTAAGCAGATGATGAGTAATATGCGCATAGGTGCCCTTAAATAGCTGGAAATTCTACCATCACGTTTAAACCACCTAATTCAGCTGACACTGCCAGTTCAACCTTAGCCCCATGAAAAGTAGAAATATGCTGCACAATGGCTAAGCCAAGCCCACACCCTAATATACCGGATGCATGTCTATCTCCACCCACCCGATAAAACCGTTCAAAAACACGTACCCGATCTTCTTCTACGATGCCTGGCCCAGAGTCTTCTACGCAAAGCATCACAGCATTGTCTTTGGATTTAATATTTACCGAAATAACACCCTGTGCTGGTGTATATTTATTGGCATTAAGAACTAAGTTTTGCAATAAACTCTCTAGTGCAAATTCATTACCTTTGATAAGGCATACAGGCTCTGCATTCAAACTTATTCTTTGCTGCTTTGACTCAAACTGCATGTATTCTTTGGCAATCACCATCTTAGCAATATCAGTTAAGTTTAACGGTTCCATTTGCTGAGCAGCTTGATCGGGTGAATGTTGATATAAACTCAGTATCTGCTCAATCACATGCCCCATTCGTTCCACTCCCTCTTTCAAAGGTTCTAGATCGCCATCAGTTATGTCCTTAGTAGACATTAGGTTGTGTAGCTGCACTTTTAAGGAGCTAATAGGGGTGCGCAACTCATGCGCCGCATCCGCCGAAAACTGCTGCTCACGTACGAATGCATCATTTAAGCGCTGTAGTAAATCATTGGTTGTTATACATAATTGCTCTAGCTCTTTGGGTTGTTGCTTAATCGAAATTGCAGACAGATCATCCGCTTTCTTATCACCGAGTTGCGTGGTTAATTCACGTAGCGGCTTTAAACCAAAACCCACCGTTAACCAAATAATAAAGGCGGCCAATGGGATAGCCATCACTGTTGGTTTGATGGCAGATAATACAATTTTATCGGCTATTTCATAACGTAAGTCGATACGTTCCCCTGTGATCACCCAGCGTTTAAAAAGCCTGTCTTGTAATATGTAAGTACGCCAACGAAAGTCTGCGTAGTTGGCATTATGAAAGCCTTCCGACAATTGACTGTTAAACATTTGGTGTTCAGGCGCATTACCGGAGCGCGCAATAAGTACGCCATCATGCGACCAAATTTGAAAAAAAACCGAGGGCTTAAGGTCTAGTGTTTTTTCAACCCTTGGCGTGAGATCATGATTAGCATGTACAATAATGCTGGCTAAGTTTTTAAGTCGCTCATCAAACAAAGCATCCGTTTTAGCAAGACTTGAGCGGTAGCCCAGCAATAACGATAGAAACGTTACCGCGGTAATAGTCGCCAACAGTGTTAACAATAAATAGGTACGAATTGACCTCATATTGGCTTCACTATATAACCAACACCTCGAAGTGTTTTGATAAAACCTTTAGGTAACTTTTTTCTTAGATTGTGAATATGAACTTCTATCGTATTACTCGCCACCTCTTGATCCCAGCTATACAGTTTTGACTCCAAACTCTCGCGTGTTAAAACACGCCCAGCATTTTCCATCAGTGCCTTTAACAAGGTAAACTCACGACGCGATATATCCACCGCTTCGTTGGCAACCGATAAGCCATAACAAGCCGTGTCTAATACAACATCACCGATATGAAGGCCTGCATGTTTTGAGCTACTAGAACGGCGCTCAACAACTCTTAAGCGCGCCAACAGTTCATCCACTTCAAATGGTTTTGCTAAATAATCATCCGCCCCTAAATCCAAGCCCGACACCTTGTCATCAATCGATGACCTAGCCGTTAAAATAAGTACCGGCAACTGCGCTGTATGCTGCCTAATGGCCCGCAATACATCCAAGCCATCCATATCGGGCAGGCCCAAGTCTAAAATCACAATATCCGTTGGCTCAGTTTTAACGATGCTTATCGCCTGTTGACCATGCTTCAAATAATTAACCACAAAACCTTCATGTGTCAGCGTCTTTACCAAGGCGTTAGCCAATGCTGCATCGTCTTCAACCAGTAAAATATTCACTTGTTCAGTTTAAATGCTAATTAATTTCATGCAATGCTTCATTTATTTCATGCCGGCGGCCGCTATCTGCAAGCGCTCTGTCTGGCCTTGCTTTAGCATCGAGTGCTTTTATGAAGCTAGCTTGAGCTTGTTTTTTCTCACCTTGATCCAGCAAAAACAAGGCATAAAAATAATGACTATCAATGCCGTTTGGATCAAGGAGTATGCCCTTTTGAAGATACCTTTTTGCTTTTTTGTCATTGCCAAAACTAATCGGCCAGCCTGGCGCCTTAAAATACAAGGTTCCCAAGGTTGTATGTGCTGAGCCAGACAACGCTTTATCATCTAATAAAATAGATTTTTCCAAATCTTTTTTTGCTTCTTTTATTAATGATAACGCACTCAGGCCACCCTTAACGCCAGCGAAACTTGATTCAATAATACCCCGCCAAATAAGCACTTCCGCCGATACCGGATGCAACTTAACTGCCTCGTTAGATTGCTCTATTAAGGTCTCAAACGCTTCTTCTTGTTGTGACCCTTTCATTTGATAGTTAGCTTTTGCCCAATCTTTTGCCAAGAGAGCCACATCCTGCTGAACATCTGCCAATACGGCGGTTGATGATATGAGTAAAACGTAACACAGTATTTTCACAATATTTTTCATACTAAACTCCGATTTAGGTTACTCAGCAACCTTTTGTGTTTGCTCACTGTTTATCCGTAGATTGAACAGCCAGCGCTTAATAACATCATTGATAAGCCAATGCACCACCACTCGTCACGCTGTTTTATTTATTTATAAGTACGCTTACCTTCTATGCTAATGTCTTTTCAGGCTGTTCAGTTAAGCTACAAAAAATATCACCATAGAGTCGATAAAACTGTTTGGCACAACGAATAATAAGCTGCTGCTCAGCTGGCTGATTTATTTTATTCATTAAGCTTTCAAAAAATTGAACATGATCCTGATCCAGTGCGCCATGTGAGCGCAAATAACTAAACGCCTCATCAGGTAAACTCAATACTTCTTGAATGCCATCTGCCGCTCTATCAGCTGTTGTGACACTGGTGCCTTCTAACACATGAACCATACCAAAAAAACCCAAGGGGTTAACACGGTTAATAACATCATAGGCATACGCAACCATTAATTCCGTTTCAAAGGCTGGCGCGTCATGCCGAACTCTTTCTTTATCAACCCCACACACAGCAAGGTCGTTTAAAATCCATTCTTGATGGCCTAACTCTTCTTCGATGTATTCTGCCAATGCATTACGTAGCCACTCTTTTTCCTCTGGAATTCTCGCACCCGCTGCCATTAATAATGGCACCGTATGTTTAACATGGTGATAAGCCTGTTCTAAAAAAGCGATATATTCCTCTTTTGAGATTGTTCCAGACACCGCTTTGTTAATAATCGGGGCCGCCAACAGTTGATGACGCTCCTGCTCGGTTTGTTGCTGTAATTGTTGAAAAAAGGCCATTATCCTTACTCCGAATATAATTGATGTATAGTTGATTGATACTGCCTCAAAATAACATCCCTAACGGGTCTGCCATTAGAGGTCATCGTGCCTGCTGAAAAACTCATCGGTTGTGGTAGTACTGCCCATCTTTTAACCTGCGCATAATCAGGCAGTGAGCGATTCGCTTTGATAATGCTATCCTTTATTATTTCTTCAGGCATTGCTTCATCTCTTAAGGATATTAGTGCAATGCAGTGTGGCCGTTGATCGCCAAACACGACACACTGTTTAAGCAAACCATCGCTTAATAAAACGCCTTCAACCCATTCAGGACTAATATTCCGACCATAACTTGAAATAAGAAGGTTTTTTTTACGTCCATTGACATATAGATACCCTTGTTCATCTAAAAACCCCAAATCGCCCGTTCCAATTTCTGCTTTTCCCCATGAAGCAGGTTCACCTACGTAACCTAGGAACGGGTTTCCATAAACAATAATTTCATCGTCCACAATGCGTACTTCAAGGTGCGGCAAGGGCTTGCCAACCGACCCCGCTTTATTATTTTTAGCTGAATTTAAACTCACAACCGAAGCACACTCAGATAGCCCATACCCTTCATAAACGGGCAAGCCATACGATTGCGCTTGCTGAATGAGTTGTTGAGACACTTTGCTACCACCGACAGCCATAAGCGCTATGGACGAGGGTAGCGTCCAACCTTTTTTTATCGCACCAATAAGACTCAGTAGTATTTCTGGTAATAAAATTAAACTAACGGGCTTATATTTCTCAATCGTTTTCAGCAAAGCTGATAACTTAAAGTCACTGCTGCCATTAAAGCCTAATTGATTGCTGGGTAAGGCAATAATAGTTCCACCATTTAACAAGGTCACGTACGAACCCGCTGTGTTTTCAAGTAAGGTACTAAACGGTAATACTGATAAATGCTTGCCGACTGGCAATTGTAATGAATCATGCGTAGCTTTCGCGACCGCAAACTGCTGCTTGTTCGATAAGCAAACACCTTTAGGCTCACCTGTTGAACCCGATGTAAACGTTATTTTCGCAGTAGAAACGGGTAATTCGCTATCCGCTATATTTTTCAAGTCACTACAGAGTAAATCCCCAATCAATACCTCTGTATTCAATAACTCCGTAACGTTCAATAAGCTATCATCACGCTTATGAACCAGCGCACATGCGCCCGATTTTTTAATAGCAAAGGCTAATTGCTGCTGAGAAAAAAATGCCGGCAAGGGTAACAAGGTCACCCCTGATACATTAGCAGCAAGGTCAACTAACAACCATTCAGGCGAATTATCACAAAACAAGGCCAATACTTTATGCTGATAACGTACTAAAAACCTTGATATAACATTAACCCCATTCAGCAATTCTTTATAGGTGTATGCTTTTTTTTCGCCAACAATGGCTATATCACTTGGCCGCTGTTTGGCAAGCTCTTTAATTTCGTTCCAAAGCATTACCGGTCCAAAGATACTCGCAATACAAGCTGATCAATTGTGGACTGATAATTAGTCATCACAAAACCTGAAACCGGATGACTTTTCAATATTGCATAAGCTTTTTTTATATCGCCTGCAATAACTTTGGGTTGGTTTTTGTAATAACTGCCCCATGAACCACTATCAAACGCAAGACTTTCGGCTTGGGCATCACAAATATCAATACACCCAATATCCAGTTCCGAAATCATAGATTGAACTTGCTTAGTTGCGGTAAATAATGCCCAATCAATATCTAATTGATAGAGTGTTGACACTATTAAAACAAACAACATTTTACTGGTACTAGGATAACTCGATGTTAAGTTACCAATTTCCGCTATCTTCTGCCGGTCAACATTAAGGTTGATCAGCCGACTAATCACTAACTCAGCCTTATCATCTAAATATTGTTCTAAAAACATTGGGTTATCGATCTCAGCCGGATAGAACCCAAGCACTGATGTTATATTTTTTTTGGTTTCTGCAGATAATAAATAAGGTAAAAAACTCTTTATCTGCGCGGCATGGTTTTTATAAAATTGCTTTGTAATATATGCTTCTACATTAGCTCGTTGCGGTGAGTCAAGGCCTGTTAAAACAACAGATAAGTGAGGTAAAAAAACTCGTTTGCTTGCTTCTGAATCAGCACGTTGTTTGCTACCCTCTGATTCACTTTGTAGTGCACTCATAACCAATCCTTATTCTCATAGACTGGTTACGAGTGTACTTGTTGAAAATTAAGCCAATCTTAAGAGAATTGGAATAAATGCAAAAACATAATAAAAACCTATATTCCCCTGAACATCGCCTTTAATACGTTACAGCTTATGCTGTAGGCCTAAGGTAACCTACAAACAAGTATTAACAAATTGATAAATTTAAGGCACATTAGGATTTTCTAAACAGTTACACCTTGTTAAATAACAAGGTCACGTGAGTTTCAAGCCGAGCTTCTATTTAACCTTTTTCCAATAAAATATTTCTTTCAATTGGTCAATCGCTTCTTTTGCGGTTGTGGTTTTAATAGTATCTATCAATTCACCTACTTTAAAGGTTCTATGCTCCTCATAACGCACACCCACTTGAGGCATATTTGCTAAACCAGTTTCTTTTGCATGTTCTTCAAAAGCTTTGTTTTTCCAAAAGAATGCACCCGGCATTGTGGTAGGAATAACCAATGCAAAGAATAAAGAACGCCTAATCACGGCTGTACTAAGTAATGACAGCCCTAATATCAACCAACCCAGCGTTGATGATGGAGAATCAAGCAATAAGCAAGACACAATAATTGAGGAGCCTAACAATACATTACTAATAATATAAGGCCATGCAAAACGGGTTGTTTGTAAGTACCATGAAGCACTACCTTCTCCCTCACTATTTTTAAGATCAGCGGCATGCGCGACGTGCCCTATGGCTTCAAGCAGCAAACCCAGCAATAGTAAAACTACCAAACTAATATATTGTGTAGTATTGAGAGCATCTGCTATTAACGCAACGAAAACAATCGTTAATGACCCAAGACTCAAACATGTTCCAACAAAAGAACTCGCTGTTTGCCAGTGATCCCAAAATGGGCGTGCCTTAATTCTATATAGCTTATACATATAAAACAGACCTACTGGACCACTGAGTACGCCCATAATGGCAAACAGTCCAATCAATGGCTTAATCTCAAAATAACTAAAAACACTAAACCCAAGCAAGCTGCTAAAAAACAAACTAACCCCAGCAATTTCACGGCTTACCGGTGAATGGCGTAAATTATAAAAACCACGGTAAAAACGATGTGGTTTGCCCAAATGCATATTGAGTTTATAGAAGCCAACCATCAGCAATACATTCATCAATACTAATAACGGCAGATACGCAGCAGACGACTGAATCGCTACTATCGCTTCAACACCCGTAAAGCTACCAAGCACAATGATTAAAAACGCGCCAAGGATGGCTTGTGTTGATAATGTAAAAATGACATGAGAACTTTCATGCGTCATCAGCAAAGCTTTCCAATTCCATTGCTTTTTGACTCCATGCTTTTCATCTACTACCGGTTTATACTTTCCAACCTCTTCATCTTTATGATATTTAAGCGGCATCGAGTCGGTACGCGTCATTTCACGCTTATTTTGTCGCGTTTGCTGAAAACGAATATTCGGATGCGTAATATCTGCTGTTGGAAAACCCGGTATTTCAGCTTGAGCCTGTTCCCTATTTTCTGGCACATTCTCAATGACTCCAAAATCCAACGCATTACCTAAACAGGCTGATACACATGACGGTTTTAACCCCACCTCTAATCGATCAACGCACATATTACATTTACTAACCTCACCTTTAACAGGGTCAAGTTGAGGGGCGTTATAAGGGCAAACCCATGTACAGTAACCACAGCCGAAACAAATATCTGGGTCTTGTAACACCGCACCATATTCAGCAAACTTTGTGTAAGCTCTTGTTGGGCAACCTTTTAAGCAAACAGGGTCATCACAATGGTTACAGGCCATCGAAATATTAAGGCGCTGATAATCTGGGTACGTTCCGCCTTCGACATAACCAACCGAACGGAATGAGATATGAGCAGGGTTATCATTTTTTTCACTGCATGCCGCTTCACATGCATGACAACCGATACAGTTATCTGCATTTAAATAAAACCCATGCTGTTTATATCGATCTGGGTTTTCGCTAATACCTGTATCACCATTTATATTAAGGCTCACCTCCCTTAACGCATTACCCTCCTCGGCGAGCTCAATATTGTCTCCATATCGGTTTTTTTCTCGGCTTTCTTCTGTCCTTAAAAAAGCATATTTTTGTTCATCACTACGTGTTTCAATCATGGGACTTAAAATGTTCTTGCTTCTAAATTTAATCGTGCAGCAACTTCCTGATTTACATGCTCTATTCGTACTGCGCATTGTTTAAAGGCAGGTTGCCGTGAATGTGGGTCTAATAGTCCTAATGTAAGTCGGTTAACGCAATCAAAAAAGTGAAAGGGAATAAACACCATCGTCCTAGGTACTCGTTGTGTCAACATAACCATAACAACAGCATCACCACGACGTGAAATAACACGCACATAGGACTGATGCTCTATCCCCTGTTCAGCTGCTGTATCAGGGTTCATTTCCATAAATGGCGTTGGACTGTATTTATTGTTATTACCGACTTTTCCAGTTCTAGTACGTGAGTGAAAGTGCTCAACTAACCGGCCTGAATTCAACCAAAACGGGTATTGCTCGTCTGGTTTTTCATTATTATCGATAAACGGTAGCGGAATCAGTTTAGCCCGACCACCGGGATGGCGAAAAGTAGCTGGTTCGGTATACAAGCGTTTTCCACCTTTAAGCGGCTTTTCACCCTTATCCACCTGCTCTTGCGTATAAGGCCACTGAATGCCCTTATTCTGCTCAATCAAATCATGAGTCATACCCGATATATCAACCAGCCGTCCTTTGGATAGTTCGCGCATTTCATCAAACACTTCATGAAAATTATCAGGGAAGTTCATCTTTCTACCCTGTTCAAACTGTTTTGCTAGGCCGTTAAAAATATGTAAATCTGTTTTTGACTGACCATAGGGTTCTTTTACTTTACGAATAATATTGACCCTTCTTTCTGTATTCGTAAACACGCCTTCCTTTTCAGCCCAAATAGCCGCTGGTAGAAAAATATGTGCATATTGCGTTGTTTCCACATCAAGGTAAGAATCCTGCACTACACAACATTCAAGCTTTTCTAATGTTTTACGAATACGCGCCGTATTAGGCATTGATGTCATTGGGTTTGTACCCACCAACCACAGACCTTTAATTGCGCCGGTTTCAATGGCAGGAAATATATCTGTTTGTGCAAGCCCCCGTTTCTTTGGGAAAAACTCTGGATCTACGCCCCAGTATTTTCCAATATCAATTCGGTCTTGTTCATTCTCTAATAAACGATAGCCAGGTAGACCAGAACACGATGACCACTCTCGTGTTCCCATCGCATTACACTGTCCAGTAATAGACAAGCTGGTCCCACCTTTTTTACCAATGTTGCCAGTCAGCAAGCTAAGGTTATTAAGCCCCACCACTCCATCTGAGCCATGCGTGCTTTGATTAATACCCATCGTCCAAATATTCATTGCGGCGCCAGCTTTTGCGTACAAACGAGCAACATTACGAATCGTATCTTCATCAATACCGCATATTTTAGATGCCGTTATCGGGTCATAGTTTTTAACTTCTGCTGCTAATTCGTCAAAGCCAGTAGTATTCGCTTTTATATAGTCTTGATCTTCCAATCCTTCAGCCAGAATGACATGCATTAATGAATTCATTAACACGACGTCTGTACCGGGCGTAATTGCCAAATGCATATCTGCATTTTGCGCCAGCATGGTGACTCTTGGATCAATAACAATTAAAGGAAATTTTCGTTTTTCCTGCGCTTCTTTAAAACGCCAATAAATAATAGGGTGTTGTTCTGGTAAATTGGACCCCCAAGCAATCAGGCAATCGGTATGTTCAAAATCTTCATAACAACCTGGAGGGCCATCTGAACCAAAAGAGCGCTTATAGCCTGATACTGCCGAGGCCATACACAGTGTGGTATTGCCATCGTAGTTATTGGTTCCAATCACACCGCGGGCCAACTTGCCCAAGGTATAAAAACCTTCGGTTAAAATTTGCCCCGTTGATACAATGGCAAATGAGTCTGGCCCATAGGTATCTTGTATGCGTTTAATTTCAGAGGCCATTTTTTCAAAGCTTTCGTCCCAGCTCGCTTCTTGGTATTCATCATGAATATTTGAGCGCATCAGCGGTACGTCACCGCGACCTGCTGACTCAAACAATTCGTGTTCAAAAAGGCCTTTTACACATAACTTGCCTCGATTAACATCTGCATCAGCCACTCCTCGACTTCCTACTGGCACACCATCTTTGTCCGTGCCTACTTCAATTGCACAACCAGTTGAACAATAGCCACAAGTAGCATAGGTCCATTTTTCAATTTTTTTATCCGCGATCGCGATGGGATTTTTTTTATTCCGACCAAATAGCATCTTATTATCTCCCTCGTTTAACCTAGCAACAGTTCGCTTTTACTGACCAACAATGAATCGCCACCCACCCTTAAAGTTATTGGGCGGCCTTCTCGTTTATCCATTTCTACATGTAACAAACTTCGGCGAGTTTCTGCTGTGCCACGATCAATTGCAAAACTATAAGTACCCAGCCGTATATGCTCATGAGAAGCTAGGTAGCCAGCAAAGGTAGGCAAGACCGAACCAAGAGGTGGGTCCTCACGATCGCTGATATTTGGACCCATTAAACGCCCGTGGAAATTACAATCGTCTAGGTCCGTTTTTGCACTAAAAATTAAAATTTCTTGTGCTGCCATAGCGGGTGCTGACGACTCACCCCAAGCCTTCACATCAAAACATGCTTTACGTACATCCGCCTGTGATTTCAGTGGCACAATTAAATAAGGTAAGCCACTCGACACAAGGCGTGTGTAATAGCTTGAATGGTCTATATCTTTCTCATCAATCGATAATAGTTTTGCTAACTCTTGATCCGTGGGTGTAAATCGGTCAACAACAGGCATACTACTTAATGTAAATTGCACATACCGCTTACCATTCGCATCCTTAGAAATATTTGCGGTAACATCTTGGCTATTTTGCTTTACCATAATGCTTGTATAGTCGCCTTCCAAGCTAACTTTTCCAGTTTCCACTAAAACATTGGCAATCGCTAAAATAGGATGTCCTGCAAAATCCTTCTCGCCATCCGGCGAAAAAATTCGAGCTTTAAAGGTACTACGGCCCTCATCTGCTTTATAAACGAATGCCGTTTCAGATAAATTTATTTCACGTGCTATACGACCAAGCTGCTCTTCTGGCAGATCCTCTGCATCTGGGAAAACAGCAACCTGTGCCCCTTGAAAAAGCGTATCGGTAAAAACATCGAGAGTGTAATAAGTTACTTTCATTATTTAGCCTTCATTAACTGTTTGTACCGACGACAACTCGGCCATTTATTATTTTTACTGGGTATGCATTAATACAAACACTCTCGTCTTCTAAGCATTGCCCTGTTTCTAGATTAAAGTGCTGTTTATAAATCGGCGATGCCACCACAAGTTCATCACCTATACTGCCAATTATCCCTCTGGATAAAACGTTCACCTCGCTAAAAGGGTCGTAATTACTAAGCGCATAAACTTGTTCGGTCTTTTTCACATAAAACAAAGCTATTTGTCTCTCATCTATCAAAGCAGCTGTACCTGCATTTTCATTTAGATCTGTTAACGCACAGACATCCACTTCACTACTTTTTAATTCATTAACCATTCGTGTATTCATCCGTTTGTTTAAACTTCTTCAAGTTGTGCTGGTATTTCCTCTTTTCGCGCAGGCCGTATTTGATCCCTTTCTGAAACAAATACAATTTGGCTATCGCCTTTGTCAGAATTTACAAACGCTTTAAAGGTTTTTGATTTTTCTTCGTTTTCAACTGTTGTCTTCCACTCACATTGATACGTATCAATAACATTTTGCATTTCTGTTTCAAACGTTTCAGCAAGCCCTAATGAGTCTTCAATGACCACTTCACGCAAATAATCAATGCCGCCTTCTAGGTTCATCATCCATGTAGATGTACGTTGTAATCGATCTGCTGTTTTTACATAAAACATAAGGAAGCGATCAATATATTGAATCATTGTTTCGTAATCTAAGCCTGTTGCAAACAAGTCGGCATGTCTCGGCTTCATACCGCCGTTGCCGCACAAGTACAAGTTCCAACCATTTTCTGTGGCGATCACGCCAACATCTTTGCTTTGCGCTTCTGCACACTCACGAGTACAACCCGAAACAGCAAACTTTATTTTGTGTGGTGTGCGCAAACCCTTGTAACGATTCTCTAAATCAATCGCCGTTGTCACACTATCGGCAACGCCATATCGGCACCACGTACTACCGACGCAGGATTTAACTGTTCGTAAAGATTTACCGTAGGCGTGACCTGTTTCAAAGCCCGCATCAATTAATTCTTTCCAAATAACAGGTAGGTCTTCTTGGTGCGCACCAAATAAATCAACACGCTGCCCACCGGTAATTTTCGTATACAAATTATATTTTTTGCCAACCTCACCCAGAGTAATCAGCTTGTCAGGTGTAATTTCACCACCTGGAATCCGAGGTACGATTGAATAAGTGCCATTTTTCTGAATATTGGCAAGATAACGGTCATTCGTGTCTTGCAGGCCAGTATGTGGAGTTTCTAATACATAATCATTCCAGCAAGAAGCAAAAATAGACGCTAGCGTTGGCTTACAAATATCACAGCCATACCCCTTACCATGTTTTTCGATCATTTCATCGAACGTTTTAATCTTGCCGACACGAACCAAGTGATAAAGGTCTTGGCGGGTATACGCAAAATGTTCACACAAATCTGTATTAACATCCATCCCCAGTTTTTCTAACTCTTTATTCAGTACTTGACCAACAAGTGCCGTACAACCACCGCAGCCTGTTGTTGCACTGGTACACTCTTTAAGGCTTGCCATCGTTGTAGCGCCATCTGAGATGGCTTGGCAAAGCGCACCTTTGGATACATCAAAACAAGAACATATTTGCGCAGCATCCGGTAAAGCTTCAACACCTAAACCTGTTGCGCCTGAGCCATCTCGTTGTGGCAAAATTAATGCATCCGGATACTCTGGCAAAGCAATATCGTTCAGTTTAAGTTGTAACAAATTACCGTAATCAACCGTATCGCCAATTAACACCGCACCTAATAAGCGTTTATTATCTTCACTGACGACGATCTTTTTATAAACGTCATCTGCACCATTGACATAAGTGTAAATCTTCGCCTTTTCAGTGGTTGCATGCGCATCACCAATACTCGCTACATCCACACCCATCAGTTTTAATTTCGTGCTCATATCTGCACCGGTAAAACTATTCTCCTTGAGTGATAACCGGTCTGCTACAACTTGGGCCATTTGATAACCCGGTGCCACCAAACCAAATATTTTGCCATCCCATAAAGCACACTCGCCTATCGCATAAATGTCTTTATCTGACGTTTGACAATGATCATCAATAACAATACCGCCTCGCTCACCAAGTGTCAGACCACAATCACGAGCAATATCATCACGCGGTCTAATACCGGCTGAAAATAAAATAACATCGGTTTCAATATGTGAGCCGTCAGCAAAGTTCATCCGATGCAGACACTGCTCACCATCAACAATGCCTTGTGTATTCTTTTGGGTATGTACGCTAACACCTAACTCTTCAATTTTCTTACGTAACACTGCGCCAGCGCCATCATCAATTTGTACGGCCATCAACCGTGGCGCAAACTCAACAACGTGTGTTTTCAACCCCAAGTCTTTTAACGCTTTTGCGGCCTCAAGACCCAACAAACCACCACCAATAACAACGCCTACCTTAGATTCTTTACCTGCTTTCGCAATATCAATTAAGTCATCAATAGTTCTGTAGACAAAACAATTTTCCCTTTCATGGCCTGGGATAGGTGGAACGAAGGGAAAGGACCCTGTCGCTAGAACAATTTTATCGTATGAAATACGTTGACCCTTATCGGAGGTAACGATTTTTTTGTCACGATCAATGTGGGCTGCACGATCACCGATATGAACGGTAATATTATTTTTTTCAAAGAAATCCGGCTCAACAAGTGACAGATCCTCTTCAGTTTTACCATTAAAGTATGACGATAGTTGAACACGGTCATAAGCAAACCTCGTTTCTTCACAAAACGTTGTTATATCGTAGTTTTGCATTTCATCGCTGTTTACCATGGACTGTAGGAATTTATGCCCAACCATACCGTTACCAATGACAACTAATTGTTTTTTATTACTCATGCTTTATGTATATCCAAAATTCTTTATAGTCAAACCTCCTTAGCACGCAACATGCCAACATCAACCACCACCTCTCTAACAATTGATTTTTAAGCAGAAAATTTTTAAAAACATATAAAAAAAGACAGTCAAAACAGTTTTTTGCTTTAGTGCTGTGCAATAAAAACCCCAATCGCATTAACTTGGTGCAAAAAAGCACATTACCCCAAACAAATAACTACAACGACCATTAAGAGTAAGTAAATACTTAGCTGGCATAGCTTTTGCTCTTACCCTCACAATCTATTGAAGGAGACACATTGCAATGTCGCAAAAACTAAATTTATTATCGTTCAAAGGCAATATTCGTATTTTACATACAACTTGGTTTGCCTTTTTTATCAGCTTTATGGTGTGGTTTAACCATGCCCCATTAATGTCTGTTATCAGAGATGTCTTTAACTTAACAGCTCAAGAAGTGTCAGTTTTACTCATCCTGAACGTTGCATTAACAATCCCTGCACGCATTATTGTAGGCATGATGGTGGATAGCTTTGGCCCTCGCCGCATGTTCTCAGGCATACTAATATTCTCTAGTTTTTTATGTTTATTTTTTGCTTGGGCACAAACTTTTGAACAACTTGCCTTAGCTCGTTTTTTACTGGGTTTTGTTGGCGCAGGTTTCGTTGTTGGTATCCGTATGATCGGCGAGTGGTTCCCCGCTAGACAAACTGGTATCGCACAAGGTATCTATGGTGGCTGGGGTAATTTTGGCTCGGCAGGTTCCGCCATGGCTTTACCCGCTTTAGCTTTATGGATAGGCGGTGAGGATGGCTGGCGTTATGCATTAACAGCTACCGCAGTGATCGCTTTTTTCTATGGTATTTTTTATTATTTAAGTGTCACAGATACACCAAAAGGTTCAACCTATTTCAAACCTAAAAAAGTAGGTGGAATGGAAGTCACCAGTAAGCTTGATTTGACGCTTTACTTAATAATGAGCATGCCCATTTATGGTGCACTCGCATTGCTCACATGGAAACTCTCTCCAAAGGGTATGGGCTGGTTAAATGAGCAAGTAGTCATTATCACCTATGCATCCATTGCCATTGTCTACCTGTATCAAGCGATGCATATTATTAAAGTTAACAAAGATATTTTCAGCAAAGAAGTGCCTGATTTATTTCGCTATCAATTTAAACAAGTTGCCATTTTAGATCTTGCTTATATGGTGACATTTGGTTCTGAATTAGCCCTAGTCTCTATGTTGCCATTATTCTATATCGATATGTTTGGCTTATCGCCTGTAACAGCTGGGCTACTAGCCGCCATTTACCCTGTGATGAACTTAATAGCTCGACCTGGCGGCGGTATGATGAGTGATAAAATTGGCCGCAAAAAATCACTTGTTATTTTGTTTTCAGGTATTAGCGTTACCTTTTTATTACTCGGTCAAGTTAGTGAAACATGGGCTGTACCGTTAGTTGTGGCATGTACTATTTTATGTGGGCTATTTTCTAAAGGCGGGTCTGGTGCAGTGTATGCCATGGTGCCTCTAATTCAACGTCGTATGACTGGCCAAGTCGCTGGTATGGTGGGCGCTTACGGCAATGTAGGTGGCCTTATATTTCTAACTGTTCTTTCTTTTGTTTCTCCGCAAGTCTTCTTTATGGTGATTGGAGGAACAGCCGCCACCGTTTTATTATTTATGTTTATTTTCTTAGAAGAGCCTAAAGGACAAACAGCCGAGGTGCTTGAAGATGGTACAGTAGAACTTATCGATGTGACATAACCCATCAACACCACTAACATGCAATCAGAATCGATTATAGACCTTGGTCAATCATCCGATAAAGGCCTTAAAACGGACAATGAAGACAGTTATGGTGTTTTACTACCTGAATCACCTGTTTTAGAGCAAAAAGGGGTGGCTGCGGTTATAGCTGATGGTGTTAGTGGCTGTGAGGCCGGTAAACTTGCCAGTGAATCTTGTGTAAAAAGCTTATTGGGTGATTATTACTGCACACCTGACACTTGGACGGTTAAAACCTCTGTTCAAAAGGTTTTAACCGCTACTAACCGTTGGATGTTGGGGATGGCACAGCAAGGTGGTGCTAACCAAAAAGGCTTAGCCACTACTATGAGCGCCTTAGTTGTTAAATCTTCCACCGTGCATTTATTCCATATTGGCGATACACGTATTTACCGAATACGCGATAAGCAATTGGAGCTACTCACGGACGATCATCGTTTCTGGGTATCCAAAGAAAAAAATTACCTCACTCGTGCAATAGGCATTGATCTACATTTAGAAATTGACTACAGCCATTTTCTATTGGAAGAAGGCGATACTTTTTTATTCACCACGGATGGTGTTCATGAGTTTGTCAGTGACAACATCATGCTGGCACAAGTAAATAATAATACCGACAATTTTGACCGTGCTGCTCGAAACATTACTGATCTTGCAATGAAAAATGGCAGCCATGACAATGTCACCTGCCAAATTGTCAGGTTTAATCAACGACCACACGTTAATGAACAGGAAATATACCGTAAATTAACTGAGCTACCTTTTCCTCCTGACTTAAGTGCCGGCATGACCTTAGATGGTTACCGAATTGAGCGAGAACTACATGCCAGTAATCGTACACAAGTGTATCTGGCAACAGATATTCAAACACAACAGCAAGTTGTTATTAAAACACCGTCTGTTAATTATGTAGATGACCCTACATTTTTAGATATGTTTGTGCAAGAAGAATGGATTGGCCGCCGAATTGATAACAATCATGTTCTAAAAATTATTGAACAAACAAGGACACGTCGCTTTCTTTATTACGTCACCGAATACATCGAAGGACAAACACTCAGGCATTGGATGAGTGACAACCCCCAACCCAGCTTACACGATGTTAGAGGCATCGTTAGGCAAATTGCTCGAGGCCTCAGAGCTTTTCATAAAAAGGAAATGATTCACCAAGACCTGAAACCAGAAAACATCATTATCGATACCCAAGGCACCGTTAAAATAATAGACTTCGGCTCTACAAAAGTTGCCGGTGTAGAAGAAATAGCATCTCCCATTCAACGTTTAAATTTATTGGGAACTCAACACTACACAGCACCAGAATACCTATTAGGTCAGCCCGCTAGCTACCGTTCAGACGCTTTCTCTTTAGGCGTTATTACCTACGAAATGTTGACAGGAAAACTCCCTTTTGGGGAAAAATACGGTGAAAAAGCACTTAGTAAATTGCACTATATTCCAATATTAGAAATCGATACGGACATTCCACTTTGGATTGATGGTGCAATCAGAAAAATCGTCAACAAAAAACCTTCAAATCGATACGAGGAAATATCAGAATTTATTCACGACCTCTCACACCCGAATAAATTATTCACCACTGCCGTTCACACGCCCTTAGTTGAACGTAACCCTCTCGCCTTCTGGAAGGCAGTCGCGCTATTAAGCTTATTCACCAATGCAGCCCTTTTGCTCATAAAGTAAATCCATGTTTTCATAACGATAACGCTTTTCGCTATCATCTTAGCGACCCTATATCACTAGCGCTTTCTTGATCTACATCCTCTCATGCCAAAAAAAACTAGCTTTTTGAATTAACAATTACATAAATACACGACGCTTCGCAAAATTTTAAGTATGCTTTATGCTAGTTCGAATAACAGCCCCATAGTTAAAAAGGGCGCTAATAACTAGCTGGAGGAGCAACCCCATGAACTCACTAACCGCGGCTTGTCTTTTTTTTCTTGGCATGCACTGGATTATTTCTGGCAGCCCCTTGCGTGCTCACATTGTTAACATTCTTGGCGAAACCGTCTTTAAGGTCTTATTCTCGCTGAGTATATTTATTGCTTTAGCTTGGATGGGGTTCGCCTATCAAAGCGCTCCTTATATCGCCACTTGGGGAACAGCTGAAGCCTTAAAACCAGTCAGCATTGGGCTCACCTTCTTTGCCTTTTTGTTATTACCAATGAGTATTTTTGATAAAAACCCAACCTTAATGGGGCTTGTTCCACCCGACCAAGTCACAACCCGTGGCATGGTACGCATCACACGGCATGCAGGACTTATTGGGTTAGGATTATGGGGCTTCGCTCATTTTATTGTCAACGGCGATTGGGCCTCCCACCTTCTGTTTGGAACGATTGCATTTGAAGGGCTTATTGCGCCTATGAATTTAGACCGTAAATACAAGGCCCGGTATGGTGAGTCTTGGGTTAAATTTACCGAACAAACATCCTATATTCCTTTTGTAGCTATTTTAAACAAACGTAATAAACTTGTTTTGAGCGAACTTAATATCTGGGCAGCACTAGCAGGTACCGCCATATTCTTTGCCGTTATGTACTTTCATCAAACATGGTTCGGCGGCTCCCCTTTGATTTAGCCTATACCAATAAACATAAAACCCGTTATTGGCTAAGTAAATATAAAACCAAGATCGTTAACATTAACGTGGTGCTCTTCCAAAAAAGCACAGGGTCACGCTCCATCAAAGGTGGACGAGTTTTATTTATAAACTCTTTATTTGGTTGTCGCAGGTCAAAAATAAACTCTGATAGCTCCCCATATCGCTTATAAGGATCAGGATGCACTGCCTTTTTTAACACATCGTCAAACCATACTGGAATCTCTTTTTCATCATCGAGCACCGTTTTATAATTCAATTTATTTTGCGCCGACTTGCTTTTACACCTCGCCACATCCACGCCATAAGGTAACCGACCTGTTAACATCTGATACGTAATAACACCTAAAGAGAATAGGTCTGAACGGCTTGTACCGCTTTGTCCAAGGAAATATTCTGGCGCAGTATACTGAGCAGTGCCGAGTATGTCGTCTTGCTGCCTTGAACTTGATATGTCCATGATGCCAGCCACCCGTGTCGAACCAAAATCAATAATCTTCACCGTCCCTGTTGAATCGATCATGATGTTGTCTGGTCTTAAATCTTGATGCAGCATCTCCAATCGGTGGAAAGCCCGTAAGCCTTTAGCAACCTGCTCAATAATGCCGCGTACTGTTTCTAAATCAGGCGTAGGATTATCTATCATCCATTGTTTTAAAGTCTGCCCTTCAATAAACTCCATTGCTAGATACAAGTAGTTTCGTTTGCGACTCTGTTTACAGGGTTTCAGCACATGTGCATTATTGATACGTCTCGCAATCCACTCTTCCATTGTAAAGCGCTCTAGATAAGCAGAATCATCTCTTAGATCAACGGAGGGCGTTTTAATAACAACCTGCTCTCCAGTGTCGTCATCAAGCGCTAAATAAACGTGACTACGACTACTTTGATGAATAGCGCGAATAATTCTATATCCATCCATTGTCATGCGAGCATCTAATAACGGGGCAAATGGAAGCTCAGTAATGTGTTGGTAAAGCTCACTTGTCTCATGATCTGGTAGTGCATCAATACGAATAATTTGCGCCGTTAAATTATCATCGCTACCTTGCTCATATGCTGTATTAACAATAAGCTTTGCCGCCTCATCTAATTGATCGGCGTACTCATTGATTGTTTTAACGATAAACACATCATTAACAAACTCATACACCCCGTCTGTTGCCAAAAAGAATATATCGCCCTCTGCCACAGCCATGCTTTGATAATCAATATCGAGTTGTTGCTTAACCCCCATTGCTCGGCTAAGGTAACTTTTACCCTCTGCTACCCATAATCTATGATCGTTGGTAAGCTGTTCTAACGACTGATCATTCAGGCGATATACTCGGCTGTCTCCAACATGAAAAATGTGTGCTGTTCTTGACTTAATAACCATGGCACTGCACGTGCACACATAACCACGATCTTTATTAAACCGGTGTGTACTTTGTTGGCTTTGGGCGTATAGCCAAGAGTTGGTAGCCCTTAGCACCCGTTCAGCTGATTGTTTAACAGACCAAGTCTCGGAGGTGCAATAATAATCCGAGATAAAACCACTCACCGATGATTCACTGGCAATATGGCTTACATCACTACTACTGATACCATCGGATAAAACAACCGCTATGCCCTTAGATGTTAGCATCGGCTCATCAGGAATATAAACACCATGAAAGTCTTGGTTTATATCCTTTTTACCTTTATCTGAATATTGACCTACGGATATGTTTAATCGATTTGTCATTTTAAATAAAGGCCAGCCTAAGCTTAGGCTGGCCTTGGTCCATCAGTTGTTTAATGGAAATGATTATATAGAACGATTTGGACTGGTTCTAACATGAGTGAAGTATAGTGGAAGCCCTACCAAGCACAAACCACCAGCTAGGTTGCCAAGTACTGTTGGCAGCTCATTCCAAACTAAATAGTCAACAAACGTAAACTCCCCACCCATAATCATTGAAAATGGGAACAGGAACATATTAACAATTGAGTGTTCAAAACCCATAAAGAAGAACAGCATAACAGGCATCCACATCGCTAACATTTTACTGGTAGCAGAAGTCGAAATCATTGCACCAACCACACCCATTGAAACCATCCAGTTACATAACATGCCGCGAATAAAAATCGTAAACCAGCCATCAACACCGTGTGTTTTATAGCCTAACGTTCTAGACTCACCAATCGTACTGACTTTGGCAGCAATAGCGCCTCCATCGACACTGTAGCCGTAGGTTAAGATAAACGACATCATAAACGCTGTTGTGAGCGCTCCTGCAAAGTTACCAATAAACACAAGCCCCCAGTTTCTAAATACTTGACCGATGGTGACACCTGGCCTCTTATCAATTAATGCTAATGGCACTAAGGTAAATACCCCTGTTAATAGATCAAACTTCATTAAGTACAGCATGATAAAACCCACAGGGAACAAAATAGCACCAATTAATGGAGACCCCGTTTTCACAGCAACCGTAATGGCGAAAATGGCGGCAAGCCCAAGAATAGCACCGGCCATAAAAGCACGAATAAACGTATCTTTTGTCGACATATACACTTTGGATTCACCAGAATCCACCATTTTTGTAACGAATTCACTCGGCTCTAAATATGACATTTTATATACTCCAGTTTTACAAATTAATTAAATGATTAGTAACTTTTATACGGAAGAAACTTCCCACTCATTACAATATTCACACGATCACCCAATGGGTCTGGTTCACGTTTAAGATCCATGCTGAAATCAATAGCACTCATAATTCCATCACCAAACTCCTCATGTATCAGTTCTTTAAACGTCGTTCCGTACACATTAACTAGTTCATAAAAACGATAAATTAAAGGGTCTGTTGGAACGGCTGTAGGTAAGGAGCCCTTATAAGGAACTACTTGTAATTGGGTCGTCGCATCAACAGGCAAATCAAGCATCGTACCAAGTGTCTCGGCTTGCTCTTTCGTTAATGTCATTTGCCCTAATAAAGCCGCCGTTGTCCATTCTTTACTCTTATCTATCGCTTTTGCTAACTCAGACCAGGTAAAACCCATGGCTGATTTTTGTAAGATAATTAATTCAGTTACCTCATTACGTGTCATTGCAAACTCCTTTATAAATAGTCTAAATAATGATTACCAACCTCTAGTGCCGTAAAATTAGTTCTACCTCGTCGCACTTTAAGTTTACTTAAAGCAACTACAATGCCACCCTATTTTTTTTAACACCTTCTTATTAAAAAAAGACTTTAGAATCAATCTATTAAAAATAAATATTTTTATACTTAACTCGAATAATAAATGTCTAAATAAATTTATTTTCAAATTTAAGAATCCATATACTCTACTGCACTATATATGCGCAACTTTCATCATGCAGCGCACCATAAATGTGCCTTATATACAGTCTTCCACTTTTAAATCTGTGTTTTATAAAGCGTCTTAAACGATATATTTAGGTAATTATTAGATATGGTAGGAGTAAAAAATGGGCCAGCGTATAACAAACAGCCCTACTTATTAACGAAACGAGTGAACACTCATCTACGTTATTATTTTTATAATACGGCACCTTGGCATGTTGTGCTCACGATGAGACGCAAGTCAAAACTGCTGGGAAAAAACAAAACGATTAGAGTACAGAGAAGGTTTTCTACTGTGGGTTAATACCCTATGCCAATAGCGAAAAGACTTTAAGTTCTTGTTATAAGCCTATTAGCTGTTATTTAAAATAAATATCAGCTAATAGGTATCCACCTAAAATAACGCCAATCCACAACACCATACTTCCGGTTGGCCAGCTACTCGCTAAATGATATTGAGATAAACGACTGGCTTGAAAAGCCGATTGAGCACCTTCCCAACTTTGACGAAGAGTGGCTACTACAACACGGTTAAGCTGATCCAATAATTTATAACTCGCCCTTGCTGTTGCAGGTAATAGTTTTCTATACGTCCACTCAACATCAATATTAACCGAGCGTAGCTCAGGTGGGTACAAGCCTTTTTTGTTTAACCAAACAAAGGCTAACGCAGAGAAAAAGAGTAACTGTAACTGGGTCAATACATGTGTCAAATCATACGGCCAATAATCAAATTTCCATGGCAATAACGCATAAAGGTATTGTGGCTGTGTACCAATAAATATACATAAGAAAGCCGCAACGCCCATTGCAATTAACATGTTAATCGGCGCCTCTTTAACCCTAATTCCCGAATCATGATGAAAAAAAGCAAAGTACGGTACCTTAATACCCGCGTGATGGAATACACCTGCCGCTGCAAACAATAACATCAACCAAACTACTTCATGCCCTTCTTTCAGCACAGCAACCATGATTAATGATTTTGCAATAAAACCACTAAATAAGGGAAAAGCAGAAATTGAGGCGGCGCCAATAATACAAAATGTTGCTGTCCAGGGCATGCTCTTATACAAGCCGCCAAGATCTGAGCCTCTAATGTTAGCAACACGATACATGACTGCACCCATTGACATAAACAACAGTGATTTATAAATGATATGTGCGAAGGCATGTGCAACTGTGCCATTTAGCGCTAGAGCAGTGCCAATACCAACACCTACCACCATAAAACCCAACTGGTTAATCATACTGTACGCTAGAACACGCCTGAGATCATTTTCAACGACCGCATAGAAGATTGGGAAACAGGCCATTACAGCACCGATATAAATCAGAAGCTCTGTTCCAGGATACCCACGTGCTAAAGCATATACCGCAAGCTTAGTCGAAAATGCAGATAAAAAGACTGTCCCACTAGCGGTCGCTTCAGGGTAAGCGTCTGTTAACCAATTGTGTAAAAAAGGAAACGCACACTTAATACCAAATGCTAAAAATATTAACCAACTGCCGATACCATTAAGCCCAATATAATCAAAAGCCAATGAAGCATGTTCATTGTAATAGACCAAAGCACCCGCTAGTAATAACACACCAGAGGCTACCTGAAATATCAAATAACGCATGCCCGACTGAATGGCACGGTCAGTACGGTTAGCCCAAATCAAGAATACTGAACTTAATGCCAGGCATTCCCAAAAAATAAATAAACTTATTAAATCCCCTGCAAACACTGCCCCTAGCGCACTGCCTGCATAAAGTAACCCTGCCACCTGTTGCGTGGTATCCCGCACATGTAAGGCATACACGATGGCAATAAAGCTGGCAATATGAAATAAATAACCAAATAACAAACTCAACTTATCAACTCGCATAAACTCAAGTTGATACGTAAATACGGTTAATGGATATGATAATGCAGTTGCTTTGACTAAGGTATCACTTGCCTGCATTGGAACAAACGGTTGTACATCTAACCATAAATGTAAACCACCCAAAACCGGTGTTGCAAGTAGAATTATATTACGTACCTGACCACGCGTAACCAGTACCAATATCGCGGCAATAAAAAAAGGAATGAAGGGTGGTAAATTACTTATCCACATCATCTTTCTTTTCCTTCATTTCATAATAATCTTCATCCCTCATGAGTACCTTGCGCATTTCCTTGGAAATAAAAACTAGCAACACACAAGCCACAAAACCATATAGGGCATAAAAACCTGGAAAGCCTTCCCAGGGGTGAACGGTATGACGATGAACAAAGAAGTCTGCAATAAACAACCCTGCAGAAATGATATAAAAGCCTAATAACAGACGCGAAACATTGCGTGGGTTATCAAACAAGTAAGTTTTTTCATCTTCAATTTTGTTTGACATATTAAGTACTCTCTAACGACCCGTCGCTGCATCTACAGCGAGGTTATAAAATGGGTCAGAATAAAAAAACAAAACGATACAAGCGAGTGATGTAAACCCTATAGCCATTAACATACTGATGGGCGCCTCTTTTATCTGTGTATACACCACACCTTCTTTAGGTTTTGCAAAAAACGCACGCACTGATATTGGTAATAGATATGCGATGTTAAGTAATGAACTAAGCATTAAAACAGTTAACAATACCCATTGTTCAGTTTGCACCATACCTAATGCTAAATACCACTTACTCCACATGCCACCAAAAGGAGGTAAACCAATAATACTCAAACTGCCAATAGTAAATGCGGCAAAAGTGATCGGCATCACACGGCCTAAACCGTCCATATCACTAATATCCTTTTTATGCGCTGCTACTAAAATAGCCCCTGCAGCAAAAAACAAGGTGATTTTCGCAAATGCATGCATTGCAATATGCATAGATGCGCCGATTAAGCTCATCTCAACAGCCACCAGTGCGCCCAATACAATGTAACTGAGTTGGCTGATGGTTGAATACGCTAAACGTGCTTTAAGGTTATCCTTAGTCATTGCAATCAATGAGGACAATAAGATAGTTACTGCGGCAAACCAAATAAGCCAATCACCGGCTCCTGAGCTTGTAATAAAATCACTACCAAAAATATAAATCGTCACTTTAAGGATCGCAAATACACCCGTTTTCACAACGGCAACAGCATGTAACAAAGCACTGACTGGCGTAGGTGCAACCATCGCGGCAGGTAACCATTTATGGAATGGCATGATAGCCGCTTTACCAACACCGAAAACAAACAAGGCATACAGAATACCAGCATAGGCAGGATCTAGCTTACCAGCCAAAATACCGCCATCTTTAAAATCAAGCGTACCCGTTATTGACCAAGTCAGTAAAATAGCCAACAACTGGAAACCAATAGAGGTTCCCAAAAGAATACCCAAATAGATACGGCCACTGCGTTTTGCTTCTTTAGTACCCGCATGCGTAACAAGTGGATAGGTTGATAGCGTTAATATTTCATAGCAAAGAAATAAGGTAAACATATTGCCAGAAAATGCTGCCGCTAGCGTACTAGCAATGGCAATTGCAAATGCGGCATAAAAGCGTGTTTGGTTCTTTTCATGGTGACCTCGCATATAACCGATCGCATAAATGGAGGTTACTAGCCACAAAATACTCGCCACCAAGGCAAACAACATCCCTAACGGTTCTACTGAAAAACTAATATTGATGCCAGGAATCACTTCAAACACATCAAAACTTGGTCGCTCACCAGCGTTCACTTGGCCAGCAAGTGTCATCACTAATAGAGCAACCATCACGGCTGTAATGAGTGTTATTGCTTCACGAAGATTAGGTTTTTTACCCGCTAACACAATTAAAACTGACGCCACTAGCGGCATTAAGATAGCTAATTGGATTATTTGCTCGCCTGCTAAGCCGATCATTTATTCAACCTCATTCGCTAGCACCTGGAAGCAATAATTTAACCGCCTGCTCTGCCGTACCCACGGTCAGCTCAGTATTAAAACCAAAATACACATTAGCCAATACCAATACCCACATGGGGATTAGCATCATTAATGGTGCCTCTGTTGCACTTATTTGCCCTTGTTGTGGTTTATCAGCTACTTTGAAGTACAGTACTTCAACGAGCTTCCAAACATACACAACGGCCAACAACGAACCCGTTAAGATTACACCAACAATAAACCAATTCTGTTTTTCAATCGCCGCCAGTACTAAATACCATTTAGAAATAAAACCTGCCGTACCGGGCACGCCAATTAAACTAAGCCCGCCTATCACAATCGCCCCAAAGGTCCACGGCATTTGCTTACCTAACCCAGAAAAGTGCTCAAGGCGACTAGAACTGACTCTATAAACTAAGGCACCGATTGCCATAAATAAAGCTCCCTTCATTAAGGCGTGGTTAAATAAATGCACCATAGTTGCCGTAACACCTAGGACACTTCCTAAGCCTATACCCAGCATCATATAACCAATTTGAGCCACACTAGAGTATGCCAGTAAGCGTTTACTGTCTTTCTGGTAAATGGCATAAAATGACATCGATAAAATACCCATTACGCATAACAATATAAACAACTCATCCGCTGGTGTATTTTCAATAAACGAAAAGCCAAACACTGAAAATACCATACGTAACATGACATAAACTGCAACCTTTGTTGCCGTCGCTGCAAGAAAAATAGACACAACCGTCGGCGCATAAGTGTAAGCATTAGGTAACCAAAGGTGTAATGGAAACAAGGCTAACTTTAATGCAAAGCCCACCATAATAAATGCAAAAGCGGTATGAATAGTACGATGGTTATATAACTCTGGTAACCGTTGCGATAAATCCGCCATATTAAGCGTCCCAGTCATCGCATAGAGTAAACCCACCCCAATAATAAAGAATGTTGCTCCAATCGTCCCCATAATTAGATATTGATAAGCCGCCGTCAATGCCTGACGTTGCCTACCCAAACTTATTAATGCATATGATGATAAAGACGAAATCTCTAAAAAGACAAACAAATTAAATATATCGCCTGTTTGCGCAATACCTAATAAACCGGTCAAACACAACATAAACGCCGTATAAAAAAGCGCGTGCTGCTTCTCTGGAATCTCCTTAATAACGCTTTTTAATGCGTAGGGTAAGGTTAGCGCAGCAATACCAGAAACCACCAAGGCAACCAGTGCATTTGCCGCATCAATACGGTATTCAATACCCCAAGGAGGAGCCCAGCCACCAAGTTCATAACTGATCGTATGCCCTGTGCTGACATTGATTAATTGCCAAGCCGCCATATAAAAAACTGACCAGCTCACTATCGTACTAACGGCCCAAGGCAAACGGCCATTTGGTAGCACCGCTATAATAGGTGCTGCCATTAAAGGTAAAACAACTAACAGTAGACTTAGGTGGCTTTCTATCATAATGATTGATCCTGACGATGAATATCATCTTCTTCGATAGTGCCATACGCTTCTTTGATTCGAATGACAAGCGCTAAACCCAAGGCAGTTGTTGCCACACCGACCACAATAGCCGTCAGAATTAATACATGAGGCAAGGGATTAGAGTAAAGATCGACGCCCTTTTCTATAATCGGTACCGCACCGCCTTCTACATTACTAATGCTGATATAAAGCAAAAAAACTGAAACCTGAAAAATATTCAAGCCAACAATTTTTTTTATCAAATTGCCATGACTAATAACGGTATAAAACCCAGCCATCATAATAACAATGACCAACCAGTAATTATAATGCCCAAGAATCATCTCCATAAATAACTTATTCCAATCCTGACTCAGGCTCTGATTTTAAGTTTGGTCTGCCGCGTTCAGCAAACGTAAAAAACATTAGCAACATCACAGACATTACGGTGATACCCACACCCAACTCAATGACCAAGATACCAAGATGCTGACCCGCTATTTGCGTAGCCCCTAGCACGCTGTATTCTAAATAATTACCACCTAAGATTAATGCCGCTACACCCGTTCCTGCATAAATTAATACACCTAAACTGGCAAGAAGGCGAAGAACATACGGTGAAATCACTGCTTTTGCATTATCTACGCCAAAGACTAACGCATATAAAATAATTGCTGCGCTAAAAATCACCCCCGCTTGAAAACCGCCACCAGGGCCAAAATCGCCATGGAACTGAACATAAAGTGCGAACAGCAAAATAAGGGGGATAAGGAATTTTGAAACAACCCGTAAAATTAAATTATGCTTCACCGTTATCGTCTCTTTTCTCTAATTGAGGTTTACGCCGACAGCCACCAATCAACAATAGTACTGCAATACCTGCAGTAAAAATAACAGTGACCTCACCCAAGGTATCAAACCCACGATAACTCGCTAGTATCGAAGTCACCACGTTGGGCACGCCTGTATCAGATAAACTGTTACCTAAGTAATAGGGTGCTACGTGCTGATTCGCCGGTGCTGCCAAATCGCCAAATGCGGGTATATCCCATGTGCCATAAATTAATAACGCACCGGTAACTAACACCACCATGAAAGGGAGCCATGGGTTATGTGTTGCTCGTTTTTCTTCTTTATTAATATCTTTGGGTGAGTAGGTCAGCCCGAGCGTTGCCAACATCAACACCGTCGATATACCAGCACCCACTGCAGCCTCAGTAAAAGCCACATCAGCGGCATCCATAACCACAAACAAACCAGCTGATAGAAAACTAAATCCAGCAAATAGCATGATGACCGTAAATATACTTTTCAGACGAATAATCGCAATCGCATGGATGGCAATAAGGCTGAGCAATATAATATCAACAACATTATCTATCATTCATCACCCAACTTGCTTGAATCCGTTGTGTCGCCGGTTGAAAGTTTAGGTTTAAGCCCACCCAACATAGCCGCATTAGCGAGGGAATGTGAGGCAGTAGGACTAGTAAAAAAAATAAACACGAAAATTAGAAATAATTTAAAACTGGCTATTGTTAAGCCTGCCTGAAAAGCCAACCCTAATAAAAAAAGTCCTGCACATAAGGTGTCTGTAATACCAACGGCATGAAGTCTTGTATAAAAATCAGGGAAACGCAGTATACCGATACCACCAACAATACCCAGAAAACTACCCAATGCTAAACAGACCCAGCTGAGTATATCCATCATCATTTTTCTTTCATCTTCTGTTTGTTATTAACTACCGTCTTACCTTCAGTATAAAAATTACCCTGCTCAATTAATTTTAAAACAGCAACCACGCCAATAAAGTTAATCAGCGCGTAAACCAACGCAATATCAAGCAAGTCATGTCGATCAGTCAAAAAGGCATAGACAGCAATTAATAAAATTGTTTTAGTGCCCAACATATTCATTGCCGCAATACGGTCATAAACCGTTGGCCCCAGTAAAGCTCTTACCAAGGGCAATAAAATAACAACTAAAATGGCGAGTGTTGCGGCAGCGTACATCATAAAGTGTGTTCTGGCATATCAGGAACCGCCTTGGCCATCTCACCCGATTTTAAATGAGCAGCGCCTTCTTTACTTAACGCATGTACTTCAATTTCATCGTCTGATAACTTCAAGGTCACAGTACCTGGTGTCAGCGTAATCGCGTTAGCATAAATAACTTTACTTAAGTCAGTTTCTTTACTGGCGCGAAGTGTAACAACTTGCGGACTAATATTAACAGGCCCAAGCGTCAGAATGCGTTTCGCCACATCAATATTAGATTTAATAATTTCCGCTCCCAAGTAAAAGTAATAATGTAACAAGCGTAAACTTAGATGAAAAGGGTAACTTTCATGATCAATAATATCCATTCGCCTTGCAAGATAGACACTGATCACCGTAGATAAAACACCTAACCCGATCAACAACGTTTCGGTATGCCCTGAGAGCATAAACCAGAATATAAAAATTGTACTCGCTACAACCACTGTTCTCATTATTTTAACTTTCCATGTACCTTAGTTTTAGAAACCTCAAGCTGAAAATAGTATAGCTGGGGTATTTCAAGAACGAAAGAAAATAGATCGAAATAATAGCGAATCCGATACGGTGCCTGAAAAACGATTAAATTAAACTTTGCCGGTCACTCCCACTTACCAGAACCGATTTTTTTCCAATAAGCAGTTTATACAAGATCTGTTAGGATGATAGATAAGGTGCTTACCAACGTTGATATTTTTTTATACGCTAACAATGGGCAAATATGAAAAACACAGGTGCGTCGTCAAAGACTAATTGGCATGGAATTTCCTCCGACCTTACACTGGAGGCCCTAGGCTCCTCACAAAACGGCTTGACTAAAATCGACGCTGAAGCTCGTTTTTCCACCCATGGTCCCAACCGAATGCCACAAGCACCCCGTCGTAACTCCTTGGTACGCTTTCTTCTGCATTTTCATAATATCCTTATCTATGTACTACTCGGCGCTGCTCTAATTACCGCCCTTCTAGGTCATTGGGTCGATACTTGGGTTATTTTGACGGTGGTCGTTGTTAACGCCATTATCGGCTTTATGCAAGAAGGAAAAGCCGAACAGTCTATGGATGCCATCCGCCATATGTTAGCGCCTCAAGCCAATGTTATTCGTGCTGGAGAGCGCGCCAATATCGCTGGCGAGCAATTGGTTCCCGGCGATATCGTCATACTGGAGGCCGGTGATAAAGTGCCCGCTGACCTTCGAATAATTAACGCACATGGATTAACTGTGCAAGAAGCAATTTTAACCGGTGAATCTGTACCAGTGGATAAACACACACACTTAGTTGCCGAGAATGCCGCCTTAGGAGACCGTAGCTGTATGGCTTACTCCGGCACACTCGTCACTAGTGGTCAGGGCAAAGGGGTGATAGTGGCGACAGGGTCAGACACTGAGATCGGTCGAATCAGTGGATTACTATCGCAAATCGAAACGCTAACAACACCGTTAGTGACACAGATGAATGTGTTTGCCAAATGGCTGACCATTTTGATTCTTGTCATCGCTGTGATCTTATTGGCATTCGGCTACTTTGTTGCACATTACGATTTTACTGAGATATTCATGGCTGTAGTGGGGCTTTCTGTGGCGGCGATTCCTGAAGGCCTACCAGCAGTCCTCACTATTACCTTGGCTATTGGTGTGCAAGCCATGGCTCAGCGCAACGCCATCGTACGACGCTTGCCTGCCATAGAAACGCTTGGATCGGTATCAGTCATTTGCACAGATAAAACTGGCACCCTAACTCGCAATGAAATGATGGTTTCCTCTGTACTCACTCACCGCCATCTTTTTACCCTAGAAGGTAGTGGCTATGAACCCAAAGGTTCACTCATGCTGGAGGACGCTTTTGTGTCTCCAGCGCAACACGCCGTACTGGAAGAGTTGGCCCGCGCCTCAATACTCTGCAATGATGCCTCGCTGCGCGAACACAATGGGGCCTGGATTGTTGAAGGCGACCCAATGGAAGGCGCGCTACTAAGCTTCGCCGGAAAAATGGATTTGAATACCCGTCAAGAACAAGCTAGCTGGGCTCGAACCGATGCCATTCCTTTTGACGCTAAACATCAGTTTATGGCAACACTCAATCACGATCATGAGCATCACGCTTTTATACATGTAAAGGGTGCGCCAGAACGTATGCTCGCCATGTGCGCGAATCAACGAAGCGCCAATGGTGGCACTGAACCTTTAGATACCGTTTATTGGAGCGAGCAGGCAGACGCCATTGCCGCACTCGGTCAACGTGTACTGGCGATTGCGGTTAATCCCACTTCACCAGCACACACAGTATTAGAACATGCAGAGGTATCAGGTTCGTTAACGTTGATTGGTATGTTGGGCATGATTGACCCGCCCAGACAAGAGGCCATTACAGCGGTAGCAGAATGTCATGATGCTGGCATCCAAGTAAAAATGATTACTGGTGATCACACGAAAACAGCTGCTGCCATCGGTAAGCAGGTTGGTCTACAAAACACGACTAAAGTCCTCAGCGGTAAAGAGCTTGATGAACTTGATGACACAGCACTGAGTCAAGCAATATTAGAATGCGATATATTTGCCCGCACCAACCCAGAGCATAAATTACGCTTGGTCATGGCCTTACAAGCCCACGGAAAGACCGTTGCGATGACTGGTGATGGTGTTAACGATGCACCCGCGCTAAAGAGAGCTGATGCCGGTATTGCCATGGGGTTAAAGGGCAGTGAAGCGGCAAAAGAAGCAGCAGACCTAGTATTAGCCGATGACAACTTTGCTTCCATTGTGGCCGCTGTACGCGAAGGTCGCACGGTATACGATAACTTAAAAAAAGTCCTCAGCTGGACGCTACCGACCAACGCCGGTGAAGCCATGACCATCGTATTAGCATTGCTTTTGGGAATGACGCTACCGATCACCCCGATTCAAATTCTATGGGTTAACCTGATTACCGCCATAACACTGGGCATTGCTTTGGCGTTTGAACCCACCGAGAAAAACACCATGCGGCGACCACCGCGATCACGTCATGAACTACTATTAAATGGTGGTTTGCTTTGGCATATCGTACTAGTATCGTTTCTGTTTCTCTGTGGCGTCTTTGGCACTTACAGCTACGCCATAGATAATGGTTATTCAGTCAATTTAGCAAGAACCATCGCGCTAAACACCTTGGTCGTGATGGAAATCTTTCATCTGTTTTTTATTCGAAACATTTATAGTGCCTCATTAACTTGGCAGGGAGTACGCGGCACCAAAGTCGTCTGGGCTGTTGTTATCTCCATAACGATTGCACAATTTGCTATTACCTATTTGCCGTTACTACAAACAATTTTTTCCACTGAGTCTATCCCCTTCTTAGACGGTCTTATCATTATCGCGGTTGGTATCGCACTGTTTACTATTATTGAGGCAGAAAAACAGATGCGGCTCGCATTCCAAAAAATGAAAGGAGAGTGATGGAAAAATCCAACTTTATACATACTACAACCTTCTATAAGCCAACCACTGGAGAAAAAAGTGAACGGTTTTGTTGATGCTAAACAGATAACGCTTATGGGCATAGCGCTAGCTATAGGTCTTCTTATCGGTGCCGAACGTGGCTGGAAATCCCGTGAAGCAAAAGACGGTGAAAGGATAGCTGGCCTGCGAACATATGGTCTGACAGGGCTTCTGGGTGGCGGAGCTGGTTTGCTGTCACAGTACCTTGATGCAATGGTATTAGGTTTTATTTTTTTGGGATTCTCTATCACCGTAGCAACGGCCTATACAGTGCAGCGAAACAATAGCGAAGATGCCAGCATTACCAGCCTCATTACAATGCTGCTGACCTTTATATTGGGCGTATTTGCTACCCTAGAGCATGTAGATCTGGCAGCATCTATCGCTGTACTGACAGCAATATTATTACGATATAAAGAGGCATTACATGGCTGGTTAAAAAAACTAGAAAAAAAGGAACTGCATGCCGCTTTGCAACTTCTTCTTATTTCTGTCGTTCTTCTGCCTATCCTCCCCGACCGTGGTTATGGGCCTTGGCAAGCTTTAAATCCCTATGAAATATGGTGGATGGTTGTTCTCATCGCAAGCATTTCATTCAGCGGTTATTTTGCGATGAAGATAGCTGGGCCAAGCAGAGGGGTCATCTTAACTGCACTAGCAGCAGGTATGGCATCATCCACTGCCTTGACCTTGCATTATGCTCGGTTATCCCAAAAGCAAGAGACCATGAGGAACCTGCTAGCGGCAGGTATCTTACTTGCCTGTGGCACCATGTTTCCTCGTGTTCTATTGGTTTCTAGCCTTATCAATCCAGCGCTGTTCAGTAAACTACTGGTTCCCATGTCAGTTATGATGGCTGTGGTTTTATTATCATCACTTGTCATCTGGCATAAAAAAGCCGCTCAGACACCCGCTAAGATGACCCATTTGATTAATCCACTAGAGCTAAAATCTGCACTGTTTTTCGGCGCTTTATTGGTGCTCGTCATCTTGTTAAGTAAGGCAGCGATTGATTATTTTGGTGAAGCGGGTATTTATTTGATGACAATGATATCGGGCATTGCCGATGTGGACCCGATTAACCTGGCACTGTCTAGAATGAGTACCACCGATTTATCAGTCAACCTCGCCGCATTGGGCATTGTTATTGCTGCATCGTCAAACACGCTTGTTAAAGCATTATTAGCCAGCTTTATTGGCGGCCCGGGGCTGGGGATGCGCGTTCTACTGCCATTATTGGCTGCGTCTGCAGTTGGACTTACAACTGCTTGGCTAATGTGATGAGTTTTCTTGTGATTGGTGCTCTAGCCTCTTCTCCAACAGGTTCTGCTAAATAATATTAAAATTGATTGTTTTAATCATCTACTGTGGGTTATGCACAATGTTCGTTATAAATTTCAGTGACGCGCCTAAACAGCCTTTAATGTTCGTTGCGCCTTGATCCATTGCACCCACTCGCTTAAACCATCGCCCTTTGTCGCTGAGAGTTCAATAATTATTAAGTTCGGATTGATCTGCTTAGCGTATTCGACACATTTATCCATATTGAAATCAACATAGGGCAACAGATCAGTTTTATTAATGATCATCAAATCCGCTGCATAAAAAATATCTGGGTATTTAAGCGGTTTGTCTTCGCCTTCGGTTACTGACAGCATAACGACCTTGTAGGCCTCGCCAAGATCAAATGGTGCCGGACAGACCAGATTGCCTACATTTTCGATAAATAACACGCCTTTATCTGCTGGGTTTAAGTCCTCAATGGCATGCCCCACCTGATGAGCATCCAAGTGACAACCCTTACCGGTATTAATCTGAATAGCCTTCGCGCCAGAATTGCGAATGCGCTCAGCATCCAGTTGACTGCTCTGATCGCCTTCAATCACATTAATGTCCAGCTGATCTTTCAACGCATCAATCGTTGCCGTTAATAATGAAGTTTTACCAGAGCCTGGACTGGAGATAATATTCAATGCAAAAATCTCATGTTGCTGTAAATACTGTCTATTTTTTGCTGCATAGCGTTTGTTTTTTCCCAGCACATCCTTTTCTAATTGCACCAATCGAAGATCAGCCGTATCAGTTGCATTCTCTTTGCTAGTATGTTGATGGTTTACTGTTTCAGTCGAACCGCAGCCACAAGTGGTACACATAAATCTCTCCTAATTAACAATCAAGTCTCTCACTCGCATCTCCAGTCCAGACTGGATATCCAAGCTAAAGGATTGGCAGTCGGGACAAGGCGTATGTAGTTCAAAAACTTTTGTTTCGCAACCACATTGTTGGCATATTGCCTGCCCTGGCATGGTTACAATATCCAGAATCGCGCCGTCGGCTACGCTATTTTTCATCACTATATCAAAACCAAATCGCAATGCCTCTGGCTCAACACACGAAAGCGCTCCAATTTCTAAACACACTTTTTTTACTGATGTGTAGCCCTGAGTGTCTGCATTATCCTCAATAATGCTTAGTACACCCTCTAACAACGATAGTTCATGCATAAGCAGTACTAAGCTCCATCATTTCATGATCATCAAATAGCACGCTTTGCTCTGACCGTTGACAACAGTGCTCAACAAAGTCCTTTGCTAACCGTAGGTTATCAGTGGCTATCGACGACAATGGCTGACCTAACTCAAATGCATAACCAGCCATTTTCAATAAATAACAGGCTGGTGGTGCTGTTTTATACACCTGCTGGTAAACCGCTAATAACGCATCTGGTGTCAATGCGTGCGAGGTATAACTTTGCCCGACTTCAGGCTGGCAACGCGTTAGAAGATAGGGGCTATTGATTTGGCTATCTGCATCAATAAACAATACGGTTTGATAATCGACCAAGTCCATGACGTTTTCTATTTGTAATTGGTACGCCGTTAACACATCGATATGTTGCCAATGTCTTAGCGACTTAAGCGATTCAATATGTTCGGCAACTAAAGGCCCTAAGCCATCATCACCACGCGCTGGATTGCCATAACCAATAATCAGCAGCTTAGCCACTTACTTCACCCTGACTATTTTTAACCAGTTGCTGTAATAACTTTCCTTCAACATCGCGTAACTCCACCTGTAATGGCATTTTACCAAGAGCATGAGTGGCGCAAGACAAGCAAGGATCATAAGCACGAATGGCTACTTCGATATAATTTAACAGCCCTTCTGTCAGTTCCTGACCATCCAAATAACGGGCGGCAACCTGCCGCACAGATTCATTCATTGCCTGGTTATTGCTCGTGGTTGAAACGATTAGATTGGCTTTTGTCACAATATCATCTTCGTTAATTTCATAATGATGAAACAAGGTGCCACGCGGTGCTTCAATCACCCCGATACCTTCCAACCGTTTTTCACCCGTAACAACTAAATCTTTCCCCTGCAAGTCGGCGTCATGCAACAGTGCTTTAATTGATTCGGCGCAATGAAGAATTTCAATCATTCTGGCCCAATGAAAAGCGAGTGAGCTTTGTACCATTCCCATCGCATCAGCCCCTGCTTGAGCTTTAAATGCCACACGCGCCTGCTCAGCAGCAGGCGTAGTAATGAGGTCACACAAGTTAACTCGGGCTAAGGGTCCAACACGGTACCAGCCATCATCTACACCTAATGACTCAAAAAATGGAAACTTCATATAAGTCCACGGCTTCACTTCCTCGTGGATCACTTGATGATAATGACGGTAATCAAAATGGTCGAACACAGGATGACCGTTACGATCTATACCGCGTAAACCGCCATGATAAAGCTCCAACTCACCAGAAGAGCCGGTCAACCCCATAAAGCCACTTTTGATGGTGGCAAATTCATTGTTAAAAGGGACATCCGCTAAATGAATATCAGCCGCTAACTTAACCGCTGCCTTACTCCACTCAATAACATCATCAATATCATTCAGTAAATAATTAACCTCATCAGGCGTTAATGATTTATTCATTCCACCTGCAATAGCCCCCGTTCCATGTATGCGTTTACCAGTAACAATCCGAATCACTTCTTGACCAAATTTTCGCAGTTTAATGCCCTGCATGCTAAGTTCAGGGTAGTCAGCTAATAAACCAAGGATATTGCGTTTACTTTTGTCACTGCTAAAACCAAATAGCAAGTCAGGTGAGGCTAAATAAAAAAAGTGTAACGCATGTGACTGTAACACCTGGCCGAAGTGTAGCAACTTACGCAGCTTTTCTGCCGAAGGCGTTAGTTGATCCACACCGACTAATTGATCAATGGCTTTTGCCGCAGCTAAATGATGGCTAACAGGGCAAATTCCACATAAACGTTGCACTAAAACCGGTAGCTCCCAGTAGGGGCGGCCTCGAATAAAACGCTCAAAGCCCCTGAATTCAACAATATGTAAGCGCGCTTGCGCGACATGATTGTTTTCATCTAACAGTAACGTAACCTTGCCATGCCCTTCTACACGGCTAACAGGGTCAATAACAACTCGTCGCAGTGACTCCGAATTAGATGCTTGCTGGTCTGTCGTGCTCATAAGTTCAACATCTCATTAATCATAATGCATTAGTTCGCCTGGCAAGGTCGGTTCGCGCCCTGCAAGTAAATCGGTAATAAATGTCCATATCGCATCAGCTGATGGTGGGCAGCCTGGTAGCGAATAATCAACCTTGACGATTTCATGAACCGGATAAACCTTGTCTAATAACAAAGGCAGTTCTGGGTCATTAGGGATTTGCGGATTCACTACGCCAAGCCCATCAATATACGACTCTTCAAGACATTCTTTTAGCGATATCTTATTGCGCAATGCCGGCAGCCCGCCATTAATGGCGCAGGCTCCAACAGCAATCAAGGTCTTACAGTTTTTTCGAAATTCTCGTAATACATGCACATTTTCCGCATTGCAGACCCCACCTTCTATCAAGCCTATATCTGAATGATGACAATTTTTTATATCAGTCAATGGCGAACGATCAAACACCGCCACTTCCGCCAAACCGGTTATACGCTCATCAATGTCCAACAAGGACATATGACAACCGAAACAACCAGCCAGTGATGTTGTAGCGATACTAATTTTGGCGGTCATTTTCCACCTTATTCAGCTCTGTTCCATCAATGCTCTTTTTGTCATAAGTACGTTCACCGATGGGCACATCAAATGCTTTTCTTTTAATTAAAATCGCCCCTACTGGGCAAACGTGGGCCGCTTTATCGTTCACATCAAGGTCGCTGTCGTGTAATGTCCCTGACGGGGAATTAACAATCAATTCGCTCTCAATACCTCGTCCACTGATCGCAAACACATTTTTTTGGTCAACATCGCGACTTGCTCGGACACATAATTCACAAAAAATACAGCGATCTCGATCCAACATAATATCGGCGTGTGAGGCATCTATTTCACGCAGGGGAAACAAATGAGGAAAATGAGCATCGAACATTTTTAAATGATAAGCCAGCGCTTGTAACTCACAATCTCCACTCTTTTCGCAAGAAGGACATAAATGATTGCCCTCAACAAACAACATTTGTGTAATGCTGCGACGTGAAGCATTCATTTCATCGCTATTATTATCGACCACTTGGCCTTCACTCGCTGGCGTTGTACAGGCAGAGCAAGCCCGACCATTCACCTTAACAACGCAAACCTTACAGCTACCATGGGGTGCAAACTCGGGCTGGTAACACAGGTGAGGAATATAAATTCCAGCCGCTGACGCAGCCTCAATAATCGTCTGACCTTGCTGAAAAGGAACCTGTTGCCCATCAATTACTATCGACAGCGTTTTCATTCGTTAAATTGCTCCAGATGGGCATCCGCATCCGTTCTACCGGTCAGCACACGTGCTTGCTGTAAAGCCTGTTCAAGATCAATAGCAGGGGTAAACGCCTGATCTTTAAGCTTGGCCTGATAGTACTCGGGGAAATAAGTCAATGAGTCCATTATTGGGTTGGTCGCCGTTTGACCTAATCCACAATGGCTGTAATCTTTCAGCAAATGACTTAGTTTTTTTAATTCTGCAAGGTCATTCTCACTCCCCATGCCGTTAACTACCTTATCGAGCGTGTTCTTCACCAGCGTTGTGCCCACTCGACACGGTGTACAAAAACCACAACTTTCATGGGCAAAGAAATGGGTAAAGTTAGTCGCTATTGCTAAAGGATCACGGCTCTCATCAAAGATCATAAATGAACCGCCCGTTGGCAAATCTTCAAAGCTAATCTGTCGCTTAAAATCGGTGTTCGCCACCAGTGCTCCCGATGGCCCACCCACTTGCACACAACGTGTATGGCTAGCACCGCAATCAATAAGGACCTGCTCAATAGTCGTGCCAAAAGGATATTCATAAATACCTGGGCGAGCACAATCGCCAGAAATACTTAGCAAGCGGCTTCCGGGAGAGTCTTCCGTACCGACCTGATTATAAGATGAAGCGCCTGCTAGCGCTATTTTCGCCGCTGCGGCAAATGTTTCTACATTATTGATGACCGTCGGTTTATCAAGATAACCATGCGTCACAGGAAAAGGCGGCCTTATCCGTGGGACACCACGCATACCTTCCAGCGACTCAAGCAAGGCGGATTCTTCACCACAAATATATGCCCCGGCACCCATGCGAATCTCTATATCAAAATCAAAGCCTTCGACACCTGCAATGGCTTGACCCAACAAGTGAATTTGTCTACGTTGATCAATGATCTGTTGTAATTTTTGTCGCAGAAAAAGATATTCTCCACGCAAATAAATAAAGCCTTGAGAGGCACCAATAATACGCCCGCACAGCGTCATCCCTTCGATCACTTGATCGGCATAATTATTCAGCAAAACACGGTCTTTGAAGGTACCTGGCTCACCTTCATCTGCATTACAAACCACATAATGTGCATCAGCTTCGATCTGTCGACAAAAACGCCATTTATTCACCGTAGGAAACCCTGCACCACCACAACCACGTAAGCCAGACTGCTCCAACTCAATCAAGCTGTTTTCAATGCCGCGATCAAGCAAGGTCTTAATGGCTGATCCCGCTTCAATACCTTGTTGCAATAAAAAACCGCGTTGTTGAATATTATCTTCGCTGTGAAACAAATCAGCTGGCCACTCACTGATTGATTCACCTTGTTCGATGAGATTAACAATCCGCTCAACGCGATCGGTATCTAATGCGACCACTGCAATACCGTTAATAAGTGCTGCGGGACCCTGATCACAAAAGCCGGTGCACGAGGTGGTCGCAATGCTCACTTTGCCATCACTGCGAATGGTCTCTGGCTGAATATCAAGCTTCTGACAAAATGCATCCATTACTGTTTGGAAACCGTGCAGGGTATCAATAATACAATCACTTAACAGAATGCGGTAAGTCCCAACGGGTTCTGAATGTAGGAAACTATAAAATTCGATAACGCTATGAATTTGGCTACGGGGAATATTCAGAAGATGCGCTGTTTGTTCAACGGTATCTGTCGAAAGAAAGCCAAAGTGGTTTTGCAAGGCCTGTAAAATATCAATCAGCCGTGCGGGGTCAGCCGCATGCTCATCAATAATTGTACTGATTTTGGTTTCCATCATCTCTTTCCAAAGCGATTAAACCTGCACAAATTTGATTTCATTCCAAGTCCATAGTTCGATAGTATGGAAACACCATGAGCATTCAGATTAACAGAAAAAAACTACAAGTCACAGGGATAATTCAAGGTGTTGGTTTTCGTCCCTTTATCTACCGGCAAGCCAGCCAATTAGCACTGAAGGGATGGGCCAGCAATACCGGTGATGGTGTAACGGTGGATATTGAAGGCTCACCAAGCGCGTTAGAGGCGTTTATTGAAACAGTGCAAAAAAAACCTCCTATCAACAGCAAAATAGAATCATTAACTATAACTAACCTACCTGTTTGCGGTTACCAACAATTCGAATTACGCAACAGTGCCGGTCAGCAACACTCGATGTTTATTTCACCCGATATTGCCACCTGCCCCACCTGCATCGATGAGCTGCTTGACACAAGTAATCGTCGCTATCAATATGCATTTATCAGTTGCAGCCAATGTGGCCCTCGCTATAGCATTATTAACGCATTACCTTATGATCGTGAACGCACAGCAATGCACACGTTTCCCTTGTGTCAGGCATGCCAGAATGAATATGAGAACCCTAGCGATCGTCGTTTTCATGCGCAAACTATTGCTTGCCCAGATTGCGGCCCCACTATTGAGTTATTAACCCATCAAGGTAAATACCTTGCTGACAATATAACGGCTATCAAGCAAGCATCAGAGGCATTAACTAAGGGTAAAATTGTGGCGCTAAAAGGTATTGGTGGCTTTCAACTGTTAGCAAATGCGACCCATCAGGCCAGTATTGAACAATTACGACTCCATAAATCACGTCCTGAGAAACCATTTGCGTTGATGTGTCGAGACATTGCCCAAGTCGACACCATCGCCACACCCTCAGCACTGGAGAAAAAACTGCTACTTTCAGCAGCTGCGCCGATTGTGTTAATGGATAAATTAATCGCGTGTTCCACCTTGGCTGAAGGTGTCGCGCCTGACAATACCCTCATTGGCATCATGCTACCCTGCTCGCCTTTGCATCATTTACTGCTTAGACATTTACCTTTCCCTCTTGTTGCTACCAGTGGCAATCTTAGTAACGAACCGATCTGTATTGATAATCAACAAGCACTAGACCGGCTAGCCAATATCGCTGATTTCTTTGTTGTTCATAATCGCCCTACTCTACGACCCGTTGATGATTCTGTTGTACAAACCATTCATAACGAAGCGACTTTGCTACGTGCGGCTAGAGGCTACGCGCCTGTCACAATCAAATTGGCGGACAATCAATCTACTCAACACCCGCACAGGCCGACATTGGCCGTTGGTGGGCATTTAAAAAACACCTTTGCTATTAGCAAGGGTGATTACGCCATGATCAGTCAACACAATGGTGACCTTGAAAGCCTTGAAAGCATCACTGGTTTTAAACACAATATTGCTGATTTATCGCAATTGCTTGAATACCACCCCGAGCTGATTGCTCAGGATCAACACCCTGAGTATGCCAGCAGCCTTTATGCTAAATCGCTCCATTTGCCGACTGTTAGCGTACAACATCATCACGCCCACCTACTGTCATGTATGGCAGAGCATGCCATTAAACCACCGTTATTAGGCATCATTTGCGATGGCAATGGCCTCGGTGATAATAGCTCGCTGTGGGGCGGTGAGTTTTTCACATTGGACCCATCGTCAAACATTTCACGCATCGCCAGTCTGCGGCCATTTTCTTTGCTTGGTGGCGCTATCGCCCTTAAAGAACCTCGTCGATCAGCATTGGCAATGTTATGGGAATACATGGGTGACAAGGTATTTTCACACAACTCACTAGCTCCCATATCAGCCTTCACCGAGGAAGAAAAAGCACTGTTACAAGCTATGCTCAACAGACGAATCAACTCCCCGCGCAGTTCTAGTCTTGGGCGGCTATTTGATTGTGTCGCCAGTTTGCTCGATCTGTGTCAGGTTTCAAGCTATGAGGGTCAAGCTGCACAGCGTTTAGAACAATGTTTCGCCGCAACAGCAAGTGACGACTACTATCGCGTGTTATGGCAACAAGACAAAGAATTAGCCAGATTTGACTGGCAACCCCTACTGAGCGATATTATTGATGATTTAAACAACGCCGTGCCAAAACCACTGATTGCATGTAAATTTCATAACACGCTAGTAGAAATGATGGTTGATATGACACACAAATCAGGACAAAAAAGAGTAATATTAAGCGGAGGCAGTTTTCAAAACCGCTACCTAAGCGAAACGCTCATCCGCCGCTTATCAGCCCTTAATATTAAGGTCTACTGGCAACAAAAACTACCGTGTAATGATGGCGGCTTAGCGCTTGGTCAATTACTCGCCGCAGCTAATAGAGGAACACAGAATGTGCTTGGCAATTCCCGGTAAAATCATCTCCATTTCTGGTGAAAACCTCTACACCCGTACAGGGGATATCAGTTTTTCAGGACTAGTGACCACTGTAAGCCTCGCTCTGGTGCCAGAAGCGAAAGAAAATGACTATGTGATTGTGCATGCAGGCTTTGCCATTAATCTGCTAGATGAAGAAGAAGCCCTTGCCACCTTGGCTAGCCTCGATGACCTGAAAAGCGCGCAGGAATAAGTTCAGTGAAATATATTGATGATTTTCGACATCAGCCACATGTTGAGTTATTGGCAACAGCGATAAGGAATACCTGTACACGCCCTTGGACCATTATGGAATTATGCGGTGGTCAAACACATGCGATCATGAAATACGGTATTGATCAATTACTGCCAAGCGATATTAACCTCATTCATGGCCCTGGCTGCCCTGTTTGCGTTACCCCCTTGCAAGCCATTGATAAGGCAATCGGCATAGCGGCCTTGAATGGCGTTATCTTTTGCACCTTTGGCGATATGCTTCGCGTCCCCGGTTCAACAAAAGATTTAATGACCGTCAAAGCCGAAGGTGGCGATGTCCGAACAGTCTACTCCCCATTAGAAGCGGTCACGATCGCTCAACAGCACCCTGATAAGCAGGTGGTGTTTTTTGCCATTGGTTTTGAAACCACTATTCCAACGACCGCCATGAGCGTATATCAGGCGCAACAAATGGGTTTAAAAAATTTCAAATTGCTGGTGTCACACGTTCGCGTTCCTCCGGCTATGGAAGCGATACTCTCATCAGCAGAAAATAAAGTGCAAGGGTTTCTCGCCGCAGGCAATGTCTGTGTGGTGATGGGCTATCAGGAATATTTACCCATTACTGAGAAATATCAGGTGCCGATTGTCGTTACTGGTTTTGAACCCGTCGATATTCTGCAAGGAATTTTGTTGTGTATTACCCAATTAGAACAAGGTCAGGTAACAGTTGAAAATCAATATGCTCGGGCCGTCCAAGCATCAGGTAATACCACCGCGCAACAGATAGTTAATCGAATTTTTAAACCGGTTACTCGTTCATGGCGAGGACTTGGTGATATCCCGATGAGTGGTTTTGAGCTCAGTGCAGATTACGCTGCTTTTGATGCAGAAAATTACTTTCAAATCGCACATATCAACACACAAGAACACGAGCAATGTCTAAGCGGTAAGGTGTTACAAGGTATTATCAAACCATCACAATGCCCAGAGTTTGCTAGCCGCTGCACGCCAGAAACCCCTTTAGGTGCCACCATGGTTTCCGCTGAAGGTGCCTGCGCCGCTTATTACGCCTACCGTCGTCAGCAAAGTATTACGGAGAACATTAGCCAGTGAGTAAAACGGATAATTCAGAAGACGCCTGCCCTCTACCTATTGGCCTGTATGACAAAATAGTGATGGCGCATGGTGGTGGCGGTCAATTGACACAGTCACTCATCGACAAACTCATGCTGGCTGAATTCGACAACCCTGCACTCAATGAAAAAAATGATAGCGCTGTGCTGGCTATCAATAGTGAGCGTTTGTCTTTTACCACTGACTCCTACGTGGTTAACCCCCTATTTTTTCCCGGAGGTGACATCGGCAAACTGGCGGTTTGCGGCACATTAAATGATTTGGCAATGAGTGGCGCTCGACCGTTATTTTTAAGTTGTGGTTTAATCATTGAAGAAGGCTTTGCTATTGATTCCTTGCAAAAAATTATCCACTCCATGAGCCACCAAGCCAAAGCGGCTGGCGTTAACATTGTAACTGGCGACACCAAAGTCGTTGAGAAAGGAAAAGGCGACGGGCTGTACATCAATACCAGTGGCATCGGCCTGCTAGATACAGCCATGAGCCTCTCCCCAAGCATGCTACAGCATGATGATGTTGTTATTATTAATGGCGATATTGGTCGCCATGGCATCGCCATTATGGCGCAAAGAGAAGGTTTTAAACTCGAACAAACTCTGGAAAGTGATTGCGCTGACCTATCTGGACTGGTCAAATTATTGCTTGATAGCGGCATTGACATTCACTGTATGCGTGATTTAACTCGGGGAGGATTAGCCACTGCCTTAATTGAAATTAGCACTGCCGCTAACAAACAAATCATGCTTGACGAAACCGCTATCGCCATTGCCGATCCCGTGCGTAGTGTTTGTGAAGTACTTGGCCTAGACCCGTACTATGTTGCCAATGAAGGACGTTTTATTAGCATATTACCATCAGCCCAAGCTGCTCAAGCATTAGCCATAATGCACGCTCACCCTTTAGGAAAACAAGCCGCCGTTATCGGTAACGTACACAAGGGCTCTCAGGCCATGGTTACAATAAAAAACCGAATTGGTACAACACGTATTTTGCAACTGCTAAGTGGCTCGCAACTGCCTAGAATATGTTAATGATCAAGCTGTCGTTAACTTGAGGCTCACCATAAAAGCATTGCTCTGATAACCGCTTCTACTACCTTCTTGCATACCGGAACGGGCTTTCTTAAAGCTATTCAATATAAAGATTAATAAACCGATCTCGATACTCTTCGTACACCCACGACTTCTCCAGACAAGACAGGAAAAACACCTCGTTATTACAAGGCCCAACTGATCAGTTAAAGGCACTGCAAAAAAATCCCCACCAAAAAACCGGCCACTACAAAGTTTCACAAAGGGAGTAACGAGCATTGGGGGCATGCAAAACGCTGATTAGCTTTTTAGCATGTTACTTGCTCAGCTTGTCTTGGAAGCTTCCGTAGTAATGAATTAATGCTTTCTTACTTGTTCTCGTGTCTATGCCGACCATTTTCATCTTCAAATATTTTTGTATTCGAATTGAGAAAGGTCTTATGCAAATCCACAGAGTCTTTAACGCCTATTGCATCGAAATTTTGTTCCAACCAAGAAGACATTTCTGCTCTACCTTTATCACGCAGAGAGGTTAGAAAGTCCCAATCTGAACTGTACTTACTGCTCAGTGACAAGTCTTTTAATGCCTCATCTGCCCGAATAGAATGTACGAGAATATCCTTAAAATTGCCTTTATGCTCATCTTTGAGCATATCGTGTTCGAGTAATTTTTTCACGAAGGCTATCGCACGCATTTCTGATAATAGTGATGAGTTAAAGCTAATTTCATTAATGCGGCTAACAATTTCTGCCGATGTTGTAGGCGTGCTAAAACGGTTGATGGGGTTAATATGCACAATCAACAAATCTCTGCTATCCGTTTTATAGAACAGAGGAAACAAGGCAGGGTTTCCAACATAACCACCGTCCCAATAGTCTTCATCGTCTATCGACACCGCTTTATATATCAATGGTAGACAAGCGGATGCCATAGCTACATCTAATGTGACATCTTTGGTATTGAATACCCGTACTCTGCCACTATGGACATGCGTTGTACTGATAAACAATTTAATGTCACTGCTATTATTTAGCGCTTCAAAATCGACCGTATCGGCCAATACATCACGCAGAGGGTTTATATCAAATGGGTTAAGTTGATGCGGTGAAAAGATCCGCGACATGAAGTCTGTAACCATAAAATTCAATACATCAGGCACTTTCCATGGCATATATTTATCTAGAGCCCATTTTTTCATTGGCTTGAAGGCTTTACCTTCCTCTGAAATGCGCCACCAAAAATTATGCAAACTCTCACGCGCTTTCTCAGGACCGCCTTGCTGCATCCCTGACGCTAACACGCAGGCATTCATCGTTCCGGCACTGGTTGCACAGATGCCATCAATGCCAATACGACCATCTTCTAATAGTTTATCTAACACACCCCAAGTAAATGCACCGTGTGCTCCCCCGCCCTGAAGCGCAAGGTTGATTGTCTTTTCTACTTTACTGCTTTTTTCCGTCATGGAATTCCTCGGTTAATAGATTATTTAGAGCCCATGTAGTCATGTATTACACGTCCATATGGTAGTGTTAGATCTACATGCCCAATAACTTGTTTAACAGGCAGATCAGTTACGGGTGCCTTTACATGTGGAATGAGTTGCAAACAAGCAGGGCCTGACTCATACGTAATAATCAAATACTCGCGATCAATAAAACGATACGGCCCTTTGGGTAATTCGGCGATGCAAGCGGCATCGAAAGTAAACTTAAAATATCTCTAGTATTCACCTTATTACCTCAATAGAGTGACTTAGCCAGCCGTCCAACCACCATCGACGGATATATGTGTACCTGTAATATTCTCAGCGTGTTCCGAACACAAAAATAAAGACGTCCCTGCTAACTCCTCAACAGTCACAAATTTCTTAGTCCATTGTGCCGATAAAATAACGTCTCGTTTTACTTCTTCCTCACTAATACCACGAGCCTTAGCCGTATCCGGAATTTGTTTTTCAACTAATGGAGTTAATACGTAACCCGGGCAAATAGCATTACAAGTAATATTGTCTTCCGCCACTTCTAAGGCAATTGTTTTTGTAAACCCCAACACACCATGCTTAGCGGTAACGTATGCCGATTTAAAAGGCGATGCAATAAGTCCATGTGCCGATGCTATATTAATAATTCGCCCCCAACCTTGTCTTTTCATATGCGGAATAGCGGCACGTACGGTATGAAAACTTGAGGACATATTGATCGCTATAATGCTATCCCACTTCTCAGGCGAAAATTCTTCAACGGGTGCAACGTGCTGAATTCCCGCATTATTAACAACAATGTCAATAGAACCAAAAACCTTCACAGCCTCTTCGACCATGGCTGTTATTTCATCCGGTTGGGTCATATCAGCATCATTATAGATACACTTAACCCCTTGGTTTTCAATCGCCTGCCGTTCTTTTTCAATCTCAACCGAATCACCAAACCCATTCAACATAATATTAATGCCTTGCGCTGCAAACCCCTGCGCAATGCCTAAACCAATTCCCGATGTTGAACCGGTTATTATCGCTGCTTTTCCTTTCAAATCCATTTATCTACCCTACTGTTGTTTAGTGAACAGTCTCTATTGCCTAAGACCCACCCCTTTTTAATCAAAAAAGACAATAAATCTAATAACATTGTGACACAACACAGTTCAAGTCCTGTATAAAATTTATTACGCTACAACTAACCTATCCTCCTGCCTCTGTGGTGGGAATACTATTAATGGCCCTTGCAAATAGACTACCTGATATTCTTAATAAAGGCTTTCCTAGCCAAAAAGCCCAATAACGTAACTACAGAGGAATAACGAACCACTTAGAGCACCAGTCTTAATAACTAGCATCTTATAGCCATAATTATTTGAATTTGTTAAGTACCAACTAAAATGGTCTAACCACGATTCATGCTTAACTAAAAATCAGACCTACAATCGTAGATAACTTATTTAGCAGTTGATATTAAAAAGAATTTGGCTGTATCAAAAAACTTAAGCACATGATAAGACACTTCAACTACAACCCGCTTCCTCATTTGTACCGACAATTAGTTAACTAGATAAGCTAACACTGCTGCAGTGTCTATAAATTGCTTACATCGTTTGCAATACATTGCTTAACGGGCTTTGCACACCCTCTGCCTCTTACGCTAAGAAACATGCTGATAATAAAAGCTTCAACGTTGGAACTGGAAAAGTTAATTACCTTAGTGGCTTTGCTAGTGCTGTTGCAAAAGTGACTTATTCTAGTGAAAGGTTAGACAATCTTGTAATATCGAAAAATAGCCGAGCTATAACTAATTGAATAATAAAGGAAATTTGGTCGGGGCGAGAGGATTTGAACCTCCGACCACCAGTACCCCATACTGGTTTGTTTATACCCTAACCATTTGATATTAAAGACATATCACAATTTATTGTCTAACCTTTCATGCCAAACTAGCCCTTTATTTATCAATAACTTAGAGCATATGGTTAGACACTTCATTTGCAACGCACATCCTTATTCAATTCTATCTTCAACATCAAAACTTTCATTAAGAGTACAGATAATAGCTATGGCATCACCTAACTGTCTGTATACAATCAAGTGGCTTTTAAAATTGTGTATTCGGGCAGGCGGTTGAAGCTCAGCCCGTTCACGACAGGGAAAGGGATTATCAGCCATGTCATCAATGTACTTAACCGCCTGATTATCACTCGAATTTTAGCCGTATACTACCAAATATCCTCTAGGTCGAACTCTGCTTCCGGAAAAAGCTTAAACGTTGCCACCTTTTTTAAGGCCTTTCGTAATAGCGTCTTGCATGACTTCAAGGCTTTGAGCCCTTTGTTTGTCCTTTCGTATTAAATCACGCACATAGTCGCTATTATTAGCGTAGCCACCCTCCTCTGTACGTACCAGCACCCAGTCACGCATTTGGTCTGGTAACGATATATTCATTGTCGCCATCTTTATTACCTCTCGTTTTATTCAAAAAAAATATGGCATTTTTGTCAAAATTTCGATTGAGCAACCCTAATCCACTAGATATTTTCTAGCATGACTATTTAATTTAAGCAAAACAGATCAGTAGTTATACCGGCTTAAATCTATCCATAGAACCATCAGGCAGTAGTATTAACCGATCGCGGTTATCCAAAATGGGCTGCGCACGATTACGAAAGTCACTCCACATGCCTGCCTTAGTCGCCGTTAGGCATAACCCGCTCATGAGCGGCTTTATACGAACGCTTACAAAGGAAAGCCAAAAAAAGTGGCATTGGTAGCTGTGATGCGAAAACTATTGGTACTCGCTTATGGGGTGTTAAAGTCAGGCAAACCGTTTGATATTAATTATCAGCATTTTATGTCAACATCCCCTCCCTAACAATAAATTCAATAATCTCCGGTAAACCTTGACCAACTCTAAGGTTCGTAAACACATAAGGTTTGTCTATCCGCATACGTTTCGTATCATCCTCCATAACTTCAAGAGATGCTCCCACATAGGGTGCTAAGTCAATTTTATTTATCACTAATAAATCTGAACGCGTAATCCCAGGCCCGCCTTTTCTTGGTATTTTTTCCCCTTCTGCCACATCAATGACATAAATAGTAATATCTGCTAACTCTGGGCTAAATGTTGCCGACAAATTATCTCCGCCACTTTCAATGAAGATCAAGTCTAAGCATGGAAATTTATTAGTGAGATCTTCAACTGCAGCCAGATTCATTGATGCATCCTCCCTAATCGCCGTATGAGGGCACCCCCCAGTTTCTACGCCAACAATTCTATCTGCTGAGAGCGCCTCACTTTTTGTTAGAAATTGAGCATCTTCTTTGGTGTAAATATCATTTGTCACCACTGCTAACTCATAATCATCTCGCATCGACTTACACAAGGCATCCAATAAAGCTGTTTTACCCGAGCCTACTGGGCCACCTACCCCGATACGTAAAGGTGTTTTATGTGTATTCATACTATTGCCTCTTTCAAGATCTAAATAAACGTGTGTATTGTGTTTCATGTTTGGCACTTGCATAGGCTAAGGAAGGTGCTGAACTGCCTATTTCCTCATCAGTTATACTCATACCTTTTTCTACCGCTTTTGCTAATGGTTTGGCTAAGTTTTTTAAAATTCGCTGACCAGCCACTTGGCCTAATGGAATTAATTTAACCCCTGAAATCAATATATTTTCAAGCCACGACCATGCAAATCCTTGCGCACCTAGACTTATTGGTATCTGCCATTGATTCAGAGCCAATGAAAACCCTGCTGTTTGAGATTTAGATAGGAATATTTTCCAATCATTCGCCAACTCCATCTCTAAATCTTCCAGTAGCCGTGCCATCGCCCTACCGCGATTCATTTCTTCTAGCCTTAGCTCACTCGTTTCTCTGTGAGCGAGCAAGATATCTATCCAACGAATCAGAGCCAACGTATCCTTATCCTGGCATGCCTGCGTCATCCTCACTAACAAGGGAACTTCAAGGTACTGTAAATTTGTACCAATCAAATCTAATAGCCAAGCGTGTAAATCACCTTCATTGCTAACCCATTGACATTCGACAGCCCATTCCAAACCTTGAGAGTACGTAAATCCTCCTACCGGTAATGCACTGCTTGATAGCTGCAGCAGGCGAATCAGCTGGGTATTATCGACAAAACTCATCGGTGATATTGCTTAAGCACGTGCTTTAAAAAACCCAATGACTGCAACCAATATGATAATAACCGTGAGTGGCCATGCATGTAGTGGACTCGCTAAAACATGCCATACATTGTCTAATAATGTTGCCCCATGCTCTTCATGTGCCAACGCTAAGGCAGGAAATAGAGTACCGAGCAATAAAACTAATTTATTCATAATGTCTCCTTTACAATTAATGATGGTGCTGATTACTGACATGACTCCCATACGCACCAGTTTCAGGTTCAAAAGGAGCTTGTTCAACATTAACTGTTAACCCAAAGCCCTTTAACATGTCATCCAAAACATGGTCATGTAAATACTGTATACGCCCCGGATTTATTTGCAGTGCGACATGACGGTTTCCCAAGTGATAACATGCTCTTGCTAATAACCACGCATCATCACAGCTTACTGTCGACACCGTCTCATCTGCCGCGACAATTTTAACGATAACACCACTCTCACTAGCTAATAAGTCGCCATTTTGCAACACTTGACCTCGCTCTAAATACAGGCCAACATCTCGACCATCATCTAATACTGCACGTAACCTACTTTTAACTCTACTGGCTAACGGCAAGGTCAGCGTAGCGTCTTCTGTCATTTCTCCAGCTAGTTTTTTTATTAGATCAATCATATCAAAATAGAAAATAGCGTTGAGCAAGCGGTAGTTCAGCTGCAGGTTCACACGTTAGTAGTACCCCGTCTGCAAACACTTGGTAGGTTTGAGAGTCGACCTCTATACTCGGCTGATAATCATTTAGCACCATGTCAGATTTGCTGATATTACGGCAGTTTCTCACGACCCCAATCAAACTTCTTAAATTCAACTTATTTGCTATACCATCTTCTTTAGCTGCTTGGGAAACAAAGGTCATTCTTGTTGCATGACGTGCGCCGCCAAGTGCTCCAAACATCGTACGATAATGCACTGGCTGAGGTGTTGGAATTGACGCATTTGGATCACCCATCGGCGCGGCAGCAATCATGCCGCCTTTGATAATCAAACTTGGCTTGGTCGCAAAGAAGGCGGGTGTCCACAATACGAGATCGGCTAGCTTGCCGACTTCTACAGAACCCACTTCATGCGAAATACCATGTGTTATAGCAGGGTTGATGGTGTACTTGGCAATATAACGCTTAGCCCGAAAATTATCCGCATCGGTATCACTTTCCAAGGGGCCTCGTTGTATTTTCATTTTATGAGCGGTCTGCCATGTACGAGTTATCACTTCGCCCACTCGACCCATCGCCTGAGAATCAGATGCTATCATCGAAAATGCACCTAAATCATGCAATATATCTTCTGCTGCGATGGTTTCACGCCTGACCCGAGATTCAGCAAAGGCTACATCTTCAGCAATATTTGGGTCGAGGTGATGACACACCATTAACATATCTAAATGTTCATCAACCGTATTCACGGTATAAGGCCTTGTTGGGTTGGTCGACGAAGGTAAAACAAAAGACTCACCACTGGCCTTGATAATATCAGGCGCATGACCACCACCTGCCCCTTCTGTATGATAAGTATGAATAGTTCTACCTTTCATTGCTGCTAAAGTATGCTCAACAAAGCCTGACTCATTTAATGTATCAGTATGAATAGCGACCTGAACATCCATTTTCTCAGCTACCGACAAACAGGTGTCAATTGAGGCAGGTGTCGTGCCCCAATCCTCATGTAATTTAAGGCCGATCGCGCCAGCTATCACTTGCTCTTCCAGAGCGCCTGGAGTACTGGCATTACCCTTGCCCAAATATCCAATATTCATAGGCAAATCTTCCGCAGCCTGTAGCATACGGTGCATATTCCATATCCCCGGCGTACAGGTTGTTGCATTTGTGCCGGTGGCGGGCCCCGTGCCTCCACCTAACATGGTTGTTACACCGGACATTAACGCCTCTTCTACCTGCTGTGGACAAATAAAGTGAATATGTGAATCAACTCCACCTGCTGTGAGAATTTGCCCTTCACCCGCAATCACCTCAGTACCTGGGCCAACTAGAATATCGACACCGGGCTGAACATCAGGGTTGCCAGCCTTACCAATGCCCACAATACGGCCATGCTTGATGCCTATGTCTGCTTTAACAATCCCCCAATGATCCATAATCAGTGCGTTAGTAATCACCACATCAACAACTTCTGCATCAACGCCTTGGCATTGGCCCATCCCATCACGAATGACTTTACCACCACCAAATTTAACTTCATCGCCGTAAATCGTACAGTCATCTTCGACTTTAATCCAAAGCTCAGTATCGCCTAAACGAACACGGTCTCCCGTCGTAGGTCCATACATTTCCATATAAGCTTGTCTGCTAATGCTAGTCATAATTGTTTCTCCAAAGCACCCATTACTTCGGCGTTAAAACCGTACACGTTCCGATCACCCACATAGGCAACCAATTCCACGTCCCGTGTTTGCCCCGGTTCAAACCGAACCGCGGTACCTGCAGCAATATTAAGCCGAAAACCATACGCTTTTTCGCGCTCAAATATTAACGCTGGGTTCGTTTCAAAAAAGTGATAATGAGAACCTACTTGTATTGGTCGATCACCCGTATTAGCCACACCCACCATGACTGTTTCGCGCCCTACATTTAGTATAATATCGCCGTCGGCAACGACTATTTCGCCTGGAATCATTTATTATTCTCCTGCAATGCTTTATCAAATAATAGGATCATGGACAGTTACCAATTTGGTTCCATCTGGAAACGTTGCTTCAACCTGCACGTCATCAATCATCTCTGCAATACCCGACATAACATCATCACGCGTTAATAGGGTGCGGCCATAATTCATACATTCAGAGACACTCTGACCATCACGAGCGGCTTCTAATATCGCCGCACTAATATAAGCCACCGCCTCAGGGTGATTAAGCTTTAAGCCACGTTCTTTACGCCGTTCAGCTAATAACCCAGCGGTAAACAGTAATAATTTATCTTTTTCTCTTGGTGTTAAATTCATATTTCAAACCTAATGTTAAGTAGCCCATATTCTTGGAGGACACGCTTCTCGCTTTAATGTAATAGGTCGTAATGTATCCCATAATCGACTGAACAGTATTCGACATTGTGCTGTCGAATTACCAAGGTACCTGACCAACAAACAATCCTCGATCAGCGTTGCAGCAATAATGAGCTCATAGTCTTTCGACAGAATATGACGAACCGCCTCTAATGCCTCACTATCTGCTGGACTTGCAATAAGTGTCGCCATAACAGCATTACCACGTAAGCCCGTAGGTGCATCAAGTCTATCTTCCATTATTTTTATTCGCTCCATCAAAAGCGGACGCCCACCTTTAAATAAAGCGAAGTCTAAGTCTATTTCCCCCGTTGTGAAGCGCTCATTGATAGCTGGTAATCCAAAACAATGTGTCTCCCAGCCTATAAATCTAGCACTATCAGCCAACTTTATTTGGGTAGTCATTCGCGCTTTTGCTCCAGGAAAATAAATATTTTCTTGCGGTAACCATTCAAGCGAACCCAACTTATCAACACACAAATTTTGTTGCTGATAAGCTGTTTCACCTTGACTGCGATAAAACTTCGTAGCTCCCGGTGTCGTTAACAAAGCGTGAGCGTTTTTCTTAACATCTGTATTAATTGTTATGATGTCACCACCCACAACACCACCAGGTGGATGAAGCACATACAAATGACAAACATCACCTTCAGGATAAAAAGCTCGCTGAACACTCAATGGTCCGCGTTGACTACGGTGAGTCAACACTGTTTTCCTATCTCGATAGGAAAGTTCCAAATCAAGTTGAGCTTGCCAACCTACATCCTTCTCAGAAACCTGAAATTTAGCTAAACTCATCTGATTAATATATTCATCCAAGCCTCAGCTCTATACGTACTAAACAGACAGATATTTACTGATTTGCGCTGTATCAACATTTTCTCTCAGGTCTTCATGGATAAAATTACCTTTATCGATAACAATTAATCTATCTGCTATCGCCATCGTAAAACTAAGCACCTGCTCAGAAACAATGATAGTAATATCACGAATTTGTTGTATCTCATTAAGAATCTTAGCAATGTCTTTTATAATTGATGGTTGAATACCTTCTGTTGGCTCATCAAGCAACAACACCTTTGGATTAGTGACTAATGCACGAGCAATAGCTAATTGTTGCTGCTGACCACCCGATAAATTACCCCCTTTTCTATGTCGCATCTCGAACAGGACTGGAAATAAAGAATAAATATCATCGGGGATATTTTTCATTCCTGAGACTTGCATGCCTGTCTGAATATTTTCCTGCACCGTCAAGGTTGGGAAAATCATACGACCTTGTGGAACATATGCAATTCCATTTTCTACTCGTTGGTAACTTTCATTACTGGTTACATCTTTACCCTCAATCTTAATCGAACCTTGCCCTACTTCTAGGACACCTATTAACGATTTAAATAGTGTCGTTTTCCCCATCCCATTACGACCCATAATTGCCAAAGTTTCATTCTTTTTTGCCTCAAAATTAATGCCATGAATAACTTCACTTTGCCCATAACTCACATGTAAATCTGATACTTCAAGCATAATTACTCCCTCTTAATTTAGTGGCCTAGATAAACGTCTATGACTTCTGGATGCGCCTGCACCGTCTTCATATCACCTTCAGCTAGTACTTTACCTTGATGCAAAACGGTCACTTTATGAGCAATTTTTTCTACAAAATCCATATCGTGCTCAATCACGAGAACTGACCTTCCTACACAAATGCGCTTTAATAACTCTGCTGTTTGTTCACGCTCATTCACACTCATGCCCGCTACAGGCTCATCTAGCATCAATAATTCAGGGTCCTGAATAAGCAGCATACCTATCTCTAACCATTGTTTTTGACCATGACTTAGAAGAGCCGCTTCCATTGTAAGAAAATCACTGAGAAAAATTTCTTTGGCAACCTCTCTAATACGCACATCAATATCGTTTGTCCTTTTAAACATTAAAGAGCCAAACACCCCTCTTCCTTTGGGGTAAGATATTTCCAAGTTGTCATAAACTGAGAGGTTTTCATAAATCGATGGTGTTTGAAATTTCCTCCCAACGCCCGCTTGTACGACTTCATGTTCTGCCAACTTAGTTAACTCATGATTTTTAAACTTAACACTCCCAGATGTAGATTTTGTCTTTCCACAAATCAAATCAAGCAATGTCGTTTTACCAGCACCATTAGGGCCAATAACTACTCTTAGTTCATTGTTGTCTAAATATAAGTTCAAGTCGTCCACCGCCTTAAAACCATCGAATGAAACGGTCAAACCTTCTACTGCTAACGTGAAATTAGTATTGCTCATAGCGTTACCCCTGTCAGTAATTTATTCACCTGATACCTTTAATTTAGGTTTTTCTTCAAGCGGGTGTTCTTTGCCTCTATCGCTAAGTTTAAAACTAGTCAACTTAGCTAAAACTCCCTTACTGTATTTATCCCATAATCCAGCTAGTCCATTAGGAAAATACATAACGACACCAATAAACAAGGCACCCATAAGATACAACCAAAGTTCAGGGAACGTTTCAGAAAACATTGTTTTGCCAAAATTCACTAACAATGTCCCGTAAACCACGCCAATCAAAGACATTCTTCCGCCTACGGCTGCGTAAATAACCATTTCAATGGATGGAACAATGCCAACAAATGAGGGCGACATAAACCCCACTTGTAAAGTAAACATCGCACCGCCAATCGCTGAAATCATCGCTGAAATACAGAAAACAAATATCTTAAAATTTGAAACGTCATAGCCCGAAAATCTGACACGATCTTCTTTATCACGCATCGCAAGCAATAATCGCCCAAACTTACTTGTTAATATATATCGACTCAACAAAATGACTGCAAAGAGCAAGAACGCATTTACAAAATAGAGAATATACTTAGATGAGTCATCACGAATATCCCACCCATGAATTGTCTTCAAATCGGTGATTCCGTTTATCCCGCCTGTATACCCCTGTTGTCCTACAATTAATACTGTAAGAATTAATGCAATAATCTGTGTAATGATCGCAAAATATACACCACCAACACGTCTTTTAAACATTGAAAATCCGATGATAAAAGCAAACAATGTCGGTACAACTATTACCGCCAACAGCGTCAGGCTAAAACTATTGAAAGGCACCCAAAATAACGGTAGTTCTGTTAACTGGTTCCAATCCATAAAGTCAGGTATACCCGGTGTTGATTGAATACTTGTCGCCTCTGGATCTGATGCTTCTAGTTTTAGAAACATGGCCATGCAATATCCACCAAGACCAAAAAACACACCCTGTCCTAAACTTAAAATACCACCATACCCCCAAAGCAATACTAAACTAACGGCTGCAAAGGCATACGTAAGGTACTTACCGACTAAATTAAGCCTAAACAAGTCCAATGTTAGAGGTAGAACAACAATAATCAGAGCCGCAAGAAGCACTATGCCAATTGCACCATTCTTTCCACCTAACAGTCTTTCATATACAAAACTCATACTAATCTCCTTGCTAGTTTACTTGCGCACTTTGCTTGCAATAAGGCCTTCTGGACGTAACATCAAGAAGATAACAATAGTGAGTAATGTGATAACTTTAGCCATTGATCCACTGATGAAAAATTCTAAAATAGACTGAGCCTGAGCAATTGAGAAAGCTGATGCTATTGTCCCCAATAAGCTTCCCGCTCCACCAAAGACTACAACCATAAATGTATCTACAATATAAAGTGAGCCTGTAGTTGGCCCTGTTGAGGCAATCGTAGTAAATGCTGCGCCTGCTATACCGGCAATACCACAACCTAAAGCAAATGTAAGGCGATCTACTTTTTTCGTGTTAATACCAACTGCCCCACTCATTAAACGATTCTGAGTTGTCGCTCTAACTTGTAAACCCCAACTGGATCTATACATCAAGAAAAAAACACCCAGTGTTACAACCGTTGTTAACCCCAAAACAAACATTCCATTTAATGGAATATCTATTGTTTCAGTCGGTTGATATGACCCTAATAACCAATCTGGCAACGTAGGGCTTACCTCCCTGGCACCAAATATTGAACGGAATGATTGCTGCATAATTAAGCTCAAACCCCAAGTTGCCAATAAGGTATCTAGTGGCCTCTTATATAGGTGCCGTATAAGTGCCACTTCGGCAAGGTAACCTAATAGCCCGGCAATCAAAAAGGACACGATAATGGCAAATATAAAATAATATTGCACGAATCCTGGGAAGTGCTTTTCACTCAATACAGACAGCAAATAGGTTGTATACGCCCCAATCGCCATAAATTCTCCGTGAGCCATATTGATAACACCCATTTGCCCAAAAATAACGGCCAAACCTAACGCCATTAGCAAAAGCACACTAAACAAGCTCAAACCAGAAAATCCTTGCATGGCAAAAATTGACATTAATTCTTGTGTTGTATATTCATCCATAACATTCACTCCAGATAGATTGCTCTTCAAAGAACTTTCGATGATTAACTAAATCTGACAGATTGAACTGCTTGTTCAATCTGTCAGCACAACTTAGCCGTATCTATTTTATGATTAAAGGCTTACTGGTAACCTTTAGGAAAAGGGTTGGGTTCAATTAAGTCAGATTCGAAAACAACTGTCGCCTGACCATCTTTATTCCATCGACCCACACGAGTTTTACTCCATAAATGGTGGTTTGGATGAAGTTTCACATACCCTTCAGGTGCTGTTGTTAACTCTATTCCTGAAGTCTCAGAGGCAGCAACCACCTTATCAACATCGAAACTACCAGCTTTTTCAACTGCAGCCTTCCATAACCAAGGACCAAGATAAGCCGCTTGAGTCACATCACCTATCACACTATCTTCACCGTGCATTTCTTTAAATGCTTTCACAAAAGCAGCGTTATTAGGGTTATCCTGGCTTTGAAAATATTTCATCACAGAGTAAAAACCTTCAAGGTTTTCGCCACCAATACCTAACACTTCGTCCTCTGTCACTGATAAGGTTAAGAGTGTTTGTTTAGCACTCGTAATACCAGCTGCTTTAAGTTGTTTAAACCAAGCAACATTACTACCGCCAACAACAGCCGCATAAATCACATCAGGTTTTTTAAGGCGAATTTTGTTAATAGTAGAACCAAATTGCGTATTACCTAAAGGCTTATATTCTTCACCTACAACTTTTCCGCCCAATACCTTCTCAATATGCTTACGGGCAATTTTCATTGATGTTCGAGGCCAGATATAATCAGAACCTATCAAGTAGAATGTTTTAGCTTTTTTCTCTTTTGCAACCCAATCCAAGCCCGCAAGAATTTGCTGTGTTGCTTCTTGGCCTGTATAGATAACATTATGAGACTGTTCTAACCCTTCGTAAAAAGTTGGGTAATACAGTAACCCATTTTCTTTCTCAAAGACTGGAAGTGCGGCTTTACGTGAGGCCGATGTCCAGCAACCAAAAACGGCGGCTACTTTATCCCTCACCAAAAGTTTACGAGACTTTTCTGCAAACGTTGGCCAATCACTGGCACCATCTTCCTGAATTATTTCAATCTGACGACCTAATATGCCCCCAGATTCATTAATTTGTTTGATGGCGAGTTTTTCAGCTTCTTGAGCGCCTGTTTCACTGATTGCCATCGTGCCTGTTAACGAGTGTAAAATACCTACCTTAACGGTCGTATCAGTAACAGCTTGCCCCGTGGTCGTTGCCGGGGTAGCTAAAACATTACCCGAGATTAGCCCCGCTACCAATGCTGCGCTAACCAACTGCCCAGTCTTATTTAAAAATTTCCTTCTACTAAATTTACGCATTTTACTTCTCCGTTATTAAAAAATAAGTTCAAAACTTCCATCAAATCTCGATCATTAATGCCCTAACATCCAAGGCCTTGCTGTTTTCTTCGTTTGCATCAAAAGCCCACTTTCTTTTTTCAATGGAACAGGGCTAGAGTTTTCTTTTGAGCCAGGCTTACAACTATGCAACCCCGTACACCCACAACTTGAACGACGTGCTTGACGTGGTTCAGAAGAGGCCTTTTCATTCCTCTCATGAGCAGAGCGCGTCGACGAGCTTACTAATGCCAAATGAGGGACCGATACAATCTTTGTAGCGGCCTTACCACATGAAACACAAGTCGTAAGACTTGACGACTCACTCAATTTCTTCAGAGCACTAAACATTCCACACTCACTACACTTATATTCATAAATTGGCATCTTTCTCTCCAACGTTACGAGGTTGTGCTCATGTCCGCTCCTGGCGTAACCAATTTCAATGGGCCGTCAGCATTGGGGCGTATATCAAAATCAAATATTTCAGTCGGAATCCATAACGTTGCGCAAGCATTCGGGATGTCGACAATGCCACTAATATGTCCTTCAACTGGTGCCGTTCCAAGAATAGATAAGGCTTGTTCACCGGTATAGCCAAATTTCTTTAGGTATTCAATTGCATTTAAGCAGGCTTGTTTGTAGGCAACATTGACATCCAAATAATGCTGCTTACCTTGCTCATCTACTGAAATACCTTCAAAAATCATAAAGTCACGGTATGTTGGTGTTAAAGGGCTCGGTTGAAATAGAGGGTTTTTAACGCCATACTTTTTAACGCCATCTTTGATCAGAGTCACTTTAATATCTATATACCCCGCCATTTCAATCGCGCCACAAAAAGTTATTTCACCATCGCCTTGTGAAAAATGAAGATCCCCCATCGATAAACCACCATCTTTCACATACACAGGAAAATATACTTTAGAACCCTTGGTTAGGTTTTTAATATCGCAGTTACCACCGTGCTCACGAGGAGGAATAGTTCGCGCACCTTCATTTGCTGCAGCTGCTGCCGATTCACCTTTCATACGCCCCATAACGGCTGAGCTATCAGTTGGAGGGCAAGCAAGAGGGGGCACACGATCTGGTTCGGTAGCTAACAGCTCCCCTTCACGCTTATTCCATTCTTCTAGTATTTCTTTAGATGGTAAACACCCAATTAAACCTGGATGCATAATCCCAGCAAACTTTACATTTGGAACATGCCGCGATGTTGTATAAATACCGTGAAAGTCCCAAATAGATTTTCGTGCATCAGGGTAATGATCTGTTAAAAAACCACCGCCATTGTCTTTTGCAAATAGCGCGTTAAAACCCCATTGTGAATCTTCAAAAGTACCAATTTCTAAAATATCTACCACCATTAAATCACCTGGCTCGGCACCTTCAACACCTATCGGACCACTCAGATAATGCACCTGTTCCAAATCAACGTCCCTAATATCATCCGCACAATCGTTATTGCCGATTTGGCCACCTGTCCAATCCATACATTCAACACGGAACTCATCACCTGGTTTAACTATTGATATCATTGGTATATCAGGGTGCCATCGGTTATGAATCTGCCCATCTTGTTCCCAGGGTTTTTTGTCTAAATCAAGCTTTACCAAGGTTTTCATATCGTTTTCCTCAAAAATTTATAAAATGATGACTAAAATTGCAGCTGCATACTGACTACAAAAGAATCGGTATCATCTGCCCCAGTCACTTCCAAGTTTCTCAACACAGCTGATAATTGCGCGTTATAACCATCGATGATGTAATTCACACCAATGTCCGTGCGCTCAGTTTCAACATTGTTATCAGCATCAAAGTTTTGATAATGAACAAACGGCATAAATTGGCCCCAGCCAACTTTCTCGTTAAATATATAACCCGCACCTAAGGCATAAGCCTCACCCTGCTCGCTAGTGAAAACATCGTCCGTATCATAGTCGTAGTAAGCTGCCTCAAATGACACAGCACCCGCTGCTAATTTTTTCTCAATTAACAAATCAACTAACCATTGGCTATAATCACCTACTTCTGTTAATGATGCAGAGCCATCACCTTTATGCCTAGCAGCAATACCAATCGTGAAAATATCTTTAGCACCTAAATAATTCCCTGTACCGTAATATCCTGGCTCGGTATCCCAAAAACTGTACTGTAAACGACCCGCATACATCAGGTCATCTCCCTGATTTGGATTACTAGTTACATCATTCACACCACTAAAGAAGAAAATTTTGTCAGCTTCAAAAGCACCGAAAGAATAATTAAGTCGTTGATCTAATGCTGTTCCTACTACAGCGATACCGTCATCACGACCAATCGTTCCGCCATTCCAACCATAGCGAGCCGCAATGTTCTGCCAATAACCATCACCTGATGTGTAATATGGACCCGCCATATTGGCGCGGCTACTCGGTGATAAAAACCGCCCAGCCCATATCTGAACATCATCAGTTACTTGAAAAATACCGGCAGCATCAATGACTTGAAACGTATCATTACCACCCGACTTTTCAGTGTTGAACATTCCCTTTATATACTTATTTAATGATCCTGAAACGTACAACCTAGAACTATCTAATGAGAAATCTTTAGAACTTCCTCCATCGTTTGCTCCGTCTTCAACCGTACTAAAGCTGCCGCGCATACCGAAACCAACGCTGACATATTTATCCTCACCTATAGTGATTGTTGCCGCAGCCTGTGACACCGCAGGTGCAAGCACCGTCGAACTGGCCAATAGAATTGCAAGACTACTGTTCTTAATTTTCATCTGTTACCCCTGTATTATCATAAAGAAATAATTTTGCTGATGACCTTGTTGCGCATCAACTTTAAACATCGGGGTCAATATTAAAGTACTAACCGTGTGTCCTAAATACGTAAAATTACGTAGAAACTCATCGATATTTTTCATGTATTCTCAATGTATTTAAATTCAACAGGAGAAGCTCAAATGCCGTCTAAAAACTATCTAATTTTTATATACCTTATATCTTGTATAGCGTTGAACGGCTGTGGAGAAATCAGTTATAAACGGGGTGCGAGTGCAACCGATTTTGTACATGAAAAAGAAACATGCTCATCCAAACACACGGGTAAAAAAGATATTGACAGTTGCTTGGAACAACAAGGCTGGATAGTCGTCGGAATCGAAAAGCCACTGAGTATGATGTCTTCTCCGGCGTCTATATCTGCAGAAGCAGTAGGCAAAGCAATTGAAACAAAAGCACCTCTATTTGATCCTGTTGAAAAAATATCTATCAACTCATGGTGGAAGGCCGGCTCAACTCCCGACACGTTGATAAAAGATAGTGAAGACTGTGTTTTACAACTTGGTAAGAAGCATCAAACTCTGAACAATATGAGCTTAGTTACTAGAGGGTTAATACGCTGTATGCAAGAAAAAAGATGGCATGTATTGAAACAATAAATTGCACTTAAGACTATAAAGTAAACTAGGTGAACTCCTAGCAGTAACACCAAATTGGTAGAGCTTTGAATACCCCTATTTGTTTAACTTAACCACCTAGCGAACGCAGTTTATTGGACACTAAAGCAGCTGCGGCCGTCCTAGTTTCAACATTAAGTTTTATAAAAATATGCTCTGTATGTTTATTAACTGTTCTAGGGCTGGCACCAATAATTTCTGCGATGCTTTTATCTGTTTTCCCCAAATTAATCCAGTGAAGCACCTCAGCTTCTCGCTTGGTTAAATTAAAAATTGCCCTAAGAGCTTCTATCTGTGCAACCTCTGACTCTTCTCTTAACACAATAAGCCATTGATCTTTATTATTAAGGTCAACTGGGCTTAACAACAGCCTCCCAGATGAATGCAATAAAATTAAAGGCTTAAATTTATTTTCTTCTGTCAAATGTATTTGTTCAACCCATTTTTGTAAGGGTCCAAACTCAACTTTTAGAACATTACTTTGACTACCGAAATATTTTTCAATCAGCGACCTAGCCAAAGGTGTTTGCCAAATAACTTTTCCTGTTTCAGGTAAGACAGCAATAACAGCCTGCCCAAAAACATCCAAATAACTGCGTGTTTGATTCAAAAGTCGTGAGTTAGTGAGATGCGTATTTAAACGGGCGATCACTTCAGCAGGAATTAACGGCTTTGTGACATAGTCAATCCCCCCAGCGGTAAACCCGGCAATAACATGTTCAGATTCGGTCAAGCCTGTCATAAATATCACTGGTATATGTCGTGTATTTAAATCCTTCTTTAAGGCACGGCACACATCAAACCCGTCCATACCCGGCATTAATGCATCCAGTAAAACAATATCAGGAAGGACCTTTTTAGATATCTTAATAGCTGTTTCACCACTGTTTGCCACTAGAACTGTATATCCTGATTCAACCAAAGAGTCATGCAAAAAAGCAAGGGTATCAGGTATATCATCCACAATAAGCACGACTGCTTCAGAGATTACATCAGGCATTTTCTATTTTCTCTTCAATGAAATCTTTCATGTTATTTAATTCAAAACGTTCTAACATTCCGTGCATTTCACTAATAAATGGACCATAGCCGACCTTTTCAAGCTCCAATTCATTTATTAACTTCTTTACACCCTCGACATACCCCATTTCAAGCATTTCCATAATAGAATTAAGCACTTCTTTTGACGGTGTTTTATAAACTTCATTTGAAGACAAAGGCTCATCTACGTTATTTTTTTGAACCCACTCTAGTTTAAGTTTATGACCTATCCAGCTTATTAACTCCATAATATTTACAGGTTTCAAAATAAAGTCTTTACTCGGTATATCCAAAGAATTATCAAGATTTTTATCAAAGGCATTTGCTGAGATAACCCCAATTTTCACATTTGAGTGGTGAATGTTTTTAATCACATGAATCGTTTCCCAACCATCCATTTCGGGCATTGCTAAGTCCATAAATATAATGTCTGGTTGAAAGGCTTGATACAACCTCAAGCACTCTAATCCAGACCCCACCTCTTTTACCTCAAAGCCCAATGGCTCCAAAATATTAACTAGCAACTCTCTATCGACTGGCTCATTATCTACTACCAATAATTTACGTTTAACTCCTCTGTAACCTATAGGCATATGCATTGGAAGCTCCGATAGTGCCTCGCTGACTCTGACCATTGGCAAAAACAAACGTGCTTTAAATGTAGAGCCCACATTTAATTCACTTTCAACCTCTAGTGTCCCCCCCATCAATTCAGTTAATAATTTACTGACTGTCAGCCCTAATCCTGTCCCGCCAACACCTTGAACATTAGTGCTTCGATAAAATGGTTCAAAAACACTTTCTAGCTCAGAATTGCTAATCCCTGCCCCAGTATCATTCACCTCCACCGACAGAAACTCACGCGCGTAACTAAAATGTACTGTAATTAATCCTCTGTTAGTGTATTTAACTGCATTACCAATAAGGTTAAGTAGGATTTGACTCAAACGTTTTTGGTCGCCCCTTACTGTATTAGGTATATCTGAACTAATTTTATACTCAAATCCCAGCCCTTTATTTTTGGACTGCACCTCAAACATATTAATAATATATTGGAGATATTCAGGAAGCTTTAGTGACTTCACATCAAACTGCAATTTTCCATTTTCTATTTTCGCAATGTCTAATGTTCCCTCAATCAAAGACAGTAAATGATCTCCGCTTCTCAAAATAACTTTAATCGCATTTTTATGATTAACTGCTTCAGAGGGATTATTATCAAGCAACTGTGCGTACCCTAAAATACTATTTAATGGCGTTCGCAACTCATGACTAATACCAGATATGTATCTACTTTTAGCCTCATTAGCAAGCTCTGCTATGATCCTAGCTTGCTGCAATGCCTTATCGGTTTGCTCATGGAGTTCAATCTCTCTTTGCAACAAATGCGTTTGCGAATTAGATTCCTGTTGAGCAATATTTCTACTTTGTGATGTTAAAACCAGCCACCAAACAATAACCCCACTAACCAGAATTAAAGCAGCAAATGCTTTTAGAAAAGCAACTTTAAGCTCTGACAAAATAAAAGCAACATTGTCAGTAGTCGTCATATCAATATGCAGGTATATCAAACTAAAAATCGATGCCAACAACAACAATGTGATCATCATCAAAAAAACATACTTACCAATTTGACTATGGATGGAAGACCATGAAGATTCAGGCAACAGCTTTTTCATAAAAGACAACCACTGTTCGCCCGCACGAGCGTAAGGCTTACAAGCATCATCACAACGTGCATCTAAACAACAACATAAAGAACATATTGGGCCTTGATAAGCTGGGCAATAGGCAACATCTTCAATTTCATATTCTCGTTCACATATGCTGCACCTCTCATTTTTAACACCAAAACTAAACTTAAAAGGCTTTCTAGCAAGGTAATACTTTCCTTTCGTCATCCATGCAATCAACGGTGAAAATATTAGAACAGTGAATATGGCCACAAACGAAGAAAAAGACTGAACCTCCAAACCAAAAACCCCAGTAAAAGCTAATACAGAAAACACAGAGGCTATAATCATTGAACCCACACCTACTGGGTTAATGTCATATAAATAGGCACGACGAAATTCAACCCCTTTTGGACTCAATCCCAAAGGTTTATTAATAACAAGGTCAACAACTACCGCTGTCACCCATGAAATAGCAACATTGGAATACAGTCCTAATACTTGTTCCAGTGCTTGATGTACATCCAACAGCATCAACATTGTGGCAATAAGGACATTAAAAATTAACCAGACAACTCGTCCTGGATGGCTATGTGTTAACCTCGCAAAGAAATTTGACCAAGCTAATGAGCCGGCATACGCATTTGTAATATTAATTTTTGTCTGAGAAAGCACCACAAAAAAAACTGTGATAACAAGGACTAATTCAGCATTAGCGAACACATAGCTAAAACCCGTTTGGTACATATAAGTCGGATTAACCGCTTCGTCAAGAGGCCTTCCGCCCACCAATGTTAGATAAGCCAATAACATCCCCCCAAACATTTTAGCCATTCCAATAAATATCCAACCGGGGCCAGCTAGGAAAACCCCCAAGTACCAACGCCACCTACTTTCGGCCGTTTTAGCAGGCATAAACCGTAAAAAATCGACCTGCTCTCCAACCTGCGGAATCAGCGCCATTCCAATACCCACAGCTGTCCCGAACATATAAAAATTAAAGCTACTATCGTAGCCTGACTCCCCGGCAAAGTTCACTAAACCACTGATTGCCTGAGGATCTTTAATTAAAATAAATATGAATGGTAGCACTGTAAGAACTAACCAAACTGGCTGTGTGTAAACCTGAATTCGGCTAATCAAAGTCACCCCATGCGTCACTAACGGAATGATAATAACCGCCGAGATTAAATACCAAACATATAACGACATCTCAAAATACAAACCTAACGCATACGCCATAATAACTGCTTCTAAAGCAAATAAAACAAAAGTAAACGTGGCGTAAATAAAGGATGAAATGGTTGAACCGATATAACCAAACCCAGCTCCTCGAGTAAGCAAATCCATATCCAGACCATATTTCGCCGCGTAATAGCTGATCGGCAAACTGGTACTAAAAATAATTAGACTAATGGCAAGAATCGCCCAAAAAGCATTTACAAAGCCATAGTTGATAGCAAGGGTAGCACCAATAACCTCAAGCACTAAAAATGATATAGCACCCAAAGCCGTATTTGAAACACGAAAAATTGACCATTTTCTGAAAGACCGCGGGGTGTACCTTAGTGCATAATCTTCGATGGTTTCATTAGCTACCCACGTATTGTAGTCGCGACGGCTTTTAACAATACGCATTGGAGCATTACTGTCTGTTAAATCTTTTTCATCAGCACTCATAATTAATAATTACTTAAAAAATGATAATCAAGAAAGACTACAAAGCACATATCATGCCTAGCAATAAATGAGCGTATTAGAGACCAGAACGAATTGCATTTACCGGCATAACTCACTGAGTTGCACCAATAATAAACAAATAGGTACAATTACTGTATAGAAATCTCGACTTTGGTAGACAGTTTATACTGAATACCACCTAATATCAGGAGTCGAGCTTGCTGAATCAGCAAGCTCAGCCAAATATATCTAGAAAACTAAAGGTTTTAAATCACGCTCAAGACATCGACATGCCGTTATTTTGTCATTTGCAGTGAAACCTTTCATGTATGGAAAAGAGCTTATCTTGCCAAGGGAGACAATGGTTTAATCGACAGCAGGTCTTGCCCTGAAAGTTATAAATTTCGTGTCCCTCAGGAAGTTGAAGAAAAGGTCATTCATTTAAGAAAAACCTACCATTTTGGTTAAGCGTTATGAAAAAAAAGTTCCAGGACACTACGTCCAGATTGATGTCAAATTCTTATTCTTCATCGATAAACAGGGAAAGCGCCTTAAAAAATTCCAATATACCGCCATTGATGATTGCACACGTATCAGAGTGCTTAAGATTTATGAAAAAACACACTCAGTCCAGCTCAATTGATTTTGTTGATTATATTGAGATGTTTTATAATCAAGTTCGGAAGCATGGCAACAACGATATGTTGTCGCCAGTTGAGTATGAAAGAAGGTACTTTAGGGAGCTAATGAGTGTCTATTAATCCCAAGGCGATTCAGTCCGCTAATAAAAGAAATAAGACCTCGATGTCATCAATGTACTAAACCACCTGATTATCACCCTGGGCTTTTTAGGAAAGATTAGAAATTCAACAATCGACAAATGAGTCAGACAACAACTATTAATTTTATTGATTTACCCTGCGCAAGTTAGAGAACTCTTTTATTATTTACGATAGTAAACAATAAAGGCTTTATTACTTCTTAATATTTGCGATAGTGAATAAATTACAACTCAAGTAAGGAATTAAACAATAGCAATTCAAATACAAACCACCTTCCTTTACTTTCCCGTTTGTAATAGTATTCCCAGCCTCAATACTTAACTTATTATCAATACCAAGGAATCAAAATGATCAAGTTGTTCAAAATCATTCTTTCTACTTCCATACTCATCGCATTCGCTTCACATGCCGAAACAAGTTCTGATGATATGCTCAAACAAATTCAAGAAAGGGCGGCAAAAGTCAAACAGTTCAAAGAGCTATTGAACAACCCAGATCAAACTGTTCGAGTATCTACACTCGATGTAATGTTAAAGTCAAACGACCAAGTGATGCGAGAACTAGCCTTTAATTTGGGTTTTTCTAGCGCCGATTCTGCCATGAATGCAATCGCACTAAAAAACAAGATTAAATACATGAAGCAATTAAACTTTAACCTTACTTTAACCAACAGTCCAACTGCACTAGAAAAAAAGGCAATCCAAGAAACATTCTCTAATAACTACTATATTGAGATTAAAGATTATGATTCCAATACTGGATCATTTCTTACGCATCGGCATAGAGGGAAAGGTCAGGTATCTGGCTCAGAGATAAGTACTATAAGTAAGGATTGCAGTACAACTGTTAGGGTCTCCGATGGAGCATCCTTAAAAGGAGTTCTAAAGTGTAGCCACCCAAATTTTCAAGGCAATTATTCGATGGAGCTTCAGCTCCAATAAGCTCAATTCATCTAGCATTAACCCCATGCAATCCAGTAGCTATTGGATCACCCCAATTTGAATAAATGCGAACCTTTATCTTTTTGGCTCGAACAGGAGAAAATGATAGCACCTTACTGCTATCTGACTTAAAAACTGTGCTACTAATAATAGGCATCCATCGATTATTTTTTTGTGAACTGACCAAAATCTCAATATCCCTAGGTGCTCTATTAACAGGCTCCAACTTTCCAATAATCAACTCCACCTCGCTTAATACAACTGATTTTTCTTTACTTAATAGAACTTCTATATCCACCGGAAATTTACCAAGTTTGCCATACCAAACAGCGTTAGGAGCCTGATTCAGTAAATTATTTGCTCTTGAACTAGAATCTAATGAAGCTACGCTCCAACTTAATATCTCTTTAGCTAAATTTAATGAATTAGTTTTAGGTTTTTTATTAGCATTAGCTTTCCCTGTTTGTTGAACTGGCATATCAACACTTGCACCAAAAAATGGAGCTATTGTTTCCATTAACCGATCATAACGAAGTACTTTTCCATTTCCTGTTTCAGCATCAACAGACATAAGCATGCCAGCCGGTTTACCTTTTATTTCTAATAAACTGCCACTCATCCCTTTCATGAAAGGTTGCTTTTGATCTATCGGCTCAACATACAGATACAACAGTCCCGTATTTATAATTGAAACATGCTGCCTCGTCATATTCCCTAAACTATCAGCCGTTAATATATGCCCCGTTGTTGCATTCGAAACAATATCATTATGGTTTGGTGGTTTTTTATAACTCTCATTACAATGTTTTTCAATGCCTCCCTGAGCTCTCATCAATGTCAGGTCATACCCAAACGACACACCCTCATCTGCCTCCCCTTTTGGAGCCGTTGATGCTGCACCAACTAAGCTGGCGTAATACCCTTCATGCACCACATGTGTTGGGGAAATGGCATAACAGACGCCCAATCTATTCAACAATATTGCCTGGCCTATCTCATCTGACTCTACAAATGCAGATAAAGGGTTTGCTAATAATGAAGAAGTGTAGATCATTAAAAATAACCATGTCCCCAATAGCATTTTATTCATTCTTCTCAACTTCCTTTTCTTTTGATGTATTTGAGGTTCGCATTTTGCTTACTACCTCTAATAATATTAAAAACGCTGTCAGTACACCGAATACAATACCTAGAATTGGATCATTTACAAAACGTGTTAATGGGTGAACCTTTACTTCATACCCAGCACTGCCAAAGCGATTAACTTCTGCATAATCAGCATTTCCATGCGCTACAAGGTTCAAAGCATTTACTGGCTCTGAATAATTTTTTTCAGGTTCTGTTCGAATAAAGCCATCTAATTCACTTCTTACTCTTTTCTTGCCACTATGGTTATTACTCTGGACTGTATTGCATGACCTATTAGAGTTATTGTCGCTTGAGATAGTTTTATTTTTCCATAATTGAACTCTATCACCCGAGATCAAAACCTCCTGCCCAGCTGTATAGTGTCCACTTGTAAACAACTTTTCTTCAATAATACTGAGCTTCCCATCAAGCAAAATACTGTCCACACCAACACTTACATCATCACCAATGTCTAACGTTCCTCTAAATGGGAAAATTTTCGGCTTAGCATCAGCAAGAATGGTAATTAAAACCCAGTCCCCTAAGTCAATGTACTTGCCATCTCCAATATCAACTCTTCCAACACTACCACCACTACACGTCAGCTTTAAATAAACAGGACCAACGCCATGCCTTTGTAGTTGAACTTCAACCCCCTTAGATGGTTCCAAACGAGAAAAAGGTGCTAATAATATTGCTTCGCCTGACTCATCAAAAAAGTCGGTTTGTATAGAAGCACCTCCAATATTCCACTCCGAATACTTGGGGTCTGTAATCTGAAAAGAAACTACTTCAGTAAAGACATCTATCGTAAATATCTTTTCTCTTGGGTATAAAGCCAAAAAAATTATTGATCCTAAAACTAATAACAAAACCCACTCTTTATGTATAAAACTACCTTTACCTAAAAAGCGAAACAAGTGTCTGTAACTTAATTTCATTTAGGTCACCTTATCTAAAGCTTAGGCAAGCTAACTAAAATCAGCTCTGGTTTAAGACTTTTATTAAATTTTCTTCTGTATATCCCTAACTTTAGAGGATTAGGATTTAACTCATCAGTTGACATATCTATCGTACAAATCGTGTCATAACCCGTTCGTCTGCCTTCAGTAATTTTACGACATTTCTTATTACCTTTTTTTGATGCATCATTCATAACTCTTATGTATGTATCAGACCTTGATGAATTAACATAAACAATTAGAGATCTGTCGCTCGTCATTAGTTTTTGACGTGAAGTCACAATAAAGCTTCTTGGTTTTCCCTTTTGACAACGCCCTAGATAACTCAAAATGGCAAGGTCATCTGCTCCGTATTCATTAAGCAAGTCGTTATATTTTGAAGGGTACTTTACTTTTATGGCTCCCTTCGAATTTGATTTTGGCAATACAAAGCTATTCTCAGCCCAATAACGTCCATCTCGAGACATTACCTGAATACAGGCATAGTTTTGACTAGCAATCCCCATAGGAAAAAGAGTTAATTCTGTATTAACGGCCATACCAGACATCCCAATACCAGCAATCACTTTCCCGCTCACAGGTACGTCGTTTTTGTATACCTCATTAAAGCTTAGTGACTCAGGATCAAGAATAGCTAGATCATCAATTGAAATTGCAGCATGTGAATAACACAACAAAAACACGCTTAGCAATGACCGGTTTAGCAAAAGCTTAAAATGATTATTCATAGTCGATGCACATTCAAAATTTGATATAAAAAGTTGAGCCTCTTTTGTTTTATCTAAAATTATCACAGCCGCCCTTAGTTATGAAGCTAATTTGTATCAAACAGTATAGAACGAAACACTTTACCTAGCTTGCAAACAGAAAGTAAACAGGCTTAATAACTAAAAAAATTACTCATTTTTTCTACGAACCTATACTCGCCCCAATTCTAAGATAATGGTCAAAACTAAACACATGCTCCCTTGGAGAATTATCACAGCGCCCAACTAACCGACCTAGGTACGTGAAGCCCCCCTTATGAACTCGCACCACACCACCACATGTTGAACACTTGGCTGTGTACCTTTTTAATTTAATTACATTAGGGGACGCGGGTTTGTTCTTTTCAAAAACTAAAAGCCAATCCCCCTCAGACGACCAAGGTTGCGTCCACCACGGAGCCACTTGAACACGGTTGCCTACTACTTGAATGAACGCGCCAAAAAGGCTCCACTCCACCCATAAAATAAATACAAATGCCCCTATAAACCGCACCACTTGACCAGAGGTTTCTTGCTGTGAAATACCTAGAGAAAATACAAATAACAGCACGAGCATATTTAGAGTAACTAACATCATTACGCCTAGGAACAACCATTTCCTAATACCACCTAAAAGAAAACCCGATGCAAAAATTTTAGCGGCTCCTTTTAATTCATCTACATCATCTTCGAAATATTCAAGCTCATTGGAATCAAGACTTTCTTTTTTCTTAGCTTGCTCTATAACTTCTTTTATTGGCTCTAACCTAAGAGAATATCTGTTTGAAATGCCTCCGCCTCCACCTAAAACTTTATAAATTTTTGGGATGGCAGTTGAACCCAAATTAACAAACCTTTGAGCTATTCCATTTTCTTTTTTTACCCATAACGCTTCTAAGTCTTTCCATGCATTTGTAACTTTCCGACGTACTTCGTCAGTTTCTGTTGATATTCCCCAGTTATGCAAATTACTTGAGATAAACTCGTGTATTTCTATATTAGTAAAACCCTCTTCTGCCTTCTCTGGGTAATCAATAGTTAGTTGTAGCAGCGCATCTAATACCTGCCCACAGCGCCGCCGTTTCTCCGGCCAATCCTTTGAAATTTTCTGAAGATTTCTTGCAATATTACTAAGCTGTTCATCCATGTTATTCGTTCATTCTTTCGTTATAAATTACCCGTAATGTCGGGTCTTCACCCTGACTTATTTGCCTTGCAGCCTCCATCATCTCGTCTCACTTAAGACATAAGACCTAAAGGAGATTCACATGCATTCAACAAATATACGTCAAACATTCGCGCTTAACAACGAAGGGGAAATCACATCCATAAGAGAGGTTGAGCGAGGCATTAATTGCAACTGCACTTGCCCATCGTGTAATGCCAATTTAATTGCTAAACAGGGTGCTGTACGTGACTGGCACTTTGCCCATAGTGCCCAGCATACTTGTATAAATGGTGCAGAGAGTTCATTGCACCTTGCCGCCAAGCAAGTAGTAGTTAATTCATCAAAAATATTGCCCCCTAGTGATGAAGGCTCGCCTAAATATCTGCTCATAGACAGTGCTGAATTAGAAATGTCATGGGATACCGATTTTGGTCGAATGATTCCCGATGTCACTATCACCAGTGGTGCGGAAATATACTTTATTGAGATTATCGTTACTCACGCAATTGATGAGCAAAAAAGAGAAAAGATAAACTCGCTTAACGTTCCTACACTTCTTATCTATTTAGATCCAAGCATGATGGCTAAATGGTCTTGGCCCGGCCTTAAAGAACACATTATTGATGGACCTATTAACAGGCAATGGCTACCCCAAAGTAACATAAAAGCAAATCCTGTATTTGAAACACCAGCTAAGCCTGAAGTGCAATTTGATAGGCAAGCCTCTTTTGTTATCGACAACGTTCAAGTCACCGTTCGGCGGTACGACTGGTTTGTCACTGTAAAATCAATGTATGACGATGTTGTGAATAAGTTACTCATCAAAATGTCACATAAGTTTAACGGGTATTGGAATAGCGTATACAAGACCTGCACTTACCCACGCGCAGCATTCAAATTAATCTGCGAGCATCTTAGTAAGTTATCAGCTAAACAGATGTTTTAGGGAAACTACGGATTAGCCGTATAAGTTCAGCTAGATTAGCTCTTACTTAGTGATTTCAGGTTTTTCTGTAAAATGGTTATAAGAGATAGACATAAGAGCGCACTTAGGACTTCTACCATCTAACTTTGAGAAACTGACATACATGCAAACCAACACACTAAAATAAATGGCAATTTATCACCAACATATAAAAGCTATTCAACGCAGCAAAGGTAAAAGCGCTGTCGCTGCAGCGGCGTATCGTTCTGCCTCTTTACTGCGTGACAAGCGAACTGGTGAGGTTCACGACTATACTAAAAAGGAACGCGTTGACTTTAGTTCAATTATTGGCTGGTTAGATACACGGGAGGCACTCTGGAACACCGCTGAATCAACAGAAAAAAGAAAAGATGCCACCACTGCACGTGAATATGAAGTTAGCTTGCCAATCGAGTTACATGATTACCAACAACAGAGTTTAGCAACCCAATATGGTTTATGGTTGCACAAAGAATATGGTGTTGTCGTAGATTTAAACATACATAATATCGGTTCATTAAACTCGCACGCGCACATCCTAACCACCACAAGAATGGTTGAAAATGAGCGTACGTTAACAGATAAATCCCCACGCGAATGGTCAGGTACGCGTAGAGTAAAAGCCGGCCTAATAAGCCGTAAACTAGACCTAATTGCCGCACGTGAAAAGTGGGCGCAGCTATGTAACACCGCGTTAAAAGATGCCGGTCATGATGAACGCATTGACCACCGTACGTATGCTGATCAAGGTATTTTAATTCCGCCTCAAATTCATGTGGGTGTTCATGCGCTCGCTGAACACAAGAAAACTGGTTCTTCTGAACGTGTAGAAAAAAACGATGAAATTATTGCTCGGCAGAAAAAAGCGCGTGAATTAATCCAGGAAAAAGAGCTGCTACAAAACCAAATATCACTTCTAAAATTTCATCAATTCCTTTTACACTCTAAGCTAAATAGTGAAAAAATTAATTACTACGTTGCTCACTTTTCAATACCTGAAAACGACATCAAAGAACCCAGTACGACTGCTAAAAAAAACCATCAACAGGCGCAACTCAATGCATGGGGATTTCCAATTGAGCACTCACACTCTGCTGACGAGTACGGTCCAGATTGGGGTGCCATTGATGAACCGTTTATCACCGAAGAAGATTACCTATATACACCAGACATGGAGATTGATCATGACGACAAACTATATTAATCTTTACGAATTATTCGCCTGATGCTAACACATCTTCAACACTTCTAAACTCCTCAAGTGCGGCCTCAAGCTGTTCAACAATCTCAGCGGCTAATACGGCAGGTGCCGGTAAGTTTTCGGTATCTTCCAGTGAATCATCTTTCATCCAGAAAATATCTAAATTCGTTTTATCACGTGCAATAACATCGTCATAACTAAACGCTTTCCACCGATCGTTAGCGCCCGACTCTACACGTTTGCTTCTGTCACCTGCCTTATACAGCTCTATAAACTCATTAAAGTCATTTTTCACAAGGCGTTTAGTTTTCAGCGTCATGTGTACATTGGTGCGGAAGTCATAAATCCAGATTTTTTTAGTCCAAGCCGATTTAGATGCTGGCTTAGCATCAAAGAAAATCACGTTGGCTTTCACACCCTGCGCATAAAATATGCCCGTCGGTAATCTAAGAATCGTATGCAGATCCGTGCGCTCCATTAACGTTTTACGCACGGTCTCACCGGCGCCACCTTCAAAGAGCACGTTATCCGGCACGACTACGGCAGCTTTGCCGTCAATCTTGAGCATATTGGCAATATGTTGCACGAAGTTGAGCTGTTTATTGGACGTGGTAGCCCAAAAGTCTTCGCGCTCAATAGTCAGTTTTTCTTGTTCTTTTTTACCCGTCTTTTCATTAATAACCGTAATAGAACTCTTTTTACCAAAGGGCGGATTGGCCAACACCATATCGACACGGTCATCCCCTACTTCTTTGGCTAATGCATCAGTAGCACTAATCGGGCATTCATCGCCACCAATACCGTGCAAGTATAAGTTCATGGCACACAGCCTCACCACACTGTCGACAATATCATTACCACGTAAGGCCTGTTCTTTAAGGTGACGCTGCTCTTTTTTAGAGCTGGCCTGCGCCGCCATGTAATCGTGAGCGGCCAATAAAAAGCCACCCGTTCCCACCGCAGGATCAGCCACCGTGTCCGTAGGTTTAGGTTGCATCACTTCCACCATCGCTTCAATTAACGGGCGCGGGGTAAAGTACTGCCCAGCACCGCCTTTTACATCCTGTGCATTGCGTTCCAACAATCCTTCGTAGATGTCGCCTTTCACATCTGCTGGTAAGGTAGACCATTGCTCCTTCTCGATCATCTTAATCAAACGTTCCAACTTGGCAGGGTCTTGTATTTTATTTTGCGCCTTACGGAAAATCGTGCCTAACATGCCGCCTTGTTTACCTAGGGTTTCCAAGGTGTGGCGATATTGAAGCTCTAAATCATCGCCATCTTCTTTTACCAAGTGGCTCCAGGAATACTCTTCTGGTACTTTTACTTGTTGACCAGCCACTTCACGCTCGTCGGCCATTTTGAGGAAGATTAAATAGGTGATTTGTTCCACATAGTCGCCGTAACCGACACCATCATCACGTAGTACGTGGGCGTAGTTCCAAACTTTGTTTACTATTTCTGATGCACTCATTAATATTTATTTCACCTATTAGTAATTCAATACTTAATATTCTATTGTTCTAATTCTGCATACCAATGATCTGGTATAAGTGCATCATCTCCACGCCACTTAACATCTCGGACAGCGCCCTGAAACCATTGCTCATCAATATCAGCATGGTCTGTAATTATCACCTGTAAATTTGGCGACAGATCTTTAACAACTTTAAATATCCATTTGAACATTGATTTTACAGCTTGCCTATCTTCGTCTTTTTGTATTTCATCTAAACTACCTGTGTTTGCTATATCAGCAGGAAAATAAACTTGTGTTGGTTGATCCAAGAATATAAACCTACCCACAGGTCTATTTTGTTCAATAAACCACTTTGCAAATGCAAGATATGCCACTAGGTGATAACCAACCCAGTTTTCGCCGCTACCCATGTTGTTTAGTGGTATAAGACCATGCGGAGTTTCTGCTACAACAGTTAATTTATTTTGGTCTACTCTTATTCTATATTCACTGTGCTCTAGCTTAAGTTCCCTAGCCCATTTCGTCATATCTTCTGCAATACAACTTAATTGCGTATCTAGTCGCTCTTTTAAAGCTTCTGGATCTAGTTTTTGTTCCAGCTCAATAATTTGTGGTTCTAGCAATTTAATTTTTTGTTTAATTGGTCTTGTATCTTCTTGCCAATTTATACTATCAATATATAGCGAGATGCGACCTGCTACATGCGCTTTCCTTAAATCTTCATCCGCTTCTCTAGATAGTTCAATATTTTCGCTACGAATACTTTCAATAGAGTTTCGCGTTGTTTTAATCTTAATAGCGAAGTTCTTTTGCTCGTCTTCAAGTGTGCTTATATATGTAGTAAGCCTAGGTCTACTTCTCTCTACACCTTCTAGCTTATTATCTAGGCTCTGTAATGAACTTGTTATAATACGCTCTATTCTTGTAGGCCCCTCATGAGCACTATTGCAAACAGGACACACGCCATCAGTCGTGGCATATTTCTTAAATAGACCAATGGATTGCAATCTTAGCTCTTGAACCTTTACTGCATCTTCGAAATGGTTTTCTGTTCCAAGGTATTCTTTCGCTTCTCTTAGCTTGACTCGAATATTCTGTTTTTTCTCATTTAGCCTCCTGTACTCCTGCTCAAGCTTTGACAATGGGTCTTCAATCTCATTTTCTACATTATCAGTGTTAGGGACCCAGCTCGAAAAACCCTTAAATATAGAAAGTAGCTCTTCTTCGGATGGCACCAAATTACTCCCCCTGTATAAACCTACTTCTGCAGCTTCCGCGAGAAGCGTGTAACCTTTTTCTAAACCATCCCCTTTCAACGATTCAATCTCATTTAATTTCTTATACAATCTAGTTCGATCTTGTTTTAATGACCTAAGTTTCTGTAAATCTGATAATCGGTCTGTAATCCCCCCATTTATAACCGAAGTTAAAAGTAGAGGTTAAGCTGCATCCAG
>OJIJ01000007.1_pt1 | contig 137163 bp, 144 predicted proteins | sample 1595891 | NCBI WGS metagenome assembly OJIJ01 (sample SAMN05416853, study PRJEB24817) | seawater metagenome | isolation source: Sea water | place: Canada:Atlantic | collected 2013-11 | reverse complement strand
ATATTGCGATTATGAAAAATACGTTCTTCATGAATTTACTCCTTGTACACTTAACTAGTTATTAAGGGGAATAAAAATTCCCTGTAATTCTTTTACTTATAAGGAATATAATTCCCTGTAATGCGATAATCAAGAAAAAACAGGAGGTAATTTACGTTATGTCCAATTTCAATAGTCCTTCAGAGAATAAGTCAATTTTTCGACCACAATCCAAACGTTTAATGGATCAGGTTCGAGAAGTTCTTCGGTATCATCATTATGCCTTGCGTACTGAAGAGTCGTATATCAAATGGATCTTAGCTTTTATCCGTTTTAATAATAAAAGGCACCCTAACGAATTGGGTAAGGCTGACATTGAGGCATTTTTGTCAGATATGGCACTGAATAAGAACTATTCGGCCTCTTCTCAGAATCTTGCAATGAATGCGATTGTTTTTTTGTATAAAAAGGTTCTTGATATGCCTGTGGCGGAGAATATTTCGGCGGCACGATCCAAAAAACCAGTGCGAATTCCTGTTGTTTTGAGTAAAGGTGAGGTGGTTGAGCTTTTAAAACATATGCGGGGAGTGAGGGGTTTGATGGCTCGTTTAATGTATGGCGGCGGCTTAAGGGTATTGGAGGTGTCGCGCTTACGGGTACAAGATATAGATTTTGCTAATGGCTATCTTATGATTAGAGATAGCAAGGGTGGTAATGAGAGAAAAACACCTTTGGCGGCTACGGTTGTAACGGATTTAAAGTTACAGCTAGAAAAAGCCAGGTCATTATTTGAGAAAGATCTTGCAGCGGGTGAAGCGAATGTTTACTTACCGGGTGCGTTGGCTAAAAAATACCCTAAGGCAGCTTCAAGTTGGGAGTGGCAATATGTATCCCCATCTAAGAATTTATCAGTCGACCCACGAGATGGTGAAATAAGGCGTCATCACCTTAATGAGTCGGGTATTCAAAAATCTATTCGTGAGGCAAAGCAAAAAGCCAATATCAATAAAAGAGTAACGAGTCATACCTTAAGGCATTCGTTTGCGACACATTTGTTGGAAGCCGGTACAAATATTCGTGTGGTGCAAAAATTATTGGGCCATAAAGATGTTAAAACCACTGAAATTTACACCCATGTATTGCAAGAAAACATGGATGGGGTGATCAGCCCCTTAGAACGTTTAGAGGGATTGAATGAATAGAAAAAACACCGGCGCACAACGCATTGTGTGCCTAACTGAAGAAACCACCGAAGCCTTGTATTTAATTGGTGAGCAACAGCGCATTGTGGGTATTTCGGGCTTTACTGTACGCCCGGCGATTGCGCGTAAGGAAAAACCTAAAGTGTCGGCATTTACTTCGGCTAAAATTGATAAAATTTTGGCCTTAAAGCCGGATTTGGTGCTGGGTTTTTCCGATATGCAGGCGGATATTGCAGCTGAACTTGTTAGGGCTGGTTTGCAGGTGCATGTGTTTAATCAGCGTTCAGTGGCTGAAATTTTTACCATGCTACATACCTTAGGCGCGTTGATTGGTGAGCCTGAAAAAGCGGGGGTGCTGGTGAACCAATACCAGCAAAATATTAAACAGTGTGTTGAGCAAGCTAGTGGTTTTAAGAAAAAACCGAGCATTTATTTTGAAGAATGGGACGATCCATTAATTTCTGGCATTCGATGGGTGTCTGAGCTGGCTGAAATAGCAGGGGGTGTGGATTGTTTCCCCGAGTTATCAAAACAAGCGGGTGGTAAAGAGAGAATTATTGCCGACCCTAAGACGGTGATTGACCGTGCACCGGATATTATTATTGGTTCGTGGTGCGGGAAAAAGTTTCGCCCTCAGCGAGTGGCTGAGCGTGAGGGCTGGGATGTTATTCCTGCGGTAAAAACGAATCAACTGTTTGAGATTAAATCGGTGGATATTTTACAACCGGGGCCAGCTGCGCTGACCGATGGCTTGCGTCAGCTACAAACTATTATTAACAACTGGGTGATGCTATATGGATAAGGTGCTGTATTACGTACACGACCCAATGTGTAGTTGGTGTTGGGCATTTAATAAAACATGGGCCGCAATACAGTCTAGTTTGCCCAGCTCTATTGAGGTACGTTATTTATTAGGAGGGCTTGCGCCAGACAGTGACCAGCCAATGGCTACCGACTTGCAAGAGAAAATTAGTGAGGGCTGGTATCGCATTCAGCAGCATGTTCCAGGTACCGAGTTTAATCACGACTTTTGGACTGTTTGTAAGCCACGGCGCTCAACGTATCCATCATGCCGTGCCTTAATTGCTGCAAGAATGCTGGATAGAGCAGCAGAAAAGCCGATGCTATTGGCGATTCAACAGGCGTATTATTTGCACGCTAAAAACCCAGCCGATGACGAGGTGTTAATAGAATGTGCTGGCGAGATAGGGCTTGATCAAAGCGAGTTTTCGGCCTTATTGAATCACTCAAGTACTCAGCAGCAATTATTGATGGAAATAAAATTGGCTAGAAGTATGGGTGCCAGTAGCTTTCCAAGTATCGTGTTACAGCAGGGCGAACAGACCCGGTTGTTACGCTATGACTATAACGACCCACAAGTACTATTAAATCAGTTAAGCTAACACGGTAAAGCCGAATAAATAAAAGGAACAGTGATGATGGAGCTTGAGTTGGTTTATTGGCACTGGTTAGTGCTGGGTATGTTGCTGGTGGGGTTTGAGATTTTTGTGCCCAGTTTTACAGTGCTATGGTTTGGTTTGGGTGCTGTTGTTGTGGCTGCTTTTTTGGTCTTAGTCCCCTCGTTAACGCTCGGTTGGCAATTGTTTATTTGGACCATTTTTTCGGTTGTTTTTGCTGCGGGCTGGTTTAAATTTTTGCGCCCCAAAATGATCGATCGTACTAAGGCGGGTATTACGCAAGAAGCGATTGCAGGTGAAACGGGAATGGTGATTAAAGCGCCCAGTGAAGCATCGCGTGGGCATGTGCGTTTTACGACCCCTATTTTGGGTGATGATGAATGGGAGTTTATCTGTGAAGACCCTGTGATAGTCGGCGATAAAGTGATGATTAAAGAAGCCTCGGGTAATACGCTTGTGGTTAACAAAGTAACGTAATTTAAAAAAAGGAGTTAACAATGGAAGGACTTATTGTAGCGGCGGTATTTTTTGGGCTAGTGTTCTTAACGGTTGCGATGGGGGTTAAATTGGTGCCCCAAGGGTCTAAGTTTGTTGTGCAACGCCTTGGTAAGTTTCATAAAACATTAGGGCCGGGGTTAAATTTGGTGGTGCCATACATAGACCAAGTTGCCTATCGTGTTACCACGAAAGACATTGTGTTGGATATTCCCTCCCAAGAGGTGATTACGCAAGATAATGTAGTGATTATTGCTAATGCGGTTGCGTACATTAATATTGTGGCGCCAGAGCGTGCTGTGTATGGCGTGGAAGACTATGAGCTAGCCATTAGAACCCTGGTACAAACGTCGCTTAGGTCTATTGTGGGTGAAATGAAGTTGGATGATGCATTAACCTCTAGAGAATTAATTAAAGCACGTTTAAAAGAAGCTATTTCAGATGATATTTCAGACTGGGGGATTACGCTTAAAACCGTTGAAATTCAAGATATTACCCCATCTGGCACAATGCAAAATGCAATGGAAGAGCAAGCGGCTGCAGAAAGGCAACGTCGCGCAACGGTGACTCGGGCAGAAGGTGAAAAAGCCGCTGCCGTTTTGGAAGCGGAAGGTCGTTTAGATGCATCAAGACGAGATGCAGAGGCGCAAGTAGTATTGGCAGAAGCGAGTAAGTTGGCTATTACTAAAGTAGCTGAAGCGATTCAAGATAAGGAATTGCCGGTGATGTATATTCTGGGTGAGAAATATGTCGATGCAATACAAGATATGTCAAATTCAGATAACGCAAAAACCATTTTGCTACCGGCAGATTTGCCGGCAGCAATTAAAGGCATGTTGGGTGGGCGTTAAGGCTTATTGAATAACGCGAACTTTGCCCGAGGCGCTGCGAATCAGTTTGACGTGATCGCCTTTTCTAAACATAACGTTTTCGTTAACTTCTTGTACAACGGATTGTACTTGGCCGTTATCGAGCTGAATGGTAATTTGCACGCCATTGGCCTTGTTATACATAGCCTCGGCTTTGTTGCCGACAATACCACCGACAACTGCGCCCGCCACGGCTGCGGCAGCACTGCCTCGACCGCTACCAACACTGCTGCCACCAATGCCGCCAATTAAACCACCGGCAATTTTACCGACGGCGTTGCCTTCTGAATCGATGGTGACTGGCTGAAGATCAAGGATGATGCCATTTGTGACGTGTAAGGTTTGATTAGCTTCACTACGGGTGTAGCCTTCGCTGGATGGGCCATATGGGTTGGGGCCAGCACAAGCGATTAATAGTAAAGATAAGGTGATTGGAAGTAGCAGCTTCATGATGTCTCCTTTTTTTTAAAGGCTGTTGTAAGTTGGAGTACAAAGATCTCTGGTTGGTTCATTTCTTTAAGAGCGTATTAAGGTTTAAGGTGCCTTCTTTTACAAAGGGTAAGCTGTACATAGAGGCAGGAATGTTAACGGTGCCATGGCTGACTTTACCGGTTAAACGAAAGTGTAAATCAGTCTTGTTAGTGCCAGAGAGTGATTCTAGTTGTCTGATTACGCCCAATGTATTGCTGATCAGAGAGACCGTTAGGTAGGCTTCTTGATAAGGCAATATATTGACCGATTGGCTGCTGACCCCGTGCGCAAATTCTGATCCATTAATTTCTAATTGATAACTAAGCCCTTTAATGAAAAACGGGAAGTCGTTTGTATTTTGAATGCGTAAGGTTAATGCGTATTCTTGCTCTAGCAGATGTGCGTTAACCAGTTGAATATTATTAAGGCTGATTTGCGGTGGTTGTGCATGATAGGTAATACCGGCGCAACCTGCCAAGGTTAGTAGAACTATAAATGGAACTAGAAGTTGGTGTGTAAGGAAACGCATGGTTATCTCCGTGGCGGGTTTTAATCTTATGCTAGGCAGAAGCTAAAAGAAAGGGTTAGAACAAAAGAGTATCTTGGCCTTCTTCCCAAGCTGGGTATTTGTTCATAATGCTAGTAAACAGTTCAGAAGAAAGATAGTGTTCAAACCAGCGCTGCAAATACGGGTAAGGGGTTTGCTTGAACCAATCAATGTCTACATGCGCAAACTGGCGAATAAAGGGAAAAATGCCAATGTCTGCAATCGAGGGTTCATCGTCCAGTAGAAAAGAATGCGCTGCTAATCGTTGATCTAAAAGGCTAAGAAAAGCCTCAGCTTGTGTACGGTAGTGCTCCGCTGAGAAGTCGGGAAATCGATCAGCATATTTATAGTGATCGAGGTGTTGTTTAAATTCATTATCATTCAGCGATACTAGGCGGTTAGCGTCTAAAACCCGCGCCGAAGAACCCCTTAGGGACTGGCTATCGTTTATTGATGTTGCCCAGTGCACAATTTCCCAGCTTTCATCAATGACTTCACCAGTGGGTAACTGAAGCACAGGCACAGTTCCTTTAGGTGAGATCGCTAACATGGCAGGTGGCTTGTTGCGCAAGACAACTTCACGCAAGATCACCTTAATACCAGCGTGCTTTATTGCTAAGCGGGCTCGCATGGCATAGGGGCAGCGACGAAATGAATATAAAATGGGCGTGTTGGCTGTAGAGGTCACGTTTAGTGGTGGTGGCCGCCTGCGCCATGAGCATGCCCGTGTGAAATTTCTTCTTGTGTGGCGGCTCGAACATCAACAATGTCAATGTCAAAGTGAAGCGTTTGCCCTGCTAGGGGGTGATTGGTGTCTACCTTAGCCATAAATTTCCCCACTTTTACGACGTTGACTTGGTGCTGACCTTTTTCAGTTTGCACGGTGGCAATCATGCCTGGACGCCATTTTTTAGCGCCCATTAAATGTTTGACTGGAACGCTTTGAATTGAATTATCTAGACGTTCGCCATAACCATCTTTTGGTTCAACACTGACGCTAAACTTATCACCTGCTTGTTTGCCTTCAAGTGCTAATTGAACACCACGAATCATGCCGCCATGACCTTGTAAATACGCGATGGGTTCTTGAGCCGAAGAGCGCTCAATAATTTCTTGTTCGTCATTTTTTAAGATGTAGTTAAATCGTACAACGGTGTCTTTAGTAATCTGCATGGTTAAAAAGTTTGTGGTCAATAAATAACAATTTTAACATTCAAGTTTGCCTCACGGTGTAAACTTCATGGCATGAAAAAAATTGATCTTCATTCGCATACCCTTATTTCTGATGGGACATTAACCCCCAATGACTTGGTTGAACGGGCGAAAGCAAAGGGTGTTGAGATGTTAGCCATTACTGACCATGATACGGTAGATGCTTATGAGCAATTGTCGCCAGCCAGTTATGACGGCTTGAAGATTATTCCTGGTGTTGAACTGTCAACGCAATGGCGAGGGGTGGGTGTTCATGTTGTCGGTTTGAACTTAAGCCTCGATAGTGCATCGATTAAAGAAGGGGTCGCTCAGCAGGAAAAAGCACGGGCTGATCGAGCACAGATTATTGCCAAACGGTTAACTAAACTGGTTGGCCCCATCGATTTTAATCGGGTCAGTGAAATTGCTAACCATAGCCAGATTGGGCGGCCCCATTTTGCACAGCATCTTGTTGAACTCGGTGTGGTTAAGAATATCTCCACGGCGTTCAAGAAATACTTGGGAGATGGAAAGCCGGGCGATGTAAAACAATGCTGGGCAGAGTTACCGAACATTATCGGCTGGATAGTAAAGGCAGGCGGGGTGGCAGTATTAGCGCACCCACTGAAGTATAAAATGACATGGACTAAGCGGTCGGCGTTATTGGATGATTTTATTGCAGCAGGTGGTAGAGGGATGGAAGTTGTCTCTGGCCAGCAAAGCAAGCAAGAAACGGACAGATTGGCTAGGCTGTGTGTTGAAAAAGGCTTACTGGCTTCGTGTGGCTCGGATTTTCATCAATCGAGTCAGTGGAGTGATATTGGTGCAATGTCAGCATTTCCAACGGTATGCAAACCGATTTGGCTAGACTGGTAAGCGCTTAGTAACTGTTCAGTCGAAACTCGATTTTTTGCTTATAGGTGGAAAGAGAGTTGAATTTGCTAGCAGGAAATCGCCACGTTTGAATTGTTTTTAAGGCAGATCGGTCAAGGGCAGATGAGCCAGAGCTTTGAATAATAATTGCTCGGGTAACACGCCCATCATTAGCTACTGAAAGATCAAAAATAACCGAACCTTCAACGCCTCTTCGCCTTGCAACGCTTGGGTATTTTGGCTTAGGTTGATAGGTTGGCTGTGGCGACATAAAAAGGGCTGGTTTTTTAACCGGCGATGGCAGGGGAGAAGCGACCTTTTTGGGTGTTACTTTAGGCGTTGCAGCGGGTGCCTTTTTTTTGACCACTTTCTTGGGCTTTGGGCTTACTTTTTTTGCCGTAGCTGCCTTTGTGACAATTTTTTTTGGTGTTACTTTCTTTGGCTTAGGTTCAGGCGGTTTAATGGGTGTTGGCGGAGTAATAGGCGTTGGCACAGCCAAAGAAATACTTATTTTCTTAGTGGCAATGCTGTCAATATCATCGCTTGAAAAAATACCGGTTTGATAGGCAAGAGCCACAACAATGGCATGGGCTATAAACGAAATAAAGACAAATAGCAGCACTGACTTTGGCTTGTAAATAACCGACCCCCATGACTGTGCCACGCTACTCACGAATTATAATCAGGCTTTTTCAGGGTCCATTGATAAAGTGACTGTTTGAGTACTTGGTTTTGCAAGTCGCTTATCAATAACATTTTTTAGCGCAATAAGTAGGCCTAAACCAATAAAGGCTCCCGGCGGTAAAATAGCGAGCAAGAAGCCTTCGTAATCGCGAATGACATAAATGACCATGTCTTTAGCCGCGTCTCCAAACATTAAATGAGCGTTTGCAAATAAAGTTCCAGAGCCAAGAATTTCACGTGCGGCGCCTAGAATAACTAAAGCGGCAGTAAAGCCAAGCCCCATAGCTAAACCATCTACCACGGATGTACCAAGAGGGTTTTTGGATGCAAAGGCCTCTGCGCGGCCAATAATGGAACAATTGGTCACAATCAGTGGAATAAAGATGCCAAGTATGAGGTATAGCTCATAAAAGAAGGCATTCATGAGCAGCTCAATGGCGGTGACAATGGAGGCAATAATGAGTACAAAAACGGGCAACCTAATTTCGCTACCCACTTGTCGCCGAATAATAGACACAATAGCATTGGATAATACGAGGGTGAGGGTGGTCGCCAGCCCAAGCCCTAAACCGTTAATAACGGTATTACTCACTGCCAGCAGAGGGCATAGCCCTAGTAGAGCAACGAAGGCTTGGTTGTTATCCCAAAGACCATTTTTTAAAATTTGTTTGTAACTATCCATTGTTAGTTGCTTGGGTAATGGTTGTTAATGTTTCTTGATTGGCTTGATAATATTGTAAGGTTCTTAACACTGCTTTAACGACGGCTCTAGGTGTAATAGTAGCGCCAGTAAATTGGTCAAAACGACCTCCGTCCTTCTTAACCTGCCATAAACGGCTTACAGGGTTGTTTAATGAACGTCCATTAAAGCCGTAGATCCAATCACTCTTGTTGGTATCAATGGCATCGCCTAGCCCCGGTGTTTCGTGATGTGAGACCACGCGAACACCAATTAGTTCGCCATTCGCTCGAATAGCCACCAATAGTTTGATAGAGCCATTGTAGCCATCCGCTGCAGTCGGTGAAGCAATGATGGCCATCAGTTGGTTGTTTTTGATGGCTTTATAAATAGTGACTTCGTGTTTATTTCCAAAGGCGCTTGGGTCTACGACTTGAAGTGTATCTGTTAGCAGGTCGTTATCATGAAGCGTTTCAGGGACTAGCTCACGTAGGTTTTGTAAAATAAATAAGCGCTCATTATCTGCAATTTTTTCATGTGTTATCGAATAAGTGAGCGAGACAAGCCCAATGCCAATTAGCGAAAACAAGCCGAGCACCCAGCCAGACTTTAGAATTGATGTTTTATTATTAGCCATATTAGTGGTGCCCATAAACGCGTGGAGGCGTGTAATGGTCGATCAGTGGAACGGCCATATTAATAAGGATAACTGCAAAAGCAATGCCTTCGGGGTAACCACCCCATGTGCGAATAATGTAAGTGAGTAAGCCAATTAAAACGCCATAAATAAAGCGGCCCTTTAAGGTCGCGGCAGCGGTAACCGGATCGGTAGCGATAAAGAAAGCACCGAGTATGGCGCCACCGCTAAGCAAGTGAAACAACGGTGATGGTGTCACGCTAGGTTCCAGTAGGTAGAAAGCAAAGCTGATGGTGAACAAGCCACTTAACAAACCGACAGGAATATGCCAGCTAATGATTTTTTTAAATACTAATAGAAGGCCGCCCACAAGGTAAGCAATAGACACCCATTGCCAGCCTTCACCGGACAGACTACCAAATATAGATGATGAGCGTATTTCACCGATGGTTTGATTCAGGCCGAGCTGCGTCTTCATTTCATCGAGTGGTGTTGCGGCGGTTATTGCGTCAATTAGTGCTTGTTTAGGTTGTTGATCTAGAATAATGGGTAGTAGATCAGTAAAGCTGCTATCGGCGGGTAGCATTGAGTAAGGCAGCATCCAAACGGTCATGCTTTTTGGAAAAGAAACCATTAAGACGGCAAAGGCAACCATTGCTGGATTGAACGGGTTATAACCGAGCCCGCCGTATAAGTGTTTGGCAATAACAATAGCAATAAAAGCGCCTATGCACGGAATCCACCATGGTGCGATGGTGGGTAAGGCAAGTGCTAAAAGCACGGCAGTTACTACGGCGCTTAGGTCAGACAGAAAAGGGAGTACAGGCCTGTTACGAAGGTTCAACATGACCGCCTCAGTGATAACGGCGGTGGAAACACAGATAATAATATTGCTTAAAACGCCTAGGCCAAATTGCCAAATCATCGTAATGATGCCCGGCACTAATGCAATAAGAACCCAGAGCATCATTTTCTGGATACTATTTTGCGGTTCAATAAAGGGCGCGTTAGAGGTTAAAAAATGCACAGTTTAGCCCTCGTCTGGTGTTGGGTTTTTCTTGGCTTTTGAGCGACTAACAGCAGCATCAATTTCTTCCTTAGCAGGTTTGTTTTTTAACGCTGCTTTCTTTTTGCGAGAACGTTCTGCGCGTTCTGCTTTCTCACGAGCGATACGTTCTTCTCTTGCTTCAAAGCGTTCACGGGCCACATTGGATAAATGCTTTTCATGTTTTTGTACTTTTAAGGCACTTTTTGCATATCGAAAATGCTGTACCAATGGAATATGGCTGGGGCACGCGACATCGCAACAGCCGCACTCAATACAATCAAATAAATTTAGTTTTTCAGCCTTTTCTAGCTGCTCAGAACGGCTATACCAATACAGCTGTTGTGGGAGTAGTGAAACCGGGCATACGCTGGCGCATAAGCCGCAGCGAATACAGGGCATGGCTTGTTTTTCGGTGACTACTTCTTGTTTGCTGGCAACTAGAATACAGTTGGTTGCTTTGATAATGGGGATATCGTCGTTTAACAACGCAAAGCCCATCATTGGGCCGCCCATAATTAAGCGTTCGGCAAATTTTGTGTAGCCATTGCAAATATCAATGAGTGCTTTAATAGGCGTGCCTAATCTAACCTCAAGGTTATGAGGCTTATTAACCCCTTCTCCGGTGACGGTGATAATTCTTGATGTTAGCGGTTTGCCTTCAATAACCGCCTGTTGAACTGCGTAAACAGTACCAACATTAATAGATACAATGCCAATGTCCGCAGGAATTTTGCCGCTGGGAACTTCTTTACCCGTTAGGGTTTGAATCAGTTGTTTTTCGCCACCTGTTGGGTAGATAGTTGGAATTTGAACGGCGCTAATAATGCTGTTTTGGTGCTCGGCTATGGTGCGTTGAACGGTCTTAAACGTGTCGGGCACATTGTCTTCAATAGCAAGAATCGCACGCTTTGCGCCGGTCATATGTAGCAGAATTTCAATGCCTTCTACGATGCGACCGGAACGCTCTTTTAATAGCCGGTCATCGCAGGAGATATAAGGTTCACACTCGGCACCGTTTAAAATTAAAGTGTCGATTTGGATAGCTTTGCTTTGCGTGTTAAGTTTGATTGCGGTAGGAAATGCGGCGCCACCTAGGCCAACAATCCCAGCTTCACGAATCAGTTGAACCAGTTTCTCAGCCGCTAACTGTTTGAAGTCAGCCTGAGGTGTTGGCGTTACTTCGGTATCGAGGCCATCAGTTTCTATTGTTATAGAGGGCGCAGAAAAACCAGAAGGGTGGGGGATTAGGTGGTCGGCAATGCTTATTACAGTGCCAGAGCTGCTGGCATGAATCGGTGCGCTGATCATGCCTTGCGCTTCGGCTATTTTTTGCCCACGTAGCACAGTGTCGCCAACGTTAACCAGCGGTTTTGCAGCATTACCAATGTGCTGGCCTAAGGGGTAAATTAAGTGCTTTGGTACAGGTGCTATTTCAATGGGTAAGTTGACCGACTCATTTTTATGGTCGGCAAGCGATGGTAGACCACCTTTAAATGACCATAGTTTCATGAGTTTTTCTCTTCAGAAGATTTAGGTTTTTCCCACTCCCAAAGGGACAAGGTTGTTGCCACAGGCTCCATTGTTATGCACTCAACAGGGCAAGGGGATACGCACAATTCACACCCCGTGCATTCTGCTTCGATAACGGTATGCATATGTTTGGGTGCACCTAGAATAGCGTCTACAGGGCAGGCTTGAATACAGAGTTTGCAACCAATACAGGTATTTTCATCAATAACCGCCACTAAGTTTGCTTTCTCAACGCCGTTTTCTTCGTTGAGTGGTTTGGGTTCAACCCCTAATAAGTCTGCAAGGGCGATAATGCCTGCTTCGCCACCGGGTGGGCATTGATTGATGTCAGCATCACCATTGGCAATAGCTTGTGCGTATGGTCGGCAGCCAGGGAAGTTACATTGACCACATTGAGTCTGTGGTAAGACAGCATCAATTTTATCAACCAGTGGGTCACCTTCTACCTTAAAGCGAATAGCGGCATACCCAAGAAGGATACCAAGTGCGGCGAATAAAATAATGAGTATAAAAAAAGACATGAGTTAGAATTTAATCAAGCCTGAAAAGCCCATAAAGGCAACTGACATTAAGCCCGCAGTGATTAAAGCAATAGCATTACCTTTAAATGGCTCGGGCACGTCAGACACTGTAATGCGTTCTCGAATGGTGGAAAATAACACCAACACCAAAGAAAACCCTAAAGCGGCACCAAAGCCATATAAGCCAGATTCTATAAAATTATGCTCTTCTTGAACGCTTAATAAGGCGACACCTAAGACAGCGCAATTAGTGGTAATAAGCGGCAGATAAATACCTAAAACCTGATGCAGTAAGGGGCTTGTTTTATGGACGATAGCTTCGGTCAATTGCACAACGACAGCAATAACAACAATAAAAGTAATGGTCCGCAAATATTCTAAGCCTAAAGGAGCCAGTAAATAATGATTGGCTAAATAACTGCAAATGGACGCTAGGGTAAGTACAAATGTTGTCGCAAATCCCATGCCCATAGCAGTTTCCAGCTTGTTTGAAACACCCATAAAGGGGCACAAGCCGAGAAATTTCACCAACACAAAGTTGTTGACTAGTATGGTGCTGACTAAAATGAGTAGGTATTCAGACATAGGGTAAATAAAGGGTTTTGACTAGTATATAGCCATTAGTTCAAATCGTATGGTTGATTGTTAGCGCCTCATATAACCAGATAGAATGAAAATTGTATTTAATATTCAATTTAAGAATTATAGGGGCTTTTTATTAAATGCTCAACTTTTTGCACCATACTGGTTTTTATTTAATGCGCATTCCGGGTTTTGCGCCATTGTCTGGCGATAAGATCCATAATTCATCACCACCTGGACCTGCGGCTAGAACCATGCCTTCGGATACGCCAAAGCGCATTTTACGTGGTTTAAGATTAGCGACCATAACAGTGAGTCGGCCTTCAAGTTGCTCAGGCGTATAGGCAGATTTTAACCCTGCTAATACTTGCCGGCTTTCATCACCCAAACTTAGTGTTAAACGAAGTAATTTGTCAGCCTCTTCAACGTGCTCGGCTTTTTCAATAAGGGCAACGCGCAAATCAATATTAGCAAAATCGTCAAACTCGATAGTATTGGCTATCTTTTCAATTTTTTTAGTCGCTGGGCTTTTTGCGGCAGTAGGGGTTGAGAGTAAGTTTTCTTTCGATGCTTCAATTAAAGCGCTGAGCTTATCTGCGTCAACACGGGCCATCAAGGGTTTGAATTTATTGATGGTGTGAGCGGTTAGAGGCGATAACCCATCTGGCCAAGCAAACTCGCCGGCGTTGATAAATGTTTCAGCTTTAGCAACCATCGTTGGTACAACGGGTTTTAAGTAACTGGCAATAACATAAAATAAATTAATGCCGACACTGCAAATGTCGTGTAATTCAGCATCGCAATTGTCTTGCTTAGCAATGACCCATGGTTGTTTTTCGTCAATATACTGGTTGGCTTTATCGGCCAAGGCAGAAATGGCGCGCATGGCTTTGCCGTATTCGCGTGACTCGTACAGTTCAGCAATAGTGTGGTTTTCCTCAACAAATGATTGGAATAGCTCAGGCTCGGAGCACGTAGCGGATAATTCATTATTAAACCGTTTTTTAATAAAGCCACTGCAACGGCTCGCAATGTTTACCACTTTATTTACAAGGTCAGTATTGACGCGCTGGCTAAAGTCTTCGAAGTTAAGGTCGATATCTTCAACCCGGTTGCTCAATTTTGCTGCAAAGTAATAGCGTAAATATTCAGGGTTTAAGTGCTCTAAATAAGTGCGAGCTTTGATAAAGGTGCCGCGAGACTTTGACATTTTTTCACCATTAACGGTTAAAAAGCCGTGAGAAAATATCGCGGTTGGGGTTCTAAACCCAGCACCTGTTAACATGGCTGGCCAAAATAAGGCATGAAAGTAGACAATGTCTTTGCCGATAAAGTGATAAAGCTCGGTGTTACTGTCTTTACCCCAGTACTCGTCAAAATCAAGCCCATTTTGGTCGCATAAATTCTTAAAGCTGCCCATGTAGCCAACCGGCGCATCAAGCCAAACATAAAAGAATTTGCCTGGTGCGTTAGGGATTTCAAAACCGAAGTAAGGCGCATCCCGAGAGATATCCCAATCTTGCAAGCCCACTTCAAACCATTCGTTTAGTTTGTTAGATACTTGTTCTTGTAGATGACCAGATTGAGTCCAGTCTTTTAACATGGCTTCAAATTCGCCCAGTTTAAAGAAAAAATGCTCTGACTCTTTATCAATGGGCCTTTCACCTGAAACAGCTGAAACAGGGTTAATTAAATCGGTAGGGGAGTACGTTGCACTGCAGACTTCACAGTTATCACCGTACTGATCGGCGGCACCACATTTTGGGCATTCGCCTTTGATAAAACGATCAGGAAGAAACATTTCCTTAACCGGGTCATAAGCTTGGGTGATGGTTTTGCTGTGAATATGCTGCTTTTCATGTAAGCGGTTGTAGATCAGTTCGGCAAAGTCACGTGTTTCGTCTGAATGGGTTGTATAAAAATTATCGAAACCAATATTAAAGTCTTGGAAGTCGGCGTTGTGCTGAGTCCATGTGTCTGCAATTAATTGCTCAGGTGTTATGCCTTCTTGTTGTGCCCTTAACATAATGGGTGTGCCGTGTGCATCATCGGCGCAAACATAATGACAGGTATGTCCTCGCTGTTTTTGAAAACGCACCCAGATATCAGTTTGGATATATTCAACTAAATGGCCAATATGAATAGGGCCGTTAGCGTAAGGTAAAGCACTGGTAACAAGAATTTTTCTTATTTCGTTTGACATAAATAAAGGTGATAGTGTTGAGCAAGTAAGCCTAACAATAAATGGTGTTGTATAGGCGTTGGTTTATTTGGCTGTATTGTCCCATAAAATAAGCACAATGCCTTCGGCATTGTGCTTATTCTTTACACGGTATGTTTTAAGTTTATGAAAAAAGTTGTCCGGTTTGTGAATTTAAAATGACGTTATTTAAAAACGCAGTTTTTTGCAAAATCAGATGTTTGGTTAGCGGTCCAATCAGCTTTAGATTTTTCTTTCATGTCTGTGCACCAAGCGTCACTTCCAACTTCTGGCGTGCATGCTGTAAGGGTTAATAATGTGATGACAAGGGCGCTAAGGGCGCTTTTTTTAATGATGCTCATGGGTGTCCTTAAAAGTATTGATGTTAGACGTGTTGTGAAACGAGATACGGAGATGCTACTAAAATTAGTCGCGTAGGTGTTAATAATTTTATTAACCCTTGTCGATGATGTGAGGCTGGCTTATAAATGGTTGCTTGGTTTGCGCTTTTAGTCGGTGCCTAAAATTCGCAAAAGTTGCGAATAAACGTATAGAATAGAGTGTTTTATTGCAGGGCTATTTGGAGCACAAATGAGTGAATTGTCAGTAACAGGTATAGAGCAGCACCTAAAAGAATTTATTGACCCGTTAACGGGTAACAGTATCGTGTCTAATAAGGCGTTGAAAAACTTAACACTGGTCAATGGTGAGCTTCGAGTTGAGCTCATATTGGGGTACCCAGCTGCGGGCGTTAAAGAGCAGTTAGAGGCTGAGGTTGCGGCGCATCTTCAGCAGCTCGATGGCATTAACAGCGTTGAGGTAACGATTAGCTGGATCATCAAACCACACGCTGTTCAAAAGGGCGTTAAATTAATGAATGGTGTAAAGAATATGGTGGCTGTGGCTTCTGGAAAAGGAGGGGTCGGCAAATCAACAACATCGGTTAATTTAGCGTTGGCGCTTGTTGCAGAAGGTGCACGTGTCGGCATTCTTGATGCGGATATTTATGGCCCAAGTCAACCGACCATGTTAGGTATTAGTGGTCGCCCTAGTTCGCCAGATGGCCGAACCATACAGCCAATGGAAAGCCATGGTCTGCAAGTGATGTCAGTTGGTTTTTTAGTTGACGAAGATACACCGATGATTTTGCGTGGGCCGATGGTTACGCAAGCCTTAGGTCAATTGTTAAATGATACAAATTGGGATGATCTTGACTATTTAATTATTGATATGCCACCGGGAACCGGCGATATCCATTTAACCTTGGCACAAACTGTTCCTGTAACCGGTTCTGTCGTGGTGACAACACCGCAAGATATCGCCTTGATTGATGCTAAGAAAGGCCTAAAAATGTTTGAAAAAGTGGATATTCCAGTGCTCGGAATCATTGAAAATATGAGTCTGCATATCTGTTCAAACTGCCAACACGAAGAAGCAATTTTCGGGCAAGGCGGTGGCGAGGCGATGGCGCAACAATATGGTGTTGAATTTTTGGGAGCGCTGCCGTTGGATATCTCTATTCGAACCAGCACAGATACTGGAACCCCCACCGTTGCGTTAGACCCGGACAGCCAAATTTCTGTGATTTATAGAAAAATGGCTAGGAAACTGGCCGCATCATTGTCAGTAAAAGCAAAAGACTTTAGTGGCAAAATTCCAAACATTGTTATTAATTAATTAGGTTCGCTATGGGTATTAAATCAGACAGCTGGATTCGCCGTATGGCGAACGAAAAAGGGATGATCGAGCCTTTTGAGTCGCATCAGGTGAGACACTCAGATGAGGGGCGAGTTATTTCTTATGGTACATCGAGTTATGGTTACGATATTCGATGTTCTGATGAGTTTAAAATTTTCACGAATATTAATTCGGCAGTGGTTGACCCTAAAAATTTCGATGAAAATAGCTTTGTTGATATTAAGTCGGATGTTTGCATTATTCCACCTAATTCATTTGCCTTGGCAAGAACGGTTGAATACCTAAGGATCCCACGGGATGTGTTGACAATTTGCTTGGGTAAATCAACATATGCGCGTTGCGGCATTATCGTTAATGTCACCCCATTGGAGCCAGAGTGGGAAGGGCATGTTACTTTGGAATTTTCGAATACCACACCTTTGCCAGCCAAAATTTATGCTAATGAAGGCGTCGCGCAAATATTGTTTTTAGGTGCCGACGAAATATGTGAAACATCATATGGCGATCGCGGTGGTAAGTATCAAGGACAAACTGGCGTTACATTACCTAAAGCTTAACGAGGCGTTGTGTTGCTAGTTGTCAAAATGGGCACTTAGCAGGCGCATTTCAAAAGTCCCATAGGTTTTTTTACGTTGTAAAAGAATGGGGAGGTTATGTAATTCCTTTGCGCACCAATAATAGGTAATCAAGGGTTTATCGTCTTTTTTACGCGCAAGTTTAATGGTCTGGTATTGTTTTCCGGCTACTTTAACTTGCTCGTTGCCTAGTTGAGTAAAGGAGTAGGTTTTTAATTTTCCACCATCGGCAACTTGGTAGCTCAACGACTTTTCGGCCGGGTTTTTTAAGTCCTGCATTAGGGCTAATTGTAAAAGCGCTTTATCTAAGACGCCGTTGCTTAGCGTTAGCCTCCAATCGTGCCCTTTTGACGAATTTGTAAGTGTTTTTGTCTGCCAATCAAAGTGCAATTTTATGTTTTTCTTGTCATCGCCAAGAGTTTGTTGGTATTCGTAGGATAAAGGCTTTACTTGCTGTTCAGTGAGCTCAAATCGACTGCTTTCAAGTACGATATCGTCACGTACGAAGGCAAGCAAGCCGCTTGTTTCAGTGGATGAGAGAAGCTGATATTGGCCATTGGCTAACATTTTAACGTTTAATGAAACATGGCCAATTTCAATATTATTATGGCTTAGTTTGTACTCGGCTTTAAAGGTGGGAAGGGTTTGGTCAGCTGCAAAAGTATGAGTAGATAATAAACTAAAAAAAACGACGATAATAAATAGGCTGGTTTTTTTTAGTAATATATTCATCTGCTTACATTACATGTAATCCATGACGACTGGGCCGCTCATTTTTTTTCCATCCATATAGACTTCGTTGCCTTTTAGTTCAATTCGCCCCTCGGCAAGCCAGCTAATGGCGGTTGGGTAAATAAGGTGTTCCTTCGTTTTAATTCGAAGCTCAAGGCTCTCGGGGCTGTCGTTGGGAAGAACCGGTAAGCGTGCTTGCAAAACCACAGGGCCGCCATCGAGCTCAGTATTAACAAAATGTACGCTGCTACCGTGAAGTGGCTCGCCATCGTCCATAACCCGTTGGTGTGTGTGCATGCCTTTGTATTTTGGCAGCAAAGAGGGGTGAATATTGATGAGTCTGCCGTAATAATGGTTCACAAAGTCATCGCTAAGAATGCGCATGAACCCAGCTAAAACCACTAAATCAGGTTTGTATTCATCAATTTGTTGCTGCAAGTCTTGATCGAAGGCTTCACGTGATGAATAAGTGGTGTGATCTAAAACATGGGTTGGAATATTGGCTTCTTTGGCACGGTTAAGTCCCATAACCCCGGGCTTGTTACTGATAACCGCCGAAATAGTGGCGGGTAGGCCAGTATCTATAATCGATTGGAGCGTTGTGCCAGAGCCCGATAGTAAAACGACAATACGATAGTCGGAGTTCATTATGATTAAAGGTAGTTAACCTTGGGTTCGCCCTCGGCTTGGGCAATATCGCCGATGATGAATGCAGACTCTCCGCTTGATTCAAGTTGAGCGAGAACAGCGTCTACATTGTCTTTTGCGACGCAAAGGACCATGCCGATGCCGCAATTAAAAGTTTTAAGCATTTCCTCATCGCTAATATTGCCTTCTTCTTGAAGCCAATCGAACAACGCGAGCGTTGGCCAGCTACCTAGTTTTACATTGGCTACTGTATTGTCAGGTAAGACGCGGGGCAAGTTCTCGGTGATGCCGCCACCGGTAATATGAGCGATGGCATGAATGGGTTGTTTGCTAATTAAATCAAGTAGGGTCTTAACGTAAATACGCGTTGGTTCGAGTAAAACATCGGTAAGAGGTTTGTTGTCCAATGTTTGATTTAGGTCGTCTTGTAGTTCGATTACTTTGCGAATTAATGAGTAGCCATTTGAATGTGCGCCTGATGAGGCAAGGCCAATTAATATATCGCCAACGGCAACCTCAGTGCCATCAATGATGTTGTCTTTTTCAGCAATACCAACACTAAAGCCTGCTAAGTCGTAATCTTCGCCATGATACATTCCGGGCATTTCGGCGGTTTCACCGCCAACCAGTGCGGCACCGGCTAATTCACAACCCTTTCCAATGCCTGCAATTACGTCACTGGCCACGTCTACATTTAGTTTGCCTGTTGCGTAATAGTCGAGAAAGAATAAAGGTTCAGCGCCGGTTACGATAATGTCATTGACGCACATGGCAACAAGGTCTATGCCGATCGTGTCATGCTTGTTCAGCATCATAGCCAATTTAAGTTTTGTTCCAACACCATCGGTGCCGGAGACAAGCACGGGTTTTTTATAACGATCGAGTGGTAGCTCAAATAAAGAGCCAAAGCCGCCCAGCCCTGACAGGACGCCTGCGCGCTGGGTTCGCTTAGCAATAGGCTTTATTCGTTCGACGAGTTGTGTGCCGGCATCAATATCAACACCTGCGTCTTTATAGCTTAGGCTATTCTTTGAATCGTTCAAAATAAACTGTATTCGGTTATAAAAAGTTAGATTATATCAGTTGAGTTAATTGTTGGCAGTAATAGGGCTAACTATATTATGCTATAGCTTATTATTAATTAAGGTTGTGTGGGCGTAATGATGCGTTTTTTAGTGAGTATTTTATTGTTACTATTATCTGTGCCGGCATATGCGGTGCAGCTAGAGGGCCTATACACGGCGCAAGTAGCAGTTGATGACCAGTCTCAGTCTGTGCGTAATCAGGCCATTAAACAGGCGCTTCATACAGTAGTACGTAAAGTCTCTGGCCGTCGTAGTACATTGAATAATTCGCCGTTACTGGAAGCCTTATCGAATGTTGGCTCCTATGTAGAGCAGTTCCAGTATAAAAAAAGAGATCAAGATAACGGATATTGGTTGATCGTTAGGTTTCAAAAAGCTGCACTAGATCGAACTTTGCAACAGTTTGATGTGCCTGTTTGGGGCGCTAATAGGCCGGATGTGTTGTTATGGTTAGCAGTGGATGATGGTAATGATCGTTATATACTCAATAGCAGCACAGGCAAAGAATTGGCTGATGCGCTGAAACAAGAGTCGTTAGATGCTGGCTTAGCAGTGACCCTACCTTTGTTAGATTTGGCAGATCAAAGAGCCGTTAGTTTTAACGATATACGGGCAGGTTTTTCAGAGCAGATAGCGCTCGCTTCTCAACGTTATAGTACAAATCAGGTAATCTTTGCTCGGTTGTTAAAAACCAACGGGATATGGCAGCTTAACTGGACCTGGCTAAGTGAAGGTCGGCAATACGATGGGGTGGAAAAATCCTCCGGTGTTAGTACTGTTTTTCAGCCGGTATTTATTGAAATGACAGAAAAGCTAGCAGATATTTATGCCCCGATGGGTATTGTCAGCTTGGAAAAAAAGCTGACAATTGAGCTGATTGGAGTTGATGACCTGCTGGCATTTACTCGCGCTACAGGCTATTTATCATCGCTTGATATGGTAAAAAAATTAAACTGGGAGCAATTACAGGGAAATAAGGTGGTGCTGAACCTAGTTATCACAGGTGATGAGTCGGTATTGATACAGACCATTGCATTGAACGATGTTTTGTCACCGGGTAGTTCTCAAAGACTAGTTGCCCCGGTTAGTGCCGATATCAATAGCTTGCCTGCTCAACCATTGGAAAAAGTTCTTTACTACCGAGTCAACTAAATGAATAGGCGCGATATTCCTAACCTGATCAGTGTCATTAGGATTGTATTAGTTTTACCAATCATCTATTTGTTATGGAACAAGCAGTATCAGATGACCTTGGCGCTTTTTATTATTGCTGGGTTGTCAGATGCATTAGATGGTTTTTTAGCTAAGCGATATGACTGGACGAGCCAGTTGGGGTCTTTTCTAGACCCATTAGCTGATAAGTTGCTATTGGTGTCCTGCTTTTTAGTATGCGTCTTAACAGGCTTAATGCCTGCTTGGCTATTTATTGTGATTTTGTTGCGTGACGTCATTGTGTCTTTTGGCGCTCTAGCGTATCACTTGATGATTGAGACGTTTCAAGGCACGCCACCATTTTCTAGTAAGTTAAATACGACATTTCAGATAGTTTATTTGGTGTTGTTAATAGCCAGCCAAGGCATCGTGCCTATACCGCACAGTTGGATTGAGTTTGCGCTTTATTCGGTTGCTGCAACTACTGTCATTAGTGGTTTAGAGTATGTTTGGAGCTGGGGGTTTAAAGCATGGGAAGCGAAGGTTCGGGAGTAGTATGAAAAACGATAACACTAAGTACTATTTAGTTGCCATTGCCTTTATTGGTCTGGCTTACGTGTTATTGCCCATTTTAATGCCATTTGTTTGTGCGGCATTATTAGCCTACTTAGGTGACCCACTGGCAACGTGGCTGGAAAAACATAAGTGGCAGCGATCATGGGCGGTCAGCTTGGTGTTTGTTGTAATCTTTACTCTTTTGGCAGGCGTGACCATTGTGCTTGTGCCGCTGATAGAACAACAGTTTGCTAGTTTGGTTGAAAAAGTACCGGCTATTATCAGTTGGGTAAAAGAAACGGTGCTGCCGTGGCTGCAAGTTCGTTTAAATCACTATGGCTCCGTGAATGTAGATGAAATTCAACAGACTCTGCAAGACAATATTGGCAGTGCAGGTAGTGTCGTGGCAAGCATCTTGAGCTCTGTCAGCTCGTCTGGAATGGCTTTCTTGTCGGCGCTGACTAATCTGCTGTTGATTCCACTCGTCACGTTTTACTTTTTACGCGATTGGAATGCGATATTAGAACGCATTCAACATTCGTTTCCACGTCGGCTAGAAGATAAGTTAACGGGTATTGCGCACGAAGTTGATGCTGTTCTTGGCGCTTTTTTCAAGGGACAACTTTTAGTAATGGCTAGCCAGTCAGTTATTTACTATATTGGATTAAGTCTAGTGGGGCTGGAGTTTTCCTTGTTAATCAGCTTAATTATCGGGCTGGTCAGTTTTGTGCCTTATCTAGGTTTGATTGTGGGGCTTGTATTGGCCTGCGCTACGTCTGTTTTTCAGTTGCATGATGTCAGTGGTGTTTTGCCAATCTTCGTAGTGTTTGCAGTAGCACAAGTTTTAGAAAGCTTCGTGTTAACCCCTGTGTTGGTCGGCGATAAGATCGGTTTGCATCCGGTAACGGTTATATTTTCGGTGATGGTTGGTGGTCAGTTGTTTGGAGTGACCGGGGTCTTATTGGCTTTGCCGGTGGCGGCGGTTTTATTTGTACTATTGAGACACGTCAATGATCAATATAAAAGCAGTGAGTTATACAAGCAAACATAAAAAAAGGCACCGATTCGGTGCCTTTTTATAATTATGTCTCGTGACTATAGGTTTTGTGCAACAAAATCCCAGTTCACTAATGCCCAAAATTTATCCATGTAGGCAGGGCGAGCGTTACGACAGTCGATGTAGTAAGCGTGCTCCCATACGTCACAAGTTAATAATGGTGTTTGGCCAGCGGTTAACGGTGTGCCCGCATTGCTGGTTTGGACGATTTCAAGTTTGCCATCAGCATTTTTAACCAACCAGCACCAGCCAGCGCCAAATAAATTAACAGACTTGTCTGTAAACTCTGCTTTAAATGCGTCAACAGAACCGTATGCTTCATTGATGGCAGCCAATAAATCACCTGTTGGCTCAGTGCTGTTTGGCGTTAAACAGTTCCAATAAAATGTGTGGTTCCAGATTTGTGCTGCATTATTAAAAATAGGGCCAGAAGAGTTTTTGACAATCTCTTCAAGACTTGCGTTCTCAAACTCTGTTCCAGGGATTAAACCATTTAATTTAGTAACATAGGTTGCGTGATGTTTGCCGTGGTGAAACTCTAGTGTTTCTTGAGAGATATGAGGTTCCAATGCGTCAATTGCATAAGGAAGAGCGGGTAATTCATGTGCCATGATAATTGCCTTTGTAGTTAAGTGATGCGCTAAGCGCGTTAAAAAGTACGTACATCACAATAGTAAAGTTTATGATATAAATCAATATTAAATGAGACTTACCGTTATTTTTTTGCAAAAAGCAAAAGGGCTGGTAAACCAGCCCTTTTGGTAAGCGTTTTAAATGACGTTACTTGTCGTCGCTTGTATTGTGTACGTGGATGTCTTGTTGTGGGTAAGGAATGCTAATGCCTTCGCTATCAAAGCGTAATTTGATGCTTTCGAGTAAGTCGAAATGCACACCCCAATAATCAGCAGAGTTGACCCAAGGGCGTACGGCGAAGTTTACGCTGCTATCGCCTAATTCGAGTAGGCCAATGGTTGGAGCGGGGTCTTTTAAGATGCGTGTTTCATTTTGCATGAGTTCGTCTAATACGGATTTTGCTTTCTTAATATCATCATCATAACCAATGCCAATAACTAAATCTAAACGTCGTGTTGGCTTGGTTGAGTAGTTAACAATATTTCCGCCCATTAAGCTGCCGTTAGGAATGATAATGGTTTTATTATCGCCAGTACGCATCACGGTATTGAAAATATGAACTTCTTCGATGATACCTGAAGCGCCAGCACCTTCAATAAAATCGCCTTTTTTGAAGGGACGAAAAATAATCATTAATACGCCAGCGGCAAAGTTTGCTAATGAGCCTTGAAGGGCTAAACCAATCGCTAAACCAGCAGCACCAATGATGGCAATAAAGGAAGTGGTTTGTATGCCCAGTTGCCCCAGTGAGGCAATGATGACGAAAGCCAGTAGAGCGGTATAAATAATGTTAGTAGTGAATGAAATAAGGATCGGGTCTGAGCCGCCTTTTTTCATTGCTTTAATGACGCCGGACTTAATCGACTTAGCAATCATCTTACCAATAATAAATATTGCGAGTGCAGCGATGATTTTAAGCCCGTATACGGTGAGTAGCTCTTGAACTTGAAGAAGGGTTTCTTCGGATAATACGTTTTCCATTTTATACCTCGGTTAGTTTTTGGTTAGGGGGTGAAGACTTTTTTTAGTAAATCGGTTGTTCGGGCTGCAGGGTTTTCACGGATGAGCTTTTCTTGCTCGGCAATTCGTAAAAACATAGCGTCAACCGCTTTTTGTGCAACAAACGTGTCAAGATCCGGTGTTTGTGAGGAAACTAATTGGCCGATCGAGCCTGAGTTAGCGATAAGTTGCTTGTAACTGGCGGTAACACCAGCACTATCTGTTGACTGTTTAACAATGGGTAGGAACTTGTTAAGTAATTGCTCGGAGCTGTGTTGTTTGAAATAGTCAGTTGCAGCGGTATCTGATCCATTGAGAATCTGTGCCGCATCATCAATACTCATGTTTTGAATGGTGTTTGCAAAAATAGTAGCCGCTTCAGGGGCTGCTTGTTCGGCGGCCTTGTTGAGCGTGGCTTGGAAGCTGTCTACTAAACGACCTTGGCCAAGCATTTCCAGTGAAGAGGCAATGGGTTGTAAGCTGCTTGGAATGGGGACCTTTACATCCTCATGGTTCAAGAAACCACCTTCTTGGCTTAAATTGTTAACAGCAACGGTCGTGCCTTTTTTAAGGGCTTCTTTTAGTCCTGCAATAACATCAGTCTGACTTAAATTTGCGGGAAGTTGGCTGGATGTTGGAATGCTGAGCTTGCTGGTATCGATGTCTTTAATAAAATCAAAAAGCCCTGCGTTGACAAGAGGTGTTGTTAATAAAGCGATGATAAACGTCGTTTGTTTTAGCCAATTGTTCATGGAAACGTCTCCTTGTTTTTAAAAACGATATCATATTTCCCCGAACTGAACACAGCCTTAATCAATAATGGCTTATATCGATTTTGATAACGTGGACTTTAAAAAAGGAATGGTCAACTTTCGCTGGGCTGCTAGGCTTGCTTTGTCTAATGTGTTAAGCAAGTTCCAGAGCGTATGCAGATTTCTAGGAAAGTGCGTCATTAAATAGTTAGCGGTTTCACGGTTAAGTTCTAAGCCGAGTTTTTGAGCACGTGCTTGTAAGGCTTGTAGGGTGCTTTCGTCGCTAAGAGGGGCCAAGTTAAGTGGAAGGCCGCTATTTAATCGGCTTTGCAAATCGTTAAGGCTGATCTGAAGATGTTGTGGCGATACCGTGGCGCTTACAATTAAACGCCCAGTTTGCTGTTTAATTTGATTAAACAGGTTAAATAAGGCCTCTTCCCAATCAGCCTTTTCACATAGGATGTCGATATCATCTATACAAATTAGGTCGAGGTTCGCCAAGCCCTCCAGTATTTTTGCCGAGGTGCCCAGTAGCTCTTTTGCTGGCAAATAGCTGGCTGTGCCACCTAGTTGGCTTTGGCGTTGGCAAGCCGATTGTAATAAATGAGACTTACCGGTTCCTATGTCGCCCCAAAGAAAAATAAACGGTTCATCGGCATCTTTTAGGGACTTAATGACCAGTTGATTCTCAGTGGCAATAAAGCTCTCAAAGTTAAACGCTTCTTTTAACTTGAAAGGCAGAGGCAGTTGGGGGTGCATTAATGTTTGCTAATGTGACGAATATATAGAGAGGCGCTAAAAAATACCGTTAAGCTGATGACAATTTCAAGAAGGCCAAGCAGTCGAGTAGTTGAGCTTGCAAACGCTTCGGTTGTGCCATGTATAAAGTACAGCAGGCTTAAGTAAGCCGCCCAGTTAACGGGCTTTTCTTTACCATGTAGAACACCTCTTAATGGTAATAATAATGGGATAACACAGGTGATAAGCACCAAGGCTACTGGGAAGGTTTGCGGTGGCGCGAGTAGGGTGATCCAAGCGGTTACGAAGCCAATTAAGCAAAGGTAGCTGAGTAGTTGCAACCAGTACGCTGCTTTTTTACCGGGTAAAGTCATTATGAATTAAGTTTTTTGCGAGTAGGGCGATTCTTTTGCCAAGAGCAAGGCATAAGTCAGATTCGTGTTGATCTAGTTTTCGCGAGTTATCAGGGCCTGCTAGATGACTGGCGCCGTATGGTGTGCCACCAGATTGTGTTTCTAACAATGATGGTTCAGAGTACGGTAGCCCGGCCAGCAACATGCCGTGGTGAAGCAACGGTAGCATCATTGATGTGAGCGTTGTTTCCTGCCCCCCGTGAAGACTACTGGTTGAGGTAAAAACGGCAGCAGGCTTGCCAATCAGCGCGCCAGATAGCCAAAGGTTGCTTGTGCCATCAAGAAAGTATTTTAAGGGTGCAGCCATATTGCCAAATCGAGTCGGGCTACCCAAGATGAGCCCGTGGCAGTTTTTAAGGTCGTCTAAGCTGGCGTATAAAGCACCGTCAGCTGGAATATTGTCTTCAGTTGCTTCACAAACGCTAGAAATGGCTGGCACGGTACGAATTTTAGCTTGTACGCCTTCTATGCTTTCCACGCCCCGAGCAATCACACTGGCCATGTTAGCTGTTGCGCCATGGCGACTATAAAATAGAACCAGGACCTCGGTGTTCATTTATAAAATTTCCAGAACGGTTTCAGGTGGGCGGCCAATTGCTGCTTTGCCATTCGCTAAGGCGATAGGCCGTTCAATTAAAATAGGGTTCTCCAGCATTGCTGTGATTAACTGTTCATCGCTAAGGCTGTTGTCCTTTAGGTTTTGTTTTTTATAAATGGCTTCGCCTTTGCGCATTAAGTCGCGTGGCTCCATATTGAGCATGCTTAATATGGATTCTAGTTCGGCTCGGCTAGGTGCTTTCTTCAGGTACTCGATAACGTCTGGTTGAACGCCTTTTTCTTCAAGTAGTTGGAGTGTTTGGCGAGATTTGCTGCAACGTGGGTTATGATAAATTTTAATGCTCAACAGAGTATCCTCATGCGTGTTTTCTTGAATTATAAATTATCTGTTAATTTAGGGCAGGCTTTTTCTGCTTTGTGTGCTGCGTGATATGATGGGCGGTAGATTATTAAATAAGAATTCGAAGATGAAATTACCTGATTTTAGCCAAGCGTCAGTACTGGTTGTTGGAGACTTGATGCTGGATAGAAACTGGCAAGGCGATACCTCGCGTATTTCTCCAGAAGCGCCAGTGCCTGTTGTGCACGTTAAAAATGTAGAAGATCGCCCAGGCGGTGCCGGAAACGTTGCGTTAAATATTGCGGGTTTGGATGCGGCAGTGTCAGTTCTTGGTTATACCGGTGATGATGACGCAGCAAGATCGTTAAAAAGTCAGCTAGAAGAAGCAAAAGTAGTGTGTCAGTTTATGACACTGGCTAATCAGCCAACGATTACCAAATTACGCATTTTAAGTCGTCATCAGCAATTGATTCGTTTGGACTTTGAAGACAGTTTTCATGATTTGCCGGCAGAGGCCTTACTAGAACACTATACAGCGGTACTTGCCTCGCATGATGTGGTGATTTTGTCAGATTATGGCAAAGGAACGCTGGCGTCTGTAACACAACTTATTGCTGCGGCAAAAGCAGCAGGTAAAAAAGTATTAATAGACCCGAAAGGAACAGACTTTAGCAAATACCGAGGGGCCACGTTAATTACCCCAAATTGGAGTGAGTTTCAAGCCGTGGTAGGTGAATGTGAGAGTGATGAGGATGTCGTCATTCGTGGCGCTGCCTTGCTTAATGAGCTAGAGCTGGAGGCGTTATTGGTTACCCGTGGTGACAAAGGCATGACCTTATTGCAGCCGCAACAGCCGCCGATTCATTTACCAACGCAGGCGCAAGAAGTGTTTGATGTGACGGGCGCAGGTGATACGGTTATTTCAACATTAGCAGCATGTTTGGCTGCGGGCTCAAGTTTTTCAGAAGCCACTGTATTGGCTAATCAAGCAGCCGGCTTAGTGGTGGCTAAATTAGGCACGGCATCGATTACTCAGCAAGAGTTGCAGGCGACTTTGCACACCTTAGAAGACATGCCTCGCGGCTATGTTAGTGCAGATGAGTTGTCAGAAGCGATTTCAACAGCGCGCTTGAATGGCGAAAAAATTGTACTAACAAACGGTTGCTTTGATATTTTACACCCAGGACATGTGCGGTATTTGCAGCAAGCAAAGGCGTTGGGTGATCGGTTAATTATTTTAGTGAATGATGATGCCTCGGTGTCTCGCTTAAAGGGCCCTGAGCGGCCGATTAATAATTTAGCAACACGTGCAGAAATGTTGTCCGCATTAGCGTGTGTAGATTGGGTTTGCGCTTTTTCAGAAGATTCACCACGCGAGCATATTTGTCGCATTTTGCCTGATGTGTTGGTGAAAGGTGGCGACTATCAACGAATTGAAGATATTGAAGGACATGATTGTGTTGCCAAGGCAGGTGGTTCTACCTATGTGCTGGATTATGTGGATGGTTGTTCAACGACCAATTTGATTAAAAATATACGCGATACAAGCGATAAAAGGTAAACGAAGATGATAATCGTAACAGGTGGTGCAGGGTTTATTGGCAGCAATATAGTGCAAGGTTTAAACGCTAGAGGTATTAGCGACATCTTAGTCGTTGATGACTTAAAAGACGGCACAAAATTTAAGAACATCGTGGATGGCCGGATTGCCGACTATATGGATAAAGATGATTTCTTAGATAGTGTATTAGGCGGGGACCTCGACGGGGTTAAGATTGAAGCGCTTTTCCATCAAGGCGCCTGCTCATCTACAACTGAGTGGGATGGTCAGTTTATGATGGAAAACAATTATGAATACTCGAAAACCCTTTACCATTTTTGCCAAGAAAATAAGGTGCCGTTTATTTATGCATCCAGTGCCTCGGTTTATGGCGGTGGGCGCGTTTTTAAGGAAGACTTATCCAACGAAGCGCCACTGAATGTGTATGGTTATTCTAAATTCTTGTTTGATCAATATGTCAGAGCACAAGAAGCATTAAGCCCGCAAGAGGCCAGAAGCCAAGTAGTTGGTCTGCGTTATTTTAATGTATATGGCCCCCGTGAACAGCATAAAGGCAGCATGGCGAGTGTAGCGTTTCACTTAAATAATCAACTACTTGAAAAAGGTGAAATCAAACTTTTCGCTGGTTGTGATGGTTATGCAGATGGTGAGCAAGTACGTGACTTTGTTTATGTGACGGATGTGGTTGACGTGAATTTATGGTTTTTGGATAACCCAACGGTGTCTGGAATTTATAATTGTGGCACGGGTAAGAGCCAACCTTTTAATGATGTAGCGAAAGGCGTACTGGATTATCACCAAAAAGGCAGCCTAAGTTACATTCCTTTTCCCGACCATTTGATTGGACATTATCAAAGCTTTACAGAGGCAGACTTAACGGCGTTAAGGGCGGCCGGTTGTGATGTTAGATTCAAAACCGTGGCTGAAGGAGTAAAGTGTTACATGGAATGGTTAAACGCCGGTTAGTTTAATGCGACTGGCGTACTCAGTCTTATTGTACTTACTGACCCCGTTTTTTATTTTACGGCTGTTAATCCGTGGGCGCAAAGCACCGGCATACTTAAACCGTTGGGCAGAACGTTTTGGTTGGTATAAAAAAGGTCAGCCGCAAGGGGTTATTTGGTTCCATACCGTGTCTGTCGGTGAGGCAGAGGCAGCTTTTGCACTGATTGATAAAATTGCAGCTGCTTATCCAGATAAGCCAATTTTGGTTACTACAACCACGCCAACGGGCTCCGCGCGAGTAAAGGCATTTTTAGGTTATCGTGTTCATCATGTGTATTTGCCTTACGATTTGCCGGATGCGATGTGGCGCTTTTATCGGTGTTTTAAACCAGCCATAGCGATTATTCTAGAAACAGAAATTTGGCCAAATATGCTTCACCAAGCGCAGAAAAATGCTGTGCCGTCTATTATTGTTAACGCACGACTTTCTGAAAAGTCTGCAAAGGGGTATGCAAAACTAGGTGCTTTTATGGTGCAAACATTGGCGAATATTACGCATGTCTGTGCGCAAACTGAGGCGACCTTAGAGCGGTTCGTTGATCTCGGTTTAAATAAAAATAATATTAGTGTGCCAGGTAATATTAAGTTTGATCTAGAAATGTCAGCCCATCTGTTTGAAGAAGCAGAGGTCATCAGGCGAGATTGGTTTCAACAGCGCCCTAGTTGGATAGCTGCCAGTACGCATGAAGGCGAAGATGAAATAGTATTGGATGCTTTTTCTCAAATTAAAAAACAGTTACCGAATAGCTTGTTAGTTTTGGTGCCTCGGCACCCAGAGCGATTTAACACCGTTGCAAAATTGTGTGAAAAGCGTGGTTATACCGTGACGCGACGAAGCGAGCAAAAATCATCGCCAGTAAAAACAGACGTGTTTTTACTGGATACCTTGGGTGAATTGAAACTGTACTATGCAACCGTTGATGTTGCATTTATTGGTGGTAGTTTCGTGCCAACTGGTGGGCACAATATGCTTGAGGCGGCGGCTCATTCAGTGCCGGTTCTTTTTGGTCCATTTGTACATAACTTCACCGAAATTAGTGAGTGCTTATTAAAAAAAGGCGCTGCGATTCAAGTGATGGGTGCGGACGAACTTGCATTACAAGTGGTTGACTTACTCGAGCACCCTGAGCAACGAGATCAGATGGGAATGAAGGGCCTTCGTTTTGTTGAGCAAAACAAAGGCGCGGTGGATAAAGTGGCAGAGCGTATTGTCAGTATGGTTAATGCGTCTCGTTAGTAGTCGCTTTAAAGTACTTTCATCAGGTATTTTTTGCCTGATCTTAACAATGAGTATCGCGCGTTTTTCCTATACGCCAATGATCCCTATCATGTTTGAACAGGCTGGATTAACCAAGGTGCTAGCGGGTTGGTTGGCGACTATAAATTATCTGGGCTATATGTTGGGTGCGTTAACAGCGACATTAGTTGGAAACCTCGTTGTTAAAGACCGGATTTACCGGCTAGGCTTACTGCTTGCGATTATGACAACAATAATGATGGGGCTGTCTGATAACCCTTGGGTTTGGGGTGTTTCGCGCTTTGTTGCGGGTTTTAGTACGGCCGCCGGGTTGTTAATTGGCGCAGGCCTAATGTTAAATTGGTTGATTAGGCATCACCATCGAAGCGAGATGGGTATTCACTTTTCTGGGATAGGGTTAGGAATAGTACTTGTAGCTTTATTACTTGAATACTCGAAGTCAGTCAGCTGGTCAGCGCAATGGTTGTTGCTCGGTTTTGTTGGGATGGGGTTAGCTATTCCTGCATGGCGATGGTTACCGCCTCCAGCTACAAGCAAGCTAACAGAAAAAGGGCAGCTTCTTGATGATAAACCACCCAGTAAGCGGTTCTTGGGGCTTATGTTGTTGGTGTACTTTTGCGCAGGTTTTGGCTTTGTTATTAGCGCAACGTATATTGTGGCAATAGTCGAGAATCAGCCTGCTTTGAAGGGGCAAGGTGAAATTGCATTTCTTGTATTGGGCGCCTGTGCCGCGCCAGCGTGTATTATCTGGGATTTAATTTCAAGAAAAACGGGTATTTTGAATGCGCTGCTATTTGCATTTTTGATACATGCGGTAGGTATTGTGCTTCCCGCGTTGAGCGATACATTGCTGTTTGCTTTATTAAGTGCTGCTTTGTATGGTTTTACTTTCGTGGGTATCGTAAGCATTGTGTTGACAATGGCGGGCCGATTTTACCCGACAAAGCCGGCAAAGCTGATGGGTATGTTAACGATGAGTTATGGTGTTCCGCAGATTGTAGCGCCCACTATCGCAGGCTATTTAGCAGCATCAACGGGTGATTATAATGCCTCATTATTTATGGCGAGTGGCTGCGTTTTGTTCGGTTCTGCTGTTATTTGGCTGATCAAAAAATGGGCTATTAAAGACATGGCGTTACTTAATGCAACGCCATGATGCTTATGTAGCTAGTGTTCTTTATTACGGCTAATAATGAGCGGTATCTAGTGTGCTAGCCAGTTATTGACTATGCCAAGGTCGGCCTCAGAAAGGGTTCCAGCATTGTTTTTAAGGTTTAAAATATTAAGAATATAGTCTTTTTTCGCAATGCTTAGTTCAAGTTTTGCTCGTGATAAGTTACTTTGCGCATCAAGCACATCAACGATGGTACGGGTCCCTACTTCTAAGCCAACTTCATTTGCGTCTAAAGAGCTTTTGTTTGAAACAATGGCCTGCTCTAAGGCATGGATGCGTTTTAGGTTGGCCGTAACGCCCCTAAATGCGTCACGCGTTTTTCTTAGAGTGGTGCGTTGTAATGATTGTAAGATATCTAACGATTGTTGATGGTTAAACGCTGCTTGCCTTGTTAGTGAGCTGGTTCTTCCGCCCGCAAATAAAGGCACATTTAGTTCTACGCCAATGCTATCGGATTCATTTCTAAAGCCAGTTCCAAAGCTGCCACCGCCGGTTTCAGCATATTGGTGAGAAGCGACTAGATCTACAGTAGGGTAGTGGCCTGCGCGCTGTAGCTCTATTTCTTTTTTAGCAATGTTGACATCGTATTTAGCTACTTCCAGCGATAGGTTTTGCAGGGCAGCAAACTCTTCCCAGCGATTGATATCATTCGGTTCAGGCGCAGATAAGGGGAAACTAGAGGCTAAATGAGCCAGTACTAATTCGTCGGTTTGGATAATCTCTCGAAGTGACTCTTGTGCAGAATACAGGTCATCTTGTGCAGCAATTTGAGTTGCAATAGACAAATCATATCGAGCTTGGGCGTTATGTACGTCAGTGATCGCGATAAGGCCAACTTCAAAGCGAGCTTGTGCTTGCTCAAGCTGACGGGTGAAAGCATTAACATCGTCGTTTGCTAAGTTCAAGGCTACTTCGGCTTGAAGGCTGTTAAGGTAACGTTCGGTTAAACGTAAAATTAGTGCTTGTTGCGCAATTTCATACTCTACTTCGGCTCTAGAAACCTGCTTATTAGCTTGCTTGTAGCGAGTGTAGTTGGCCCAATTAAAAAGAGGCTGTCTTAGGGAAACTGCAAAGCCCTCATCACGGAATTGGTCTGTGCTTTTCCCCGTTCCCGAAAAACTACTTTCACTTTCTTGGCGGACATCATTAGACAGCGCCGATGCGTTAATGCTAGGTAGTAACCCAGCTAAAGCCTGTGGGCTTGCTTCTTTTGAAGATAGCAACTGGTTATAAGCAGCATGAATGTCAGCATCATGTTGAAGAGCACGTTTGTAGGCCGTCATCAAATCGATAGGTTGGGCGATGCTTAAAACAGGGAAAATACAAAGAGCGAGACTTGGAAGAAGTTTTTTCAAAAAAATCATGTTGGTAAAGAGACTAGTAGTAACAGCCAACACTTTAGCATGTTGGGCAGGTTCTTAACCATCTTCATTCCGTGTTTTTAATGTAAATGTGACGGGTCCGTCATTGCATAAAGTAACTTGCATATCGGCAGCAAATTCACCGCATGAAACAGCGGCATATTGTTGTTTTGCATAACGCGTAGTAAATTCGAACAACGGCTTTGATAGTTGAGGTGCTGCAACGCAGCTAAAACTGGGGCGAGCGCCTTTTTTGGTATTGGCCGCTAAGGTGAACTGTGGGATCAGTAATAAACCACCGTTAATATCTTTTAAGCTTAAGTTCATTTTACCGTTTTTATCGGCAAAAATCCGATACGATAAAATACGATCAATCAATTGCTTTGCTTCGGTTTCGCTATCGTTTTCCTTAATGGCGACAAGGGCGACGATGCCTTGGCCAATTTCACCAATGAGGCAATCATTAACGGTAACCTTGGCATAAGTGACGCGTTGAATAACGGTTAGCATGAGCAGGTTATGATAAGTGTTTAAAAAAATCTGCATAGCTGTCGCTAATAACAGCTAGTGAGAAAGCGGCATTTGCAGGGCTAGGATTGGGTGATACGTAAACGGGTTTGGCGTTAATCGTCCAAGATTGCAGGCCCCAGCTGGTGACAGATTGTTTGCCTTCGCTGTATTGCAGGTATTTTTGACAGGTTAATTTACCGTGGAACCAAATTATGTCGGGCTGTGCATCGTCGATGAGTTGCTGTAGTCGGGAGCTACCGTTACGGTAGTCAAAGGCTTTTAAGTCGCCGCAGCCAGCGGTTGGGCGCTTTACTAGGTCAGTAAATCCAATTCGGTATTTAGTGTGTAGGTATTGGCAGCCTTTAAAACTGGCCTCGATATGTTCATCAAAAAAACCGCACTGATTGAGTGCTTTCCAAAATCGGTTTCTGGGGTTGGCAAAGTAAAACCCTGCCTTAACAGACGGAATAGAAGGGTTTAACCCAACTGACAAAGCGGCTAATGGGGCGCTAAGTAGGTCTGGCAAGGTTTCCATTAGCTTAATAAGTTGGCATAGAATTATCGACCTGAGCGGCCCAAGCATTAACACCGCCGGTCAAGTTAATAACATCGGTAAAGCCATTTTGGAGCAAAAACTGAGCTACTTGTTGGCTTCTCATTCCATGATGGCAGATAGTAATAATAGGGCTGTCTTTTGGCAGTTCATCTAGACGATTAGGGATGCTCTGCATTGGTATTAAATGGCTGTTTGGTAGATGACAATATTCAAACTCGTTAGGCTCTCTAACATCAAGCAAAAATAAGGAGTGATTAGGTTGCTCAAGCAGTGAGCTTAGTTCAGTAGCAGAAATTTTTTTCATATGGGTAATAAAGCCTTTTTTATTGGAAATTAATTATAGCAGTGTGTGATAAGATGAAGGCTACCCTAATATCAATACACGTGCATCAAAGAGGTCGTTATGAGCGCCATTCCAGAAGAATTCCAGAAGAAAACCGAAGCATTGCAGCAGGCAGCTATAACGCCTTTGCCAAATTCAGAAAAAGTTTATATTAAAGGCTCGCGTGATGATATCAACGTGCCGATGCGTAAAATATCATTAGCGGATACAGCGTCTAGTTTTGGCGCAGAAAAAAACCCAGATGTGTATGTTTATGATTGTTCGGGTGTCTATACAGATCCAGATGCAACGATTGATTTGCGTAAAGGGTTGCCGAATTTGCGTTTACCGTGGATTTTAGATAGGAATGATACCGAGCTGCTAGAAGGGCCCAGCTCAACTTTTGGCCAAGAACGGCAAAACGATCCAGCGTTAGCAAGCTTACGTTTTGAGCATATCCAAGCACCTCGACGAGCGAAAGCGGGCGCAAACGTTAGCCAAATGCATTATGCGAAAAAAGGCATTATCACGCCTGAAATGGAATACATAGCGATTCGTGAAAACATGAAGCGTTCTGAAATTAACGCAGAGCAACACCCCGGCGAATCCTTCGGCGCAAGTATCCCTGAGCAGATCACAGCAGAATTTGTGCGTGACGAAGTTGCACGTGGCAGAGCGATTATTCCAGCGAATATTAACCACCCTGAAGTAGAGCCAATGATTATAGGCCGTAACTTCTTGGTTAAAATTAACGGTAATTTAGGTAATTCAGCGGTGACTTCTTCGATTGAAGAAGAAGTTGATAAGATGGTATGGGGCATTCGATGGGGCGCGGATACCATCATGGACTTATCAACCGGTAAAAATATACATGAAACACGTGAGTGGATTTTGCGTAATTCCCCTGTGCCGATTGGTACGGTGCCGATTTATCAAGCCCTTGAAAAAGTAAACGGTAAAGCAGAAGATCTAACGTGGGAAATTTTCCGCGATACTTTGATTGAACAAGCAGAACAAGGCGTTGATTACTTTACAATCCACGCAGGCGTTTTACTACGTTATGTACCGATGACAGCTAAGCGGACGACCGGCATTGTGTCACGCGGTGGTTCTATTATGGCGAAATGGTGTTTAGCACACCATAAAGAAAACTTTTTATATACGCATTTTGAAGATATCTGCGAAATTATGAAAGCGTATGATGTGTCATTTTCATTGGGCGATGGGTTGCGCCCTGGCTCCTTGGCCGATGCAAACGACGAAGCTCAGTTTGGTGAACTAGAAACGTTAGGTGAACTGACGAAAATAGCTTGGAAGCACGATGTGCAAACAATGATCGAAGGTCCTGGTCACGTTCCTATGCATATGATCAAGGAAAACATGGATAAGCAGCTAGAGTGCTGTGATGAGGCGCCTTTTTATACCCTCGGCCCTTTAACAACCGATATTGCACCGGGCTATGACCATATTACATCGGGCATTGGTGCTGCGATGATTGGCTGGTTTGGTTGTGCGATGCTCTGTTATGTTACGCCTAAAGAGCATCTGGGTTTACCGAATAAAGAAGATGTTCGAGTGGGGATTATTACCTATAAAATTGCTGCACATGCGGCGGATTTAGCCAAAGGTCACCCCGGCGCACAAATACGAGATAATGCCTTATCAAAAGCGCGATTTGAATTTCGTTGGGAAGATCAGTTTAATCTTGGTTTAGACCCGGACAGAGCACGTGAATATCACGACGAAACCTTACCTAAAGACTCTGCCAAAGTTGCCCACTTCTGCTCCATGTGTGGGCCACATTTTTGTTCGATGAAAATTAGCCAAGATGTGCGCGATTATGCAGCGAATAAAGGCATAGATGCTCAAGATGCATTGGCTGAAGGGATGGCTGAAAAAGCAGGCGAGTTTAAAAGCAAAGGTGCCGAGCTATATAAGAAGGTTTAACATCTTCTCATAATAGCGCAGAGATCCTGAGCAATCAAAATTCGGCTAGCTTTTTGAAGGAGCTAAATGTTTAGGCTGGCGTTGTTATTAGCTGGCCTAACCAGAGTAAGTTGATTAATCGCTTGAGGCTGAGTCATGGCTGAAATGGATCTTGCTGCTAAGCCGGTTCTTGTTGCTCTGGTATTAGCAACGCTGGTAATGCTAGAAATGCTAGCGCCGATGTTTCGATTTTATGATGCTGTCAAACCACGGTTGAGGCATGATGCGGCTAATATTTTATTAGGTGTTTTAAATGCGGCTATAGCGAGTGTTTTGTTCACGGGTTTGGTGTTGTCAGTCACAACATGGGCAGTGGGCCATTCGTTTGGCCTATTGAATTGGCTGACATTAAACCCCTACCTTGAGTTATTAATTGGTCTGTTGTTATTCGATTGCTGGCAATATTGCTGGCATAGACTCAATCATGCAATTCCCTTTTTATGGCGATTTCATGCTGTCCACCATTCGGATGCAGCAATGGATGCCAGTTCAGCGGTGCGGTTTCATAGCGTAGAGATAATATTTTCAAGCGCTCTGCGTTTATTGGTGTTGCCAATCATTGGCTTAAGCGTAGAGCAGTTGCTAATTTATGAGTTGATAGCGTTACCGATTATTTTAATTCATCATAGTAATGTTGCTGTTCCAGCTACGTTGGATAGATTATTACGTGTCATTATTGTTACGCCTCATGTTCATTGGGTTCACCACTCGCACTTGCAAAACGAAACAGATTCCAATTACGCCAGTGTGTTGTCCATTTGGGATAGGGTTTTTGCTAGCTTTTGTTTGCGAGATGATCCTCAAAATATACGGTTTGGTTTAGGCGATAGATTTGATCAAACGCGGTGGGATCAATTTATTGGGCAGTTAAAACAACCCTTTAATTCAGCCTTATATGAACAAAGAGAAAGCAGTCTTAAAAAGTAATTTGAATAAGTGCTTGTTTGGCTTAGCGAGGGATTTGTCGGCTAACAATAGCCAGCCAAGGTTGTTGTTCTTGTGGTTTCCCTTCGGGGCGATAGTAGTGGCTTAATATCTCGAACCCGGCTTGCTCCAAAAAAGCTTTACTGTCCTTTAGCTCTTGGTAATGCCCGTAACGCTGACCTTGCCAGCCTTCAGCGTTACCGCGTGGATTAGACGTAAATAAAATGCCATTTGGGCGTAAGCACTGATGCAACTTATTCAATACATTTAAAAGTTGTGAGCTTGGCACATGAAACATTGATGCATTGGCGAAAACTCCATCAAAATGTTCAAAGGGCAACGTCATCGTGGCAAAGGTTTGATTAAGTGTTGGGCAGCCGCTGTACTGTGTGGCCATTTTGCAAAAGGTTGGCGAGCCATCTAGGCCTATTGGAACGTGCCCTAAGGATTTAAAGTGTTTTAAATCTCTGCCGGGACCACAGCCAAAATCAAGTATATTAAGGGTTTTGTCTTTTGGAAGAGCGGCTAAGAAGGCCTTAATGTTTTGCGAAACATCATGATCTTTTGTGCCACTCCAAAAAGCGTCTGCATTATGTTCATAATGCTTTATGGTTGTGGTTTCTTTAGCGCTGATGTCGTCCATTTGTTTATTCCAAAGTTTTTGCTGTCATTTGTTAGTCGAGGCAACTTAAATAACGAACGGGGCATTGGTTTATGAAAGGTTGTTATTTTTTGTCTGTTTCAATGAAACTGGTGTCGGGTCAGTATAAAATATTCACATGGATATTACACATATATTAGATGGGCTTAACGATGCTCAGCGAGATGCAGTGAGTGGCCCAGAAAAGGCCGCACTTATTTTAGCAGGGGCAGGCAGTGGTAAAACGCGTGTGCTGGTGCATCGAGTTGCCTGGCTGATGCAGGTTGAAGGTGTTTCGCCGTATAGTATTTTGGCGGTAACGTTTACTAATAAAGCGGCAGGTGAAATGCGTGAGCGTGTGCAATCGATGCTAAAAACACCGGTTGGTGGCATGTGGATTGGCACCTTTCATGGGATCGCCCATCGTTTATTAAGAATGCATGCTCAAGAACTGGGCTTACCAGATGCGTTTCAGGTGCTAGATTCAGATGATCAATTTCGGATGATTAAGCGTTTGCTTAAATCAATGAATGTGGATGATTCACGCTGGCCACCTCGCCAAGTCCAATGGTTTATCAATGCACAAAAAGACGAAGGTAAACGAGCGAAACATATTGCGCCGTCGAGTGATCATTTTGAGCAAAAAATGTTAGAGATTTATGCAGAATATGAACAAGTTTGTCAGCGCTCTGGGCTGGTCGATTTTGCTGAATTATTACTTAGAGCACATGAGTTATTACGTGATAACGATGCGGTAAGAGCACATTATCAGCAGCGTTTTAAACATGTGTTAGTCGATGAGTTTCAAGATACCAATACCATTCAATATGCTTGGTTACGGCTACTCACAGAAGAATCTGAAAACTTATATGTAGTGGGTGATGACGATCAATCTATTTATGGTTGGCGTGGTGCAAAGATTGAGAATATTCATCGTTTTCAAAAAGATTATGCTGAACATAAGGTGGTGCGTTTAGAGCAAAATTACCGTTCCACCAGTACCATCCTAAAAGCAGCCAATGCCATTATTGTTAATAACGATGGGCGGATGGGTAAAGAGTTATGGACCGATGGTGAGGAAGGCGAGTTAATCTCTTTGTATTCGGGCTATAACGATCAGGATGAAGCGCGCTTTGTTGTTGATAGAATTAAAGACTGGGTGACGAATGGGCACAGTCGTGAAGAAGCCGCTATTTTATATCGCTCCAATGCTCAGTCGCGCTTATTTGAAGAGTATCTAATGGCTGCCGGTATTCCTTACCGTGTGTATGGTGGTTATCGTTTCTTCGAACGGTTAGAAATTAAAAATGCATTAGCCTATATGCAACTGGCGACTCATCACGATAATGATGCGGCATTTGAGCGCATTGTTAATACGCCAACACGTGGGCTAGGTACGCGTACGCTAGATATTATTCGTGAGCAAGCTCGTGGGAAAAGCATAAGTCTTTGGCAGGCAGCAAATGAGTTATGTGAGGAAGCGGCGTTAACTGGTCGAGCATTAAATGCATTGACGGGCTTTTTAGCTTTGATTCGTCAACTGGTTGTTGATATGGCATCGATGAGCTTACATGAAAAAGTTGAACAGGTAATTAGCCGTTCTGGTTTGATTGAACATCATAAAAAAGAAAAAGGCGAGAAGGGCGAAGCACGAGTAGAAAACTTAGAAGAGCTTAGCAATGCAGCGCGTCAATTTGCCTATGAGGCCGATGAAGCTGAAGAGTTGAGTGAGTTAGACTCATTTTTAGCACATGCTGCTTTAGAGGCTGGTGAAGCGCAAGGTGATAAATTTGAAGACTGCGTTCAATTGATGACCCTGCATTCGGCAAAAGGCTTGGAGTTTCCACTGGTCTTTATGGTTGGTATGGAAGAAGGCTTGTTTCCTAGTCAGCGCTCGGTTGATGATGCAGCGAAACTAGAAGAAGAGCGACGGCTAGCCTATGTTGGTATTACACGAGCAAAGGAGAAGTTGTATTTGACCTCTGCAGAATCGCGTCGTTTACATGGGCAAGAAAGCTATCCGATGCCGTCTCGTTTCATTAGGGAAATTCCTGCAGAGTTAATGCAGGAGGTTCGTTTAGGCACTCGTGTAACACGCCCCGTAGTAAGCAATCAACAAGCTAGTTTTAGTGATGAATCAGCCGTTGGTTTTAAAATGGGCGAGCATGTCGTGCATGCAAAATTCGGCGAAGGTGTGGTGCTGAATATTGAAGGCAGTGGTGCGCAGGCGCGAGTGCAGGTTAATTTTTCTTCAGCGGGTAGTAAATGGCTAATGCTTGCCTATGCGAAATTAGATAAAGTTTAGCCTTAAAACGCCCCAGCTTATGTTCAATAAGCTGGGGGAATAGCTATTAATTTAAAATGGGTAGTGCACGTGGTTTGGTGCAACTGTGACCCAGCGTAATTCGGTAAACTCATCAATCACTGCGCGGCCATCGAAGCGTCCATAACCGGTTGCTTTAGTACCGCCGTACGGCGCTTGAGCTTCGCCATTAACAGTTGCGCTGTTAATGTGACAAATGCCCGATTCAATATGTTTTGCCATTTTCATCGCTCTTGGGAAGTCGCGGCTGAAGACAGAGGCCGATAAACCGTATTCCGTATCATTTGCAACAAACAGTGCTTGTTCATCGTCTTTAACGCGAATAATAGAAATAACCGGACCAAAAGACTCCTCGTGATAGGCGCGCATGTCAGCAGTAACATTATCTAAAATAGTGGCAGGCATCGATGCGCCCTCTGCTGTTCCGCCAGAAACTACGTTGGCGCCTTTGTCTACTGCATCTTTAACAATACTGTTTAAGCGCTCACCGGAGGACGAGTCAATCAGTGGGCCAACAATGCACATTTCGTTGCCGGGTTCCGCTGGATTGCCCATGGTCAGTTGTGCGGTAGCGGCAGCAAATTTTTCTATAAATTCATCAGCCACTTTTTCATCTACGATGATACGGCCTGTTGTCATGCAAATTTGACCTTGATATAAGAAGCAACCAAACACAGCCGCTCTAACCGCTTCGTCAATATTGGCATCGTCTAGAATCACTAGCGGAGACTTTCCACCTAACTCAAGCAAACAGCGTTTTAAATGCTTTGCTGCTTGCTGGGCAATAATGCTGCCGACACGAGTAGAGCCTGTGAAGTTAATGCGGCGGATGGCTGGGTGTGCAATCAATGCTTCAGTGATTTGAGGTGCGTCTTCAGAAGCATGTGTGATAACGTTTAAAACACCTGCTGGTAAACCTGCCTCAAACAGCGCTTCGCAAACCAATAGATGCGTTTTTGGGCTGACTTCAGAAGCGCGAAAGACAACCGTATTACCAAATGCAATAGGGTAGGCAATGGCTCTAGCTGCTAACGCTACAGGGCCATTCCAAGGTGCCATACTTAACACAACACCAACGGGTTGGCGGAATGTCATAGACAGAGTGTCAGGCTTATCCGTTGGGATTGTTTCACCCTGTACTTGGGTTGTTAAGCCTGCGGCTTCACGGAATAAACCCGCTGCCATCATTACGTTAAAGCCAGACCATAAGGCGGATGCGCCCACTTCGGCAGCCATGGCTTGAATAATATCATTCGTTTTGCTTTCTAGGATGTCGGCTGCTTTGAGTAATAAAGCGCGACGCTCGGTTGGGCCAGTTTCTGACCAAGTTTTAAAAGCAATAGCAGCGGTTTCAGCTGCTTTGTTTGCATCGTCAATGGTTGCAGCAGCACCTTGAGAAACAACGTTGCCAGTGAGTGAATTTAGGCGTTCAAATGTTGCGCCATTTGAGGCGTCTACGGCCTCATTATTGATGATAAGTTGGGTTTTCATAGTGTTCCGTTGTTATTATATAAGCATTTAATTATGAATGTTTTTTTCAATGACTACAAATGAATTTCGAGAAAAAGATAATTAATCGATATTCATGTGGTTGTATGCTCGCAAAGGCATAGTGCTTATGCAAGAGCAATCTTAAGATTACGCTGACGAATACATGACATAACTAGGGTTTGCCCGTAAACCTAGAGCTAGACCGTTATTTTTGTGTGTTGAACGACGCGCCCAATGCTCAATAGATGGGATTTATGTGGAATATATGATTGAGATCAAGAAATACATGATTGTTAGCACTTTAAGGGTGTTTTTATTGAGAGAAAATTAGGATTATTTGTCTACATTAGTGGGTATGGAATGAATATAGAAAAAGGAGTTAATCATGCTTACATATGAAGATTGTGTCGAATTGAGTGGTCTCACCAATGAAGAAATAGAGGCTATCGCAGAGCATGAACATGTGCCAAACATTGTAGCGTTAGAGCTAGGGCATTACTTGCTTGAAACTGAAGCTGGCGTTCCAGCAATTAAAGAGATTATCTTAGACGATATCCATGAGGCAGAAGCGTGCGGTAACCTTGTGCAAAGTGCCAAGCTCAAGTTAGTGCTTCAACACTTTGTTAGCCAGCACCCTTATCATGAAGTTGGGCAATAACCCGTTGGTTGGGCACTGGCATAAAAGGTCGTTTTGAGACGTAGATATGGCCTAAAAAGGCATAGGGTATTGTCTTCTAATGGTTTTAATTCCCTCGTTAACTTCATCAGATAGCGTTAGGTCAATAGACGCAATATTGCTTTTTAATTGCTGCATACTGGTAGCGCCAATTAAATTAGAGCTAACAAAAGGTTGCTGATTAACAAAGGCTAACGCCATTTGGCAAACATCAAGCTGATGTTTTTTAGCTAGCGCGATATAGGCTTCAATAGTGGCATCTGTTTGTGCGTTAGCACGATGTTCAACACGCGAATCAATAGCCAAACGGGTGCCTTCAGGCATAGCGCCGTTAAGGTATTTCCCGCTGATTAAACCACGAGTTAAAGGCGACCAAGCGAGTAAGCTGCAATCTTCATGTAGACTAATTTCACTAAGGTCTGGCTCAAAGTGCCTAGCCATTAATGAGTATTCATTTTGAATCGATACCATACGTGGCAACTGATGTTTTTCAGACAACTCTAGCCATTTAGAGGTGCCCCAAGCAGTTTCATTTGATAGACCCACATGGCGAATTTTGCCTGCCTTAATAAGCTCATCCATGGTTTCAAGAACTTCAATGAAGTTGTCTTCAACCGCTTGTTTGTCAAAGTTAGGAGCGTAGTCCCAAATTTGACCAAAGTGGTAAGAACCGCGGTTTGGCCAATGCAGTTGATAAAGGTCGATGTAGTCGGTTTGTAAACGTTTTAAACTGTCTTCAACGGCTAATAGAATATTTTTACGGTCAATAAAGTTGTTGCCCTCACGTACCCACTCCATACCTGGCCCGGCAATTTTTGACGCAAGGATCACCTTGTCGCGATTTTTACGTGAGGCAAACCAGTTACCAATAATAGTTTCAGTTTTGCCGTAGGTGTCAGGTGTTGGTGGAACAGCATACATTTCAGCGGTATCAAAAAAATTGATGCCCTGAGTGAGAGCATAATCCATTTGCTCAAACCCTTCTTCTTGCGTGTTTTGACGGCCCCACGTCATGGTGCCAAGGCCAATTAAACTAACGTTAAGATCGGTTCTACCCAGTTGTCTGTATTGCATAGTGAGGTCCTGTTTTTTAATGTCTATTCATCTTATCGACCCAAGCCATGCCAATGGCTGATAGGACGAAAGTAATATGCAGAATAACGTACCACATCAGTTTATCGTTGGCGATATGCTCGGCATTCATAAACTTTTGAAGTAAATGGATTGAAGAAATTGCGACGATTGAGGCGGCTACCTTTTGTTTCAACGAGCCAGAATCTAATTTGCCAAGCCAAGACAGCTTTTCGGCACCTTCTTCAATATCAATTCGCGAAACAAAGTTTTCGTAACCACTGAGCATCACCATAATAATTAGCCCACCCACCAAAGACATATCAACTAGCGAAAGAATCACCAGCACCATGTCCGATTCTGTAGTGGATAAAATAATGGGGAAAAAGTGAAAAGCTTCTTGAAAAAATTTGATAGATAATAAAATCAGAGCAAGGCTTAAACCAAGGTAGATAGGGGCGAGTAGCCACCTTGAGGCATAAAGTATTTTTTCTAGGCGTTGTTCAATACGCTGCATAAGATTGAATTGGGATCAGTGATAAAAAAGTTAGTATACATGGATTAAGTCTAGTTTTTAACACTTCTCTCTATGGTGTATTGTCGGTAATATAGATAGCTAGTGGGTTCAATTTTAGGGGGTTAAAAGCGCCATTATTTTGTGCGTTTTTTAGCGAGCAAGGCCTCATTACACTAAAATATCGTACACTGGGCAGATTTGGTGTTTATATTCAAGAAAACGCTTGTTAAATGATAGATGGCAAAACAGGGTGCTATTGTTATTAAGATGAATATCTTGGCAGTTAATCAATAAAAAGCAGTCGCGAGCTGCATTAAAGAGTCAATGGAGAACATATAAATGAAACGTCGTGATGTACTGAAATCATTTGGCAGCGGTATGGTCGCAGCCACGTCACTCGCTGTGGGTGGAAAGGCCTTAGCTGCCAAGCCAGAATTTAAATGGAAAATGGTAACAACATGGCCCAAAAACTTTCCCGTATTAGGCACAAATGCTAATTATTTAGCAAAAACCATAGAGGAAATGACTGGGGGGCGTATTCGTATCAAAGTGTATGGTGCCAACGAACTGGTCCCTGCTTTTGAAGCCTTTGACGCAGTGTCTCGTGGCACTGTAGAAATGGGTCACGGTGCGCCGTATTATTGGAAAGGCAAGAGTGAAACGGCGCAATTCTTTTCCGCCATCCCTTTTGGAATGACAGCACAGGAAGTTAACGGTTGGTTGTATTACGGCGGCGGCCTTGCGTTATGGGAGGAACTGTACGACCGATTTAACCTAGTGCCTATGGCAACGGGTAATACGGGTGTTCAAATGGCCGGCTGGTTTCGTAAAGATATTAACTCTGTGGATGACTTGCAAGGTTTAAAAATGCGTATTCCTGGTCTGGGTGGCGAAGTGTTAAGCCGTGCAGGTGGAACGCCCGTCAGTATGCCAGGCGGTGAAATCTTTACCTCACTGCAATCAGGTGCTATTGATGCAACCGAATGGATTGGGCCTTATAACGACTTGGCCTTTGGTTTGTATAAAGCAGCAAAAAACTATTATTACCCTGGTTGGCATGAGCCTGGCTCAACGCTAGAAACATTTGTTAATAAACAGACCTTTGAGTCGTTACCGAAAGATTTGCAAGCCATTGTAAAACACGCATGTAAAGACGCTAGTATGGACATGATTTCAGAGTTTAGCGCAAAAAATAATGCAGCATTAGACACCTTAGTAAATAAGCATCAAGTCAGTGTTAAAGCCCTACCGGATGATGTGCTAAAAAAACTTCACTGGCTATCCAATGAAGTGGTACAGGACATTGTAGATAGAGATGCGTTCTCACAAAAAGTTTATGCCTCGTATAGTAGCTTTCAGCAGCAAGCGATTAAATGGTCGGATGTGTCAGAGTATGCATACATGCGGGCTAGGGGGTTAGGAGCTTAACGTTTCATACATCAACTGAGCTGAAAGAATGAAACTAATTTTAAAAACTTGCGCCGCATTTTTTAATGCACTGTTTGAGTAATGTTTTAACGAAAAAGGCTAATGATTATGAATGATTCGTCTGAAAATAAAGAGTCTGATAAACGAGCAGGGGAGATAAATGCTGATAGGGCTTATCGAGAGTTGCATTTGACGCTTGGTAAAGAAACCATTCAGCAGGTGGTTAGCAGTTTTTATGACCTCATCAAAGTGCATCCAACGCTTGGTGGTTATTTTTCTGAGGTGAAAGATTGGGACGAGCTTAAACAACGAATAGATCATTTTTGGTGGATTGATTTAGGCGGTAAGCGTTATCGTGAAGATATTTATAACCCCCATGCTGTACACCGCTATTTAAAAATTCCACCAAGCCTGGTTGATGATTGGGTGGCGTTATTCTCGCGTAATTTATATGAGCACTTGCCAAAGAAGTACGCAGACATTTGGCTTGTCCGTGCTACTAAAATGGCAGAGTGGATTCGTACTGATTTGCAGCAACATCAAGAGTCTTAGTGCTCGTTTAGGGCGTTAACCTCCTTAGCGATATAACCAGTTTTTAAGCAAGCGTGTGACTGCTGGCATAACAAGGTAAGTCATCAGTAAGACTTGTCCCACCACCATAATGGCAAGTTTTAGTATGGGCGTTAAGGTTGACAACCAAGGCGCAAATACTTGGTTAATGGTTACTAATAAAGAAAATACCACGACCATTAGCACTAGGGCCATTTTGTGCCGGTTAGGTGCGGCGCTACTGGGAACTTCTGGCAAGGTAAACCAAAATTCTAACCCAGAAACTTTCTTTATTTTTGTACTGCCTTCAATAAGCCCTTTTTCATCAAGTTCATCTAAAAAGCGCTGCCTTTGTTCAGACTCTTCCCATTTTTTTTGGTGTGCATAGGAATTAAAACCAACAATAAGCACATAATCACCGCTTGTTTGTGCAGATGGCTTTAGGATGTGCACACCTTGGTGCCCGGGAACTTTAGTGGCCACCTCAGAAAGCCGGTGTAGCCAGTCTTCATACTGTTGTTCTGCGCCTTTTTTTACCTTGCGTGCAATTGAAACGGTAACGGCGGTATTGTCTGTGTCAGCCATTATTAACTAGTACGTTGCCAAATACTCAGCTGACTAAAGCTGTGCTGAAATTTTCGACTGGTATCGCGAATAACAAAGGGCACATCGGTGGGGTCGTTAACTAATTTAAAATGCTCACCTAAGTGATCTTTTAAGCCTTCTAAGGTGGAATACGGCTCGCCATCCTTACGAATGCCGCCTAACCAGTTTTCTTTAGGCGTGAACTCTTCCAGCCATGTGTATGGTGAAGCAATGGCCAATAGGCCGCCGACGTTAATTCTGTGGCGAATATCATTTAGGAAAACGGCGGGTGTGCGTAAACGGTCAATAAGGTTAATGGCCAGTACTAAGTCATAATTGGTAAATTGTGGTTTTAGGTTGGTAGCATCACCTTGAAAAAACTCAATATTGTCGCGATTGTTGCTAAGGCCAATGTGCTCTATAGTTTGTTCATGATAGGAGACTATTTCACCTTCTTCGATTAGCTCATAATGAATTTTGCCTTTTTGCTGCATTTGATGAGCAATGCGGATAAAGCGCGCAGAAAAGTCGATGCCAGTGACCGCATCAAAATGTTGTGCCAGTTCAAAAGAAGCCCTGCCAACGGCGCAACCTAAATCAAGTGCGCGAGTGGTGGGTTTATCTTGCAGTTGTTCCAAACATAATTGAACACAATGAGCAGAAAGGTCTTTTACATCAAAGTAAGTCGGGCCGTAATGAAAGTGGCAATACTGAGAGACAGCGGTATCGGTTTCGTACATAGCAGATGGTTTTTCCATAGGTTGTGTTGATTCTACATAGCGGAATCCCGCATGTTGATAAAAGTGGCGCCTAAAGGCATAGCGTGCGTGTTTGGTGGCCTCGTTGCCGGTTGAAATCCAGCAGCCGCCTTTAATTAAATTGTGTTGTGTGTCAAAGGTGGGGGTGGAAAAATCGTCATATAACGGGTGAACTTCAAAGCCATCAAAGCCACTGATGGGTGTTTCTGTCCATTGCGATGCGTTGCCGATTAAGTCGTGAAATTCGCCAAAGGCAAAGTGATCAACTGGGCAGGCAGATGCCCAATGTTCCAGATTAATGTTGCCGGGTGCTTGTTCCCACTCTGGTTGGTCAGGAATATTGTGAAGCTGGTGTAAGTGTTGCCATTGCTCCTCGGTGGGTAGGCGAATAGGTTTTCCTTTCTTTTCGCTAAGCCAGTTACAAAACGCTTTTGCTTCTAAGTAATTGACCTCTGCTGGCCAGTTCCAAGGCATTTCTTGCTCCTCTAATAAGGTGCGAAGAAGGTAGCGATCATCTTTTTGTATCCAAAAAAGCGGGTGTTCGGGTTTTTTATATTGCACCCAGTTCCAGCCTTCTTCGGTCCAAAATCTTTTTTGATGATAGCCGTTGTCTTTTATGAAGCTGAGAAACTCAGCATTAGAAACAAGGTACTTACTGGCGGAAAACTCCTCAATATCGACAACTTTTTCACCGTATTCGTTATCCCAGCCATAGGTTTTGTGGTTTTTATCTTTACCAAGTTTAATGCGCCCACTTTCAACATTAAGCAGTTCATTACTAGGGGCTTCTCCTACATGAGGGCAAACATTCCAAGTGCTATGTTGCTGCAAATGTTCAAGCGGCATTTGGCGAATAATAGCGGAAGAGGTTTCAATATGGATACGTTGGTGCTCAATGCCCATAAGAATAGGCCAAAACGGGCTTTCCCAAGTAATCGGAAGCTCGAGCGGTAGGGTGCTTATAAGTGAATCAATCAGTGTTAAGACGGTTTGTCGGTACGTCTGTACCTCGCTAATGATAGGCCAATCGTAATTGGCCTCATTCAAGTCATCCCACGACATTTCATCCACACCGACGGCGAAGATTGATTCAAAGCGCGGGTTAACACGCCGTTGGATCAGCGAGGCAAGGCTGAGTTTATTGATGAAAAAAGTAGCAGTATGGCCGTAATAAAAAACAAGGGGGTGACGGAGAGATTCAGGCCTTAAATAAAAAGCCTCATCATGTTTTAGTGTGCTGTATAACTGTTCTTCTAGCTGAAATGTTTTGTGTAGGTAGTCGCGAATTTCTTCTCTTTTTTGTTCAACGGACCCTGTGTTCAGCAAAATTGTTTTAGTTATTTTTACGTCATGATTAATTTCTTCTGCTACGGATGACATGTTTCCCCTCGTTGGTTACATTCCTTTTAGTCTATTACTGGCTTTGAAAAAAGCAAAGGTATTACACATAAGATTTGTTAATAGGTGATTAAAGTCAATTATTGTAAATGATGCTGGGTAGCCAGGTCGTTAGCTCTGGCCAAACAGCCAATAAGGCTAATAGGACTAGTTGTATTAATATAAATGGTAGAACGCCTCGGTATATTTGACTGGTTTTAATAGCCGCCGGTGCAACACCGCGTAAGTAAAATAATGCAAATCCAAAAGGTGGTGTAAGGAACGAAGTTTGTAGGTTTAACGCAATCATAATACCCAGCCAAACTGGGTTGATATCCATTGCTAATAAAATAGGTGCAACAATGGGTACGACAACAAAGGTTATTTCAATAAAATCTAACACGAAGCCTAAAAAAAACATAACCAGCATGACCACCAGCATAGCGCCGAATACCCCACCTGGTAAGTCAGACAGTAATTCTTCTATCAGTTCATCTCCGCCAAAACCTCTAAAAACTAACGAAAATAGCGAAGCGCCAATCAATATAAAAAACACCATACTGGTAACCTGAGTGGTGTCCTGTGTTACAGCTTTTAATTGGGCAAGGCTAAGTTGTTTTTTTAAATAAGCGAGAAAAGTTGCGCCTACCGCGCCAACAGAAGCGGCCTCGGTTGGTGTTGCGATGCCGGCAATAATAGAACCCAAGACGGCGATAATTAAAACCAAGGGCGGCATTAGGCCGGTTATTAAGCCTAAATAAAGTGATTTATCGACCTGTTGGCGGGGTAAAGCCGGGCAGCTGGATGGTTTAAAAAAAGCCAGGCCAGCTAAGTATATTAAATACAAAGCCACTAATAAAATACCTGGAATTAGGGCGCCAGCAAACAGGTCACCAACGGAAACAGTGTCTGGCGAAAAAATGCCCATATCGAGTTGAGCTTGCTGATAGGCAGATGAAATAACATCGCCAAGTAGCACTAATACAATGGAAGGGGGGATAATTTGACCCAGTGTGCCAGAGGCACAAATGGTGCCGCAAGCCAGCGCCGGGTCATATTGACGTTTTAGCATGGTCGGTAAAGACAATAACCCCATGGTTACAACGGTGGCCCCGACAATACCGGTGCTTGCAGCCATTAACATGCCAACTAATACAACCGAGAAACCTAAACCGCCCGGTAGGGTGCCAAATAGCTTAGACATGTTTTCAAGCAGGCTTTCGGCAATTTTAGCCTTTTCTAGCATCACGCCCATAAATACAAATAAGGGAACGGCAATTAATGTGTCGTTTTCTATAATGCCAAATAATCGATTCGGTAAGGCGGCTAAAAAAGCAGTGTCAAAGGTGCCAAAGTAATCACCGGCAAAGGCAAAAATTAAAGCGGTTCCTGCCAAACTAATGGCAACGGGGTAGCCCATTAGTAAAACAAGAAAGACAACGGCAAACATCCATAAGGCAATACTACCGTCCATGATTAGCCTCGCGTAAGGTGCAAATTGATTTAATGATTTCCGATAAGCCTTGCAAGAACAGTAAAAAAGCCATCAGTGGAATTAACGATTTAAGTAAGAAGACACCGTCTAGTCCACCTGCTTCTCTAGAGCCTTCAAAGTAAGCCCACGAAGTAGATACGTAGTCCCAGCTGGCATGTGCGATAAAGATACTTACGGGGAGCAATAAAAACACTGAGCCCAGCAAATTGACGATAGCGCGACCTTTCGGCCCTAGGCGTTGATAGAAAATATCTACACGTACATGACCATTTATTTTAAGTGTATGTGCAATGGCCAACATAAATACTAAGCCATGCAGGTAGGTTATGGACTCTTGTGCGGCGATCGAGCCGATGTTGAAGCCGTAACGTAAGGTCACAATGCCAAACATAACGACAACCATCAAAGCAACGAACCAAGAAACGGTATTAAAAATAACCCTGTTAATAGAGTCTATAAGACAGATCAGCGTATTGAACATGTGGTTTGAGTTTCATAACGAAGAGGCTATATTACAATGTGTTGTCAACTGAATACAGGCTTATGCGTTAAATTAGGTTGGACAATAAAGGATGAGGGTTTAGCGAGGCTTTTGCAGAAGACGGCCAAGCTGGATAAGTTTCTAGCAGGCTTAAAAAAGAAAAAATATGGTCATGTAGAGTTTGCAAAGAAACAAATGAGGAGTGTTAGGCCTTGTTCAAAAAATAAGGTTGCTTGTTTACTTAGCGTAAGGTCGGATTAATAATTATTCTAAACAGTAGTTGTTAGGAAGCTCCCGACGGGCTAATAAAATTTGTTTCATGGCATCAGGGTCCTTTAGGTGAGTCATTTCGCCTTCTTTTGGAAAGTGCACGTCTCTTAAGCGCGATAACCAAAATCTAAAAGCAGCTGCACGTATTACAATAGGCCAGTGTCTAACTTCGTCTTCTGTCAGCGGTCTAATAGCTTGGTAAGCAGACATAAAGGCTTTAAAGCGAGTGTTGTCTAAGGAGCCATTAGTGTTGATGCACCAGTCATTTACAGCAACGGCTATATCGTAAGTAAAATAGTCATTACAGGCATAATAAAAGTCAATAATGCCGGATAGCTGGTCGCCAGAAAATAAGGCGTTGTCTCTAAACAAATCGGCATGGATAACGCTTTTAGGTAGACCTAATGTGTCATAGGGGGCCTGAAAAGCCAATTCGCTGTTGATAAGTTCAGCGGAATCTTGGTCAACTAATGGTAACAGTAATTCTGCCGCTTGTTGTCGCCAGTGAGCGCCTCGACTATTGTCGCGATAAATGTCTAGTTCTAAGCTGGCTAAGTGTAAGTTTGCCATTGCCTGACCAATAACGGCGCATTGGGTCGAATTGGGGCTGTCAACATCAGTGCCGGCTAACTTTTCTACCATGGCTGCCGGTTTACCATTTAAGGTAGATAGGTAATTGCCTGCTTTATTGAGGATCGGTTGTGCACTAGGGACATCCTTGGCTGAGACAAAAGCCATGATCGTTAAAAAGTAGGGTAACTCTTCTGCTTTTAATTCCTCAAACAGCGTTAATACATATTGGCCGCGGGTGGTTGTTACAAAATAGTTGGTGTTTTCAATACCGGAACTAATACCTTGAAAGCTAACAAGGTGGCCCAAATCGTAATGCGTTAAATGGGCGACCAGCTGGGCGCGCTCAACGACCGTATAGACAGACATAACTTAGAAAACCGCTTTGGAACTACCAGCTAAACAGTAACCATTGGGGAATGTTCATGCCTTTTTCTAAGTCTGAACGGCGCGTTTCCAAATTGCCATCACCGTCGGTATCCACCATATAATAAGCCGGTGCGTTTTTAGGTGAAATTTTCACCATGTAAACATTGCCGTTAACACTGTACTCAGTAATCGTTTCTTTCTCTTTACGGGTGATTGTAATGTCAGGTGACATATTCTCACCGCTCACAATTTGTGAAGGCAGTTCGGGCGGCTCAGGGACAACAGTCGGTCTTGCATCTTCTGCCGTAGCGTTTGATAAATACATCAGTAGTAGGGCTAGAATAATGGGTAAGCAGCGGCGCATGATTTTCCTTTGGAATAAAGTGTTTCTCCAATTATGACACTAACTGGTGAGTTTTTACAATTTGGCTTTGTTTTAGCGGTTTTAAAGCTCTAGCAGTATTTCTTCTTCTTCGGCAGAAGGCGCAAATCCACGCTGCTCGTAGAAGTCAAAAATAGCTGTTAGCACCTCCTCGGGTGTTTCACAAAGCTGAAATAGATCGAGGTCTTCTTTTTTAAGTGTTCCTGTTGCCACTAAGGTGTTTGAAAACCAATCAATTAGGCCGTTCCAGAATTCTTTATTAACGAGAATAATGGGTATCTTTCGAGTCTTGCCTGTTTGAACCAAGGTTAAAATTTCAGCCAGTTCGTCTAAGGTGCCGTAGCCACCCGGTAAGACAACGTAAGCGGTGGCGTATTTGACAAACATGACTTTACGGGCAAAAAAATGTCTGAAATTTAAGCTGACGTCTTGGTAAGGGTTGGACTGTTGTTCATGTGGTAACAGAATATTAAGCCCTATGCTTGAAGACGGCCCTTTAAAGGCGCCTTTATTGGCAGCTTCCATAATGCCAGGGCCACCACCGCTAATAACAGAAAAGCCGGCGTTGGATAAGGCAAGGGAAATGGCTTCGGCGCGTTGGTAATCAGGGTGATCTTCATTGAGCCGTGCAGAACCGTAGACACTGACGGCAGGCTTAATGTGTGAGAGCTGTTCAAAACCATCGACGAATTCGGCAATAATTTGAAAAATTTTCCATGCTTCGCGTTTTTGATCGCTCATCTGCTGCTCCTGTTTTTTATAACATGGTAATCGGTTTGCGCAGTATAAGGCTAAATTAAAGGATCGATGTTGCTTGAGTGAAACTTATGTTCTTTGCTCGATACCCTTGGGTATAATCTTGCGTATATAAATATTGGATAGGTTCATGGCTGAAAAAACATTGGTATTGGTAGATGGCTCTTCTTACTTATTTCGTGCCTATCATGCACTGCCATTATTAACAAACTCAAAAGGTGAATACACCAACGCCATTTTAGGCGTAACAAACATGCTTAAAAAACTGGTTGAGACGTACCCAGAGGCATATTTTGGAGTCATATTTGATGCCCCAGGAAAGACGTTTCGTAATGATATGTATCCTGAGTATAAAGCCAACAGGGCGTCAATGCCTGACGAGTTGCGAGAGCAAATTAAGCCATTACATCAGTTAATAAAAGCAATGGGGCTACCTTTAGTTATGGAGCCAGGTGTTGAGGCGGATGATGTGATTGGTACATTGGCTAAGCAGGCCGAAGAGGAAGATCTTAATGTTGTTATTTCAACAGGCGATAAAGACATTGCGCAGCTGGTCACCAATAAAACGTCATTAATTAACACAATGAATAACCAATGGCTGGACGAAGAAGGCGTGAAGGAAAAGTTTGGTGTGCCGCCTAACATGATTATTGATTATTTAGCCTTGATGGGCGATACCTCCGACAATATTCCGGGTGTGCCTAAAGTGGGACCAAAAACGGCTGCAAAGTGGCTCAATGCATACGGTTCACTGGATGAAATTATCGCAAAGGCTGATGAAGTAAAAGGCAAAGTAGGTGAGAGTTTGCGTGATCACCTTGATGCGATTCCGTTATCAAAAGAGCTCGTAACGATTAAATGTGATGTACCGTTAGATAAGGCTCCGGCGGATTTAATAAGAACGCAGCCGGATACAGAAACCTTAAAGGAGATGGTAAGCCATTATGAGTTTAATTCATGGTTAAAACAGTTGGGTGGAACAAAGGCGTCGACCGTTGCCAGCGAACAGGTGGATGAGAAACCGTTACCGGCAAAAACTGAATTAACCGTAGAAACGATTCTAGATGAAGCAACATTTAACCAATGGTTGGCAAAGCTGACAGAGGCAGAGTTGTTTGCCTTTGATACCGAAACAACACATTTAAACTATACAAAAGCGTTGGTCGTGGGTGTTTCATTTGCTGTTGAAGCAGGTCATGCGGCCTATGTTCCGTTGGCTCATAGCTATCCCGGTGCGCCACAACAACTATCTAGGCAATGGGTGTTGGATCAATTAAAACCCTTGTTAGAGTCAGAAAGTGCTCGTAAGGTCGGTCAAAATCTTAAATATGATGCGAACGTGCTTGCTAATCACGGTATTAGCTTGGCGGGAATTTGTCACGATACTCTGCTTCAGTCTTACGTTTTAAACAGCACTGCGTCGCGGCACAATATGGATGCCTTGGCTGAAAAATACTTGGGGCAAGAAACTATTCATTACGAAGATGTGGCGGGTAAAGGCGCAAAACAAATATGTTTTGATCAAGTGTCTATTGAGCTGGCAGCACCTTACGCAGCGGAAGATGCTGATATTACGTTACGTTTACATCAGCATATTTTTCCTCAGTTAAAGCAAATAGACAGTTTGGCAACGGTCTATGAAACGATAGAAATGCCACTGGTGCCTGTGTTAGCCAGAATGGAGCAAACAGGGGTGTTGGTTGATGAGCAAATGTTAAGTCAGCAAAGTGGCGAATTAACCGCCAGCATTAAAGCCTTGGAAACGCAGGCCCATGAGGCTGCGGGCCAACCATTTAATCTGGGGTCGCCAAAGCAAATCCAAGAGATTCTGTACGATAAATTAGGCTTGCCAGTCCTAAAGAAAACACCCAAGGGTCAACCTTCGACGGCAGAGAGCGTTTTGCAAGATTTAGCCGTTGACTTTCCCTTGCCGCGCTTGATTCTTGAGCACCGTAGTTTGAGTAAGTTACGCTCAACCTATACCGATAAATTACCAAAACAAATTAACCCAGTAACTGGGCGTGTGCATACTTCCTATCACCAAGCGGTTGCGGCAACGGGACGATTATCTTCATCTGATCCGAATTTACAGAATATTCCGGTACGCAGTGAAGAAGGTCGAAGGATTCGCCAAGCATTTATTGCAGAGGAAGGCTTTACTGTCATGGCAGCTGATTATTCACAAATTGAGTTGCGGATTATGGCGCATTTATCGCAGGACACGGGTCTTTTGCAAGCCTTTAAAGAGGGTTTAGATGTGCATAAGGCAACAGCAGCAGAAGTGTTTGGTGTGCCCGTTGATCAAGTTGAGACTCATCAGCGCCGTTCGGCTAAGGCGATTAATTTCGGCTTAATTTATGGCATGTCTGCGTTTGGTTTAGCGAAACAGTTAGATATTGATCGCGGCGCTGCTCAAGGCTATATCAATTTGTATTTTGAAAGGTATCCAGGCGTAAAACAATATATGGACGAAACACGTGAGCTGGCGCGTGAGCAAGGGTATATTGAAACGTTATTCGGTCGACGTTTATACCTGCCTGATATTCTGGCTAAGAATGGACAACGTAGGCAGTATGCCGAAAGAACAGCTATTAATGCGCCCATGCAAGGAACAGCGGCAGATATTATTAAGTTAGCCATGTTGTCGGTGGATAATTGGTTGCAAGTTGATAAACCTGCTGTGCGAATGGTGATGCAGGTGCATGATGAATTAGTGTTTGAAGTCGAAAACAGTTATTTAGATCAGGCCGCGAGCATTATTCAACAAAAAATGAGTGGGGCAGCATCTTTGGATGTGCCATTAGTCGTGGATGTTGGTATGGGTAAGAACTGGGATGAAGCGCATTGATCGGTGATATGTTTGCTGTAACTGAACAGAGTTTTGAAGGAGAGGCGCGTGTTGAAAAAATACTTAATGTTGAACTTTTTTTAAAACGCGCAGTCTATTCAGTTGTATCTGTAAAGATATACTTGCTCATAAACTTCCCCTCCCCTTGAGCAAGTTTCCGGTTAGCAATAACCGGGTTTTTATAAGGCTCTAGGCTATTTGTATGGTTCTAGAGCTTTTTTTTGCCTATTATTTTTGTACATTAAGGTGCTCATCCAACCAGTTATGTAGTTGTTCGACACCTTCTTTTTTTAGCGAAGAAAATAGCTCAACTTGTACATTTCCAGGTGAATCTTTAAGTTGTTTTTGAACGGCAAATAAAGTGTTTTTAGCGTTATTTCGATTAAGTTTGTCGGCCTTGGTTAGGGCTACAAAGACGTCCAAATTTAGATGAGTAGCATAGTCAATCATTTGCCTATCGTACTCACCTAAAGAGCGGCGGATATCGACGAGTAAAACCAGACCGTGCAGTGCCTGCCTTTTTTCTAGGTAGCGCTCAAGCTCAGTTTGCCACTGTTGCTGAATTTTAGGCGGGACTTTAGCGAAGCCATAGCCGGGTAAATCAACAAGACAGCGCTGATCATCAAGCTTAAAATAGACAAGTTGTTGAGTTCTGCCGGGCGTTTTGCTGGTTCTGGCGAGGCTTTTTTGGTTGGTCAATGTGTTGATGGCGCTGGATTTTCCAGCATTAGATCTACCAGCAAAGGCCACCTCATATTCAACCCCTTTAGGAGTTGTTTTGAGGTTGGGAGCGTTTAGTAAGTATTCTGCGCGGTGATAAAGAGGGTTCATGTTACAAGCCAAGCGATAAATTTGTTTATTGTACCGGAGCAAGCAATTTGCAGTGGGGATAACAACAAATCACTTAGAAAAATACTAAATTCAATTAAATTTATTGTAAAATTACGCGCTAGTCTAGCGTTAAGCTAAATATATTGGAGAAATAAAGATGAATAAGGTGTTACTGGCGATAGCCGTTTTACTGCTATCAATTACTGGTCAATCATGGGCGGGTGATGCGGCAGCAGGTAAAGCAAAATCAGCGCAATGTGCGGCTTGCCATGGTGTGGCTGGCATTAGTCCTATGGGTATTTACCCTAATTTAGCGGGTCAAAAAGAACAGTACTTGGTAAAGCAAATAAACAACTTTCGTTCAGGCGTGCGCAAAGACCCTTCAATGCAGGCGATGGTTAGTGCTTTAACTGACGATGACGTGGCGAATCTTGCGGCATATTATGCTGGAATTAAATAAATAAGTAGGCTTGGAATGATGATGAAATTGAACATATTATTGGTTTGTTTTTTTACTGCCTTAGTATCAACGAATGCTTTTGCCGTTGGTGATATTGAAGCCGGCAAGGCGAGTGCAGCAGTTTGCGCGGCTTGCCACGGTCAAAATGGCATCAGCTCCAATCCGATGTGGCCAAAGTTAGCGGGGCAGCATGCTTATTATATTGAAAAAGAACTGCACGACTTTCGAAGTAAAAAACGAAATGACCCAACAATGGCGCCAATGGTTGCCGGTTTGACAGATGTTGATATTGAAAATTTAGCGGCTTACTTTGCCAGCGTGCCGTCAACGGTTGAGGCGGCTAGCGCAGATAAAATTAAGCTGGGCGAAAAGATATACCGTGCTGGAAAGGTTGATAATGGTTTACCGGCTTGTATTGCATGTCATGGCCCTAATGGGGCAGGTAGTGCGCCAGCGCGTTTCCCACGTATTGGCGGTCAGCACGCAGCTTATTTATCTAAAGCGCTGAAGGATTTCAAAGCAGAAACACGAAATAACGATCATCAAGCAATGATGCGTGACATTGCTGGTCGGATGAACAATAAAGAAATTGAAGCAGTTTCATCATATATTTCTGGTTTGCACTAAACGAACGTTTTTTCTGCAAAAAGGGGCAGTTTGCTGCCCCTTTTTGCTATTAGCTTAGTGCTTGCGCAAGCGCGGCCTAAAATTTCTTATGAAAAATCCACAACCAGCGACAAGTACTTCGTCAGTTAGAACCTCAGCCTTGTTGTTGAAGTTTATGGGGTCGATGAACTTGGCGATAACCCTTTTAGTGGCGCTATCTATAGCGGCCATTATTGGGACGGTTTTACAGCAAAACCAGTCATACACAGACTATATAATAAAATTTGGACCCTTTTGGTTTGATGTGTTTAATCAACTTGGGCTCTATGATGTTTATTCATCCAGTTGGTTTTTATTTATTTTGCTTTTTCTGGTGCTCTCTACCAGTACTTGTATTTATAAAAACGCGCCAAATATGTTGCGCGAAATGCGTGAATATAGGCAAAATGTCCAACTTAAAACCTTGGAGAATTATTCAAACACCTATAGTTGGACGTTACCTCAACCGATGGCTGATGTGCAGCATGTTACGCAAAAGATATTCTCACATAATGGCTATAGTGCTCGGCTGAAAGAGGGTGAGTCTTATACCTTGATTGCTGGTATGAAAGGTGGGGCTAGCAGACTGGGCTATATTTTAACGCACGTAGCTATTGTGCTTATCTGTATTGGCGGCTTGATAGATGGTAATGCAGTCTTGAAAGCACGAGAAATGTTGGGTCAAATCATACCTGAAACTCAAAACATTGTAGCCAATGAGGTGCCTGAGGTCAGTCGCTTAGGTATTAATAATCAGTCTTTTAGAGGCAGTGTTTCGATACCAGAAGGTCGTCAAACAGATGTCTTGTTTCTTAACTATAAAGACGGTTACTTGGTGCAAGAGCTGCCTTTCACGGTGGAAGTTAAAGATTTTAGAATAGAGCATTATGAAAGCGGTCAGCCGAAATCATTTGAAAGTGATTTGGTGATTTATGACGAGCGCTTGGATCAACCCTTAGAGCAAACTATTTCCGTTAATCATCCGTTAATCTACGATGGGTATTCTATTTATCAGGCCAGTTTTTCTGATGGTGGCTCTAAACTAGAAATGCTTGCTTGGCCACTAAACGGCGAAAGTAATGTAGGTAAAAAGGTGGATACTAAGGTTGGTGCGGAAGTACCAATAAATTTATCTGGTGAGAGGTGGATTCTAGAACCATCTGATTTTCGATTATTTAATATCAATCCATCGGCTGAGGCGGATAAAAAGTTTGAAAATGCAGGCCCTAGCGTACAGTTTAAAATGCGTGACAAAACGGGCGAAGCGAAAGAGTATTTAAACTATATGGTGCCAGTAGAAAAAGAAGGTGCATATTATTATTTAAGTGGGGTGCGTAGTTCACCGGCTGAGGAGTTTAGGTATTTGTATATTCCCGCAGACGATAAAGGCAGTATAAAACGGTTTATGAATTATCTGCATGCGCTTGGTAATGAAGAGTTGTTGCGTAGAATAGTAACAGAGCAAAATTTTGCCGGTTCGACCTTACCGTCTACTGATGCTGCGCAATTAAACGAAGCGATGATTAAATTGGTAGGGCTATTTATTGAAAATGGAATGGATGGCGTGATCGATAATGTTGAGAAAAATGTACCAGCTGATAAACGTGAAGAAGTCACCAAACTTTACGTTAGGGTGCTTCAACAAATGTTGGGCGCAGTATATGTTGATGTATTGTTGAATGAAGGCGTAGATGTCAGCTTAGGTATAGATGAAAAAAAGGCTGAGTTTTTTGATGCTGCCTCGGCTGCAATGAGTGCAATTGGCCGTTATGGCTCACCAGTCTATTTTCAACTTGCTAGCTTTGTCCATTTGCAAGCGAGTGGCTTGCAAATTGCGAAGGCACCAGGGAAGAACTTAGTTTACCCGGGCTGTGCGATGCTGATATTAGGGGTGTTCTTAATGTTTTATGCCCCTCAGCAGCGGTTATGGGCACGACTGGAAGAAAAAGATGGCGGGCTAAGGTTTGTTTTGGCCGGTCATGCGATTAGAAATAAATTAGACTTTTCGAAACAATATAAACAGATCCAAGCACAGTTTGATCGTGTTTTAACAGGTTAAGGTAACGATATGAACAGTACACATGCAGCGTTGCAACAAGAATTAGATCAGCAATCTTTTTGGAAAGGGCTCGGTATAGTTGATTGGGTGTGGGCGATTATGGTGTTGCTTGGCAGCGGATATGCCTATGCGAGCTATGCCTCGTTAATGGATGTATATGAGCAGGTTATTTTATTTTCAACCGGTATCAGTTTAGTTGCCTTAGGTTGGCATTGGAAAGAAATTAGGGGGCTGTCACTGGCAGTTTTTTTACTCAGTATTTTTGGCATTAGTCGCTACACAAACGGGCTGACTGATGTGGAGACGGATTTCTTTTTGCGGTTTTTGGTATCAAGTCAATCAGCCATTATGTGGATGAGCGCACTGTATGTGCTTGCAACGGTTACGTACTTTATTGCGTTTTTTGCACGTTCAGACTTTATAGGGAAAGTTGCCAGCGCGATGACCTGGTCGGCAACAACAATGGGTTTGGTTGGGTTAATGGTTCGTTGGAGAGAGTCATACCTTATCGGCTTAGATGTTGGGCATATCCCAGTGAGCAATTTGTATGAAGTGTTTATTTTATTTTCAATTATTACGGCCTTGTTGTATTTGTTTTACGAGCGTCGTTATCAGACACGCATGTTAGGCGGGTTTGTACTGCTAATTATTAGTGCAGCGGTTGCCTTTTTGCTTTGGTATGCGTTTGATAGAGATGCCGCCGATATTCAACCATTAGTGCCGGCCTTACAGAGCTATTGGATGAAAATTCATGTGCCAGCCAACTTCGTTGGTTATGGTGCGTTTGCCTTAGCTGCTATGGTAGCAACTGCCTATTTAATTCGTGTCAGAGCGGAACGACTTAACTCGAATAGTATTGCAATGGCCTTGCCAGCGTTAGATATTCTTGATGACCTTATGTATAAATCCATCGCTCTAGGGTTTGCATTTTTTACCTTGGCGACCATTTTAGGCGCGTTATGGGCGGCTGAAGCATGGGGTGGTTATTGGTCTTGGGACCCTAAAGAAACTTGGGCCTTAATTGTTTGGTTGAATTATGCAGCTTGGTTACATATGAGGTTAACAAAAGGTTGGCGTGGAAAACCGATGGCTGCATGGGCCATTGTTGGTTTGTTTGTTACCTTGTTTGCCTTTTTGGGTGTCAATATGTTCTTGTCTGGTTTGCATTCATACGGCGAACTTTAGCGTTATCAATTTTAGGAGAGAATAATGAATAAACTATTGGTCTTATTGAGTATTTTTTTTATATCGGCAGGTTCTTCTTTTGCCGCAGACGTTGAGTTTAAAGAAGGTGTTGATTATCAGCTGATTAAACCTGCTCAACCCACAGATGATTCAAGCCGCCTCGAAGTATTGGAAATCTTTTGGTATGGCTGTCCGCATTGTTACCACTTTGAGCCTACATTAGATCCTTGGGTAGCAAGCCTTCCTGCCGACGTAAATTTTGCTCGCTTGCCTGCGGTTTTCAATGAACAGTGGGAGCGACATGCACGAGCCTACTTCGCAGCCGATATCTTAGGCGTATTAGATGAGTCACATGGTGCGTTATTTCATGCTATGCATGCAGAAAAGGCAGTCATAAATACGGTTAATCAACTGGCTAACTTTTATACGAAGTATGGAATAGATGAGGCGTTATTTAAAAAGACCTACCATTCCTTTATTGTAAATACAAAAGTAGCAAGAGCGAAGGATATGGTTGACCGTTATGGCGTAACAGGCGTACCGGCTATAGTGGTTGAAGGTAAATACCTTATCACAGGGTCAATGGCGAAGAGTTACCAGAACATGTTGAAGATTATGAATTACCTGTTGGCTAAGGAAAGAAAAACAAAATAAATTCACAGTGCGGTGATTTAGCGACAGTTCTTGTTGATAAAGTCGTTAAGTTGTTCGCGCTGTTTGTTTTTATCTTCGTCAGTGAAGCGAGAATAGTTCCCTTCAGTGTCTTTGTACAAACGGTTACCGCCGTAATCTAATTCAATAAGGCTCTTTTTGCTGGCCTCGCAGCTTTCCTGGAGGCGCTTGTTTTCCTCAGCCTGTTGTTGCAGTTTGTCACGAGCAGCTTGACGTTCAGCATTAGATTTGGCTATTTCATTGGCACTATCTTGAATTGATTGTTGGTTTTTTTTAGCATCGGCGACAGGTTTTTTCGTGACAGTAATGTTTTGAGTCGAAATGGATTTGTCAGCTGGCGGATGCTGGCTATAGTGAGTGTTACCTTGGTGGTCAACCCACTGGTAAATGGCCGAATAAGCAAATTGAGCAAAAAGTAAGCAAGAACAAAACATCAAAGCGCGATACATAGGGAAGTCCTTATGATTATGTAGGATTAGTGTCTTTTGGTTAAGTATATAGCACTGTGTGACTAATGAAAGAGCTTGACCAAATGCACAAAAGTTAGTATTTTGTCCAGTTCGATTTCATGTTGTAATCGAATTTATTTTAGATCGAATCAAATCAGTTGAATTTTGGAGAATCATTGTGGAGCTAAGTGGCGGTGAAATCGTCATCCAATCCTTAAAAGATGAGGGTGTGGAATACGTGTTTGGGTACCCTGGTGGGTGCGTATTACATATATATGATGCTATTTTTAAGCAAGAAGATGTGAAACACGTGTTGGTCCGCCATGAGCAAGGTGCTACTCATGCGGCCGATGGTTATGCGCGCTCGTCAGGTAAGCCTGGTGTGGTACTTGTAACCTCTGGCCCCGGTGCAACAAATGCAGTAACCGGCATTGCTACAGCCTATATGGACTCAATTCCTCTGGTGGTGATCACTGGGCAAGTGCCTCGAGCAGTTATTGGTACCGATGCTTTTCAAGAAGTTGATACGGTCGGTATTACTCGCCCGTGTGTAAAACATAATTTCTTGGTAAAGGATGTTGCCGATATTGCTGAAACGATGAAAAAGGCGTTTTATTTAGCTATGTCAGGTCGCCCAGGTCCTGTTGTGGTTGATATCCCTAAAGATATAACAGACCCTGATATTAAGGTGCCTTACCAATATCCTGAAGAAGTAGTCATGCGTTCTTATAAACCAATAATTAGTGGCAATATTGGTCAAACAAGAAAAGCAATTGAACTGATTAAAGCAGCTAAACGCCCTGTAATATACAGTGGTGGTGGCGTTATTTTAGGTGAAGCTAGCGAAGAATTTAGACGGCTTTGTAAAACGTTGAATTTCCCTGTTACTCAGACCTTAATGGGCTTAGGGGCTTTTCCAGGCACAGACCCGCAGTCTATAGGAATGCTGGGTATGCATGGTACTTACGAAGCGAATATGGCAATGCATGATAGTGATTTAATTATTGCTATCGGCGCTCGGTTTGACGATCGGGTAACAGGTAAAATTGCCGAGTTTTGCCCAAATGCCAAAATCATTCATATTGATGTGGATCCGGCCTCTATTTCTAAAACCATTACGGTTGATGTGCCTATTGTTGGACAGGTAAAACCTGTTGTATTAGACATGCTTGCACAAATAGAGAGTTTAGGTGAAACCTTTGATCGTGAGCGTATTGCTGATTGGTGGCGACAAATAGACGAATGGCGTGCAGTAGATTGCATGGCATACGATAAGAACAGCGGCACTATCAAACCACAATATGTTATCGAGCAACTGTACAAGGTAACGAACGGTGAAGCCTTTGTAACATCGGACGTGGGCCAGCACCAAATGTTTGCCGCACAATTTTACCCGTTTGATAAACCTCGTCGTTGGATCAATTCTGGTGGCTTAGGAACAATGGGTTTTGGTTTGCCGGCGGCGATGGGTGTAAAGTTTGCTAACCCAGAGGCTGATGTTGCTTGTGTAACCGGCGAAGGAAGCATACAAATGTGCCTGCAAGAGTTATCGACTATGTTGCAATACGATACCCCCGTGAAAGTGATTAACTTAAACAATGGTTATCTAGGCATGGTGCGTCAATGGCAAGAGTTCACTTATAAAAGTCGTTATTCGCATTCTTACCTTGAGGCATTACCAGACTTTAAAAAGTTAGCAGAAGCGTATGGTCATGTGGGTATTCAAGTGACTAAAAAAGAAGATGTAGAGCCGGCGCTAAGGGAAGCCTTTGCGATGAAAGATCGTACGGTTTTTCTAGACTTTTTAACAGATACAGAAGAAAACGTATATCCAATGATTGAGGCAGGTAAAGCTCATAACGATATGGTAATGGCGCCAAACTCAAAGTATAAAAGGATATTGGCATGAGTCGTCAGCATATTATTTCAGTCTTATTGGAAAATGAAGCCGGTGCCTTGTCGCGTGTTTCAGGCTTGTTTTCTGCTAGAGCTTACAACATTGAGTCCTTAACGGTTGCACCGACTCAAGACCCTACCTTGTCTCGACTAACATTGGTAACCGTTGGCAATGATGAGACAATTGAGCAAATTAAAAAGCAACTGAATAAATTAATTGATGTGGTGAAGTTAATTGATTTATCAGAGTCCTTTTCATTAGAACGCGAGCTAGTTTTGCTGAAGGTGAAAAAGAATGATGCCATGTTGCAAAAAATTGACAGTTTAGGCACCGATTCATCAGCCCGTATTACCGATGAAACGGATGGCTATTTGATTGTTGAATTATCAGGCGAAAAAGCTTGGTTGGATGATTTCTTGTCTTCATTGGAAAATGAAGTTATTGATGTTGTTCGGACCGGTGTCATCGGTTTGTCTCGTGGTGAGAGATCGTTAACGCTGTAACAAGTTAAGTGCGGCGTCTTGCGCAGGCAGGACGGTTAAATTTTAATAAAATTAAGGAAAAAGATGAATATTTACTACGATAAAGACGCGGACCTTTCAATCATTAAAGGAATGACAGTAGCTGTTATTGGTTATGGTTCACAAGGCCATGCGCATGCAAATAACCTAAAAGATTCTGGCGTTAATGTTGTTGTTGGTTTAAGAGCTAGCTCAAGTTCAGTGGCTAAAGCACAAGAAGCTGGCTTAGCGGTTAAAGAAGTGGCTGAAGCGGTAGCATCTGCTGACTTAGTAATGATTTTGACTCCGGACGAATTTCAATCTCAGTTATATAAAGAAGAAATTGAGCCAAATATTAAGCAAGGTGCTGCATTAGCATTTGCACACGGTTTTGCTATTCATTATAACCAAGTGGTACCACGTGCTGACTTAGATGTGATTATGATTGCACCTAAAGCGCCTGGACATACCGTACGTAACGAATTTAAAAACGGTGGTGGTATTCCCGATTTGATTGCTGTTTTCCAAGATGCATCTGGCAAAGCTAAAAATATCGCCTTGTCATACGCATCAGCAATTGGCGGCGGTCGTACAGGTATTATCGAAACAACCTTTAAAGATGAAACAGAAACTGACCTATTCGGTGAGCAAGCTGTTTTATGTGGTGGTACGGTTGAACTTGTTAAAATGGGTTTTGAAACATTGGTTGAAGCCGGCTATGCACCAGAAATGGCGTACTTTGAATGTTTGCATGAGTTAAAACTTATTGTGGATTTAATGTACGAAGGTGGCATTGCAAACATGAACTACTCGATCTCAAACAATGCTGAGTATGGTGAGTATGTAACCGGTAAGAAAGTGATCAATGACGAATCTCGTGAAGCAATGCGTGAAACGTTAAGAAACATTCAAAATGGTGAGTATGCTAAACAGTTTATTGTTGAAGGGGCGACTAACTACCCATCAATGACAGCAAACCGCAGAAATAATGCGGCACACCAAATTGAGCAAGTTGGCGGAAAATTACGTGAAATGATGCCATGGATTACTGCCAATGCTTTAGTTGATAAAACTAAAAACTAGGTCGTTTTTTTAAAGACTACAAAAGCGGCCGTTTTAACGGCCGCTTTTTTTTGTCATTATATAGATGATGCTAGGCTATACTAAAAATACAACCAACGGAGTTAGTACTTGATGAAACAAACACCCCCTCCATCCAAAGGGCTGTATTTACTGCCAAACCTATTTACAACCAGCGCCTTGTTTGCTGGCTTTTATGCGATTACAGGCGCAGTTAATGGCCATTTTGAAATAGCTGTTATTGCTATTTTTATTGCCATGGTGCTGGATGGCCTTGATGGCCGTGTTGCACGCATGACCAATACTCAAAGCGAGTTTGGTGCACAATACGATAGCTTGGCTGACTTGGTTTCATTTGGTGTGGCACCTGCAGCAGTTGCTTATTCGTGGGGGCTGTCGTCCTTAGGCAAGTTTGGTTGGATGGTAGCCTTTGTATATGCAACGTGTGGTGCATTACGTTTAGCACGCTTTAATGTTCAGCATAACATTGCTGATAAACGCTACTTTCAAGGGTTAGCCAGCCCAGCTGCCGCTGCCCTAGTGGCCGGCTATGTGTGGTTAATGGAAGACTACCAATTAACAGGCACCGCGGCGACGGCAGGCTTACTAACAGTCACCTTATGTGCGGGTTTATTAATGGTTAGTAACATTCGTTACCATAGTTTCAAAGAGCTTAATTTTACGGGCAAGGTGCCTTTTGTCGTTGCCGTGATTGTTATGCTGGTTTTAGCCTTAATCTATGCTGCGCCTCCGTTAATATTATTTATTATGTGTTTAGTGTATGCCTTATCTGGACTAGTACTAACGATGCGCTTATTGCGCCGAACACAACGCGATAAAACTGAATGACAACATCCAATAGGCAGCTAGCCTACTTGGATCTGATGGGCGTTCAAGTTTGGCAAGAGAGGAGCAGGCAAGAACAAGTAATCGCCGAAGAAGTCAGTGACGACGTTACAGCAAACACCCTTCAAGAGCTTTACGAAATAGCGTCAAACTGCCAACGTTGTGAGGCTTCAGCTGTTAGGAACCAGCTAGTGTTTAGCGATGGCCCAATGCACGCCGACTGGCTCATCGTTGGTGACTTTCCAACACAACAAGATGATAGAGAAGGGCGCCCATTAACCGGCGACGTGGCTCACTTATTATCAGAAATGTTATTGGCGGTCGGGGTTAAAAAATCGACAGTTCATTTAACAAACAGTGTTAAGTGTCGTTCAGCTAATGTTGAAGCGGAAAAGGTCGAGTTATTATCGTGCCGAGCTTACTTGATTCGTCAAATAGAATTGGTAAAACCACAGCTTGTCTTTGTATTGGGTGAAAAGGCAGCACAAAGCTTACTAAAATCAAACGAATCGTTAAGCCACCTAACAGGAACAGTGCATAAGGTTGATGGTGTGCCCACACCAATAGTGGTCAGTTGCCACCCACGCGATTTATTAAAAACACCTTTAGCCAAAAGGCAAGCTTGGGACGATATACAACTGGCAAGAACGCTGGTTAGCAAGGCTTGATGTTAACTAAATTAAAATCGTTGCTGAGTTTAACTGGCCCTCAAGTGGATTATTTACGCCCATTAAAAACACACGATATTCCCAAAGTTCTGACAATTGAGCGGCAAATGTATAGCTACCCTTGGAGTGAAGGCATCTTCAAAGACTGTTTAAAAATTGGCTATTCAAATTGGGCCTTTATTAAAGACGGTCAGTTCGTAGGCTATGTTATTTTATCAGTCGCAGTTGGCGAAGCGCATATCTTAAATATATGCTTGGACCCTGCCTACCAAGGCAAAGGATTAGGTCGACAATTTCTAAAAGAAGTGCTGATTATCGCGAAGAAAAAAAATGCAAACAGTGTTTTCTTAGAAGTAAGACCCTCCAATACAGCAGCCGTTCAACTCTATAAAACCGCCGGTTTTAAAAAAATTGGCAAACGTAAAAATTATTACCCAGCAGCCGATGGTAAAGAAGATGCTTTGGTCTTATCGTTGGATTTAACATCAGATTCTGCGTAAAAAGCTCCTTTGGCATTATTAGCTAACAATCGCTTGCCGTATAATGCCAAATCATTATTTTAAGTAGTTAATCAGCATGTCTAGCGAATTTAAAAAACGGCGAACGTTTGCCATTATCTCTCACCCAAATAAAGCTCTCTAAGACAACCTAAGACGACAAACGACACTTATTCTTTATAAAACAAAAAGATATAACGTGTCTCAGCTTGTCCTATCACCATCTCAAGTCAGTCTGTGTCATCCTCAGTCAGAAGAAATTTGTACAAATTCTCGTACAAATTTTCTTGTACAAAACCTCCTTTAAGAATTTTGTACAAACAGCACCGCTAAGCGGGCTAAGGACTGAAAGGTGGCATTAACTGAAACATGGCTAAAAGCCAATCATAAGAAGCTCAGAGATAAAGCATTTGAAAAAACTGACCGAGACGGGCTCAGTGTTAGGCTATCTCCCAAAGGAAAAGTAACCTACACACTACGCTATCAGTATTTTGGTAAAGCTGGTCGCGTAGACATAGGCTCTTACCCGTTAATGAGCCTTAAAGAGGCAAGAACAGAAGCACAGCGCCTGAAAAAGAAACTCGAACAAGGGCACGATCCCAAAGTGATACGCCTTGTTGAAAAGCAGGCGATTGCTGGAGCATCGACCCTCAATAAACTCTTTACAGATTGGTATCAATCTTACTGTACCGACAATAAGAAAAATCATCATGAGATCAAACGTAGCTTTGAACTCCATGTACTGCCAAAATTAGGAAAATTGCCAGTGGAGAAGATAACTCTTCACCAATGGCTAGATATTTTAGAAGAGCAAGCCAAAATTCGCCCCGGCATTGCCGACCGTATTTTGACTAATTCCAAGCAATTAATGAAATGGGCGGTTAAGCGCCAGCTTATCCCCGTAAATGTACTTTCTGATATTAATGCAAAAGAAGATTTGCAAATCAAAAAGAATGAAGGCTCTCGCTCATTAAGTGATGAAGAAATCAAACTGGTTTGGTGCGCTATTGAAAAAAGCCGTATGAGCTTGAAGAACAAAATATTCCTCAAGCTTTGTCTAATGTATGGTTGTCGAAATGGCGAACTTCGCCAAGCTAAAAAATCACATTTTGATTTCTCAATAGATGTTTGGACAGTACCCCCTGAAAACCACAAACTTGGTAAAACTACGGGCAAGCCATTGATTAGACCAATTACAGAAGGGGCAAAAGCCCTTCTGCAAGAAGTCTTTGCATTGTCTGTTAAAAGCGAATTTGTTTTTACCAATAGCGGTTCAGACCAACCAATGGGGCAAGGCGCACCGCTGGCTTTACCTTACAACATCATGCAGTACCTTCGCAGGCATATGGATTACAACATGGCACACTGGTCAGTACATGATTTGCGTAAAACAGCCCGAACCAATTTCTCAAGGTTAACAGAGGCGCATATTGCTGAAGTTTTACTTGGGCATACTATCGGAGGGAACAGTGTGTGGCGTGTTTACGATCACTATGATTACCTTGAAGAACAAAAAAAGGCACTCAATAACTGGAGTGCCCGTTTAACAGAGTTAACACAAGAAACCACATCCGTGTGAAACTCATGTTACATACAGCGCTGGTCTGGCGGCATATCTCTAGTTGTCGGTGGGCTAGCGTTAATACCACCCCATCGACTATTCTCAGAGCGTTTAATTTCACAATCTTCCCATTCGCTCACAGCATCTGCACACCAAAGGTTAAAACTACCTGCATGGCGAATTAGTGGCTGAGGAAATGGATTTTCTTCACGCGCCATTCGGCGAAAAATGGTGCGTGATGAACAGCGAAAACGCTGGCATAAATCTTTAGTTGAAAGATATTCTCTTATCATTTCAATCACTCCTAATATTGCTCGTTATTTGAAACGGTGTCTGTTTTATCACTGGCCTGAAATATAACTCTATCTAAGGCATTACGAGCGGCAACCAAGGTTGGCATATAGCCAATTGCAGCCACGTCATTGGTGTAAGCTTTTGATGTAACATTCAGTGTTGCTACGTCCCACCCGATCATAGGCAACACCACCATGGTTCCTATACAAACCCACCTTTCATATTCATAAAGATACGGTTGAAAACTATTTAGCAAAGCTAAACAGCCAATTGCTATTGGCAGAGAAAACCAGAGTAATGGTCGCTTGATAGCGATTTTTTCAATATCACTTATCCGATAACTACGCCGAGTAGTTTTGAATAAAGTGGTGCTAATAATAATGTCGCTTTTGTTAAAAATTATTTTTTGCATGATGCTATTTCCCCGTTAAAAGTTTCTTCCAAAAATTAAACTGTTGTTTAAGCCGTTGGCGCTCAGTTTGCTCCTGCGCTTCTCTTCTTTTTCGTTCAGTTGTAATACGGCGTGATTCACTAACGCCGCATGTTTCATCTAATGCTTGATAAGCATTAGTCACTGCCTCTTGGTATGGTTCAACCACATGACGCATCGTGGCGGTAAAAAGCGCAGCTTCCATTAAGCCATGTTTCAAAATCTGACCGCCTAATCGCTTTTGCAAGCAGGTATTAACACTGCTTGATAGGCTGTAGTCATAGAGATAGCTTTTTGTGCTATCAACCGTGACAATTCGAGGAGTCAGAATAAAATAATGAGCGCCATACCAGACAAGGCAGCCCCCGATAATTGGCAATAGCCAATCCGCACATTTTTCAAGTAATACATTCAGCATTTTTGTCTCCAATAATGATTAAGTGCTGCACTGGTACAGCAGGAAAATTAAAAAACTAGGGATAATCGTTACTCGTAATGCCCAAAGTAAAAGCAGCAACTGAATAACCCACCCTAGCGAGAAGCGATATCGCTTCTTACGCCTATAGCTCACCGATATCTTCTTCATTAATGCACTTCCTTGTAGCTAATATTTATGTGTGAATTTTTCGGTAATTTTCCGCCTTCTAGCGGGTTATCATCTAATGCGTTATGCCAAGACTTAACCAAGTTGTATGGCAAGCGCTCTGCGTAAATAGGTGGCAGACCATTAATCAAAATAAGTTGATCAGTTTTTGGCATGCGTAACACTTCTTCAGGGCGCATAAGTGAACGCGATGTTTCACTGATAGAGTCTTTCAAGTCACTATCATGGCTGGTCGCAGTACTGCCAAGACTCTGAGTTTTAATAGTGTGCTGACCTAACATGGCAGATAGCTCTTGTGCTTCGCCGAGTGATGCAACACCGAAAAACTGTTTCAAGTCAGTCTGCGAGTAAAAAGTCTCCGTCGCTTCTTTCCCATAGATACGAGTAATTTCACTTTTAGCCTGACAAATAAATTGGCAGCGCAACCCATAACCTCGTAACGCGGTTAGATCATTCGCTAACCCCGGCAAAGGAATGTTGGTTGCTTCATCCAATAGGAAGTGCACAGGTACATTACCTTCAGTGCGGATCAAAGACTCGATCGCAGCTTTAGTGACAAGACCAATCCAAGGCGCATAAGCTGAACGGCGGTCATAACGAGCCATGATGAAAACGGTCGTTTTCTCTTGCTTTAGTGCTTCAAAAGTAAAATCACTTTTACTAACTGATTGCGCCAAAGGCGAAGAGGGACTAAACGACATCAACACCTGTAATGCCCCTGTTAAAAAATCAGCAAAATAATCTTCTTCTGCATCAAGCAAACCAGAAGCGAGTAGCGCAATGTCACCGGATAAAGCGGTTGAATTTGCAGCTTCTTCTAACAGTTCTTTTAATCGCTTGGCGCTACTTACAGTGCGAAAGAGCTCAGGCAAAGTACAACATGCTGGATTTTCAGCCGCCAAGAACAACATGGCGGTTAAAATCATATTGCGTGAACCATTACGAAAGAACTTGTTCTTATCGCCTTCAGCAGGCTCAGGCAGAAGTTGGTGAACCAATTCTTGAGCATCAGCTAAAGCATGTTTATTCAATGGCGGGTAAGCCATATCATCAATGACCATTTGCAATGGGTTAAAACAACTATTGTTAAATCCAAACAGCTCATCAGGGTTAAGGTAAAACACTTTATGGTTATGTTGCTCTTTGCTCATGCGAGCAGTCATCGCAGCAATTTCGCCTTTAATATCGGTTACTACAACCGAAGCTGCATCACTATGCCCTGCCACTTCACTGACACGATAACCATGTAGCTTTGACGGAAGAGCAATTGATATCGATTTGCCAGATCCCGCAGGAGCCACGCACAAAGCATGAGTAAATGGATAAAACATTGGTCGAGATTTAAAACAGCCAATAGGTACGCCATTGTTTGGATCAAATAGTCCAGCCGCTTCAAGTTGCTTTTCAGTAGCAAAGCCAGCTTTACCAAACTTATCAGAAGGCGTTTCCGCTGCTTTCTGTAATAGGTATTGGTAACGACTATTGAGCCAAAGTGGCCACGCCTCAGTAGCATTTTTCCAGCAACGATATACAGAAAAAGCGGCGGCCAGCTCAGCAATTATTGGCAGCTGTTCACGATAATACAGGCTAGAACTGGCAGACAGCCCCCAAAAGACCGCCCAACTGACAGGTTTAAGGATTTTTGATAGATCTTCTCTACGGATCATAATAGCCTCCATGCCCTGATGTACTCAGGGCTATTCGTTAATAAAGTTGATGAAGGCTTTGCAAAGCTGAGACAATAATATCTAAGTTATGACAGCGTTCCAGCACTATCCAGAAGCTTGCCAAGGAAATTGCCCCATTTGTAAATCTGATATAAACAAGCTAATATTTATACAATAGTAAATGGGTTGCTTGTGCTTGGATTAGGAGCTATAAAAGAATGGTCGCTGTGACAAGGGAGGTTGTTAAAACAAAGGAAACACATATGAGTAATGAGAACGATTTCACGACAAAGATGAAAGATGCAATGCGCGATATTATTAGTGAAGAAGTCACTCCGCGTTTAGATAATGTTGACGATCGTTTAGGTTCAGTTGATGCTCGTTTAGATTCAGTTGATGAGAACGTAGCTAATCTTAGAGACGATTTTAATAGTTTAAAAAATGACATTCACGATATTAAAACTGAATCCCAAGAAACAAATAAGCTATTAAAAGCAATATTGGCATCTCAAGCACCCAAACCATAATTTATGACTTCTGAACAATTAAAAGCTAAACAACACGAGAAATTAAAAGAATTTACTCCTCCTTCTGATCACACTCAAATTGACCATGAAATTATGCATTGCTTAACCATCAAAGGTGGCGTGCTACATTGGCATGGGAAAATGATAAAAACAGAGCAAAAAATTAGTTTTTCGAAAACAACGGCTATTTTTGGAGTTATGGCTTCTTTGTCGGCTGTTGTTGGTGTTTTGATTACAAGTTACAGCTCATTTTTTAAAAATGAAAATATAAACCGTGAAGTTAAAATTACTCACCCCTTAAAGCTTGAGAGCTTAACTGAATCAAAAAATAGTTCGATAACTGTTATTAAGCAGAACAATGACGCAATAATTCAACTAAATTGCACTACTGGGATTGTTTCCATTGCCCTTTCCGAAATAGATGAAAAGCACCAGATTTCTTGCCGTCCTCCGCAATCTTGAAATCATTTTGAGTAAATAATTATCAATTACCACAATTGTAGCTATTATGCTTATGCTCCCACTGTTCTTGATTAAGGGGCGATTCTGAATGGTCAGAAAATACAAAAAGAAGTCTTTTTATGAGGCTTCGAAGATCCCTCAAGATCAAATGTTTAAAGTGATCGCTGGTTACACCATGGGGCAAAGCGCCCGCAGTTGTGCTGAAAGCACTAATCTCTCACGCCAATCCGTTCAAAATATATACAGCGCTATTGGTGAGCGTATCGTGTGGCTGTTAGAAGGTAACTTCCCAACAACCAATAACAAGCTAGGTGACTTTTTAAATAAATTCGGTGACGTATCGGTTTTTAATACTTTGCTTGAATTAATGAAGGAAAAATCAGCTCATATTTTAGGCTTATATGGGGCTGAGATTACTTATGAGGATTACCAGAACTATCGAAAGGTAGGGAAGATCACAGTTGATGAAGACCGAGGTGAAGCAGAAACTAATACCACACGCTTTTTCCGCTATCGTTTATTCCAGCTTTTAACTAGATTATCTGAAAAGAATTACGGTATCAAAGAAGCACATTACAAAAAGCATTACGCTTTTTGCCGTATCTATTTCATGGTGAAAACCTTGATGATTACCATTTTAAAAAACGAAATGGAGCAAACAGGTAAAAGTCACGCCGATTTTCATAAAAGTTTGCTCAGCCAAGTTACTGACGACACAAAGAAAGCCAAACTAGAAACTATGATATTTGAAGCTAAGTGCAACATGGTACTGAGCATGCTGCTTATTTTTTCGTTATATGAACAGCCGCTATAGCAGCTAATTGAGTCTTATTTTTGAGTCCAACTATATTTTAGATTTTTTCATAAGTGTAATTTAATGTGAATTTTCTACGAAGCCCCAAATAATAACGTATCAATTACAGGACACTCAGGCACGTCCTTACCACTGCATGATATGAGTGTGTTGCTTAGAGCTCGTTCTATACGCTTTAGATCAGTTATCTTCTGTTGAACAGATTCAAGATGTCCCTTAGCTAATATTGAAACTTCGCTACAGGAAACAGCCTTTTTATCCACCAAACCAAGAAGGCTTTTTAAATCTTCCATCGTAAAACCAAGTTCGCGCCCTCGCATAATAAATTGCAAGCGTTTCAGGTGGTTTTGATCATATTGACGATATCCAGCCTTTGAACGCGATGGATCGGGCATTAATCCTATTTTTTCGTAATAGCGAATTGTTTCAAGATTACAGCCTGTTCTTTTTGCCAGTTCTCCACGGGTTATACTCATTTGCACTCCAATCCAAATTATTTTAAATCATCACTTGACCCTGTAGTTGCTACAGGGGGTATCGTGTACTTATAGTCAATAATATGCAAGTAAAATCCATGGGCGAAATTGAGATGAAAAACGAAAGAGAGCAAAGCAGAAGTAAATGGCTGGCTGCTGCTGGTATCTCGGGGGCGCTTATTGCTTCGTCCTGCTGTGTATTACCGCTGCTTCTGGTAACTCTCGGTATCAGCGGCGCATGGATTGGAAACCTGACCGCTTTAGAGCCGTACAAGCCCTACTTCTTGAGCGTTACGGTTTTACTTTTGGGATTTGGCTTTTGGTATGTCTACTACAAGCCGAAGAAAAAATGTGAAGAGGGAGATTATTGTGCCCGACCTTCTTCAACGCGAATTACCAAGTCCGCGCTTTGGATCGCAACGGTACTAGTTCTTCTCTCAGCTTCCGTCAATTATTGGGCACCACTATTTTATTAGGAGATTATTAAGATGAAAAAAATAACATTATTACTCAGCGTAACAATGCTCATGACTACTATGTCTGTGGTCGGGTTCAACTTATTACCCTTTGCACAAGCTGAGAGCGTGACTGAATCTGCAACCGTTCAAGAAACGTCAATATTCTCCATCGAAAAAATGACCTGTGCGGCGTGCCCAATCACCGTTAAAAAAGCTATGGCGAGTGTTGACGGTGTTAATAAGGTGAGTGTTGATTTTGTTAAGAAGACGGCAACCGTTGTTTATTATCCCAACTTAGCGACTATCGAGCAAATTGCTGTCGCGTCCACCAATGCTGGGTACCCCGCCACACCAACCAAATAAATAAATGGATTAAAGAAAATGTCCGATTGTTGTTCAACCAATAGTTATTGTACAGATAAAAAAAAAGAAGTTGCACACCCTGATTTACTTGTGATCGGCGGTGGTTCTGGTGGGTTTTCTGCGGCTATTACCGCGGCGGAAAACGGAGTTAAAGTGGTTGTTGCCGGACAGGGCACAATTGGCGGAACATGTGTCAATGTCGGCTGTGTTCCATCAAAGACCATGATACGAGCAATGGAAGCGGTGCATCATGCCAAGAACGCGGAGCGTTTTGACGGAGTTAGGGGAACATCAAAAATTATTAACTGGAAAGAGCTGGTTGCACAAAAGCAAAACCTAGTCGATGAATTGAGGGAGGCTAAGTATGAGGATGTGCTGCCTTCATATCCAAATATCACTTATGTGAGCATGAAGAATAAAGCCCGGTTCACGGGCAATAAAACGGAAGTTGATATTGATGGTGTTCTCTATCACCCGAAAAAGATTGTTATTGCAACGGGCTCATCTCCAACATTGCCACCGATCCATGGTATCCAAGATGTGCCAATGCTAGATAGCACGTCTGCCCTTGATCTAGAAGCGCTTCCAAGATCATTACTTGTGATTGGCGGTGGTGTAATAGGCGTGGAGTTAGGGCAGATGTTTGCCCGCGCGGGGGTCGATGTCACAATATGTTGTCGTTCTCGTTTGTTACCAGAAGCCGAGCCAGAAGTATCTAAGGCATTAGCAGATTATCTGCGAGCAGAAGGTGTGACAGTCTTTGATGGAGCTGTGTATCAGAGAATTGATAAGGTAAATAAGGGTATTGAGCTGGTATGCGAGACACCTGAGGGTTTGGTTACTATTGAGGCGGATCAGCTTTTAGTGACAGCAGGACGTAAACCCAATACTTCGGCCCTTGATGTAACTAATGTAGGCATCAAACTGCTCAAGAACGGTGGCATTAAAGTCAACGAATATATGCAAACTTCTAACCTTAATATTTATGCGACAGGCGATGTTACGGGCAATGATATGTTCGTATATATGGCTGCCTATGGAGGCAAGCTCGCAGCAAAAAATGCGATTAATGGCAACCGACACAAATACAGTAACGCTGGTATGCCATCTGTTGTTTTTTCTGACCCGCAAACAGCCATGGTTGGATTAACCGAAGCTCAGGCTAAAACCAAAAATCATGAGGTTAAAACCAGCATAATTACACTTGAACATGTGCCACGCTATATTGCTGCACGGGACACGAGAGGGCTTATTAAGCTGGTGGCAGACAGGGAAACCAATATGCTACTTGGAGCTCATATACTAGCGCCTGATGGCGGTGAACTTGTTCAGACAATGGTGCTAGCTTTAAAAATGGGTATGACTACAGAGGATTTGGCGAATACAATTTTCCCCTACCTTACAGGTGTGGAAGGGTTAAAGCTTGCCGCACAGACCTTCGATAAAGATGTTAGCACTTTATCTTGTTGTGCAGGATGATCTTCGAGGCAAAACGCAATATGGTGCTGTGCGTGTTGTTAATTTTTTCTCTTTATGAACAGCCGCTATAGCAGCTAATTGAGTCTTATTTTTGAGTCCAACTATACTGATCATATGGTGGTGAATGTAGAGAGTAAGACGTGAGAGATTATTGCTCCAGTTGTGCAGAAAGCTTTCTGGTTGAAAATATGGATACTTGCCAATGTGGCCGTTCACTATGCTACCGCTGCATGGCTGAACATAAACATGCCACAGGCCATACAAGCGAAAGCGACAAAGGCCGCTTTCGTGTTCAATTAAATGATGTGTTTAGCAGAAGTTTCCTTAGTGAGTTTGATGAAAAACTTACTCAAAACCCTGATGTGAAATCCAGCAGTAGCCTTGCGCTCCCGCAAGTTGTACAAACCCATATATGGCTTCATGATAAATATGTAGGGAAACAGCTCATTGAATATGAGCTTGAGCGTAAAGAGTACGAATTTCTGATCAATAAATTCGATAAAGAGCAGCAAAAAGTCTTCGACTATTACACCGACGAAGTCACAGCTTTGTTAGAAAACTTTGTAGCTAACAACAAAAGCACTATAGCTTCACCAGAAGAAGCTAAACCAACAACATATCGTGTCAGTGCCATGCACCAAATAGCTGAAATTAGCCCTTTGCGTTATTGGCTAACAATGAGCCTATCGACTATGCTTTGTCTCGTTTGGGCAGTGCTTGTGATCAGAAACATCTTTGCTTGATAGTCAGTGCAAATCAAACGCTATTTTATCCAACCATTCCTTTTTCTTTTCTAACAAGTGCCCTCGGCCATATTTCGGGCCACGAGTTTTATGACCCATTAACTCGTCAATGATCTCTTCTGGCGCTTCAATATCACGTAAGCGATCTTTAAAAGTATGTCGAAGTGAATACAAAGTATGGCTAGGTGACGGTTTAAGATCATTTTCCCTGAGGTACTTATTAATTGCTGAAGAGGCTACATCAGCATTGCGATAACGGCTAAAGCCTAATGGTAGATTTTTGAAGGCATATAATGATGCTCCTACTAACGGAATTTTCCGATGTGAATGCGGCGTTTTCAGCGCATGGTTCTCGTATGGCTGAATCCAGATAAATGGTATTTCACTATTAAGCACAATATCCTGAGCTCTCAGCCCGATAAGCTCAGACTCACGCGCCCCAGTATCACTCATAGCAAACACTAACATTCTGGCTTCATCATTAAGGCCTGATAATGCATCGCCTTTTAACAGCGTATTTTGAATATAGTTCGCCTCAAATGGCTGACGAGTATTATTCTTTTCTTTGAATTTCAACTCTTCAAATAGAAATTTAAAGTTGATATCAATTTCATTTTCAATGGCAATTGAACAAAGAATATCCTTCACATAGCCAAGGCTCTTATTGGCCGTTGCGGCCATAATTTCAAGCTTAGTAATACGCTCGCGTAGTGCATGAAAGAATTTAATGATATCAGCCCGTTCAAGGTCTTGAACCAGCTTGTCTTTGCCCAGTACATCGCTGAAGTGTAAAAATGCCGCGCTTCGCGGATTTTTCCATTTACGGATCTGATCATCAGATTTATTGAGAATTTTATCAGCACTAGCCACCCAGTATTGCTCAATACAATCTTTTAAGAGCACTTTGGGCTTCTCTACGCCGCCCAATACCGTTTTAACCTTACCCTCGCTCTCAATATCTTCAGAGACAAACGATATACGATTAACAATTCTTTCGATTGGGGCGGCGCTAATTTCAACAGCGCTACGATAATTAAGACTAAAGGTTCTGGCACGTTTCACTGCCAGTTTATAATCGGTTTCTGGCGTGGCTTGTCCGTTATGGCGAACAAGGCTGCGCCAGTATTCCTCAATAAAGTCATTATGAATGATTGATTTGCGTATAGCTTCGCGGCGATCTTTGGTGCCAAGTGAAGAGCGCACGAATTTTCGCGCATCAAATTCTGCTACATATTCAGGCACACGCCGCCTGTAATAGTAGACACCTTTTCTCTGCATTAAGTAATCGGTCATCGTCCATGTATCCCAATTTGTATCTCATTTTGTATCTCAAGTCAGGGATGCAACAGACATAAGAATGCTCATGAATGAGCAAAATCATGCATATACAATATGTTACAGGAGAATTATTTAAAATAAAGTTAAGGGAAATGGTGGAGGGGGCAGACGTTAATCCGTCAAATTTCGCACCGATTATTCCTTTAATTTCAATGCGATAATAAATCGCATTTTCGTAATACCTTAAATTTGTATCCCACCTGAGGGCTATTTTTGTATCCCAGTGATTTTGTGATAGTAATATTGGGTTTGACCGAGACGGTCAATGAAAAAAGTATCTAAACCGATTAAAGCGTTGGGCTAATTTAAAAGCCCTAAATTTTGTGTGATCGCCTTGGCGCGATCCATCGCTTTTTTATTCTGCATTCTCGCTTCATATTCACGCTCTAAGCGTTCAAAAATAGGAAGGTATTTATCACCGTATTTGGTAACAACCAACGCGGCTGTCTCATACGCTTTTTTTAGTTCCTCGTCCGAAACTGTTTCCGACATAGTATTACTCCTTTTAACTGTCTAGCGTCAGGTTTTGACAGATTTAAAGCTTTGTTAAAACCTCACATGATAGAGTAATAAATGAAGATGCAATGAGGGGCATGTCAAGCCCAAAAGCAAACACCCCCTCGTGTTGCATCCCCGATTACAATTTAGCAGTCTGCCCTTCTGGCCATCGGCCTGTTTAAGGGGCGGACTGCTGCAACTTGTCTATTAGATCATATCTTGGTTAAAATTCGCTTAACCTTAAGTAGAGTTATCTATTTTTCACGCAATCGTAATTTGCTAAATGCATCTCAAAAACGTTAGCGCTAAAATTATTTTCACTCCCTTGTCATTAGCTGTCGCAGCCTGTCTTTCCGTAGAAAAAATAGTTATTTACTTGCCAATAGTTTGAAAAGTAGGATGGCTTTGAATTGATGATGGATGCACAATCATAGGTATATGATCAACTGATATCGAAGTGACAAATATCTATATGCCAACCTGAAAGCATTAACTGAATGGTAAGGTTATTGCTATAAACTGATGGTTGACGATTACGCCAGATGTGTATGGTAGTACCATACGTCTGGGCAAGGGGCGTATTACATAACCCCCGTTGCATCCCCATCGTAAACAGCGGAGGGGAAAATATGAAAGACATATTCAATAATGTGAGCGGCTACGAGAGTAGCTCGGCAGATCATTTGCACGATGTTTTCAACAGTGCAAATGGCTCAAATTATCTCAATGACAGCGAACAATCCAAAACCCACAAAAAGCGCACAGCACCATTCTCGTTGCGCCTCAGTTTTAATGAACGTGAGGAGCTAGAACGTCGATCTGATGATGCTGGCTTATCTCTGGGTGGGTATTGTAAATTCGCTATTTTCGAGAAACCTCCTCCGCGTCGCGCACGCAGACCCGTGCGCGATAGAGCTGAGCTGGCGAAACTTCTTGGCGCTGTAGGTAAAGTTGGTAACAACCTTAACCAAATCGCGCAGCAGCTCAACACACACGGCTCTATTGATGTGCCAGAGCTCAAGCAAGCGCTTGACGATCTGACACAAATCCGTGCTCAAATCATGATTGCGTTAGGTTATGCCGAAGACAATTCTGCATCAACTTATCCTGATAATGGAATACAGCGAAATGATCATTAAAGCCTCGCAACGTAGTGGTGCTAGAAACCTAGCCAACCACCTTGCGAATACCAAAGATAATGATCATGTTACCTTGCATGAAGTTAGAGGGCTGGCTGGCCAGTCTCTACAAACCGCATTACTTGAAATAGATGCTGTTTCTAAAGGTACGCAATGTCAGCAGCCATTGTTTTCAGTGTCTTTCAATCCACCGCAAGATGCACAAGTGAGCGATGCTCAATTTAATGCCGCCTTTGCCAAGTTTGAGCAAAAACTTGGGCTCATTGATCAGCCACGTGTCGTGGTGTTCCATGAGAAAGAGGGACGGCGGCATTGCCATGTGGTGTGGTCGCGCATTGATGTAGACAATATGCGCGCAATCAACATGTCGCATTTCAAAAACAAATGTACAGAGATAAGCAGAGAACTTTATTTGGATAACGGCTGGGTGATGCCTCAAGGTTTACAAAACAAAGCTGAGCGCGATGCATTTCAGCTTGCCAATAGTGAATGGCAAAAGCTCAAACGCCACGGCGTTGATCCAAAAGAGATTAAATCACTCATCCAGAAAGCGTGGCAAGGTTCAGATAATGGAGAAAGTTTTAAACATGCCTTAAAAGATTCTGGCCTGTTTTTCGCCAGAGGTGACAAGCGTGGCTTTGTGGTGGTTGATCATACCGAGAAAGTCTATTCACTTTCCCGCCATGGCGGCATTAAAACGAAAGAACTTAAAGCGCGATTGGGCTCACCCGACGATTTGCCATCTATCGCACTCACCAATGTGCGTATTCGCAACATCTATACCAAAGAAATGCTGGGCAAGGTAAATTCACTAAAAAACCAGCATAAAGCCCAAATGAGGCCTTATGAAGAACAGAAAACTGCATTGATACAAAAGCAACGCCAAGAGCGGCGTGAGCAGCAAGAACAGCACATCTTGAAGCGTAAAGCCACAATGAAAGCAGTGCGTAGTCGTTTCAGGAAAGGCGTAATGGGCTTTTTCGACAAAGTAACAGGTAAAACAGAGCGCTTACGCCTGATTGGTCGTAAAGAACTCAATGCCGTAAAAGCTGAGCATTCAGAGGCACGACATAAAATAATATTCCAGCACAACCGCGAGCGCGCTGAGCTGCAAAAACACATTCGGCAGAACAATGAACGCCAACTAGAAGAACGCAGACAACTGGCTAAAACCATACAGCAAATTCGTGCAGAACAACGCGCTGAGCAGAAGCACGATAAATTACGCCAAGGCTTTGAGGATTCAACGCTAGACAAAGGCCAAGACAAGCCAAAACAAGATAAAGACGGCCAAGCAATCAATAGAGCCCGCAAGAACCGTAGAAAACGTGATCTGGACTGATCACGTTATACGTTTAGACGATTGCAATCTGGTGTATAAAACTAACCATAAGTATCAGCTTTACCTTGCTCATTCCCCGATTTTCTCATATTCTCACCTATAGTCTCATGGTAGGTAAAACTATGTCCGATGAAATTATGACCTTGAAAGAGGTGGCTGGCTATCTCAAGTTGGCAGAGAAAACCGCGTATCGACTAGCCGCAGAGGGCAAATTGCCCGGATTTAAAGTGGGCGGCAGTTGGCGGTTTAAGCGAGAAGATGTCCTTAAATGGATCGAAGAACAAAAAAACAAGGCTAAATAATGGATCATTCTGTACACAATAAACTCGTATCTTTCATTTGGAATATCGCGGACGACTGTCTTCGCGACGTGTATGTGCGTGGTAAATACCGTGATGTAATTTTGCCTATGGTGGTGCTTCGTCGCTTAGATACATTACTGGAGCCAAGCAAGCAGGCGGTATTGGACGAAGTTAAGTTCCAGAAAGAAGATATGAATGCCACAGAACTTGACGATGAGCCGCTCAAGGCTGCATCAGGTCAGGTGTTTTACAATGTTTCTAAATGGACATTAAAAAGCCTATTCAGCACAGCGACTAACAATCAGCAAATCTTGCTAGCTAACTTTGAGGAATACCTCAATGGCTTCAGTGATAACGTAAAAGAGATTATTGAGCGTTTTGAGCTGCTATCAAAAATTCGCCATATGGCAGGTAAAGATGTGCTGCTTGATGTGCTTGAGAAATTTGTTTCGCCGCATATCAACCTCACTCCTAACCAAGTAGAAGATCCAGACGGTAACAAGTTACCAGCCCTAACAAATTTGGGTATGGGTTATGTATTTGAAGAGCTTATTCGTAAATTCAACGAAGAAAATAACGAAGAAGCTGGTGAGCACTTTACGCCGCGTGAAGTAATCGAGTTAATGACGCATCTTGTTTTTGATCCTATCAAAGATGATTTACCGCTAACAATGTCTGTTTATGACCCTGCTTGCGGTAGCGGTGGGATGTTGACTGAATCTCAGAACTTCATTGAAGAGAAGTATCCAGCCAGCGCTTCATCTCAAGTGCAGCGTGATATTTACCTGTACGGTAAAGAAATCAACGATGAGACCTACGCTATCTGTAAGTCGGACATGATGATCAAGGGTAATAACCCTGAAAACATCAAAGTAGGCTCGACACTTTCAACCGATGAATTTGCCTCAGATCGTTTTGACTTCATGTTGTCAAACCCACCATACGGTAAAAGCTGGGCTTCAGAACAGAAAAACATTAAAGATGGCGGCGAAGTTATTGATCCCCGTTTCAAAGTCGAGCTAAGCGATTACTGGGGCAATAAAGAAACCGTTGACGCAACACCGCGTTCTAGTGATGGGCAGCTTCTGTTCCTCATGGAAATGGTGAGCAAGATGAAATCACCATCTACGAGTCCGATGGGAACGCGAATTGCCTCAGTCCATAACGGCTCTAGCCTGTTCACTGGTGATGCTGGCGGTGGTGAAAGCAATATTCGTCGTTTTATTATTGAAAACGATATGCTCGACGCAATTGTGCAGCTACCCAATAACCTATTTTACAACACAGGTATTACAACCTATATCTGGCTATTGAATAACAACAAGCCAGAAGCGCGTAGAGGCAAAGTTCAGCTTATTGATGCTAGTTTGCTATTCCGAAAGCTACGCAAAAACTTAGGCAATAAGAACTGCGAATTTGCGCCAGAACATATTGCTGAAATCACACAAGCTTACCTTGATTGTGCTGATATTGAGCGGGCGTTGGATGATAACAATGATGCGATTGGTATAGCCTGCCAAGTATTTAACAATGATGACTTTGGATATCACAAAGTCAATATCGAACGCCCTGATCGCAGAAAAGCCAAGTTCACGCCAGAAGCCATCGCGCCGCTACGCTTTGATAAATCATTATTAGAAGTCATGGAGTACTTGTTTGAAGAGCATGGCGATAAGGTTTACGACCAAGGCTTTTTAAAAGGCATAAGCAAAGACATTTTAGAATGGTGCGAAGACAACGATATTAGTGTTAACGCCAAAGCCAAGACCAAATTGTTAGATGAAAAATATTGGCAGAAGCTGCGCGCTATTCTTGACGCCGCTAACCTTCTGATGCAAGAAATTGGTAGTAATGAATTTGATGACTTCAACCTTTTCAAAGATAAAGTTGATGCTAAGTTAAAAGCACAAAAGATTAAGCTGTCTGCACCAGAGAAAAACGCTATTTTGAATGCCGTTAGTTGGTATGACGAGAGCGCAGAGAAGGTAGTTAAGAAAGTTGTAAAACTTTCAGGCACCAAACTTGATGAGCTACTAAGCCACTTAGGGTGTTCGCAAGAACAATTGGCTGATTTTGGTTATTACTCTTCAGGCAAATCAGGCGAATTTATTACTTATGAGCCAAGTTCAGACCTACGCGATTCAGAATCTGTTCCGCTCGCTCAAGAAATTCACGAATATTTCTTAGAAGAAGTGAAGCCGCACGTTGAAGAAGCGTGGATCAATTTAGATAGCACCAAGATTGGATACGAAATCAGTTTCAATAAGTATTTCTATCGCCATAAGCCATTACGCGCATTAAATGAAGTGGCAAAAGATATTATTGACTTAGAGCAGAAAGCCGAAGGCTTAATTGCGCAAATACTAGGTGTTGATGTTGCTGAAGTGCAAGGAGAAGCATGATGGATGCTTTAGCAATAATACCAAAATATCAAGCGTATAAAGAGTCAGGTGTTGATTGGCTGGGAACTATTCCCTGTGGCTGGGATATACGAAGGATTAAGTTTATTTTTTCCGAGATAAATGAGCGAAGCAAAAATGGTTCTGAGGAACTTCTTTCTGTATCACAGTACACGGGGGTAACTAGAAAGTCAGACAAGCTTGCCGAAAATGATTTGTTGACTAATGCAGAAACTCTTGAGGGTTATAAGAAAGTAATTCAAGGCGAATTAGTTAGCAATATCATGTTGGCGTGGAATGGAAGTTTGGGCTTTTCTCCTTTTGATGGAATTGTTAGTCCCGCTTATTCTGTATACCGCTTGTTGGGTGAGAATATTCAAAGGTACTTCCATTATCTTTTAAGGACTGAAGTTTATAAGGCTGAATATAAAAGGCGTTCAACGGGTGTAATTGAAAGCCGCTTACGATTATATACTGATGATTTTTTTGATATAAGATGCTTATTGCCGCCAGTTGAAGAGCAAGTAGTTATTGCTAATTTTTTAGATCAAAAAACAGCGCAAATTGACGAAGCGATTGCCATCAAAGTAAAGCAAATCGCACTGCTCAAAGAACGTAAGCAAATCATTATCCAAAAAGCGGTCACTCAAGGGCTTGATCCAAACGTGCCAATGAAAGATTCAGGTGTGGAATGGATAGGTCACATTCCTGAGCATTGGGATTTAAAGAAACTAAAGTATATATGCGACTCACAAGGACGTATTGGTTTTAAAGGATATACTACCACTGACCTTGTAGATAAAGGGGAAGGAGCATTAACTTTAGGCGCTTCGCACATGGACTGGGATGGAAATATTGATATAAGTAAGCCTGTTTATATTCATTGGCAAAAATACTATGAATCTCCTGAAATAATGGTAAATCAGGGAGACATATTAATAGTTCAAAGAGGATCGACATGCGGTAAAGTTGCATTGGTTGATCGGGATCTAGGTGAAACCACTATTAACCCTAGTTTAGTTTTATTAAAAAATATAAAGCAAGAACCTTCTTTCTTATTCTTGGCTATTAAAGTTGTTTTAAATGGGATTCTTAACTTGGTTAGCAATACTGCAATACCGATGTTATCTCAATTTCAAATTAATAATATAGTTGTGGCTTTGCCTCCGATTACTGACCAAGTTCTGATTACAGATTTTGTTAAAATGAAATCCAGTAAGTTTGATCAAGCTATAGAATTGCACCAGCAACAAATTGAAAAACTAAAAGAATACAAAACTACTCTCATCAACAGTGCCGTGACGGGCAAAATCAAAGTGGCTTAACAAGGAAGTGACATGTTTACAGTCGATTATCAAAGCAATCGTATAAAAGCAGTAAAGACTAAGACATTCAGTGAGCTGGGTTTTACTGAACGTAAGCACCTTCAGGAATGGCTTGCCCATGAACCGTCGGCCTTGGGAGAAGAGCTATTGATAATCCAAAAGGAGTTTGATGGCTTTGATGATACCCGCGAACGCCTTGATCTGTTAGCGCTTGATAAAGACGGTAATTTGGTCATTATTGAGAACAAGTTGGATGACAGTGGCCGTGATGTGGTTTGGCAATCACTCAAGTACGCTTCGTACTGTGCCAGCTTAACCAAGCTACAAATTGTTGAGATATTTCAGCAATATCTTAATCGATACGAAAAACAGACTTCAGACCAGAGCGTTGCAGACGCCTCAATACAAATTTGTGAATTCCTCGATGCGCCTGACCTTGATGAAGTAAAGATCAATCTCGGCAATAGTCAGCGCATTGTGATGGTTGCAGCAAACTTCAGAAAGGAAGTCACCAGCACAGCGCTTTGGCTATTAGGCCAAGGCATTAATATCCAGTGTTTTAAAGTAACACCGCATTCTCTCGGGGATCAGCTCTTTATTAATATTGATCAAATCATTCCCACGCCTGAAGCGAAGGAGTTGATGATCGGTATTAACGCAAAAGAAGCAGAAGAGAAGAGTACTGAAGTTGTTCGAAAGCATCGCCATACCGTAAGGCATGATTACTGGGAGCTGTTACTAGAAGCGTTCCGAAATAGCTCATGCACTTTATACAATAGTGTAAGCCCAAGCAAAAAAGATCACTGGTTAAATGCCGGTTCGGGTGTAACTGGTTGCCCCTTTAGTTTGATTTTTAATCAAAAAGAAATACGTGTTGAATTATGGCTGAGTCGATCTAATCAAGAGGAGAACTCTTTTCTATTTGAACAATTAAGCAAACAGCGTGAAAAGATTGATGCTGCCTTTTGTGATAACTTAGAATGGCTCCCACTAGAGAATAAAAAATCCTGTCGCATTCAGTATACAAAGCCTGCCGATGGGTTTAATCGTGAATTATGGGGTGACTGGGTGCAGTGGCATCTTACCCACATGACCAAGCTAGAAAAGGCGTTAAAAACACCGTTACAGAAAGCCTCTGAAGCACTGAAACTCAATAAAAATTAGTAAGGAGGCTAGTATGACCAATCCAATAGAAATTTACACCAGTGATGACGGGCAAGTTCAGCTTGATATAACGCTACAGCAAGATACTTTGTGGCTTAGCCAAGTGCAGATGAGTAGTTTATTTGATACCAGTAGCGACAATATTAGCCTGCATTTAAAAAATATCTTTGCGAGCAGAGAGTTAGATGTGTCGGCAACTACCGAGGATTTCTCGGTAGTTCGCCAAGAGGGCAAACGCCAAGTACAACGGAAGCTGACACACTATAACCTAGATGCGGTGATTTCCGTAGGTTATCGTGTTAATTCCGCACGGGCTACGCAGTTCCGTATTTGGGCTACACGCATTTTAAAACAGCACTTGGTCGAAGGCTATACCCTAAATCAGCAGCGTTTGGCACAACGCGGTATTGAAATGGAGCAGGCGTTGAGCCTGTTATCGTCCACTTTGCAAAATCAGCAAATGATTAACGAATCGGGCGAAGCGGTATTGGCGGTGATCAGTGATTACGCCCGTAGTTGGAGTTTATTGCAAGCCTATGATGAGCAATCGCTCACTGATAGCCAGCAAAAACAATCGAAAATGTATGCATTCAAATTGGAATCTGTGCTGAAAGCCGTTACTGAGTTAAAGAAGGGTTTAATGGCGAAAGGTGAAGCAACCGAGCTGTTTGGCCAGTTACGCGGTGAGGGCTTGGCCTCTGCCATTGCCACCATTGAGCAGGGTTTTGGCGACGAGCTGTTTTACCCCAATGTGGCCTGTCGTGCGGCAAATTTGTTGTATTTGGTGATTAAAAACCACCCCTTTGCCGATGGCAATAAACGCACGGGTTCCTTTTTGTTCCTGTGGTATTTGCGCTTGCATCAGCACTTATTGGCAAAGCCTGTAGAGCAAATAATTAACGATAACACCTTGGTGGCTCTGGCTTTATTGGTTGCAGAGAGCAAGCCAGAACATAAAGAATTGATGATTCGATTGGTCGAGCATTTTATTTTACTGAAACAAGATTAAGGAAATCGCGCATGGTTAGCCAAACAAACGAACAGGCGCTGGAGGCCGCAATCGAGACAGCCTTGGTGGGTAGCTGTTTGGAAGAGCGCAAAAACCAAGTAAAAGAAGTGATTCCCGATTATGGTAATAAATATTACCAGCCGGGTAACCCTATCGACTTTAATAAGCAGTATGTGCTCGATGAGCGTTTCTTCTGGGTGTTTTTAGAAAAAACGCAGGAAGATGAGCTTGAGAAAATAAAGCGCAACAACCCCAATGACTGGCAGCGTAAAATCTACCAGCGCTTTGACCGGCTCATCAAAAAACACGGCATTTTGCATTTACTTAAGAAAGGCTTGAGTGTTGATGATGCTCACTTCAATTTGATGTATCCCGCACCATTGGCAAGCAGCAGTGAGAAAGTGAAACAGAACTTTGCAGATAACCTGTTTAGCTGCACTCGCCAGTTACGCTACTCGCAGGCTAATCCGCTACAAGAAATTGATATGGTATTGTTTATCAACGGTATTCCATTGATCACCTTAGAGCTAAAGAACGCTTGGACAAATCAGACAGCTCGCTATCATGGGCAAAAACAGTACCGTGAAGACCGAGATACCAACCAGCCACTTCTAAATTTTGGTCGTTGCCTCGTGCATATGGCAGTTGATACGGATGAAGTGTATATGACGACCAAGCTGGCAGGTAAGGCGACGTTCTTCTTGCCGTTCAACAAAGGGCATAACCTCGGTCAAGGCAATCCACCAAACCAAACAGGGCATAAAACGGCTTATTTATGGGAAGAGGTTTTCACCAAAGAAAGCTTAGCCAATATTATTCAGCACTTTGTTAGGTTGGATGGCAGCAGCAAAGCCCCGCTTAACAAGCGCACTTTGTTTTTCCCGCGTTATCATCAAATGGATGTGGTACGAAAGTTGGTTAACGATGCTTCTGAGAATGGCGTTGGCCAAACATACTTAATTCAGCATTCGGCGGGCTCTGGTAAGTCTAATTCAATCACTTGGGCTGCGTATCAGCTTATTGAAACTTACCCTGCTAACGACGCTGTTCAAGGTGGCCGAGGTTTAGATCAGCCGCTGTTTGACTCTGTAATTGTTGTGACCGATAGGCGCTTACTCGATAAGCAGCTTCGCGATAACATCAAAGACTTCTCGGAAGTGAAGAATATTGTTGCGCCAGCTCACAAATCGTCAGAGCTTAAGTCTGCACTGGAGAACGGCAAGAAGATTATCATTACTACCATTCAAAAATTCCCATTTATTATTGATGGTATTGCCGATCTTAGCGATAAGCGCTTTGCTGTTATTATTGATGAGGCGCACAGTTCGCAGTCAGGATCAGCGCACGACAATATGAACCGTGCAATGGGTAAATCTGAGGTGGAAGAGGCGGAAGACGCTCAAGACAAGATTCTACAGGCGATGAAATCACGTAAGATGCGTGGCAATGCCTCATATTTAGCGTTTACCGCTACGCCTAAAAATACGACCCTAGAAAAGTTTGGACAGCAGCAGCCTGATGGCAGCTTTGAGCCATTTCACTTGTACTCAATGAAGCAAGCGATCGAAGAAGGTTTTATTCTTGATGTGCTGGCTAATTACACAACTTATAAAAGTTATTACGAAATCGAAAAGTCGATCCAAGACAACCCTGAATTTGATACCAAGAAAGCTCAGAAAAGACTCAGGGCTTACGTTGAGAGCAGCCAACATACGATAGATACTAAAGCTGAGATTATGCTGGAGCATTTTGTGCCGCATGTCGTCAACGCCAAGAAGCTTAAAGGCAAAGGTAAAGGTATGGTTGTCACTCAAAATATTGAGGCGGCTATTCGTTATTACAAAGCAATAACTCGATTACTGGAAGCTCAAGGCAATCCTTTTAAGGCGGCTATCGCTTTTTCTGGCACGAAGGAAGTTGATGGTATCGAATATACCGAAGCGGATATGAATGGTTTTGGTGAAGGTGATACGAAAGACAAATTCGATACTGATGAATATCGTCTACTTGTTGTCGCCAACAAGTACCTGACTGGCTTTGATCAACCTAAGCTCTGCGCGATGTATGTAGATAAGAAGCTGGCGAGTGTTTTGTGTGTGCAGGCATTGTCACGGTTAAACAGGTCAGCTCCTAAGCTAGGCAAGAAAACGGAAGATCTTTTCGTGCTAGATTTTTTCAATTCTATCGAAGAAATTAAGACGGCATTTGATCCTTTCTATACAGCAACCTCATTGTCTGAAGCGACTGATGTCAATGTACTCCATGAATTAAAAGATGAAATGGATGATGTCGGTGTTTATGAATGGACGGAAGTTGAAGAGTTTGTAAAACGGTATTTTGACAATGAAGATGCACAACGTCTAAGCCCCATAATCGATATTGCAGCAGCCCGATTCAATATTGAATTGGAGCTAGAAAATGAAGCCAAAATTGACTTCAAAATCAAAGCCAAGCAGTTTGTAAAAATCTACGGCCAGATGGCTTCAATCATGTCCTATGAAATAGCCGTATGGGAAAAACTATTCTGGTTCTTAAAGTTCCTGATCCCCAAGCTTAAAGTTCAAGATCCTGATGCTGAATTATTAGATGAATTATTGGATTCAGTTGATCTCAGTTCATACGGTCTTCAAAGAGTTAAGCTAAGCCACACTATTGGTTTGGACGGAGAAGAAACAGAGTTAGACCCACAAAACCCTAACCCACGAGGGGCGCACGGTGGCGACAAAGAAACTAATCCCTTGGATGACATCATATACACGTTCAATGAACGCTGGTTCCAAGGCTGGAGCGCAACACCTGAAGAACAACGCATTAAGTTTGTAAACATTGCAGATAGCGTGAAAGCCCACCCAGATTATGAAGACAAATATAAAAACAACGCTGATCCACATAACCGTGAATTGGCATTCGAAAAAATATTAAAAGAAATAATGCTTCAGCGCCGCAAAGATGAGCTTGAGCTTTATAAGCTGTTTGCTGGTGATGATGCGTTTAAGTCTTCTTGGAAGCAGAGCATTCAGCGAATTGTGGATATGTAGAAAAATTTGCTGCTAACTCTTGACTGGATGCTAATGAAATGTGCATTCCTCAATTTTGAGTGTTTTTTTTATGTAGTTAAAGGAATTTCGGTAGAGTCGCATATATTTTAGAAATGACGGCTTTCGACCCAAAGCGGAAATAAAAATCAGCAGTTCCGAGAAGAAAAATGCAATATATCAAAAAGCTTAAACTCTGCAATTTTAAAAGATTTAAAGAGCTAGAAATAGAGTTCACACCAGAAACCAACACCATTATAGGAGACAATGAATCCGGTAAAAGCTCTATTCTTCAGGCTATAGAATTAGTTGCTGGAGGAAGTCGCAATAAGGTGGAGACAATCGGCATTGAGTCACTTCTCAATAAAGATGTTGTTACTGGTTTTTTTAAAGGTGACATTTCCATTGAAAACCTTCCTGAAATTCATGTCGAGGTTTATCTAAGTGATGAAAGCAATCCAGATGTTGTCGGTAAGCATAACTCTGACAACCTTCAGACGAGTGGCTTACATATGATTTGTCTTCCTAATGAGGAATTGTCCGGCGAGATAAATCAGGTCATAAATGACGGAAACAATAACTTTCCTTTTGAATACTATGTTGCAAAATTTATTACTTTTAATGGAGAGGCATACTCAGGGTACAGGAGGTTTCTTAGATGTCTAACTATCGATAGCTCCCAGATAAATAGTGAGTATGCAAACAAGGAATATACGAAGACTGTTTACGATTCGACGGTAGATCATCCTACTAGGATTAGGCTTAAGAATGAGTACCGCCAGCATAAAACTCAGTTTAAAGAAAATAACTTAAAAGCAGTGAATGATGATTTGGGAGAATATGACTTCTCCGTGCGGTCTGGCTCGAAATTTAATTTAGAAACTGATATAGCTCTCATTCAAGACAAGATACCAATAGATGAGAGGGGTAAAGGGCAACAATGCTTTATAAAAACTGAATTTGCCCTTACGAGAAATGCTGGAGGGCAAGCTATAGATTCACTTCTATTGGAGGAACCTGAAAATCATCTAAGCCATACTAATATGAAACGATTGGTTTCAAAGATTTCAGAGTCACATGACAGCCAAATCATTATCACCACACACAATAGTCTTATAAGCACACGATTGGACTTGAGAAATTCAATATTGCTAAACAGTTCTAGTGATACACCGCTTTCATTGAAGGATTTGTCAAAATCAACAGCAAAGTTTTTTATTAAGGCACCAGATAATAATATTCTTGAGTTCGTTTTATCACCAAAAGTCATTTTAGTTGAGGGTGATGCTGAGTACATATTGATGGGTGCTCTATATTTCAATGAGACAGGAAGAACGCTTGAACAAGATTTAGTTCACGTTATCTCTGTCGGGGGGACTAGTTTTAAAAGATACATGGAGCTGGCAGTTACACTAGGGAATAGGGTCGCTGTTATTCGTGATAATGATGAAGATTATCAATCCAATTGTGTCGATAATTATACAGATCATGTTGCTGAAAATATCCAGGTCTTTTCCGATACAGATAATAGTCGTTATACATTTGAAGTATGCATTTATCAGGATAATCAGGCTGTTTGTAACAATTTATTCTCAGGGGGGAATATTCAGAAAGCCCCTCTTGATTTTATGCTGGATAACAAAGCTGAAAGCTCTCTTAGACTTGTAGATAACAATGCGGATGATGTTAAAGCCCCTAAATATATTAAACAGGCTATTAAATGGATAAACGAGTAGTCTTTGCTGTCGCCGGATCAGGAAAAACATCAAGTATTATCGATAAAATTGATGCGGATAGCCGATGTTTAATAGTCACATATACTGATAACAATACTCGAAGCTTAAGGAATCGAATAATTCAAAAGCACGGAAAGGTGCCAGATGGTGTTCGTGTATATAGCTACTTTACCTTTCTGTATTCTTTTTGTTTTAGGCCGTTATGTGGCTATGAGCTGAAAACAAAGGGGATAAATTTCAATTACCCACTACCTAAGGATGCTCAACGCACCAAAAAAGATACTAGGGGGCATTATATAGATAAAAATGATCGATTATTTTCAAATCGGATATCTAAATTGCTAATTGAGTTTTCAGTAGTAAAGGATGTGGCAGATAGAATAGAAAGATTTTTTGATTTAGTGTGTATAGATGAGGTTCAGGATTTCGCCGCTAATGATTTTAATTTTCTATGCCAGCTTGCCATCACTAATGCAGAGATGATATTGGTTGGTGATTTTTTTCAGCATACATTTGATACGAGTAAAGATGGAAATACCCAAAAGAACTTACATGCTGATTTTGTAAAATACTGTGGGCAGTTAAAAGACGCTGGATTTACCGTCGATCTAGAGTCACTTTCCCATAGTTACCGTTGCAGCCCAAGTATCTGTAATTTCGTAAAAGAAAATTTAGGAATAGATATTCAGTCTCACAGTAAAGATGATACTCATATTCACTTCATTGATAACGAGAAAGAAATCGAAGCAATTTATTCTAACGAAACTATCGTAAAACTTTTTTATCAAAATAGCCGTTTATATTCAGCTAATTCAGAAAACTGGGGGAATACAAAAGGGCTAGACCACTATCAAGATGTCTGCGTTGTTCTCAACCCTAATACACTTAAGGCTTATAACTCTGGAGAGTTAGACCAGTTGCCACCTACCACAAAAAACAAGCTTTATGTGGCCTGCACCAGAGCTAGAGGAGACCTGTATTTCATTTCTGAGAAAGCCCTGAAAGAAGTGCTTGACTAACCAACTATAAAAATGGTTTTTATCAATTTTTAGAGAGATATACTAATTGGATAAGGCATTAAAAAATATTCTCGTTAAAGACGGATATGTATTCCTGAACAAATACATGTTAAATAAAACAACATCGGAACTAGTAGAAAGTCTAGAAACAAAAGAGGATTTGGAGCCAATATCAAAAATTCATCATCTCACACCAAAAACAAAGGCCGAAAGTACACCTAATACCTATAGCGGACAATATGGCCGTCATGATTTTCCAATGCACACAGATCTTGCCCATTGGCCTAAACCTCCACGCTATCTCTTGCTTCGCTGTATACAGGGAAACAATCAGGTTTCAACACGGTTGCTTGATGGGAATAAAATCGTAAACAAACTTGGGACGCGCGTATTAGAACGTGCCCTAGTAAAGCCCCGTAGACCCATCAATGGCAAAATAAGATTAATGAGGATTTTTCAATCAGGTACTCCGAGTCTATTTAGGTGGGATGAAACGTTTATCGTGCCTGCGTCCCCAGCAGGTAGCATTGGGGTATCGGCTGTGATAAATGCCCTAAAAGAAACAAACATAACTAATGTTGTATTAGAAAATACGTCTGATACTTTATTGATAGATAACTGGCGAATGTTACACGGCCGATCTGCTATACCTGATGGTGGTGATGGTCGCATTATCGAACGTGTATATTTAGGAGATAAAACATGATACTGACAACACCTGCTAGCTGGGATAAAGACGCCTTATTAATAAAAGCTCAAAGGTATAGTGAGCAGATGCTTCAGCATGACCCTACAGATTGGCAATTTGTATTATGGTCAAGTTTTGCGCTGGAATTTCTTTCTCGTGCCGCGTTATCAAATGTTAGCCCTGTACTGCTAGCAGACCAGAAAAATTGGCATAACATATTCCATGCGCTTGGACATGAACCTAATGCCAAAAAGTTCCTCCCTAAATCCATTATTGTGGCAGATGTTTTGTCGCGGTTGAGTGAGATTTATCCAGATTTTAATAGTGAGCTAGAGCTTTTTTGCATTGGGCATACTGGGATGCGGAATGCCGAATTGCATTCGGGCGACATGCCTTATGATGGATTGAAACAGTCAGCATGGCTGGCTAATTATTATCGGGCTAGTGCTATTTTGTTAGGAACGATGGGTAAAGAGCTTGCTGATCTTATTGGAGATGATACTGCGAAATTGGCATCACAATTGATAAATGCCGCTGCTGATGATGCAGCCAAGGCTGTAATGGGAAAAATAAAATCCCACAAAACGGTATGGAATGAAAAGGAATCTGCCGAAAAAGAAACTCTACTTGAACAAGCTAAAGCATGGGCAACAAAGCATTTAGGGCATAGAGTTGATTGCCCCGCTTGTAACTCTGTGGCTATCGTCCAAGGTCAACCAATATCAGCCCCTACAACGACGCTTAATAACGATATAATTATTGAAAAACAACAATACCTCCCCAACAAATTCGAGTGTATAGCGTGTGGTATGAAAATTTCTGGCCTGTCATCTTTAGGACAAGCAGGATTGGGAGATGTGTTTATTAGTACAAATGAATATGATGCGTCTGAGTATTATGCTCCAGAAGAAGATTGGAACCCGTACGAAGAAGATAATAATGAACCATTTTAGTAACTTTTTTATTTTCTAATGTCCACAATTGGCCGTTAGGCGATATCAAGGGCCTGAAGCCCTTGATACAAGTTCATTTTCGATATTTTGCAGTGAAGCCAATGCATTGGTGCGCTGTAGCGTACGTGCATTGCTTTTTATCAGCTCGATAAAAGCTTCTTTATGTAAGCCGTGAAGCTGATATGTGCTTTTAGCTGCTAATTCAAATTTTGTTACTAATCTCATCGTAACCTCCTATATTTGGAGGCCGTGACAACCACGGCCTTTGTAAAGCCGCGTGGTCGAGAATATGTGGTTGCCTGCACCTGTGGTCGCAATGCAATGGAGAAGCATTTTATGCTTGCAGGAATAAACCGCTATTCACGTTAATGTGGATGCTAAAAAGGCCGCGTGGGTTCACGCGTTTTCAAATTTGGTGGTAAAGATTGATTGGTTATTTGGAGCAGCACTAAAGCGCTGCTGCTTTTGTTTATAAAGAGTTTCGCTACGCTGAAAAAAGGCAGAACACGTTCGTGTTCTCATCTAGTGTTCTAGTTTCCCCTTTTGGGTAGACGTAAAAATATCACATAACTTGTCTTCATCAAGACATCCCCCAACCTTCCGCACCTTCTCAAGTTCAGGTTTGTGCAGGCTGGGTGGTTCCCCCTGTCTGGATTGCGCCAAAACATGTGATCTTCGCTCGCCAGCTCGCTTCTTTTTCTGGGGTTTTCAACCCCAAAAGGGGATGTGTTTTTAAGATTAAGGAGCAAAAAAATGAGCGAAGAAATTAAAATTTATGTTGCAGACCTAGCCGCATACAACAACGGCAAGTTACATGGTGTTTGGATTGATGCCACGCAAGAACTGGACGACATTCAAGAGCAAATTAATGAGTTATTAGCCAACAGCCCAGAAGACGATGCCGAAGAATATGCTATTCATGATTATGAAGGCTTTGCAGGTTATTCAGTGTCTGAATATGAAGGTATTGAGCGGGCGCACGAAGTTGCTTGTTTCATTGAAGAACATGGAGAAATTGCAGGCGAATTATTATCTCACTTTGGCGATAGTATCGACGATGCGCAAAAAGCTATAGAGGACAATTATTGTGGTTGTTATGCCTCACTGGCTGACTATGCCGAAGAACTGACAGAAGAAACTACACAAATCCCAGAGCATTTAGCTTTCTATATCGACTATGAAAAAATGGGACGTGATATGGAGCTTGGCGGTGATGTATTCACTATCGAAACGGGTTATCAGGAAGTACATATTTTCTGGAATCACTAAACAGGTGAGCCTTGCCCTTTCTTGTTGAAGGGGCGGGAGCTTACTTTTTGCAGCGCACTTTTGAGGCTCAGAGGCCATACGGCCTAAATTGCTCATACTTCGCTTGTCTTGTCTCCGTTGTCGTCAAGCTGAGCCCCAAAAGTTTCAATAATGCTGGCTATCGGTATTAGCAATATCGATACCGTCTTTGTTTTAAACCGTTTCGGTTTATGATTAATGTATTTCGCGGCGCTTACCGCCGTAAAACTTAATGGTGGTAAACCATGTTTGATTGTGTTAGTTTATATATATTGTTTTTTACGGCGTTTATCGCCGCAAATAAAGCTAATGGTAAACTAAAAAGGGTTTTACGCTTGGTTAACAGCACTACTTCACATGATGATGTAGCAAAAGGGGCTTATAAACAGTCACTTAAAGCGCTTCTACCTTATGGCATGCTGGCTACTAAAAAGTGGCTAGCTGAACAAGGCTTAAGTGCCCATGCCATCGATAACGCAGTGAAAACAGAAACTTTGTTATTACTGGCTACTGGCGTATATAGCCAGTATTCCCGCTCATTGAGCTGGGAAGGGGTTGTTGCCTCTATGCAGCGTATGGATGTGAATAGCTCGGATAATCTGCCTTCGGTCATCGTTGGCGGGTTGTCAGCATTGTCCTTATCGGGATTGTCGCAGTATCTGTCGTTAGGCAGTACGCCACATATTCATTTATATGCACAAGGCAAGTTGCCATCATGGTTGGGGCGTTTGTCGTTGCCCGTTGAATGTGATGGGCATAGTACTAATACCTTATGGCCTGAATGGCTGATAAAAGACAAAAGCTTTATCAGGCAGCATGAATGGGAGGCGGATCTGCCCCCTGTGTATTTTTCATGTCCTGAAAAAGCATTATTGGAATTGCTGACGGATTTACCCGATGCCGTTAGCTTTGAGCATGCCGATGAATTAATGCAAGGCTTAGTGAATTTATCACCCAGAAAACTCGATACGCTTTTAAAAGCCTGTAAAAGCGTGAAAGTAAAACGCTTGTTTTTCTGGCTGGCAAAGCGCCAAGCTTATCCTTGGTTTAATAAGCTAAATGTCGAGGATTACGATTTAGGCTCAGGCAAACGTGTTGTGGCTAAAGGCGGTAAGTTGGATACGGATTATTTAATCACTGTGCCGTCACATATGGCGAAGGAAAGCGAAAGCTAAGATGGATAGAAACAGTATTTATTACAAACAGGTGCAGTTACTGATGCAGGTTTTGCCTTTTGTCGCTAAGCAGGAATGCTTCGCGCTTAAAGGCGGTACGGCGATCAATCTCTTTGTTAGAGAGTTTCCGCGCTTGTCGGTTGATATTGATTTGGTTTATCTGCCCATGAAAGGCCGCGATGAAGCTTTGCAGGAAATCTGCGACGCATTAGATGCCATTAGCGCAGATTTAAAAGCCGCGTTTAAAGATGTAGAGCTAACCGAAGCATACAAGTCAAAACGCGATGCGCTAAGACTAATCGTTGGTCGTAATGGTGTGCAGATTAAGGTGGAGCTTTCACCCGTGCTACGTGGCACGGTTTACGAGCCGAAATTGATGGAAGTATGCGCAGCCGTAGAAGATGAATTTGGTTATGCAGAAGTGCCCGTGGTGGCCTTGGCTGATCTCTATGCTGGCAAGATTTGCGCGGCATTAGATAGGCAGCACCCAAGAGACTTGTTCGATGTAAAGTGGCTCTTGGAAAATGAAGGCCTGACGGATGAGATACGAAAAGCATTAATTATCTACATCTCAAGCCATAATCGGCCAATGGCCGAATTGTTAAGGCCGCAATTTAAAGATATATCAGCCATGTATGCAGGTGAATTTGCAAATATGGCCGAGACGGACGTACCGCTTGAAGAGCTGGTGGCCGTGAGAGAGCGTTTGGTTGAGCTCATTCACCAAGGGCTGACCGATAGTGAGAAAAGCTTTTTACTGTCGTTTAAAAACCGTGAGCCGGATTGGGCGCTACTTGAGCTTGATGCTGTAAGTGAGCTTCCGGCCATTAAGTGGAAACAGATTAATCTGGCCAAAATGCCAGATGAAAAACATAAGCTGGCGTTAGAAAAGCTAAAAGAAGTACTGAGTGTTTGATTTATAGTACTTCGTTATTTTGCTAGAATAGCGCTCAAATTTTTCAATGCTTTGATGGGAGGTTTTGCTGGCTGTAGGCCGTGGCAATCTGCTTGAAGATCAGGGCTTAGAGTTAACTTTATTTTTTTGTACAAATAGTTGTACAAAACGGGAATTTAGATACATGGCAAACGCCGATTTTCTTAATGAAATCAATAAGCGAAGGACTTTCGCTATCATCTCCCACCCCGATGCGGGTAAAACAACGCTGACCGAAAAACTGTTGTTGTTCGGGGGCGCGATTCAGGTTGCGGGGTCAGTTAAAGGGCGAAAAGCTTCACGACACGCAACATCTGACTGGATGGAAATGGAGCAAGAGCGGGGTATTTCGATTACTACCTCGGTGATGCAGTTTGAACATAATGAAAAATTATTGAACCTGCTGGACACTCCAGGGCATGAAGACTTCTCAGAAGATACCTATCGAACATTAACGGCGGTTGATTCTGCGTTGATGGTTATTGATTGTGCGAAAGGGGTGGAAGCCAGAACCATTAAATTAATGGAAGTGTGTCGCTTACGCGATACGCCCATTATTAGTTTTATAAACAAGCTTGACCGTGAAGGTCGAGACCCTTTAGAGCTTATTGATGAAGTTGAGTCGGTGTTGAAAATTCAATGTGCGCCAATGACATGGCCAATAGGCATGGGTAAGCGTTTTAAAGGTGTTTACCACATCTATAAAGACGAGGTGCATGTGTTTAGCCCAACGCATGGCGGTAAAATTGCTACCGGTGAAATATTTAAAGGGCTAGATAACCCTGGGCTCAAGGAGTTGATGGGCCATGAGTTTGAAGATTTTTTTGAGGAGTTAGAACTGGTTCGAGAAGCCAGCACGCCTTTCGATATAGACGCTTATCTAGCGGGTAAACAAACGCCGGTATTTTTTGGCTCGGCGGTGAATAATTTTGGCGTGGGTGAATTGTTGGACGCGTTTGCAGAATATGCACCGGCCCCTCAACCACGACAAGCGGTTGAACGTGAAGTGCTGCCAGAAGAAGATAAGTTTTCCGGTTTTATATTTAAGGTTCAAGCCAATATGGACCCAGCGCATCGTGATCGAATAGCCTTTATGCGTATTTGTTCCGGTGAGTATTCACAGGGTATGAAAATAAACCATGTGCGTATTAAGAAGAATATTCAGGTTGGTAATGCCATTACGTTTCAGGCGGATAGCCGGAAAAACGTAGAACAGGCTTTTGCAGGTGACATTATTGGGCTGCATAACCATGGCACCATTCAAGTGGGTGATACGTTTACACAAGGTGAGGCTTTAAAATTTGGTGGTATTCCTTATTTTGCCCCAGAGCTTTTTCGTAAAGCCGTTTTGAAAGACCCGCTACGTATGAAGGCTTTACAAAAAGGCCTGACGCAATTAACCGAAGAAGGTGCGACGCAGTTATTTAAACCGCTACGGAATAATGACTTAATTTTAGGTGCAGTGGGTGTGCTTCAGTTTGAAGTGACAGCGCAACGCCTTAAAAGTGAGTATAACGTAGAGTGTGTGTATGATAATGCACCTATTACAACGGCTCGTTGGGTGAGCTGTGATGACCCGAAAAAATTTGAAGAGTTTAAAAAGAAAGCGCACGATAGTTTGGCAGAAGATGGCGGTGGCTATTTGGTATATTTAGCGAAAAGCCGAGTTAACCTATCGTTAACACAAGAGCGCTGGCCAGAGATAACCTTTAGTGCGACACGCGAGCTGTAAAACATAAATGATAGGAGTGAGTGATGACTGAAAAAAACTATTCAATAGAAGCATTAGAACTAGGCCCTGCAGAAAACTTTATTTATCTGATTCACGATCACAAAACTAACCGAGCAGCGGTGGTAGATCCTGCTTGGGATGTGCCTAAGGTAATAGAGTTGGCTAAGCAAAAAGGAGTCGAGATTACCGATATCCTGCTAACGCATAGTCACCATGACCATATTAACGGTATTGGTGATGTGCTGGATAAGTACGATGCGCAGGTGCATTTGTTAAAGCAGGAAGCTGACTTTTGGGGTGATCACCCGGCCTCGCCAAGCATTCATTATGGTGGTGATGAAATTATGTTGGGCGAGAGCAGTATTAAAGTGTTACATACGCCGGGGCATACGCCCGGTTCAGCGTGTTATCAAATAGGCGATGATTTGTTAACGGGCGATACGATGTTTGTTTTTGGTTGTGGGCGTTGTGATTTCACAGGCGGCGACCCAGAAGTAATGTATAAAACCTTGAATAAAATTCGTACAGAATTACCAAGTTCTACGACGATTCTGCCGGGGCATAATTATGCGGTTAAAAAGACATCAACCATCGCAGAGCAAATAAAAGGTAACCCGTTTTTGCATCAGCATAGCCTGCAAGATTTTGTGCAATACCGAATGAATACGCCAAAACGCAAGAGCCCTTATGAGGCAGAGCCAGAATCGGGCTGTGGGCACGATCACTAAGTGGCGTATGAATTTAAAGATGATGATGTGATTTGCAGTTGCACGGGCGTCACCAAAAAGCACTTTTTAACAAGGATAAAGGCCGACAATATCGAGACACTTGAGCAGGCAAGGGAAAAAACACGCGTTAATGTTGCCTGCGGCATGTGTGTTTATATTGTGGAAAAACTGCTCGATGTAGACTAAAAGGTTATTTTTCTGTGAGCAAAAAAACGTGTTCAAGCATGCGCGATACGCCTTTGGCCTTGAAGCGTTTTGATTGCTCTAAAATATCCTCAGACGCTAAGCACTGAATCTCATAACGCGCAGAGAAATGTTGCTGTACTTCGTCAGGTGTTACCGAAAAGGGAGGGCCGCTCATTTCATGTTGGGGGTAGTCAACAGTAACGAGTAGGCGCTGCGTTTTATTAGGTAAAAGTTCATTTAGTTTTTCGACATAGCGGGCGCGCATATCCGCTGGAAAAGCAATCAAGGACGCACGATCGTAAACAAGCTGGTAAGCAGCTACGTCGTTGGCTGTTAGTTCGAATAAATCACCGCAAAAAATGGTCAGGTTTTCATAACGATAGGTTGAAAAACGCTCACCCTGAGTAATACTAGGCGTGAGTTTATTTTCTTTGAAAAAGTCCTCCACGGCTTTTTTGCTTAACTCAATGCCAATCACTTTTTCGGTATGTTCAGCTAACCAGATAAGGTCTTTGCTTTTGCCGCACAAAGGCACAAAAACAGCGGCGTTTGCTTTTGGTTTGAGTGCAGCAAAGTGCTCGATAAGATACGGGTTAACGTCATTTAAGTGAAAACCAATTTCACTTTTTGCCCAACGTTCATGCCAAAAGTTAGTGTCCATAATGTTTAGTTTATTGTTGAGTGACCGTTTTTAGGTGCGCGATAATTTGATCTAAGGGTATGTCTTGGTTGTCGCTGTCTGTTCTAGCACGATATTCAACCATGCCATTGTCTAAGCCTTTATCGCCCAGCACGATACGGTGAGGAATGCCAATAAGCTCCATATCTGAGAACATAAAGCCGGGGCGTACTTTTCTATCATCAAATAAAACATCAAACCCAGCTTCTTTTAGCTCTAGGTATAGTTTTTCAGTCGCTGCTTTTAAGCGTTCTGACTTGTGCATATTCATCGGTAATAAAGCAACTTGGAAAGGAGCTAATGCAGCGGGCCAAATAATACCTTTATTATCATGGTTTTGTTCAATAGCGGCAGCAATGACGCGGGTAATACCAATACCATAACAACCCATGGTCATCACTTGGTTTTTGCCGTTTTCGTTTAGCACAGACGCATTCATCGCTTCGCTGTATTTAGTGCCTAACTGAAAAATATGCCCAACCTCAATGCCGCGAGCAATAGTCAGGGTGCCTTGTCCATCTGGGCTAGCATCCCCTTCGACGACTTGACGAATATCTTCAATGCGAGTGGGTTCTGCTAAATCGCGGCCCCAGTTTACCCCTGTGTAGTGCATGTCATTTTCGTTAGCGCCACAAATGAAATTTGCCATAGTCGCTGCGCTACGATCAACAATCATGGGTACATTTAAATTGATGGGGCCGATATAGCCTGCATCACAGCCAGCAGCTTGTGAAATCTCAGCATCGCTAGCCATCGTTAGGGGTGATGCTACGCCGTCTAGCTTTTCGGCTTTAATATCGTTCAGTGAGTGGTGGCCGCATAATAAAAGCGCCACAACAGTATCGTCATCACCTTTTACCAATAAAGTTTTTAAACACTGTGCGCTGCTCACGTTTAAGAAACTGCTAATTTCTTCAATGCTGCGTTGGCCTGGGGTAGGTACTTTTTCTAACTGTTCAGTGGCCTCGGCGTGCGGCTCTGTGGGTGCTAATGCCTCGGCTTTTTCTACATTAGCGGCGTATTGGCTTTCAGTAGAAAAGGCAATCGCGTCTTCACCAGAATCAGCCAGTACGTGAAACTCATGCGAGGCGTTGCCACCAATAGAGCCGGTGTCTGCCAATACAGGGCGGAAATTTAGGCCAAGGCGTGTAAAAATATTATGGTAGGCCTTAAACATGCGGTCATAGGTTTCTTGCAAAGACTCGTCATCCATATGAAACGAGTAGGCATCTTTCATAATAAATTCGCGTGAACGCATAATGCCAAAACGAGGCCGAATCTCATCGCGAAATTTAGTTTGTATTTGGTAGTAATTAACCGGTAATTGCTTGTAACTCTTTATTTCGTTACGGGCCAGTTCGGTAATAATTTCTTCATGTGTTGGGCCTAAGCAAAATTCACGGCCATGTCGGTCATTTAAGCGAGCTAGTTCAGGGCCGTATTGTTCCCAACGCCCCGATTCTTGCCAAAGTTCAGACGGCTGTACAACCGGCATTAAGACTTCTAACGCACCAGCATTGTTCATTTCTTCGCGAACAATATGCTGTGCTTTTTGCAGAATGCGAACACCAAGGGGGAGCCAATTGTATAAACCAGCTGCTAGCTTGCGAACAAGCCCCGCGCGAATCATTAATTGATGACTGACGATTTCGGCATCTGAAGGGGTTTCTTTAACGGTATTGAGTGGGAATTGGCTAGTACGCATAGTTATTTTCTTCGGTTAATGAGGTTCACATGAAGCGAGACATTTTACGCTGAAAAAGGACCACTACCTAGTGGCGATAGAAAAGATATTGTTAGGCAGCTTTTTGATCCCAGCGTTTAAGTTTTCTATCAAGCGTGCGGCGAGAGATGCCTAGGCTTTTTGCGGCTTGAGATTTGTTGCCTTTACTCTCATTAATGGCTTTAAGAATATGCTCTTTTTCAAGTGATTTTAAGCAGTGCTTGTTTGTAGTCGCTGAGTTAGTGTCAGCCGCCGGTAATGTTTCATGTAATGGGATGCTTAGCAGTAACGAGCGTTCAATATGGTTGCGTAGCTCACGAATATTACCGGGCCAGTCATAAGCTTGTAAGGCATTGATTGACTCAGTTGAAATGTGAGGGCTGGTTAATTCGTGTTCTTCACACAATTGGCAAACAAAGGTGCTGGTGAGCGCTTCAATATCATCTGGGCGGTCACGCAGTGGCGGCGCAGTAAAAGGAACGACACTTAAACGGTAATATAAGTCAGCCCTAAATAAGCCTTGCTTAACCAGGTCTTTAAGGCGTTTATTTGTGGCGGCAACGATACGGACAGAGGTGTCATATTCTTTGTCGGAGCCAACGGGGCGAATGGTTTTTTCTTCTAAAAGGTGTAAAAGCTTGGGTTGCGAATCTAGCGGCAGCTCGCCAATTTCATCTAAAAATAATGTGCCATTTTGTGCAGTGGCGACCAGCCCTTTTCGTGCATCTTTGGCACCTGTAAAGGCGCCTTTTGCGTGACCAAATAGTTCGGTTTCTAACAAGTGTTGGCTAAAGGTTGCGCAGTTAATAGACACAAAGGGACCTTTGCGTTGGCTAAGGTCATGAATTTTTCTAGCTAATAGGCTTTTACCAGTACCCGTTTCGCCGTCCAATAAAATAGGTGTGTTTTTAGTGGCGACACGATCAATGTCGTCCAACAGTTTAACGACAAGTGGGTTATTACCAAAAAATGAGTGGCGGTCACGAATGGCTTTACGAAGTGCCGATGATTTGTGGGTAGTCATAGAAAATAGCGTCGTGAGACATTTTGTCAAAAGTCTCTTTATATTGAGACAAAGTGTCGCATAAGTCTAGTGCGTTGTTATGCTTGTTTCAGTGATAATTTTTAAAGTTAATTATTAATCAATGAGTTGATGGTATGCCAAACCCGTTGGCATTAGTTTTGCTTTATGCCATCGGGTATTTTGATAATCAATAATAAGGAAAAATCAATGAAAATAAATAAATTAGCGTTAGCTGCCGCTGTTTTTATGGGGGGCTCAGTATCGGCTCATGCAGGCTCTGAACTGACAACGCTACTTATGTTGCTGCATGAAAATGGCACGATATCAGATGCGCAATACCAACGCGTATTAGCTGAGGCGAAAGCAACAGAGCAAAAAACGATCGCGCAAACTGAAGATATTCAAGAAAGGCTCGATAAGGCAACCAATGTTGAAGTGAATGTTAATAAAGGTGGCTTAGCTGTTAAATCTCGTGATGGTAACTTCACAACGCAAATTGGTGGTCGCATGCAGTTAGACTCCGCTTGGTATGGAGAAGATGATTCGGCAGCGGGGAGTACATTAGGTGATGGCACAAAAGTACGTCGAGCAAGGCTATATATTAAAGGTACTGTAAATAAAGATTGGTTCTATAAGTTTGAGTATGACTTTGCGGGTACAGGTGATACACGAAAAGGGATTACGGATATTTGGGTTGGTTACAATGGGTTTGACTTTGAAGGGCTAAGCGTTAAGGCCGGCCATTTTAGAGACCCATTTATGTTGCAAGATCAAATCAGCGACAATAATACGCAGTTTACCGAAAGAGCCTCAATTGATGCCTTTACGGCGAGCAGACATATTGGCGTTATGGGTAGCATTGATCGTAAACATTGGACAACAGCGCTCGGTGTGTTTGGTGATAAAGCCAATACAAATGGTGGCTCAGACGATGAGGGATGGGGTTTAGGCGGGCGCTCTACTTGGATGCCAGTTAATGAAAAAGGTTCGTTGGTTCATTTAGGTTTGGCCGCAAATTACCGCAGCACACGAGGAGGCGAGGTTCAGTTCAAACAACAGCCTGAAACTAACATCTCAGGAGTGGACTTTGTGGATACAGGTAAGTTGCTAGATGTGGATAGCTATTTAACATTAGGTGCCGAAGTAGCTCTTGTTAAAAATAGGTTTTCTGGCCAAGCCGAATATATTCGTACTCAGCTTGAACGCGATACAACTAGTGACCTAACATTTGATGGTTGGTATGCACAAACAGGCTGGTTCCTTACACAAGATACACGCCCATATACGCATAAAGGTGCAAAATTCAAAGCAGTTAAGCCTAATAGCCCGTTTGGTAATGGTGGTATAGGTGCATGGGAGTTAGCGTTACGATATAGCACCATTGATTTAATGGATGGCGCTATAAACGGTGGTGAAATGGACAACGTGACTTTGGGCCTTAATTGGTTCCCAGTAGCGGGCTTACGTTTTTCTGCTAACTATATTAAAGTGCTAGAGGTAGAAGGTGGGGCGCACGATAATGAAGAAGCAGATATTATGCAGCTTCGTGGCCAATGGGCGTTTTAACGCGGTAGGCCATCAAAGGGGCGCATTTGTCGCCCCTTGTTTTTTATAACGGGATAAGTAACGGGTAAATAATGAAAAAAATTGTAAAAATACTTTGGCTGATGGGTGTTGGCGCGCTGATGATGTTTGCGTCAAACAGTTCGGCATTGGATGTTCTTAGAATGTCGACCACAACCAGCACAGAAAACTCGGGGCTTTTAGCGGTGCTAAACCCTGTCTTTGAAACCCAGCACAATGTTAAGCTTGAAGTGATTGCTGTAGGCACTGGTAAAGCATTGGCAATGGGGGCGCAAGGTGATGTTGATGTTGTGTTTGCTCATGCACCAGCGGCAGAATTGAACTACGTCAAGTCGGGTGATTTCATTGATCGCTCGGCGGTCATGCATAATGACTTTGTTATAGTAGGCCCGACCAGTGACCCTGCAAATATAGCAGCCTCTAAAACAATTGAAGAGGCCTTGCGTAGTATTGCTCAAATAGAAGCTAGCTTTATTTCCAGAGGTGATGACTCGGGCACACATAAGAAAGAAAAACTGTTGTGGAAGAAAGCCGGTGTTGCGCCCAGTGGGGACTGGTATGTCGATGTCGGCCAAGGCATGGGCGCGGTGCTTAATATAGCGAATGAAAAACTAGCTTACGCTTTAACAGACCGGGGTACGCAAATTGCTTTTGCCGATAAGATCTCCCTCAAGGTGTTGTTTGAAGGCGATGTTAATTTATTCAACCCATACCATGTGATGGCGGTTAATCCAAAAAAACACCCGGGCTCAAGGTATGACTTAGCGATTAAATATATTCAGTTTGTTACGAGTAAAAGAGGCCAAGAGATTATTGCAGATTTTCGTAAAGGTGGGCAGCAGCTATTTTATCCAGATGCTGAGTAAGTAACGACGACCATTAAAATCTCGATAAACGCCCTTTATAAAAATAGAGGGCGTTTTTTTATGCCTGATTACTTAGCGCGAGACCAATAAGAGGCAAGTAGGGATCCAGTTAAATTATGCCATAAGGAAAACAGCGCGCCGGGCAGTGCCGCAAGCGGAGCAAAGTATTTAACTGCCAGCGCCGCTGCAAGACCGGAGTTTTGCATACCAACTTCAATGGCTAGGGTTTTGCAGGTTTGTCGATCCATACCAAGTGCTCGGGGTAGCCAGTAGCCGGTGAAGAGGCCCAGTACGTTATGCAGAGCAACAGCGCCCACTAATAACAGCCCAATAGAGCCTAAACGAGGTTGGTTGAGTGCAACGATAATGGCGATAATAAGCACGATAGCAAAAACAGATATCAATGGGAAAACCTGCTTGGTTGAGCTTAAAAAACGACCAAAAAGTTGGTTGACTATGATGCCAGCTGTGACCGGTAAAATAATAATCTTTACAATATCCATAAGCATTTTCATGGCCGGTACATCAACCTGTTTACCAAGGTAGAGCAGGCTTAAGGCAGGCATTGCAATCACCGCCAGTAGGGTTGAAAAAGTGGTGATCGTGATCGATAGGGCAACATTTCCTTTTGCTAAGTAACAAATAACATTGGAGGCGGTGCCGCCTGGGCTTGCGCCGACCAGTATCATGCCGCTGGCAAGCGCTAAGGGTAATTGCAACCAAGTGGATATACCCCAAGCAAAAAAAGGCATGCAGAGAAACTGCAATAATAAGCCGAAGATAATAGGCTTAGGCGATTTAAGAATACGTAAAAAATCATGTGCTCTTAAGCTAATACCCATGCCAAACATTACCAAACCTAATAAGAAAAAGAGACTAGGTTTAAGGGGTATAAATAAGCTAGGGATTGCGTAGGCGACAATTGATAAAAGTATTGCCCAAACGGGGAAAAGCTTAGTGGCTTTGTTAATCAAGGTAATTCCTTCTAAGCCGATAGGCTATCGTTAGTCTTGTTTAGGAAATCTTTTAGGTAGTACCCTGTATGAGACTCATTACATTGAGTGACCGCTTCAGGTGTGCCTTGTGCAATCACTTGTCCGCCACCATCTCCCCCTTCAGGGCCGATATCAATGATCCAATCGGCTGTTTTTATAACATCTAGATTGTGTTCGATAACCACAAGGGTATTGCCGTGATCACGAAGCGTATGCAAAACGCTAAGTAACTGCTGTATATCAGCAAAGTGCAAACCGGTAGTCGGTTCGTCAAGAATGTAGAGAGTTTTTCCGGTATCACGTTTTGATAGTTCACGTGATAGTTTGACGCGTTGAGCCTCACCACCCGATAAAGTGACAGCGTTTTGCCCCAAGGTAATATAGCCAAGCCCGACATCCATCAACGTGCGGAGTTTTTTTGATACAACTGGAATCGCATCAAAAAAGCCACAAGCATCTTCAACTGTCATTGAGAGCACTTCGTGGATTGTTTTACCTTTGTAGCGAATTTCCAAGGTTTCTCGACCGTATCGCTGGCCTTTACAGCTCTCGCAATTGACGTAAACATCCGCAAGAAAGTGCATTTCTACTTTAATAACACCATCGCCTTTGCAGGTCTCGCAGCGCCCACCTTTTACGTTAAAGCTAAATCGTCCAGGCGTATAGCCGCGTGACCGCGCCTCTGGGGTTGCTGCAAACAGTTCACGAATGGGGGTGAAGAGCCCAGTGTAGGTAGCCGGGTTTGAACGTGGTGTTCGCCCTATAGGGCTTTGATCGATATCAACGACCTTATCAATATGTTCTAGGCCATCAACACCGTCATTAGCGGCGATAGGTAAGGATGATTTATTCAGTACTTTTGCAACCGTTGGGTACAAGGTTTCGTTAATAAGCGTTGATTTACCCGAACCAGATACGCCAGTAACACAGGTAAATAAACCGATGGGAATATCAACACTGATGTTTTTTAGGTTATTAGCGCGTGCATTATTAATGCGCAGTGTTTTACTGGCATCCACGGGGTGACGTTGTTGGGGCACAGCGATATATTGCGCGCCTGATAAATATTGCCCGGTGATGGAAAGAGGGTCGTTGATGATTTCCTCAGGCGTGCCTTGAGCGATAACGTTACCACCATGAATACCTGCTTTAGGACCAATATCAACCACATGATCAGCTGCCAAAACGGCGTCTTCATCATGTTCAACTACAATCACGGTATTGCCTATATCACGCAAGTGAAATAGGGTGTTAATGAGACGTTGATTATCACGCTGGTGCAAACCAATGGATGGTTCGTCTAATACATACATAACGCCAACAAGCCCAGCACCAATTTGACTGGCTAGGCGTATTCGTTGGGCTTCACCACCCGATAAGGTGTCTGCGCTTCGGTCTAATGATAAGTAATCTAAACCGACATTAATTAAGAAATCGAGACGCGCCTTAATTTCTTTGACGATTTTTTTAGCAATTTCGCCACGGTGTCCAGCCAATTCTAAAGAGGAAAATAAGGCGCTAGATTGGCGAATAGACAGGTTTGTGATTGATGGTAAAGTGTGGGTGTCTACAAAAACATGGCGAGCGGCTTTATTTAAACGTTGGCCCTGACAGTCTGGGCAAGCCTTGCTTGATAAGTATTTGGCCAGTTCATCGCGTACGGTGTTTGAATCGGTTTCACGATAGCGTCGCTCCATACTATGAATGACCCCTTCGAAAGGGTGTGTGCGTTTAATGGATTCGCCTCGGCTGTTCAACGTTGTAAAGTTGATAGGCTCATCGCCACTGCCAAATAAAATGGCATGTTGGGTTTCTTCTGGGTATGAATTAAAGGGCTCTTCTGGATCAAATTGGTAATGCTTGGCTAGCGACATAACCATTTGATAGTAATACATATTGCGCTTGTCCCAGCCACGGATGGCGCCACCGGCAAGGCTAATATGAGGGCTATGTAACACTTGTTGAGCATCAATATATTGCGTAATACCTAAACCATCACAGCTTGAACAAGCCCCCTTTGGACTGTTAAAGGAAAAAGAGCGAGGCTCTAATTCACTAATGCTGTAGCCACAAGTTGGGCAGGCAAAACGCGATGAAAATAAAATTTCTTCATCGTCATCCATGCTGCTGATGACGGCGATACCTTCGGTGAGCTTTAACGCCGTTTCAAAAGATTCTGCCAATCTAACGGACAAATCATCGCGAATTTTAAAGCGGTCAATGATGACCTCAATGGTGTGCTTTTTCTTAAGCTCTAAAGGTGGGGCATCGTCTAATTCAACAATTTCACCATCAATTCTTGCGCGAATAAAACCTTGGTTACGTAGATCATTTAAGGTATTAAAGTGCTCACCCTTACGTTCCTGTACCACCGGTGCTAATAGCATCCAGCGTTTTTCTGGGTCTAAGGCGAGTACAGCATCGACCATTTGCGTGGTGGTTTGCGCTTCTAGTGATGTACCGTGATCGGGACATTGTGGAATACCTGTTCTAGCGAACAATAAGCGCAGGTAATCGTAAATTTCTGTAATGGTGCCGACTGTTGAACGTGGGTTGTGGGAGGTAGATTTTTGTTCAATAGAAATAGCTGGCGATAAGCCTTCAATATGGTCGACATCAGGTTTTTCCATTACCGATAAAAATTGTCGAGCATAAGCGGATAGCGATTCGACGTAACGACGTTGTCCCTCTGCATAAATCGTGTCAAAGGCTAAAGAAGACTTGCCAGAACCAGATAAACCTGTAATAACAATCAGCTTGTCTCGGGGCAGGTCGAGATCAATATCTTTTAAGTTGTGGGTTCTTGCGCCACGAATTTGAATGGTGTCCATTTACGTATCTAATTAAATTACCAAACCTGTTAATATACCCGTCTTTTTAAAGGCTAGGCAAAGTAATTATGGCTGATTCTTCAAGCCAACCATCAGTAATGAGTGAACAAGAGAAAAGAGCAAGCTTAGGATTGGCGGGCATTTTTTCAATGCGCATGCTCGGCTTGTTTATGATTTTACCTGTAATGTCCCTGTATACCGAGCACCTTAATGGAATAACACCGGTGCTATTGGGCTTGTCGATTAGTATTTATGGTTTAACGCAGGCGTTATTGCAAATTCCATTTGGCTTGATGTCTGACCGCTTTGGGCGTAAAAAAATTATTACGATTGGCTTATTACTGTTTGTAGCTGGTAGCGTTGTCGCTGCCTTATCAACAACGATATACGGCATTATTCTTGGCCGGGCTTTGCAGGGAAGTGGCGCTGTTGCTGCGGCAATTATGGCGTTGGCGGCCGATTTAACGTTGGAGCAAAATCGGACAAAAATAATGGCAACGATAGGCATCAGCATTGGTATCTCATTTGGTATTGCGATGGTACTGGGGCCATTGTTAGCATCGGTTGTTGGCTTGCAGGGTATTTTCTGGTTTACAGCGATTTTGGCCACGGTGGGTATATTTATCCTGCATAACGTTGTGCCAGACGCGAAAAAATTATCGGTGCATAAAGATGCAGAGCCTATTCCTGCTTTGATGGGTAAGGTGTTAAAAGATACGCAGCTATTACGTCTTGATTTTGGTATTTTTTGCTTACATTTAGTGATGACCGCTATGTTTGTTGTGCTTCCACTGGTTTTACGAGGGAAGCTGGGCATCGCTGCGGATCACCACTGGATGGTTTACTTGCCTGTGTTGGGGTTATCGGTAGTGGCAATGCTACCCTTTATTATCCTCGCAGAAAAAAAGCGTAAGATGAAAGTCGTTTTCGTTAGCGCTGTAGCGGCCTTGTCATTGGCTAGCCTCGGGTTGTATTTGTTCAGTGGTCATCTTTGGGGCATGCTGGGTTCTTTATTTGTATTTTTCACAGCATTTAATTTGTTAGAGGCGAGTTTGCCGTCATTGATTTCTAAAATAGCGTTTGCTGGCGGAAAAGGAACCGCGATGGGCGTTTATTCCAGCTCGCAATTTTTTGGCGCTTTTTGTGGTGGTTTAATGGGCGGGCTAGTATGGAATAATTATGGTTTAGCCTCCGTGTTTTTAGCCTGTGGCGGTATTTTATTTATTTGGTTTATAGTGGCGCTAAGCATGAAGGCCCCACGTCATATGAGTAGTTTGTTGAAACACGTGGAGATCGAAACGAGCGAGCAGGCACGGCAAATAACTGATAAGCTATTAGCGGTAAAAGGGGTGCTAGATGTTGGTATTTCAGTTGATGATTCAACGGCTTATTTAAAGGTCGATAATGAATTATTAGATGAGCTGGCACTAGAAGCAATCATCCCAACTAATCAAGCAACAGGCTGAGATTAAACTTTAAACCCGCCCCATTGAGGGCAAGAATAACGGAGCACAACATGGCAAGCAGAGGCGTAAATAAAGTAATTTTGGTGGGTAACTTGGGTAAAGACCCTGAGATTCGTTATATGCCGAGTGGTGGTGCGGTAGCCAATGTTACCGTGGCAACATCAGAATCATGGAAAGATAAAAATACAGGTGAACAAAAAGAACAAACAGAGTGGCATAGAGTAGTGTTTTTTAATCGTTTAGCTGAGGTGGTTGGTGAGTACCTTAAGAAGGGCTCAAAAATTTATGTAGAAGGTGCTTTGCAAACACGTAAATGGCAAGATCAAAGCGGACAAGACCGTTACACTACAGAAATTAAAGCCAGCACAATGCAAATGTTGGACAGCCGAGGCGGTGGTTCGGCTGAATTTTCGCCAGCAGGTGCAGCGCCGGCCTCGAAACCGAGTAATTTTGCATCAGCACCGGCACAACCTACAGCACCGATGGATGATTTTGATGATGACATTCCATTTTAGAGACCATCGAAGACTGCTTTGTACATAATAAATAAAAAAGCCCATAGTTAATGGGCTTTTTTATTGGGTGTTGTAAACAGCGGATTCGTTACTACAACATATACAATGGTTTTATGTTGTAGGTTTGAGCCTTGTCTGTTGTTACCGCGCTTTAGGTGAAAAATACCTAAAGCTAAGGGGAGCTGGAAAACTTAGCCCTTGTCGTTATCCGCTTGGGGTAAACAATCCATAATGGCTTGATGTTGCCCAGCAAGTGCCTTATCAATTAATCCAGGGAATAACCCATTCAAGCGGCCAAATAAGCGTTCTTGCCAACCCACAAAATGCCTAGCCTTACTGCTTTGTAGAAAGTCGGCAAACTCTGTTGCTACTTTTTCAGGTGTATCTATATTTGCCTTGATAGCCACATTAAGCGCTTGGGTGTTCTCGTCGTTGAACGGTGTATCAGTTCCGCGTGGTGCGAAATAGCGCACATCAACCGTGCCACCGTGAAGTTCTCGTCGGAGGGCTTCGGTAAAACCTTTTAGGCCGTATTTGCTGGCGCTGTATACAGTAAAGCCTGCAAAGGCCAAACTAGCAAAAGCAGAGCCGATATTAACAATTTGCGCAGACGGTTTAGCTTTTAATAACGGCAATAGCTGCTGTGTTAATAAAATAGTGCTGGTTAAGTTAATATGAATAACAGAAGAAATTTTTTCTTCGCTCATGGTTTCAAAGCCTGTAAATGCACTGATACCAGCATTATTAATCAGTATGTCAATACCACCTGCTCGTTGCTCACAATGTTCTTTAATGGCCTGTCGGCCTTCAGAAGATGAAATGTCAGCCGCCAAGACATCGTGTTGGCCTGATAGATTTTGTTTGACGGTTTCAAGCTTATCTTGATTTCGGCCTACTAAAATAAGTTGTGCGCCTAATTCGGATAATTCTTTGGCGATTGCTGCACCAATACCACTGCCAGCACCGGTTAATAAAATGACTTTATTGTTGTACACTTAGTTCTCCTTTTGTTCGGTTTTTAACGCAACGAAAAGATAATAAAAATTATTACGCCGTTAAGTAAGTATACCTTGATTTTTAAGGTGTGGTTGAACTGAGCAAGTCAAAATAGATAGACTTTGGAAGTAAGATGTCTGAGTGTTTTAAGTTGCTTTGTGCTATTTTGGAAATTAGCAATTATCGTGTGATAGAGGCGTTTTGCCGCTGATGCCAAAAACTCAGTAAGCGTAGACAGGGGGAAGTGTTAATTAAAAAGTGGAGTATTTGCTTGTTGTCTTTTATTTTCATAACAATAAAAAAGCCCCTATTAAGGGGCTTTTTTAATTAGCTAGGCCGTTATTAAGCCAGCTAATTTAGCTTTTCCAAGAAGGTTTGCTTATTCTTCAGCTGCGGCATCCGTCTTAGTTGCTTCATTTGCTTGAGACATTGCATCATTTGCCATTTCTTTAGCAGCGTCTACAGCATCAGTTGTTGTTTCTTTAACAGCATCAAGCATATCAGCGCCTGCTTCCTTCGTTGCATCCATTGCGTTTTCGGCACCTTCAGTTACATCAGTAGCTACTTCTTTTGCACTTTCCATTGCGCTAGATGTGGTCTCTTTAGTTGCATCAATGGCTGAGCCAGCGGCCTCTGATGTAGCATCTGCCGCATCTTTTGCCATATCACCTGCAGACTCAACGGCACTACTAGCGGCATCTTTTGCGCTGGAGGCGGCTTTTTCGGCTTCTTCACAACCGGTTAAGAATAAAAGGCTTGAAATCAGTGCGGCGCTCAGTAAAGTTGAGTGTTTCATTGTTGTTCCTTCAGTTTGTTGAGGTAGTTAATGTCGTTCGACTAGATTATATAGTAACCAGTCAGTCATAATAAAGCTAGCAAGTGAGACAAACAGAGCGAAAAGCTTGTGTTTAAGAGCAGCAATAATTTAAAGGCGTTGAGTAAAGTATATGAATAAGAAACAGCCAGAGTGGCTAAGTCCAGAAGAGTATCAAATGATTGTCGGCCCCTCATTGAAGGTGGCGGCAGAGTTGGCAGCTAGTAGAGGCGATCCAACGCTTTTTAAAGATTTACCTTGTATGCTGGGTTTAATGCATTTGGTCAACCAGTTAAAAAATTACTATATAGATGAATGGGCTGTGTTGAGCGGGGTGTCGAGTGAAACGTCCTTGCAAAAGGCCCCAGAAGCTGCTTGTATGATGGTGTTAACAGAAGGCAATGTTGCAAAGGCTGAATTGAATATGATGATCAGCTCGCTTAATAGGGCGTACCAACAAGTGCTAGATGCGCAAATAATGGAGCAGGCAGATATGGATATAAAGCGGGCTTGGGAAGCGATAAAAACCAGTCAGCATGAGCAGTTTTTGGCCTTATTGGAACAAGCAGCAAAGAAATTTGTTATCGCACTAGATAGCTGGGAAAAAGTGAGGCGTGGTTAAACCGTTCTTAATGCTACTGCTGCCACTGGTGCTGTTTGGTTGTGCCTCTACACCACCTAAGAACCAAGCAAACCTGTGTGCTATTTTCTATGAAAAAGATGATTGGTACCCGGCAACCTTAGCGGCACAAAAAAAATGGGGCACACCAATAGCTGTGCAAATGGCGATTATTCATCAAGAGTCTCGCTTTCAATCGAATGTTAAGCCTCCAAGAGATTGGTTTTTGGGTGTTGTTCCTTTACCTCGGTCATCCAGTGCGTATGGTTATGGTCAGGCGCAGGATTCAACTTGGGAGTGGTATATGAAGTCGACAGATAGTTACGGTGCAGACCGTGACGACTTTGCCGATGTCGCCGATTTTATTGGCTGGTACACCAATGTGTCGCAACGAAAGTTGGGGATATCAAAATGGGATGCCGAAAAACAATACCTTGCTTACCATGAAGGTCACGGCGGATACAGTCGTGGCACATATTTAGCAAAGGGGTGGTTGCGACGTGTTGCGAAAAAAGTGGGTGCTCAGGCGAAACGTTATTCAGCACAGTTAAAAGGCTGTGAGTCGACATTAGATTCTGGTTGGTCAATATGGCCGTTTTAAACATATCGAAAAGCCAAAGGGTGCGTCGCCTACTCATAGTCGTATGTCTTATGGCGGCGATACTATCTAATACATCATTGGCAAGAGACCAAGAGGCATTTCCATTGCCGCATGTGCTAAAGCCAGATGTTAATTTTTGGTTAAAAGTTTACACAGAAGTGACGACTGACGAAGGCTTTATACATGATAATCAGCGGTTGAATATCATTTATGAACGCTTATCTTTTACACCGGGCACAAGCTATAAAGAACGTCAACAATCCATTAAACAAAAGAAAAAGTACTACCAAGACATTTTACTCTACCTTGCGGCTAACCCAAGTAAACGACTAGATCAGGCGCGATATAGGCATATTAAAGCCTTGTGGCCAACAGGTACTACCGGCGAAGAGTTTAAAGAAGCGGCAAACCGGTTACGCTTTCAACTCGGGCAAGCAGATCGGTTTAAGCAGGGGTTGGTGAGGGCAGGGCGTTGGCAGCCGTTTATTAAGGAAGAATTTCAAAAGCTTGATTTGCCGGATGAGTTGGCCGCTTTGCCGCATGTTGAGTCATCATTTCGTTCTGATGCTAGATCGCATGCTGGAGCTGCTGGTTTGTGGCAATTTACGCGTTCTACGGGGCGTCGGTTTATGCGTATTGATCACGTCGTTGATGAACGATTAGACCCCTTTCTGGCAACAAGGGCAGCGGGCTTGTTGTTAAAAGATAACCATAAAATTACGGGAACCTGGCCGCTAGCATTAACCGCTTATAACCACGGCGCTGCGGGTATGAGGCGCGCAGTGTCAGCGACGGGGGGAACTGATATTGCCAAAATAGTGCGTGAATATAAGGGCCGTACGTTTGGGTTTGCCTCACGAAATTTTTATAATGCGTTTGTCGCTGCACACGATATTGACCAGCAACCGTCAAAATATTTTGGGCAAGTGCAACGAGACCCCCCGATGGTGATTCAAGAGGTTAAGTTGCCATCCTATTACTCGGCGCAAGGCTTAATGACGGCATTTGGGATTAACAATAATATTTTTAAATCGTTGAACCCAGCGTTACAACCGACCGTTTGGTCAAACAATAAATATATTCCAAAGGGCTACAAGCTTCGGGTGCCGGTAGAGACGGGTGCTGCGTCGATTAAAGGGTTAATGGCCAGAATTCCTCCTGACGAGCAATCAATGAAACAAAAACCTGATGTTTCATATCGGGTGAAACGAGGTGATTCGCTCTCTAAAATTGCTGAACGCTTTAAGGTAAAAACCAGTCAGTTAGTGGCGATAAATGGGCTAAAGAGTCAACATAAGATTCGTGTTGGTCAGCTACTAAAGTTACCTAATATAGCGAAAAACGAATTAAAGGGCGCACACCTAGTAGCGCAGGATGCTATTTTTTATACCGTCAGAAAGGGTGATCGTTTATCAGCTATTGCAAGTAGGGTAGGCGTGTCTGAGGCGAATATTGTGTCTTTAAATAAATTAAAAAATAAGCATTATTTATATGTAGGACAAAAACTGCGGATACGAGCAACCCCAGGTGTATTGTCAGTCGCTGCGAGTGCAAAGGCCCTTAACCCTAAAAACAATGTAGAAGAAAACAGTTTAAAAGCGGACCCGAGTAATTATCGAGTGGCCGATGATGGGTCTGTCGAAGTTCAAAGTCATGAGACGCTTGGGCATTTTTCCGAATGGTTGTCGTTAAAAACGGCGGTCTTGAGAAAGCTTAATAAGATGAGTGCTCAATCTCGGCTAAGGATGGGCGATCGACTTAAGCTTGATTTCTCGCATGTAGACAGGCGTCAATTAGAAAGCAAGCGCTTGGCTTTTCATAAAAAAATACAGGATGACTTTTTTAAGCGGTTTAGCGTTGTTGAAACAGAAACATTACGGCTCAAAAACGGCAGTTCTGTTTGGTTATTAGCGCAACAACAAAATGTGCCGTTATGGTTGTTAAGGCAATACAATACGAAAGTCGACCTTAATCGTGTTAGCACTGGGACACGGTTAACCATTCCTAAGGTTAAGAAAAAGCCAAAATAGTAGACCTTATGTTGAAGGTGAAATAACGAGTTCACCTGAAGTGACACTAAAGTTGTTATCGCCTTCCAGCGTAGCAAGGAGATCTTGGCCAACCATCTCATTGCGCCAATCACTCAATAACTCAAGATCGCGTTGACCATGGATCAACTGTAATAATTCTTTACGATTGGTGAGAGACGTGGCGTTGACGTTCGCGGCGGCGGCTTTCAATCTTACTTGAGCCATTAATAGATCGGCTAAGGCTTCTTGTTTTTCAGTGACTTTCTTAGGTTTTTGTTGAGCCGCAGTAGAGGCTGGTTTTTTGTCAATGGCATTGGCAATAATGTCGATAATTGCGCGCCCAAATTTATCGGTGAATTTGTCTGAAATGCCGCGAATAGACGATAGAGTGTGGAGGTTGGTTGGCTTGAGTTTGGCCACCTCTATTAAAATATCATCTTTAATTATCCAGCCACGAGGGATGTCTTTTTGTTGTGCAAGGTCTTCACGCCATTCGGCTAATTTTTGTAACGCAGATAAGGCGCCACCTTTTAAACGTTTGGCTGCTCGGATCCTTTTCCATGCAAGTTCTGGTGGGTTGGAATACAGTGAAGGTTTGCATAAATCGGCAAAGGCTGGCGCCAACCAATTAAGTCGGTCTTTTTCCTTTAGTTGGTTTTCTAATAATGGGTAAAGCTTGGCTAGATAAATCACATCGTCAGCTGCATAGGTGATTTGTTCTTCGCTTAACGGTCTACGTAGCCAGTCTGTACGTGAATGAGCTTTGCTTAATTGCACACCCAAAATATCATCCACTAATCGTGCATAGCCGGCTTGTTCTGGGTGGCCTAAAATGGGCGCGGCAATTTGAGTATCAAAAACAGGCGCTAATGGCTTGCCGCGTAAATCGTAGAAAATTTCTTGATCTTGACGTGCGGCATGGAAGACTTTGAGTATATTTTGGCTGTATAAAATATCCAATAAGGGCTTGATGTCACAGGCTATTGGGTCGATGATAGCGACTATATCGGCAGTGGCAATTTGAATTAACGCCAGTATTGAACGGTAGGTTTTTTCCCGTTGAAACTCAGTATCTATCGCCAACCAAGGTTCGTTTTTTATCGTGTTACAAAACTCAGAAAGCTGTTCATTGGTGTCGATATAGTGAGGTTTCGTCATAACAGTAAAGCGTGTAAAAAGAAGAGGCAGTGTAAACGATGATTAAAGTTTTTACAGCGCAAAATTTTATCGAGGTTGCTTTTTGGAGAAACTACCTCGAACAACACGGGATTGCCTGCCAAATCAAAAATGAGTTTTTAGGGGCCGCTGCCGGAGAGTTACCACCGACAGAGTGTTGGCCAGAGCTTTGGATAAATGATGAACGTGACGAACAATTAGCGCAAAAGTATTTGGCCAGTGATCCACTGGGTGAGCAAGATTTACCTGCATGGAGATGTTCGTTTTGTGGAGAAGAAAGTGACGGACAGTTTTCACATTGTTGGAATTGTGAGAAAGAAAAACCTATCGAGACAAATTAAGGCGGTTAAAAGATGAATATGGCATTGTGGGAGCAATTAGCGTTGGGCGCGTTAGCGTTATTGGTTATTTTTTGGTTTAGACCGGGTATTAAAGCGGCGCTTAAACAAAGTGAAGAGGCGGAAAAGGACTGGGCTGGTATTTTGTTACCCATAGCGGCTGTTATTTTATTTGTTATTTTTTTAGTGCTGACCAGCTAAGGGTGAAAATGTTCGATGTTTGATCGAGTAGTTAGCCGTTATTAGGTCTGTTAAGGGACATGCAGATGGCTTTGTATATAACAAGGCATAAGTAGATGCCTCAAATAAGAATAGGTTTTTATGCTTGGTTTGAACACAATAAAACCGAGTGTATTAAACCAATACACGGTTAATTTGTTAGCATGTCGTTATTATTAGATCAGGTTATATAGTTAATGAATCAAGAAGAAGCAAGAGCAGCAGAACTCATCAGTAAAACTCAAATTAAACGAGAAGCGGATGATTTGGTGGCGCTAGGGAAAAGGATTGCGGATTTGTCGCAAGATCAATTCGATGGCATGCCATTAACGGATGACTTAAGACAAGCCATTGTTGTGGCCAGAAAACTATCTAAAGGCGGGGCGATAAAACGGCAATTTAAGTATATTGGAAAATTGTTACGCAGTACCGATGTTGAAGGGATTAACCAAGCCATTGAACGACAGCTCGATAAAGACAGGGCGGCGACAGCTCGCTTACATATGATGGAGCAATGGCGAGATAAGTTAGTCGAGCAAGGAGATGCAGCGTTGAGCGAATTCTTAGTGAATTACCCACAGGCGGATCGCCAACACATTAGGCAGCTTCAACGAAAAGCGAATCAAGAATTGGAAAAACAAAAGCCGCCAGCTGCTGCACGGAAAATATTTCAGTATATAAAGGAACTGTCGGTTAATGATTAAGAAGCTGTTCAGTTAAGTTCGCTTATAGTGTCCAGATGTTTATAAATAAGGAGAGGGTTATGTTAGCTAAAAGATCAACAATGGGTGTTTTGGTGTTGCTTTTTTTATTCTCGATTACAGCCGTGCATGCGGCTAAACCAGAGGGCGAGTTTGTAGGCAAGGCCGAACACAGTGAATCCTTTTGGGAGCGCTGGTTTGGTCGCTCTGAGAAGCTGGATAAAAAGGAGCTCGACGACACGCTAGGCAGTAAAAAAGAAAAACAGAAGCAAAATAAAGATAAAGAAAAAACGAAACATTATTTTACTGAGTCAGAACGTTCTTATATAAAAGATTATTATCGCCGTGATGGTGATGATAAAGCCGATAAAAAGTATAAAAAAAATAAGGACAAACAGGTACCTTATGGTTTGCAAAAGAAATTAGATCGTGGTGGTCAGTTGCCTCCAGGTTGGGAGGCAAAAGTAGCCCGCGGAGAAGTGTTGGATAGCGATATTTTACGATACTCAGAACGTATCCCGCATGAGTTGGCCAGACGACTGCCTACGATACGTGATGGTGAAGAAGTCCGTCGAGTAGGTAATAAAGTGGTACGGGTTTTAGAAGGAAACGGTACAGTTATTGACGTGATTGATCTAGCAGACGTTCTGCTTCGTTAATAAATATTTCTAGTGTCTGGTCGTTATTACAACGGCCAGACGATTAGAATAAGGGGGACAGAGATCAGCGTGATAATAATTTCCAAGGGTAGTCCCATTCGCCAATAATCCCCAAATTGATAACCGCCGGGCCCCATTACAAGTGTATTGGATTGATGCCCAATAGGTGTTAAAAAAGCGCAAGAGGCACCAATGGCAACGGCCATTAGAAAGGGGTCTATATTCACGCCAAGTTGATTTGCAATGCCAACAGAAATAGGGGCCATTACTAGCGCAGTGGCAGCATTGTTGATAATGTCGGATAAAAACATTGTGGTTACTAGAATCAGCGTTAAAACCATGTAGATGGGTAACCCTTCAGTGATACTAACGATGCTACTGGCAACCAGCTCGGTAGCGCCTGTGCTTTCTAAGGCGCGACCAACCGGAATCATGCCACCAAGTAAAATAATAATTGGCCAATCGACATCGCGATAAACGTCTTTGCCAGGCAAAAACCCCATGATGGAATATACAAGAATGGCTAAGATAAAGGCTCCTGCCATTGGCAAAATATTGATTGCACCGAGAATAATCGCGCCAATAAATATTGCCAAAGCTATCAAAACCCGGCGGTGTTGCCCAATTTGAATGCCACGTTCGGCGAGCGGTAATAGATTGAGCCCTGTGAGCATGTCGTTAATTAAACCTTTTTGGTATTGTAGCAATAGGACGTCACCGGCCTGAAAGGTATTGTTGCGTAGGCGTTTGCGAACCACAGATCCTTCTTGAGCAAGGCCGATAACAGCAACTGAATTAGCGGTTCGGCGACGTAAATAAGAAACATCTCGGCCAACCAGCGGAGAAGTGGCGGTAATAACACACTCGGTCAGTGCGAGGTCGCCCTCGGTTAAATTATCAAATGTTTTTCCAGTGGCTGTTTGAAATTCTAAGTGTGAATCAGCAAATTTGCTCTGCAAGGTTAACGGGTCGCCTCGAAGGATTAAGATATCGTTTTCTTTAAGCTTATAATTTGGGTTCGTATTAAGCGCAAAATAGTGACCACGAGCAACGCCAACAATGCCAATATCGTTAATTTGAAGGTCTTCAACTTCATTAACAGCAAGGCCAATTAAGGGGCTTTCTGGCATCACCTTCGCTTCGGTTAAGTAACTACTGACTTCAAATAGCTTTTCGGGCTGATTTTCTTCAAATCGTTTTTTTGGTATTAACCGCCAGCCAATTAAGGTAATAAAGGTGACGCCAATGACAGCGATAACGGAGCCAATCGGTGAGAAATCAAACATACTAAAAGCGGTTCCAGTAATGTCAGCACGATAATTTGCAATGATAATATTGGGTGGCGTACCAATCATCGTACTCATGCCGCCTAAAATACTACCAAACGCCAAGGGCATTAAAACCATCGCGGGTGATCGGCCGTGCTCTTTAGCGGTGGCAATGGCAACTGGTAGTAATAAAGCAAGCGCGCCAACATTATTCATAAAGGCAGAAAAAAAGGTGACAAGAGCCGTTAATAAGGCAATATGAATGATGGCGTTACCAGTGTGGGGTAATAAGTAGGAGGCCACAACATCAACAACGCCGGCATTCTTGAGTGCTTGGCTGATAATCAACACAGCGGCAACGGTAATAACAGCTGTGTGCCCAAAGCCTGCAAACGCCTCATTAGGGGTAACAAGGCCAAATAATAGAACAGCAGTCATGGCTGTTAACGCAACAATGTCATATCGCCATCGTCCCCAAGCGAATAAAGCAAGGGTTACCGTTAAGATGGCGAATATTATGCTTTGATCATGGTTCATATTCTTTTAAAAGTAAGTTTTTGGCTTGGTTGATTTGACTCGCTAAGGTTTCGGAACCGCCTTTGTCGGGGTGTACTTTCTGCATGAGTCGTTTATGTGCTGCAATAATGTCTTTTCTTGAAGCGCCGGGCTTTAAGCCCAGCATAGTGAGGGCTTGTTGTTGATTCATTGCTTGCGCTGAAGGCGGTGGGGTGTTGCCCTGAGCTTTGCTTTTAGTGGATTTTATTAATTTAGCCACACCAAGCAGGCGTAAAATATTGGGCAACTGCTTTGCAATAAGTGGAATGGCGGAGCCAATAAAGGCAAAGATAATATTTAGTTTGCCGGTGACAGCAAGAAAGATAAGCCCGAGACCTAACAACAACCAAAGTGATTTTCGAATAGTGGCAGCAACGGTTTCAGCGGGGGTGTTGAGGAACCATCGGACGAGATAGATGGCACCTAAAGCAACGGCAATAACTAAGAGCAGGCGAATCATACGAGCGGTAAATTTATTTGTAGCATTATTTTATTAATTCACGGTATTTCTTCTAATTTTGTCTAAGCTTACTGTGTGCGAAACGAAAATAGAAATAAAATCTCAAAACAAATCCAAGAACTGCCGGAGGATGCAAGACGGTTTTGTTTTCTAATTGAAAATATAGATGAGTTTGAGGCGCAGAACTGGCTGACTCAAATTAGTTTGGTTTTGCCAAGAATTCACGCCGTTATGGAAGTAATCGATCATGCAAATAATAGGGCGGAATGCTTTTTTGCATTATCTGATATTGATGAGCGCTTCGAGCTTTTCTGCCACCTTAAAAAATCATTAGGCGAGAAAGACGGTTATGAAGTAGGTGAGGAGTTAATCCATAACGAACTGTATGGAAGCCTGTCTGAAGATTTGGCCGACCTTTACTTCGAGATTAAACGGGGCTTAGATATTATTAATTGCGGCCAAGAGAACTTATCTGTTGCTTTGAACCTATGGCGTGATGGGTTCTTTCTTCATTGGGGGCAGCATTTGATCGATGCTGAGCGACATTTGTATCATTTACGCGTCCACCATCAAATATAAAGCTGTTGGATGGGTTAGTTGTAGTAAGTGCTTGCTTACTTTTAGTCACGTTGGCGGTGTTTGAGAGATTGTCGTATCCAAATAATAACCCCGGTAAAAGCTAAAAATATAAGAATAACTGCGATTAAATCAAACAATAAAACCCCGTAGGCTCCAAAAAAACGGCCACTATGTATGTCTAGCATAAAGGTTTCCAGTGAAATAATGTTTGATTTATAGCGTTGGTTGATGGCCTTAAGTGCAGTCTTTGATAAAGGTTCTTGGCTGGCCCAGTGTAGCTGTTCGTCAACGGTAGTTTTTTGAAAACTCAATGCCTCAGTGAGTCGATAAATTTGATCGTTTGCAAGCAAGTGTATTTGCTGATCACTAGTAGACCCTATGCGATTAATATTAGCGGGGACTCCGTTGAGAGTGCCCAATGTTTCAACGAGCTGGTTGTCTGCGTCAATCAGCAGTACCGTATTGGTTAATGCAATAAGTAAAAAATCATTAAATTCAATGGCACCAGCTAACATGCTGTCTATTGCCATAGCCTCATTCGAATTGATGAATAATAAATCATCGGCCTGTGTGACGGTATATTGCTTTGTTTTGAATTGTCGGGTCCAAGTAGGCGCTTGGATGTTGTAACTGTCTAATAGAAAATTAGAGCTAAGGTGTTTTTTTTTTAGCGCCAAATCATCGGTGTGGTTTAACGCAATACCGCTGAGGCTAATAAAGATGACAAACACAGCAGCTAAGAGCCCCGTGTAGCGATGCCAAAGGTATAAGGAACTAAATTTTTTTCGGCGATACCTTTTGTTGCCCATGATTTAAAGTTGTTGTTCGAGGTAAAGGGCTATTCTAGCGACTTTTTTTAGGGCTCGTACGGATAAAGTGGCACCAGAGATGCCATCGATATGTTTATCAAGTTGTTGATCTTGGTTGATGCCAACATTATCGAATTGGCGAGTAAAGAACGTGTGTTTAACTTCCCAGCCTCGTGATTCTCTAAAGGTTAATACTTTGAGTTGTTGTATTTTTCCACTCTCAATGACGACACCGATAGTAATGGGTTTTTCTTTGCCAACTTCGTCAAGTATCCACGCTGTTTTTTCGCCATCTTGCCAATATTTTACGCGGATAAACGAAGGCTTATGTTGCAAAAACTGAGTGATGACTTCTTTCTTATCTTTCGTTAGCCAAACCGATGATAAAGGGGGGGTGTTGCCTTCAAACACTTGATTGAGGAAAGCCTCAGGGGTCTGATAGACCCCTTTGGCGATGGCTGCTTGAAAGAAAAAAGCAGCGGCAAATAATAAGGCAATCCTTTTCATGGGTTTTTAAGTAGACCGATTAAAACTGATAGCCGATGCCGAGGTTAAGTCCATTTTGCTCTTTACCATCATCATTATTTTGGTATTGATAGTCGGCTTTAATGACAACATCTTCATGTGGCCAGTAGTTTATACCAACGTCCCATTGTTCCTTTTCAGTATCTTTAGCGGTGCCAGAGTTGCTACCTGCATAATTATCCCATTGGTTGAATCGAGCAAATATACCAAATTTTTCAGATAAACGGAGAGATGGCTCAACGTAGAAACCTTCTTGTTTGTCAGCGCCGACTGCTTCAACAGCGTAACCATCAATATCCCAAGCAGCATATAGAGCCTTGACAGTGAAGGGGCCAGTAGACCAAATAGCATGGGTTTCAATTAAGTTACCGCTTTCTAGGCCTGCTACTAAGCCTTGACCCATGTTTTGTTGGTGTTGAGCTGATACTGCAAGTTCAAGACCTGGGATGCCAGTGTACTTAATACGTGCGGTAGCAGCCGGATCATTCGCTTTTGCTTTGCTAACTTTTTGACGACCGCTGCGGATACTGAAACCATTATCAACATTAAGGCCAGAATGGATATAAGCGTCATAGCTAAAGCCTGCTCCTAGTTCACCATGAGCACCTGCACCTGCTGCCCACCAAGTTGCTGGGATAATGTTTTTTTCGATGGGGTTACGTTCTGTGCCGTAAAAAGTAGGTGGCTCATGAGTTTCGTTGATAATACCGACAGGTAGTAAAAATGAACCGGCACGTGCGGTGTGGTTATCATTGAGGTCGAAGTCTATATACGCTTGTTCTAGTTGAACTTGACCGTCTTTGCCGTCTCCTGAAAGGCTATATTCAAGCTCTAATTCTGAGAAAAAACGAATATCATCGGTAAACTCATGGCCAAAAAATAGAACAAAACGGTGGAAGTCAATTTCATCTTTATCACTAGCACCACCTTTGCCTGAAAGGTTGTTGTAATGTAATTCACCATAACCGCCAATGCTGGTTTTGTCTGCCCAATCAGCTAGTTTTTGGATACCACTGGCACTGTCAGCAATAGATTCTGTCGCGATAACAGCAGCTTCTACCTTGTCGTTGGTTGTGGCAACAGCATCTCGCAATTGGGAGTTTTCTTGTTCTAATTGTTTATTTTTTGCTTCCAGTGCATCGAGCCTCTTAGCAAGGTCTTCAAGCGTTAATGCCGATGCCTGTGGGGCAGCAAGAACCCCCAACAAAAGCGCTAAGCTACCTGACTTTTTAATACTGTTTTTCATGATAATCTTTTCTCTTAGAAAGTTAAAAATTAGGGTGAGAGGGAATCTTAATACGAATCATTCTCATTAGCAACCAAATAATTCTCTGCTTTAATAATTAACAGGCGGTTTGATGTCATTTCTCGTATAATGATGGGGTATAAATATATTTATAAGGAGTTAACGATGGGTGCAGCAGGTTCATTTAATTCAGTTTTATCGGCAGCGGATATCAATATTAGCGAGGCAGCTGGTGAAAAGCTTTCCGAGTTATTCGCAGAGGTGGGTGATGAAATGGATGCCATTCGTATTTTCGTATCAGGTGGTGGTTGTAGTGGCATGTCATATGGCATGACATTTTCTGATGAAAAAACACCTTATGATAGCGTATTAGATTCGGGTGATTATAAGGTGTATGTGGATTCAGTGGCCTTGAATTATATGCGTGGCGTTGAGATTGATTTTATTGATAAAGGCATGGGCGAAGCGAGTTTTGTTTTCAACAATGTGTTTGCGGCAACAGGCGGTTCAGGCGGCTGTGGTTCATGCGGCTCTTCTAGTGGCGGTTGCAGATAAAAAACAGTCGGTCGTTTAAAGCTTAGAGGTGCCGCTTAGTTTTTAACGTTGTATCTGTTTTTTTATAAAGCGGCGCTGATTCTTATTAAAAAACCTAAAGCTAGGCTTTAGGTTTTTTTTATGTTGGCTTCGAACTCGCTGCAACTTGTACGTTGGGCGGCTGGTTTTTACTGAGGGGTATCAAGGCTATAGGTTGTTTAATGCAGCCTATAGAAAGTTAGATAACGATATAAAAAATAGCCATTTCTCAGTCTCGGGGTTAAGAGTGAATCTTATGAGTTTTTAGGCGGTGTCGTAGCCTCATGAAAACCAGCTGGAACATGCCCCATTTCACCTTCATTGAAGAAAAAGCCTTTCATGTGTTTCTCAATCACTTGAATGCTTTCCACATCCGCGGTACTTAAACCATTTTCATTGATAATCATTGATAAGCGCTCGAGCCATAATGCCCAGCCTTCTTTGGATACGTTTGCCAGAATGCGTTCACCTAGCTCACCTGGATGGGGAGCACTGTCTAAGGCTTCGGATTCGGTTTTAAGGACGACACATTGAACGGTGTTAGTCATAAATAGGCTCTGGAGTTAATTTGAAAAAGATTATACAAGGCTTAATACGGAAGTGCAGGTCTAAAAAGGTTTAACTGTCGCCAAAATTACAATGCCAACCAAAAATAACACGGGTAATTCATTCATCCAACGAAAGTACACGTGGCCATGTTTATTACGATCGTGCTTAAAATCAAGTAGCCACTTGCCACAATAAACATGGTAAATACACAGTAATGCAATTAATGTTAATTTTACATGCAGCCAACCCGATTGGCCAAACGCAGCCCAGGCATAGTCTGTCAGCATTAAGATGCCAAAAAGGAGGGTAAGGACCAGCCCCGGTGTCATGATGCCAAAGTATAATTTTCGTTCCATCAGTTTGAAACGCTTGTTGCTGGTCTCATCATCGCTCATGGCGTGATAGACAAATAAGCGAGGCAGGTAGAATAGGCCAGCAAACCAGGTGACCATGAATATCATATGTAGCGCTTTGTACCACATTAGCTTTTAGCCAATAATTTATCGAGCTGTTTTCGCATCTTTTCCTCATCGAACAGCCCAAGCTTGTGTAAGGCGATAGTTGAATCGGGTGCGACTAAAAAGGTAGTCGGTGTTAAACGAACATTACCAAAAGCTTTCGCGACATCGCCTTTCGGGTCTAAAGCAATAGTGTATGGAAGAGACTTCGCCTGTGTCATCGCGATAACATGCTCTGGGCGATCATGCTTCATAGCAATAGCGATAATAGACACACCTTTATCAGCATAATCTGCATGGATCGCTTTTAAATGAGGTATTTCTTTAATACAGCTAGGGCAATCGGTGGCCCAAAACGTGATTAAAGCAGGTTTGCCATGGAGTGAGGTGGTGGCAATTTCTTCTCCGTTTATGGTGCTTATTGAAATGTCAGGAACCTGATTGATGGCGCCGCTATTGAAATACACCAAACCGGCAAAACCAATCAGTAACATGGCTAATATAAATTGGAAGGATTTATTTTTGTTCATTGGGTTTTGCACTAAGGTAGTTTTGAGTTAACCCTTGATATAAGGCTATAGGGCAAATTAGTTTAGATGTTCCGTTGGCAATAAAAGCTGTAGCCATCATTGGCAATAATAAATCATGTGAGTTAGTCATCTCCATAATAATGACAAAGGATGTTAACGGTGCTTGTAACATGCCTGAAAAATAACCTGTCATGCCTAAAAGAATGACAACTGAGACAGGGGCAATTGGCAGCCACTCAGCTAGGTTGGCTCCAATGCCTGCGCCAACCGAAAGGGATGGTACAAAAATACCAGCAGGAATGCCAATAAAAAAGGTGGCTATACTGGCGAGCATTCGCATCAAAGGGTATTCAGATGACATGCTTTGCGCATTGAATAGATAGTTTTTAGTTTCTTGGTAGCCCGTCCCTGCAGTTGCACCCTCAGACAGGTAGTTAAGAATAGAAATAATGATGCCGCAAATAAAGGCAATTTTAAGGGGTGATAAGTAGTTTATAGATTTTAAAAAAGGCCCGCCTTTAAGAAGGATTAAACTAAAAAGGCCGCCCATAAACCCAGTAGCAATACCGCAGACAGGAATGATGAGCCAAGCTTTTCCCCAAGGAAAGGATGTTGGATAGTTGTCCAAAAACACATATTGCCCATGGAGAATTAAGGCCGTAGCACCGGCAAAAATAACGGCAGTGATAATGAGCCCACTGGTTTTCTCCTCAAGTGAGCGCCCCATTTCTTCGATGGCAAATACAATGCCAGCCAATGGGACACTAAAAAGTGCTGCAAAACCGGCGGAGCTGCCAGCTAAAATGAGTCCGCGTTCTAAATAATGAGGTCCAAAGTTAGCAAACCGCCCAAAGTAAGTCATCAAGGCGGCGCCAATGTGTATAGCTGGCCCACCTAAACCAACAGAAGCGCCGGCAAAAATACCGCCAATACTAAGGAATAGTTTACCAACAAGGATTCGAAAGCTAAGTAGTGGTTTGTTAAGGCCGGCTTCTGAAGGTTCAAGCGCTGCTTTAACTTGCGGGACACCGCTACGTTCTGAGCCAGGAAAAAAAGTAAAGGTGACCCAAGCAAGAAAAGTAAGGAGGATAGGTGTAAATAAAAAGCTGTAGATCAAGTATTTTTGATGCAGCTCTCTAAATAATGTGCTGACCAATTCACTTCCGAAAGTTAAAGCGACCGATGACAAGCCTACAAAAATAGCGCCTAACCAGAAAACAAGGTGAGTTTTCCAAGCAGAGAAAAGCGTAAAAATTTGCTGAACGTTGGGGTTTGCCATTCGACTAAGTATATCAGACGATGCTAGTGTAAAATGTGCTGATAATAAGGATTAATATAAAGAGGCAGAAGTGTGATAAAAGCAGGTATTGTAGGTGGAACGGGTTATACCGGTGTGGAGTTGCTCCGGTTGCTAGCGATGCATCCACAGGTGGATGTCCAGGTAGTAACATCGCGGGCCGAAAAGGGTTTGCGTGTTGATGCTGTGTACCCAAATTTACGCGGGTTTAATGATTTATGCTTTGTTGCCCCGGTTGTTGAAAATTTAACAGCATGCGATGTTGTGTTTTTTGCAACACCTAATGCGACAGCTATGACGATGGCGAAAGAGTTATTGGCTGCTGATGTCAAACTAATAGATTTATCAGCTGATTTTAGGTTGAAAGATGTTACGGTTTGGGAAAAGTGGTATGGCGCTAAACATGCTTGCCCAGAACTACTTGAGCAGGCAGTGTATGGCTTGCCTGAAACAAATCGAGAGTTGATTAAACATGCAGATTTGGTAGCTAACCCTGGCTGCTATCCAACGGCTACGCAGTTAGGTTTTTTACCGCTTCTTAAGGCAAATGTTATTGAAAGCTCAATGTTGATTGCCGATGCGAAATCAGGCGTGAGTGGAGCTGGTCGTTCTGCCAGTGTTGTCGGTTTAATGAGTGAAAGTGGTGAAAGTTTTAAAGCATACGGTGTTCCGGGGCACCGACATTTACCTGAAATTTCTCAAGAATTGAGTCAGCTGTCTGCATCACCGGTTTCGCTAACATTTACACCTCATTTAGTGCCAATGATTCGAGGGATACATGCCACGTTGTATGCGCCGCTAAAAGAAACGGGGATTAACTTGCAAGATTTGTTTGAGACGTTTTATGCTGATGAGCCCTTTGTCGATGTATTACCTAGTGGTGCGCATCCGGATACAGGTGATGTCCGTGGCACAAACCGTTGTCAAATCGCTGTACATCAGCCTCAAGGTGGGCAGGTTGTTACCGTATTGTCGGTGATTGATAATTTAGTGAAAGGGGCTTCAGGGCAAGCTGTTCATAATATGAACATTATGTTTGGCTTGGATGAAAAAACGGGCCTAGATCAAGTAGGTTTATACCCCTAATATAGTATAGGTGCTTTTAATGGTTCGTCACCAATGTCCACACCCGTATCATCAAACGCAGCGCAGGCGGTTAATCGAAAAAACGGCGTTGTTTATTGTTATTGTGCTGCTGGTATTGTTTTTTGTTTTAGGGCGACTATCGGTTAAAGATGTTAAACAATATCAAGCCGATAATGCTCGATTAAAAGAATCTGTTGTTAAGTTAACGAAGGCAAACAAAGCTCTTGTGAAACGGCTCGACTTTATTGAAAGCTCGAAGGTAATCGATGCGCAGTCTCAAAAAGATGCAAGAAAATCATTGGTTAAGCTGCACGAAGAATTAAGCGATACAAAGGAGCAGTTGGCTTTTTATCAGCGGGTTGTCGCACCAGAAACGTTAATTAAGGGGCTATATATTGATAGTTTTGATATCAGGCCGCTCGATGAAAAAGGTGGTTATGACTATGAACTAGTGTTGGCCCAAGGCACGAGCCAGAAACAAGTGATTAAAGGCCAATATACGTTTTCAATAGTAGGTGACTGGCAGGGGGAAGAAAAGGAGTTCCTGCTAGAGGATTTGTCTATAGAAGGATTGAAGTCTGGTAATTTTTCTTTTAGGTATTATGAGTTGCTAACAGGTGAAATTAAGTTACCGATTGGATTTATACCTAAGACAGTAAGCATGATTATTAACCGCTCGAAAAAAGGCTCCAAGCCAATGCAGGAGCAGTGGCTTTGGCGAGAGGTCGTTAGTGGCTAAAGGTTGAGAATTAGGAGCTAACGCCTATCTGGGATAGACTAGTATGCTAAATTAAAGAAATAAAGTTAGAGGTTGAAAGAATGTTTTCTTCAAATACAAAAAAACTGAAAGAGATTAATACCACTAATGTATCCACTATTATTGGGGAGGGTACGGTTGTTCAAGGAGATATTATTTACACTGGTGGGCTGCATATTGATGGTCGCGTTGTCGGAAATGTATCGGCGGAAAACGGTTCAACTGCAACGCTTACGTTGAGTAAGCTGGGTGCTATACATGGGAATGTTAATGTTCCTATAGTCGTTCTTGATGGAGAGGTTCAAGGTGATGTGATAGCGTCCGAAAGGGTGCAAATGATTGCTAATTCTCGAGTGACAGGCAATGTTCAATATAACTTAATTGAAATGGAAGTAGGGGCAGAGGTGAATGGTCAACTCGTGCGCCAGCAAGATGCGGCTTCCAATATAACAGCTATCGGTTTGCAAGAAGAACCTGTGCAAGACGAACTTTCTTAATAGAAAGTGTACTAACCGTATAGTGAATAAATTTTAAATAAAGAGGCTCTAAATATGACAACATTTGTTGCAGAAGCGGATATTAATTTCACAGACAGTGCGGCACAAAAAGTGGCTGAGCTGATTAAAGAAGAAGGTAACCCCGAGTTGAAACTTCGGGTATATATTTCTGGTGGTGGTTGCTCGGGTTTTCAATACGGTTTCACCTTTGATGAAACCATGGCTGAAGATGACTTTGGCATAGAAAAAGATGGTGTCGTTGTAGTGATAGACCCAATGAGTTACCAGTACCTTGAAAAAGCAGAAGTTGATTATAAAGAAGACCTACAAGGTTCGCAGTTTGTTATTCGTAACCCAAATGCAACAACAACTTGTGGTTGCGGCTCATCATTTGCAGCATAGAAACCAGTTGCTTTATTAGTTACTAAGTTATTCAGTTTAAGCGGGGTAAATAGAGCCCAAAATAACGGCTTTATCGGCCCCGGTAACCGATGGCAGGTTACCAGTTTTCCCCTCAAGCGCCCGTTTAGCAAGCCATGCAAAGGCACTGGCCTCTACCCAATCAGGGTGAAGGCCGTGAGCCTCCGTTGAATCAATAGGTAGCTCAATTAAATGGCGAAGCCTTGTCATTAAATAGTCATTATGTACGCCGCCGCCGCAAACTAAGACGTTATCAACGCCTGGGAGTTGCGTTAGGCTTTTTGCAATACACTGGGCCGTTAATTCGCATAAGGACGTCAGCGTGTCGATCGTACTGCCGGGGTGTCGCTCTATGTGTGAAGCCAGCCAGTTAAGGTTGAAATATTCAGGCCCTGTGCTTTTAGGGTAAGGTCTTGCGAAGTATGGATCGTCCATCATGCTGTTGAGAAGGGGGGTATTAATACGCCCAGTTTTGGATAACTGTCCGCAATGGTCATAGGGTCTTTCAAAGTGCTGCTGACACCATTGGTTCATTAGTGTGTTTCCAGGGCCGCAATCAAATCCAATAATAATGTTAGTTTGGTCTTTATTAAGATAGCTGACGTTCGAAATACCACCAATATTGATAATCGCTTGATTATCGTGCGCTGATTGAAAAATAGCTTGGTGAAAAGTAGGCACTAGCGGAGCGCCCTGACCACCTGCTGCAATATCGCGTCGTCTAAAGTCTGCCACAACAGTAATTCCGGTTTCTTCAGCAATACGGTTGGCATCACCAATTTGCAGAGTAAAAGGCGGGGTGCTATTAGGGCTATGGTGTATCGTCTGTCCGTGTGAGCCAATAGCAACGATGTCGTGAGGGCTTAGGCTTGTATTGTGTAGCGTGTCTTGCACGCATTGAGCGTAGAATTTGCCAAGCTGGGCATCTAATGTCCCGAGTGCCTCATAAGAGATGTGAGTTTGCCCGCAGGCGGCTGTTATATCGGCTAATAATACAGCTGGGTATGGCTTATAGTAACTTGAGAAAAGACTTAGCTTGTCATTGCTAAAATCAACAATAGCAATGTCGACACCATCTAAACTGGTGCCTGACATGATGCCGATATACAGTTGTTTCACGCTGTTTTATTTAAGTGCTAACTGAGTCTTTTTTGCGAGCGCTAATTGCGCTAAAAGAGGAGATGTCTGATTTTTGAATTCAGCCAGCAAGTTTTTATTGATTGGTTCAGCCGCGGGGAATTTAGTAGTTAAAGGATTCCGGTGAACGCCATTAACTCTAAGCTCATAATGCAGGTGTGGTCCGGTTACTAACCCTGACATTCCAACATAACCGACGATTTGCCCTTGTTTGATGTGTGAGCCTTTTTTGTAACGACCATATTTAGACATATGTGCATAAAGTGAGCTGTATTTTTGTCCATGTTGAACGATTACGACGCGGCCATAACCGCCCTTTATACCACGGAAGATGATTTTGCCGTCCCCAGTAGAACGGATAGGTGTGCCTGTGGAGGCCGCGTAGTCAACACCCTTATGTGCGCGAATCCTATTCAAAACGGGGTGTTTTCTACGCAAATTGAAATGTGAGCTAACTCTTGCAAAATCGATAGGGTTGCGCAAAAAGGTTTTACGCATGCTCTTTCCGTCAGGAGAAAAATATTCAGTATTGCCGTCTTTATCAGTAAAGCGAACAGCTTGATATTTGTTACCGCGGTTTATAAATTCAGCGGCTAAGATAGGGCCATTTTCAATACGCTTCCCATTGATGGATTTGGATTCATACAGCAGGCTGAATGAATCCCCCTGTCTTAAGCCTTGAGTGAAATCAATGTCCCAGCCGAAAATATTAGCAAGCTCCATGATTGTTTTATCAGACACCCCAACTTGTTTGGCATCATAAAAAAGTGAGTTATTGATATCTGCGGATGCTACAGCGTGAGAAACTTCCACTGGTTTTTCAATAACCGTTGCAGCAAAGTCATTATCAATGGTTTCAATGCGAAGGGTTTTTATTTGGTCGAGGTCGTATTCCAAAGAAACGCACTCGCCATCTGCATTTTGTGCGAAACGTAGTGTTTGCCCCGGTCGAATCTTTTTTAAAGCCTGTGTTTGTTCGCCAAGCTGAATAATATTATGTAGAGTGGTGGCTGAGTAATTCAGGTGGTTAAATATTTTAGCCAAACTGTCGCCGGGCTTAATGGTGTACTCTTTCCATGAGATTTTTTCTGAAGAGCCTGTAATTTTGGCAGTGTTTGTTGGAGCAGTTAACGGCGCGGTTTTATGCTTAACAATTGATAAAGTAGGCGCAGAAAAATCGTCTGATGATCTCTCTGGTAAATCAATAGAGACTACATGTTGATTGTTAGTTGGCTTGGTAGATAAGCTGGCCTGATTGGGATCAGTAGCATTTTTGAAATAAAGCGCAATGCCCAGCATAACTATTGTAGTCAGCAGCATGGTGATAAGACGTGCTTTTTTGCTGTTATAGCGACGAGGGCTTATCGGTGTTTTAAAATCACGATTTATTAAGCTAGATTTCATCATAAAAAGGTTAGTGTTAAGGGTTATGTAAAAACAAAAAAAGCTATAAAAAGCGTAAGCTTAGACATTGTATAGCAAGTAAAGTGAAAAGTATAAAGCCCAATTGTGACACGAGTAACCCTTTCATTGAAAGTAATGAAATTGTGACCGGAAAGAACGTCCTACAGAGTCAGTCTGGGTGAGAAAAAGTTGATTTATATTTGATATGCAGTATCTTGCGCCTTTTATACTATATATAGGGAAGATGTGTGAGTGAAGCTATAAAATTGCAATTAGCGCAGCTAAAGCGCGGATCTGATGAAATATTGGTAGAGTCAGATTTTGATAAAAAAGTAGCCTCGGGCAAAAAGTTAAGAATAAAAGCTGGTTTTGACCCTACGGCCCCAGACCTGCATTTGGGCCACACGGTACTTATTAATAAGCTAAAACAGTTTCAAGATGCTGGGCATCATATATTGTTTCTTATTGGCGATTTTACTGGCATGATTGGCGACCCAACGGGGAAGTCAGCAACGCGGCCGCCGTTGACCAAAGAAGAAGTCATACAAAATGCGGCTTCCTATACCGAGCAAGTTTTCAAGATTCTAGATCCTGACAAAACCGAGGTAGTGTTTAACTCAACATGGATGTCAGAATTTAATGCAGTAGATTTAATTCAATTAGCAGCCAAGCATACTGTCGCGAGAATGCTAGAGCGAGATGATTTTAATAAACGCTATACCGGTGGTAAGCCTATTGCTATACACGAATTTATATACCCATTAATACAAGGGTATGACTCAGTAGCATTAAAATCGGATGTTGAACTCGGTGGAACAGACCAAAAATTTAACTTATTAGTGGGTCGCCAGCTGCAAGAAACATATGGTCAATCGCCACAAGTGGTGATGACAATGCCAATCTTAGAAGGATTGGACGGCGTACAAAAGATGTCAAAATCACTGGGTAACTATATAGGCATCAATGAGGCGCCGAACGATATGTTCGGCAAGATCATGTCCATTTCTGACAGTTTGATGTGGCGTTATTTCGAATTGCTTAGTTTTAGGGAGATGGATGAAATTAATGAATGGAAAGCCCAGTGCGAAGCGGGTAAAGAAAATCCAAAAAACATAAAAGTTAAATTGGCGTTAGAAATAGTTGAGCGTTTTAACGATGAATCATTAGCAAAAAGCGCACAACAAGAGTTTGAATCTCGATTTAAACATGGCCAGCTTCCAGAAGACATAGAAAGGATAACTATAACAAGTGCAGGCGAGCTATTATTGGCTAATGTTATGAAGGATGCAGGGCTAACAAAAAGCACATCGGAGTCCTACCGCATGATAAAGCAGGGGGCAGTAAGAGTTAACGAGCAGAAGATTAATGATAAAGGTACGATGCTTGGGTTGGGAGAGGAGCACTTAGTGCAGGTAGG